>JACXTT010003072.1_pt1 | contig 26074 bp, 19 predicted proteins | sample 9270951 | NCBI WGS metagenome assembly JACXTT01 (sample SAMN15532306, study PRJNA645909) | rock metagenome | isolation source: weathered quartz diorite | place: Puerto Rico | collected 2017-06-21
GCGGCCCTTTTTTGTGGGTAGTCGTGCCCGCTCGCAATGATGCCCACGGCGGGGTCTGGTTTCGCGGTATGAAAACTTTTGTGAACGTCGGGATTGGACAGGTTCAAACGCATGGACTTGTCTCCGAGCTTGTCGTGGGGGAATGGCACCCATGGGGGGCCGGCCCGCCGCTCATGGACGCCCTTCAATGGCCCGCCGATACACGGCCCTGCCAGGTGCGATTCATCCAGGTTCCCCGCGAAATCCACCGGCGATACCCGTACGGCGAAGTCATGGCGCTCTATCAGATGATCGCCAAGAATGTGGGCATACGGCGCGCGCGGGGCCGGTTCGTGCTCGCAACAAATATCGACATCATTTTTTCCGACGAACTGGTCCGTTACCTGGCTGAAGCGCGTCTCGAGCCCGGCCGCATGTACCGCATCGATCGCCACGATGTAATGAACGACGTGCCGGTGGATGGCTCGGTGGACGACCAGCTGGCGTATTGTAAGACTCACCTGATCCGCGTGAATGCGCGCGAGGGCACGTTCAACCTGACGCCGGATGGCCTACCGGCCCTCAGCGAGCAGGATATCGCGGATCACGATTCCGGCATCACATTCGGCGCCGGCTGGTACGGCGTGGAGCGGGACTCGATGCAACAACCCTTCCGCTGGATGAACACCGACGCGGAGATTGGGGTAAGTTTGCCAGGCGATCCTCCGTCCCCGCTTATCTTCCACCTGGAGCCGGGGCCCAGCGCGGGAACCGAGCCACTCCGGCTGCAGGCCATAGATGGCGCCGGGAAAATTCTCGCGGAGACCGAGGTGCGGGGGCCAGCGAAGATCGAAGTGAAGCTGTCGTTCGACGGCGAGACCGTTCGTTCATTCCGTCTCCACGTTGCGGCCGGTGGCGGCCAGCCAGTCCCGCATGATTCCCGCCTGCTGAACCTGCGCGTGTACCGCTGCGAATGGGAGGCATCTCCCGCCGGCGCCGCCCGGCGTCCGGCAGCCCCACTGATCGGGCGGAAAATGCGGGCGCCCGGTTTGTGGATCAAGTTCATGTATCTGGTGAACCGGATGGCCGCGGATGGGCCGCATGTCGACCTCGCCCTGCGGGTTCCCGATGGCATCCGGCGTTTAGCGGGCTTTTATGTCGGGGTGGGCGGGCTTACCGGAGCCCTCAAGGGCGGGCTCCGGCGTTATCGCCAACTGCCGCGGGATCGCCACGGCCGCGATGAGGGATGGTCTCGCCAGATGAACGGAAGTAGAGCGGAAAACCCCGTGCTCCTTCACACCAATGCCTGCGGGGATTTCACACTCATGGCGCGCGAGAACTGGGCTGACCTCCGCGCCTACGCGGAATTCGACCTGCATTCCTTTAACCTGGACTCGCTCCTCTGTTACGCGGCGCATCATGGCGGCGTGAAGGAAGAGATCTGGAGAGATCCACTCCGCATTTACCACATCGAGCACGCAACGGGCTCCGGCTGGACCCCGGAGGGGCAAGCTCAATTGTTTGGCCGGCTGCATGCAAAGGGAATCGGCTGGCTGGATTACCGGGAGCTGCTGGCGTGGGCCGGGCAGATGCGGTGGCTGAATTGTCCGATGATTTTCAACCGGGAGAACTGGGGCCTGGCCAACCTGGAGCTGAAGGAAACGGCTCCGTCCACGAAATCATCCGTCGGGGCCGCTTCATAGAGCGCTCTACGCGAGTGACAGCTTCAGCTTTTTGCCCGCATTGATTTGCTGGGGAACCGCGAAGCGGATCACTGCTTCGCCCGCTGCGACCTCGACCCTGGCTGACGCGCCGGCCGTCACTCGGGCGCTCGCGCCTGAAAACGGCACGCGAACCGTCGCCAGCTCGAGGGTGCCGCCTTCGACCGTAATTTCCACATCGAGCTTCTGCTTTGCCGCCTGCTGCGCATAACTGCCCCAGGCCGTGCCCGCCGAGTACAGGCAGCGAAACTGCTCCTGAGAAACTCGCGGACGGAAGCGAATCTCCCGCTCGGGCGCCGAGTACCCGAAGCCGGAGAGCGCCGTAAGCACGCTCCAGCTCGACATGGCGCGCGCGTAGTGGTGGCCGCACTCGATCTCGTTCCACGGATTGCGCCGCGTGCCGTCGTAGCGCGCCCTTGCGGCTTCCACGATGGCCAGCCCTTCCTTCACCATGCCTTCGTAAATCAGGTGCGCGGCCACCTGGTATTCGATGCCGGTCCAGACTTCGTCGGAATAAACAAACGGCAGCGCGGGCCGCTTGCCCTTGGGCCAACTGCACAGCAGCAGGCCTTTTTCGTCGTTGAGCGCGTAGATGCGCTGGGCGTTGGCGAAATCGGCAAAATCGGTATTGAAGTTGTAACGGAAAATCGAGGCCAGCGCGCTGCGTACGCGATCGTGCGGTAGCAGCTTTCCCAACCCCACCACTTCGGCGAACCACTGGCCGAGTAATTGGTCCGATAGGCAACCCTCGCCGTACTGGTAGCGAGCGGCTTTGGGCTGCGATTCATCCACTTTCTGCACGTAGTACTCGCCGTTCCACAGCGCCTGATCGAGCCGATCGCGGCCTTTCTCGAAGATCTGACGGTACGATTCCGCCGCCGCGCGGTCGCCCAGATGTTCCGCCATGCGCGCGGCCGCCGTCAACGCGCCAAGATAGAGCGTGCCCATCATGCTGTTCGGGCCGTAGAACTCGATGTCGTAGGTGTTGTGCTGCTCGCCCTCCATGACGCCGTCGCGGTCGGCGTCCCACTTCACCCAGGCATATTCCAGCGCGGCCAGAGTTTGCGCAGCCAATCATCACCAGCGCCCCGCATCCACTCGCGGTAGACCTTCATGACGCAGCCCATCTGGCCATCGGCCGCGGGATGCACTTTGTTTCCGCCCTGCCGCAGAGGGACCGGCGTGCGAAAGCTCATGCTGCCGTCAGCCCGCAGATTCACCAGAAAATCGGTCTCGCGCATGCTGCGCTCGAGCGTGGGGTAAAGGTGCGCCATGGCCTGCTCGTAGTTGTACACCTGCGTGCAGTTCATGGGACAGCAGCCGTCATGATCGTTGCAGCCTTCGAACGCGAGGGTGAGCTGGTTCTCCATCACCATGACGGTGTTGGTGCGCAGAATGGACGCCTGGCTGGATACCGCGTCGATCACCGGCGCGGGCAAAGTGGAGGCGTAAAGCGTATCGCGATACTTTTGCGACCGGGCGCGCAGAGACTCGAGGTCGCGCAGCGTGTGCAATGCCGGCTCCCAGGCCGAGCGCCATTGCGTGCCGTATTCGTTCTTCAACGGTTTGCCATCGCTGTCATCGCGGCTACTCCAATAGTTTTCCGTGTTCGGAAAGTGCCAGGCGAGCACGAAGGTCACGCGTTTCGACTGACCGGGCTGGAGCGTGAAGTGTGAAGCCAGCGACGCGTAATCCGTGGTCTTATCATCCGACGGAGGAGCGGTCTTACTCGAAAACCGGCCGCGCGCCAGAAACTCGTCCCACCATTTCTGAAACTCATCGAACCATTCGCCGTGCGCCCACGCCAGGCCGTATGTATTGTCGCCCGCTTCGGTCACTACGGCCATCGAGCCGTAACGCGGCGAATCTTCCGGATACTTGATTGACGAGAGATACAGGCCGCACTGGCCGCCGTCAGCCCGAAATTCATTGCGGTTCGCGCCGAAGAAGTCCCTGTGGCGGCTGTCCAGGCGCGAGACGCCGTCGTAGCCCACCGGATTCATGATCGAGAAAGCCAGGGAGGCATTGACGGCCGACGCGGCGCGATTCTTCAGGCTATAAGTCAGCACCGCGACCGGCAGGCTGGAATCTGCCGTCTCCAGCGGAATCATCGGATTGAACGCCTCGAGCGATACTTCAACGGGCAGCTTCGCGTCCAGAAACTCGATGTTCGCAAACGGATAAGATCCCGTGAATACAGCCTCGCGAAACCGCGGCAGCCCGAGCGCCGTCTCGCGCGGCACGCCCTCCGAGCCGATGAAGGGCGGATGCGGCTGGCGCTCGATCACCCGGATAAGCGGCTTCGCCAAGCCGCCGCCCGCCAGGTGCATCGAGACAAATGTGAACGGCAGCATGCCGCCCTTGTTTGGCCGGTTGAATATTTCCCAATCGCGAAAATTGCCGCAACCGCCGAGCGACACCGTGCCCGTGCCAATGCCGCCAAGCGGAAACGCGATCTCGCGCAGCGACTCTTTGGTGAAACGGCGCCCAGTCGCCGGCCCGGAGGACGATGTCCGCTGGGCGCTCTGGCCGCGCGCCATTCCTGCCGCGGCCGTGCCGGCGAGCAGATTTCGTCTGCTGATCTTCATACGACTTCCTCAAAGCGATGTTCTGGAATGGGCGCAGAGGGACGGAAAGCCTCCTGGTGCTCGACCCGGAAGCGCGCCGGCAAATCGCGGAGAGCGCGATCGACGATCGCGCTCAGCGCCTCCGGAGATCCCGCCGCCCGTAAATTGATCGTGAGCCCATAACGTGTGGCTGGCGGGGTGTCCAGCCGCCCGTCGATCGAGGGCGGGTCGCCATTGCGGCAGATGCCGGCGCGCACATACCCATTGGTGGATCGCGCGAAGACTTTCAGGTGGGCAATGGAAATGGCAGCACTGGTGAGCAGCCGGTTCAAGCTCGCCAGCAGCGGCCCGATGATGGCCGCGGGCGTTAGCGGCTGCTCCGCGCGCAGATCGCCCTTCCAGTTCAACCAGCCCAGTGCGGCTTCAGCGGCAGCGTAGCGCGCGTAGTCGATCTCAAGCAGCCGCGCGCCGGCCGGGACCTCGCCGGAGAGTACATCGTCGAGCCACTCTCCGACTCCCGCACCGGTGTGCGCGCTCAGCGCTCGCACCTCGACGCCCGGAATCGCCGGAAAAGTCTGATTGAGATCCGCCTTACTAAACCGAACCAGGTCGGCTTCGGCGATTTGCTTGCGGAACAGGTAGGCGAGCAGTCGATCGGCATCCGGACGCAACAGCTCCTCCGCGCGCACCGGATCCACCAGAACCGTAAGCGGCGCGAGGCGAAACCGGTCGCCGTAGAATCGCTTGATCGGCTGCAGGATGGTGGCCGAGAGGTCCGTGCAACTGCCCACCGGCTCCGCCAGAATCAGCTCCGGCGCTTCGCTGGCGGCAAACTCCTCGGCCGCACGCACAAACTCCGAAAAACGGCAGCAGAAACATCCGCCGGTAATCTCGCGCGTCGCAAACCCCGCGCCCTCCGCCAGCCGCGTGTCCACCAATTCGCCGCCCTGGTCGTTCAGAATGACGCCGACGCGCCGGCCCGCGCCGCGCAGCCGCGCGCCCGCCGCCAGCAGCAGCGTGGTTTTTCCGGCGCCCAAAAAACCGCCGACTAAAATCAGGTGAGGGGACAAGGCCAGTGAAAAGGATACATCATCGCGCCGCGGCGGCGGAGTGCCGCGTCACCGGTAGTGAATCTCGAAGGGCTTGTTAGTAATGAACAGAACGGTCACGTCGCCCTCAGCGCTCGCTCCGTGTTCCATCTCCAGCCCTTCGGGAAACCACACAAAATGGCCTGGGCCGTAACGCCCGTCGTGCGTCACCAGCGTACCCTCCAGCACGTACATCCCGTGCGCGCACGGATGTGTATGGAGCGGGTTGACGATACCGGCGGGATAGCGGACCAGCCGCACCTCCATGCCCGTTTCCGGATCCTCAATGAGATTCTTGCGGTAGAGCGCCGCCCCGATTTTTTCGTTGAAGCGCTCTTCCCAGGGCAGCGCGCGCGTGTCGATAACCGTCAGCTTTGGTGACATGCTCTGATTATCCACGGGCCGGGCGCAATTTGCCGGGCCGCCGGCACTACTCACGTTACGGACCCAGGTAAATTCCCGATTCCCGCGTACGGCCCATCCGGCTGTATCATAGATAAAACCTTCAGAAATGGCGTCCCGCAAGAAGATCAAGGATCGCTACGAGACCTTCGACGTCCTGGGCAAGGGCGGCATGGGGCTGGTGTATAAGGCCTACGACGCCGTCGTGCAACGCGAAGTGGCGTTGAAAACACTGCGCGACAGCCCCAGCAAACTGGCGCTCGATCTGTTCCGCAAAGAGTGCGGCGTGCTCGCCTCCATGAGCCACCCCAACATCGTCGAAATCTTCGACATCGGTGAATTCAACGAGGATGGCGCCACCAAACCTTACTTCGTCATGCCCCTGCTGCCGGGCGTGACGCTGGAGCACCTGATCCGCACCTCCAGTCAGCGGCTCACCGTGGAGCGCTCGGTTGAGATCATCGTTCAGACTTGCCGCGGCTTACATGCCGCGCACGAGCGCGGCCTGGTGCACCGCGACCTCAAGCCCAGCAACATTTTCGTGATGCCGGACGACGCGGTCAAGATCATCGATTTCGGCGTGGCGCACATGGCCGACACCACCAACACCATGACCGTCGCCGGAGGCACCCTGCCTTACATGGCGCCCGAGCAGCTCGAGATGAAACCGGCTTCGCCTCTTTCGGATATTTTTTCGCTGGGGGTGGTTTTCTACGAGACGCTCACGCGCCGGCGTCCGTTCGATTACCCTACCGAGCAGGAAACCGCCAACGCCATTCTGCATGTTGTCCCGCCCGCCGTTTCCGATCTGAATCCGGCCGTGAGCCAGATGGTCAGCCGCGTGATCCACAAGGCCATGGCCAAACAGCCGTGGAACCGTTTCTCCACGGCCAAGGATTTCGCCGAGACGCTGCTCAAGGCGCATCGCAATGAGCCTATCGAGATCTTCGACGCCGCCAAGCTGCAGCCGCGCATTCAGAAGGCCAGCAAAGCGTACGAGCAGGGTAATTTTCAATTTGCCGCCGAAATTCTGAACGAGCTCGAAGCCGAAGGTCACGTCGAGACCAGCATGACGCTCCTGCGCCGCCAACTCGATCAGGCGGTGCGGCAAAAGACCATCGGCCAACTCCTCGAGAGCGCGCGCACGTGCATGGAGGAGGAGGAGTATCTGCTCGCGCTGCAAAAAATCCAGGAGATTTTGCAGCTCGATCCCACCAACGCGGCCGCCGCCACCCTCAAGGCCGGCATCGAGACGCGCCGTAGCGAGGCAAAGGTGGACGAATGGCTGAAGCTGGCGCGGCAGCACCTGGAAAACAATGCATTCGGCCATGCACGCGACGCCCTGCAGAACCTGCTGCAATTGCAGCCCAAAGACACGACGGCACTCCAGTTGCTCGCCGAGGTGGACCGTCGCGAAGAAGAGTACGTCAAAGCGCGCAAGCAAAAAGAAGAACTGTACAAGCTGGCGGTGGAAGCCTGGCACAGCGGCGAGATGAGCTCGGCACTCACCAAGCTCGAGCGGCTGGTGGATCTCGATCGCCGCGTGCCCGACACGGCGGCTCCGGACCGTGGCATTTCGTATCAGACTTTCTACAATCAGGTCCGTTCCGAGCACGATCTTCTGCGCAGTTCCTATCAGGAAGCCCGCAAACACCTGGTGGATGGAAATTTCGCGCAGGCGCTCGCCATCTGCCAGCAGTACCTGGCCAAGTATCCGGGGCACGCGCTGTTTCAGGCCCTGAAGTTCGACGTGGAAGAGCGCCAGCGCCAGGATCTGTCCTCGCGCGTCGCTGAAATCGACCGCCGGGTGGAAGCCGAGCCCGACCTCGACCGGCGCGCCAACATCCTCAAAGAAGCCCTCGACACCTATCCGGGTGAAACGCACTTCGAGCGCGCGCTGCGGCTGGTGCGCGACAAGCGCGATCTGGTGAACTCCATCGTCGCCAAGGCTCGCTCTTACGAGGAACGCGGCCAGTTTAACGAAGCGCAGGGCCAGTGGGAGACGCTGCAGACCATCCACAAGCAATATCCCGGGCTGGATTTCGAAATCGAGCGCGTGATGAAACGGCGCGATCAGCAGTCGCGCGCGGAAGCCAAGGCGCGCTGGGTGGAGCAGATCGACCGTCAGCTCGAAGCCGGGGCTTACGAGCGCGCCATCGAGTTATTGCACAACGCCGCCGCCGAGTTTCCGGACGATCCCGAGATGGCCGCCCTGGGAGATCTGGCAACCCAAAGCCAGGCGCGCGCCGCTGAAGCCCAGCAGATGTTCCAGCACGGGCAGGAACTGTGCTCCCAGCGCCGGTTCGATGAAGCCATCGAAACGCTGCGCAGCGCGTATTCGATGGACCAGCACAACCGGGTGATCCGCACTTTCCTGCTGGAGACCATGCTCGAGCAGGCCCGGGCGGTGATCGATGCAGATTGGCGCGCCGCCGAGGCGCTCAGCCAGCAGGCCCTCGAGCTCGATCCCGGCCACGCGTTGGCCAAGGGCGTTCGCGATATGGCGCTCGACCGCAAGCGGGAGGAAGAAGTCGGGCAATTCGTGGCCGAAGCGCGGCGCATGCAAGCCGCCGGCAACGTTCAAGGGGCGCTGGCGCAAATCGGCCAGGGCCTCGAAACTTATCCGCGGGAAACGCGCCTTACTCAACTGCACGCCACCTTGGCCAAATCGGCTCCCGATTATCAGACCCGCGCCGAGGCTGCCCGAGCCACCGCCGCCCCAGCGCAGCCGGAAACCGTCGCGCTTCCGGACGCCGCCCCCGAAGGCTGGGCGGAGTTCGAACAGCAATTGCGACGGCAGGAGTCCGCGGTCTCGCCGGTTCCGGTCGCGGAACCAGACTTTCCTACAGTCGCTCCGGACAGGCCGGTCGAATCCGGCCCAACGATGCCCGGGCAGGCGGAACAGGCGCCGGGTGAGGTCGCCGCGCCAGGCGAATTTGGCGCGACCATGATGCTACGGACATCGCCGCCGGGCGGAGTCGCTCCCCCGGAAACTGGATCAGCGCCTGCCTGGAGCGATTCGCCGAAGGCGCCTCAACATCCGGCCGCGACGCCGCCGAAGGCCCCCAGGCCGCCGGTCAATCGCACCGTGATCTGGCTTGCCGTGGCAGCCGTGGCCATTCTGGTCGTCGCCTGGTTCGTGGCGCGGTCGCTGCGCCCGGTTCTGGTTGTGATTCGCACCAACCCGCCCGGCGCCACCATTCGCATCAACAACGAAGTTCGCGGCACGAGCAACCTCTCGCTCAAGTTGAGCGCCGGCGATTATCAGATCGCGGCGGAGAAAGGCGGCTATGTCACTCAGAGCGTCCCGCTGGTGGTGCAGCGCGGAACTCCCGCCAATCTGGATTTGAATTTGCAGATAGTGCCGCCCCCGGTTGCGGCCGTCGAACTCCCCCAGGCTCTGCACATGGGAAGCGATCTCGCGTTCGGCAAACTCAAGCTGGACGATCAGCCGCCGGTGGATTTGCAGGAGGGCCAGTTCAACAGCGAGTCTCTCGCCTGGGGCAAGCACTCGATCGAGATCACGTCCGGCAGCGTCAGGGCCGTCATCAATTTCGAAGCCGCTCCCGGGCGCGCGCCCGTCCTCACCGAAGCTCCCACCGCGAACGAAGTCAAAGCCGTGGTGGTCACGAGTTTCCAGACTCAGGCGCACGTCCAGACCACCTACTCTCCGGTGAAGCTCACGGTTGAAAATCAGGATTACGACGTCAGCCCCTCGGGCGTCGATCTCTCCAATCTTCCCGTTGGAACGCATGACGTCGTGCTCGCCGAAGGCAAAGACCGGCACACCACGACCCTGACCAACGGCGCCGCGCCGATCCTCCAGATTCAGCTTTACTCCGACCGCAACGTCGGCGCCCTCCTGGTTCTGACCGGCGGCCAGGACGACGTGCAGGTGGAAGTGGACGGAAAGCTGCAAAAGAAGAAGAGCAAGAACGGGCAGTGGCGCATCAGTAATCTTGCGGTGAAACAGCATTCCGTCCGCGTCCTGAAACAAGGCTTCCAGGAAGAGCCCGCGCAATCGCTGGACATCAAGAAGGGCGAGGAAGCCAAGCTGGTATTTCAGTTGCGCCCCGTTCCCACAGCCGCCGCGCTCGCCATACAAGGAGCGGCCGCCGGACTGCAAGTCATGCTCGACCATCAACAGATCGGCACCGTCGGCCCGGATGGCGGCTTCTCGTTGTCGAACATCAAGCCCGGCGATCACACTATCGAACTGACCGACACTCACCGGCACAAGCAGATTTCGCGGAGCTTCAAGGCCGGGGAAACGGTACAGCTTGGCGCCGCCGATGTGGCCGTGCAATCCGCGAAAGCAGCAGTCAAGCTGACTATCTCTCCCGCCAATGCCGCGGTCACCTATAAGAACGGGGATGGCAAACTGCACGAAGTGCACGGTACGTCGATCGAGCTGGACGAAGGCCAGTACGTCTTTTCCGCCACCGCTCCCGGACATACCGATGCAAACCAATCGGTGACCGTCGCCGCCGGCAAGCCGAACAACGTCATGCTGCATCTCACGGCCAAATCGGCTGGCGTCCCCGCGGGCCCCATCAAGATGGAGCAGTGGGCCGCGCAGTCAGGCTGGAAGCTGGAGGATAGCTGGTACGTGCACCGCGGCGGCGGCCTTGTGCTGTATCCCGCGATCCCGAGTGCCGGGACCTACGTTTTCACCGCCCATCGCCAGGCCGGCGTCTTTGGCAAGGGCCGCATCCAGTGGGTGGTGGGCTGCGTCGAAGACAAGAGCACTTACGTCCTGTTCGGCATCGATAAGAAGAGCATTCATCACGCCGCGGTCGCGGGCGGCAAGAAACAGAAGGAAGAATCCGGAGCCATCCAAACCCAGGCCAAGGATTTGCAGTACTCGCTCAGGGTCGATATCTCCTCCGACGGCGTCGTAACCTACATCGAGCAGGGCAAAGGTTGGGAAAAGATCGACACCTGGACCGCTTCCGGGCTGAACCCCACCGAGGGCAAATTCGGCTTTTATCTCCCGGGCAACGACGAACTCTACATTTCCAATTTCAGCTTCACGCCGAAATAGAGAAGCGCCGCGCGGCTCGCGCCGTCTGTGGCTGCGCCCGGATATTGACCCACGTGTGGACGTGCGGCGAGCCGCGGAAATACCAGATCATCGTCGGGCTCTCCAGCTGCCATACATCCCAAACGCCGTCGTTGCCGATGTCCAGGTTTTTGTAGAAGGACATCGTCAGCCCCTCCACGCCGCCGTTCTGGCGGATGTACTTCATGGCCTCGTCGGCGTCTTTCTTGCGGTACGGCACGAGCAGATCTTCCAGCACCTTCTCCACCAGCTCCCGCTGGTCGCGCGTCATATCCGAGACCGGAAGGCCGGCAATCCGCTCGCCGCTTTTTCTCAGCGCGACGGTCGCGGTGCCTTTCTCCTCGCGCGGATCGCCCAGCAGCGCCGCTTCGCGCTGCTTGCCGTCGAGCGCCTGAAAGACCTGGTTGGCCCGCTTGGCCTGATACCAGTAAACGTTCTTGGGATGGTCCGGCGCTTCGTTGAAACTCTGCGACGCGTGGCCGTAGAACATCGGGCCGCCGAATGCCGCGCCCGCCACCGAATCGCCATCGCATCGCACCGTGCAATGCCGTCCGGCGATCACGAACTCGAAAGCGCCCGAGCCCGGCGTCCCAAACAGCGCCGCCGAATAGTGGCCCAGTCCGCCCGCGTCTTCCTGGATGTGGTACATCACCTTGTCCACGAAGTCCGGGTTGTGCAGGCCGCGAAAGATCTCGTCGATCATGGCCTGCTGGTCCGCCGTGAAGAACTCGGCGATCTTGAAGGGCGTGATCATCCAGTTGGCGTCCACCTTCGATCGTAACTCGTGGTCGAAGGGAAACACGACCTTCTCCATCTGGTGCGGCTCGAGGCTTTTGTACAGCGTGGTTACCAGAGTCTCTGACGACCCCGTGAAACGGCTCGCCGCGTGCGCCGTCGCCAGCGCCACACCCCCCAGCGCCGTGGTCTTGAGAAATTCCCTCCGGCCGAGGCCATCACAATCCGGACAGTGCATGCTGTACTCCTCTCAGGGGAAATTTATCTCACTTTCGAGACGCCGAAGCAAGGGGTGAAGCCCCGGCCTGCTTACCGTAAGACGCACGGCCGCCAGACCGCCTCCTGCTATCATCATCGCCATGGCCGCCTCCGATATTGCCTCCGAACTCCATCGCACGCTTGAAAACGCGCGCCCCCGCCTGCTTGGCATCACCGACGACGCGGCCACGCGCCGTCCCGCTCCGGACGCCTGGTCGAAGAAAGAGATCCTCGGGCATCTCATCGATTCGGCGTCCAACAATCATCAGCGTTTCGTTCGTCTGCAAAACGAAGATGGCCTGGTGCTTCCTGCTTATCGGCAGAACGATTGGGTGCGCGTGCAGAACTATACCGCCCGCGAGTGGCGCGATCTGGTTGAATTCTGGCTGGCCTACAACCGGCACCTGGTGCACGTCATGCGCCACGTAGATGCCCGCGCCGCGGCGCACGTCTGGAAAGCAACCGACGGCGACGTCACTCTCGCGTTCCTCATCGAGGACTACCTGAGCCACCTCCGCCATCACTTGGAACAGCTCTTGGGACCTCCCGCGTAAAAGACGGCGCCTCGCGTACCCGCACGCCGATCTGCACCTTGTGCGGCAGTTTCATTTCCAGAATCCCGCCGCCGTCGGTCTTCTTCTCGGTCATCTCCTCGTCGTCCACTTCGATCTGATACGTGCGGCGCGGCTTCAGGCCCAGCACGAATACCTCTTCATCCTGATCCAGGATGGTTTGAAATTTCTGCGCGTTCTTGCCAAAAAATACTACCGCCGTGTCCAGCGACATTGGCTCGGCGGCCAGGGCCGGGTTCAGCGCCGTCACGCTGCCGTTTTCGAACAGTTGCAATTGGCCGTCGAAAAAGCCCAGCCATCGCGCCGATTCGTCCCAACTGGAGCGGATGAACAGGCGCCCGAACAGCTCGTCGTGATACACCAGCGGCGCCAGATAGTACGCCAACCCCGGATGGTACGGGTTGGCCCACATGAATTCGTATGGCGTGCCCAGCGTGCTGCGCAGCATGAAATTATCGTGCATCAGCCAGCCTTGCAGCAGTTGGATTTCGGGCGCATTGGGGTCGTATGGCACCATGGCCAGCTCGGCCGCTCGCGCCATAGTGGCGCGCCGCACGTCCGGATCTCCAGCCTCCTTCGTCGCCGGAATGCGGTATTCGCCCTCGGGCGCCGGGTACGTCGCCGGGTAGTAACTCACCAGGTCATAGATCGGCAGCGGCTTGAAAAATGCCGGCGCGGACTCGCGTAAGTCGAGATTGAAATTGTCGCGAACCGCGTGCAGCATCTCGAATAGCGGATAGAAATCGTCGCGAGCCACGACATCGCGCCCGGCAGCGAGGGCCGGAGCCATTTCCCCTTTCCACCACTGCCGCACCACCCGCTCCAGCTCGCTCTGCGAGGTTTCCTGCTGATGATCCGCCAGCGCGATCGCCGCCAGAACACGCGAGCGCACCGCGCCCATCGAGTGGTCGCGCTCGCTGCGCTCGATCCCGCGCGCCAGCTTGGCGGCAAGCGTCCGCGACTGCGCTGGCGACAGCATCTCCTGGCACCAGTCAAACACCAGCGCCAGCTGCCGCAGATCGGTTCCCGGCCCCAGCGCCCAGTTCACCGCCGCACGCCCGCTCGCCTGGTTCTGCGCCACCCGGTAGTACAGGGCCTCTGCAAAACCCGGCTCCGGCATGGGAGCGTGGCCCGCCATCAGCAGCTCGAACTGTTGCCACCGAAGCGAGTGGCGTTCCCTCTCCTTCTGCAGCAGCTTCAGCCGGTGCGAGCTCAAAAGAAGCCGGGGGTGGTCGGCATACACGCGCAGGCTTTCCTCGTTGCTCTGCGCTAACACCGGCAAAACCGCCGCCATAAGAAGGATTAATGAAGCCAGCGACCGTCGAGACATGAATTCCGATTGTGTCATAGCGCCACAGAGCCCCACCACGGTGCCTCAATCACGCGCCTAGGCCGGTGCCATCCATCTAATAGAATCAATGCCTTACGCCAATGTGGCACTGGCCGCCGGGTTGCTATTCTCATCCTGAATTGGCGAAGTACTTGTAACCTGCCCTCTGCTGCAACAGGCAGGCGAGGCCAAAGCGGGCGAAAAAACAGCGTGCTTGCGGGAGCCGATGTTTTTGTTATGGTTTGTTGCTCGCAATGAAATCGTTTGCTGGTTGCAACAGGGGGGTTTTTTTCTAATACGGTCTTTCACATCAAAATCTCTCCAGGGATCTGGGTTGCGGTGGTTGTCTGGCGTTCGTGGTGTAGCAAAATCGGACGCGGAAACTCACCAGGAATGGAAGAGAACAGTGGTAACCACGACGACCCGCCGCCGGATTCCAAGCTCTACACGGGCGGACCGCATCGGAGTAAGGCTCAAGAAGGTCTAGGGGCTTTGCCGATGCGGTTTTTCTTTTGACCGCCGCTCGTCCCTACCAGGCCAGCGTTCCGGTTCGCGGCTCCTCCTCCAGGCTCGGCAGGTACAGCGTCTTGCAGTGCTCACAGCGGTAAATCTCGGCTTCGGCTCCAAACTTGCGCTTCACTTCGTCGCCGAAAAAATACCAGCGCTTCAAGTGCCCGGCGCAAAGCTTTCCTTTCGCGTCCTTCTCGTTGCAAGCCCGCATGCGTGGGATGCGGCGCTTCACTTTCGTTCCGTCGCTCAACGTATCCACCAGCTCCGTTACCGGGATAGGCTTGTCGGATACGTTATATTTCGGGGTCGCCATTCGACAGAAGTATACCAGGACGAACCCGGCAGCGCGGTGTCCTATCCGCTCACTCTCTTCAACTGTCCGCACGCCGCGAAAATGTCCAGTCCGCGCGGTTTGCGGATGAAGCAGGGCATCGCCCGCCGCACCATCGCCTGAAACGCGAGGACGCGCCCGGCATCCGGGGTCTCAAACGGAATTCCCGGCCCCGGATTCAGCGCGATCAGGTTCACTTTGCAGTTCAACCGCGCCAGCAGCTTCACCACGCGCCGCGCATCGGCGTCGGTGTCGTTTACGCCCTTGAGCAGCACGTATTCAAACGTCAGCTTCTCCCACGGACGCAGCGGAAACGCCCGGCAGGCCTCCAGCAAATCTTTCAGATGATACTTGCGCGTGATGGGCATCAGTTCCTGCCGCATTTCCTCGGTCGACGCATTGAGCGAAACCGCCAGCTTCGGCCGCACCGGCTCTTGCCCCAGCTCCGCGATCTTGGGCACGATCCCCGCCGTCGAGAGCGTGATGCGCTTCTCCGACAACCCCACGCCCCGCGGGTCCACTAAAATGCGTGTGGCCTTTACGACGCTCTCCAGGTTCAGCAGCGGCTCGCCCATCCCCATCATCACGATGTTCAGCCGCGCGCCCTGCCCTAGCAGCCCGTTGTCGCGCGCCAGATACAGCACTTGGCCCACAATCTCCCCAGCCGTCAGGTTGCGCTCCAGGCCCATTAGCGCCGTCATGCAAAACTTGCAATCCACCGGACAGCCCACCTGGCTCGAGATGCACAGCGTGTCCCGCGCTTCTTCGGGCATCCAAACCGTCTCCACCGTCCGCCCGTCCTCCAGGCGTAGGAGATAACGCCGCGTCCCGTCACTCGATTCATATCGGTGCTCGGCCTCCGGCAGCCCTACTGTGTGGCCCGAGGCTAGGCGCTCGCGCAGCTTGCCCGGAAGGGTCGTAATCTTAATCAAATCAGGGACTTGCGCGTGATATAGCGCCTCGTAGACCTGGCGCGCGCGGAACTCGGGCTCCTCCGCCCCCAAAGCCTCGCAGATTTCGCTAAGTTCCATGCCTAGAAGAGCTTGCGGCATCTGGCTCCAGTCTATCACGGCTCCCGGCGCTGGCGGCATCCGGCTAAAAATCGTAAAATTAAAGGAAGGAAACTCCCTTACACTCGATGCCAGAAACGTCTGTCCCCGTACGAGAAATCGAAACCACCACGCTGCCGAACGGCGTTCGCATTATCAGCGAAACCATGCCCCACGTGCGCTCCGTTTCCGTGGGCCTGTGGGTGGGCATCGGTTCCCGCCGCGAAAGTTCGGAACAGAACGGGCTCTCGCATTTCATCGAGCACATGGTGTTCAAGGGGACTACCAAGCGCTCGGCCGAAGATATCGCGCGCTCGGTCGATTCCATCGGCGGCAACCTCGACGCCTTCACTTCGAAGGAAATGGTCTGCTTCAACACCAAGGTGCTCGATCAGCATCTGCCGCTCGCCTTCGATGTCCTGGCCGACCTCGTGCTCAACCCGCTGTTCCGCGAAGAGGACATGGCCAAGGAAAAGGGCGTGATCCTGGAAGAGTTGAAGATGGACGAGGATAATCCCGATTACCTGGTCCACGAGATTTTTTCCTCGAATTTCTGGAAGGATCATCCGCTGGGCAAGCCCATCCTCGGCACGCGCGAAACAGTCAAGCGCTTCGACCGCCAGATGATGGAGGGTTATTACCGGAGCTCGTATTCGCCCGCCAACCTGGTCATCACGGCGGCGGGCAACCTGACTCACAAAGGTCTGCGGGACCTCGCGGGCGAGCATTTCGCTTCCATGAAGCCGTACGATCCGCTGCCCGCCGAGCGGCCGCCCGTGACCCACGCGCGCATCGCGCTGCGTAACAAGAAGGAGCTCGAGCAGGTGCACGTTTGCCTGGGCGTGCCGTCGTATCCGCTGACCCATGAGGACCGCTGCGCCTGCTACGTGCTCACCACGCTGCTCGGCGGTGGCATGAGCTCGCGGCTTTTCCAGAACATCCGCGAGCGCCAGGGCCTGGCTTACGCGGTTTTCTCCGAGCTGAATCCCTACCGCGACACCGGTTGCCTCTCGATCTATGCCGGCACCTCCATCGAAACCGTGGCCAAGGTCATCGAGCTGATCCTCAAGGAATTCCAGCAGCTCAAACAGGAGCGCATCCCCGACGAAGAACTCCGCCGCGCCAAGGACCATCTGAAGGGCTCGCTCATGCTCAGCCTGGAATCCACCTCCAGCCGCATGTCGAACCTCGCGCGCCAGGAAATGTACTTCCACCGCTTCTTCACCCTCGACGAGCTGGCCGAATCGATCGAAGCCGTCACCGCCGACGACGTCCATCGCATCTCGCAAACCTTCTTCAACCAAAAGCACATCGCCTTGACGGTGCTCGGCAATCTGAACGGATTCAAAATCGGGCGAGAAGATCTGGTCTGCTAACACCTGGCACCTAACACCTGGCACCTGGTTCCGCTACACTAAAATCACAGTTACATGCCCAAACTCCTGCGGGCCTGCGCCGCGTTTATCTGCTTCTCCGCGCTCGCCTTTGCGGTCGACTGGAAGACCCTCAAGCCCGAGGGCTACGTCAGCGATTTCGCGCGCGTCGTCGATCCGCCAAGTAAAGCCGCGCTCGAGCAGTACTGCGCGCGCGTCGAGCAGGCCACCGGCGCGCAGATCGCCCTGGTCACTCTTCGCACCCTCGAAGGCGAGCCCGTCGAGGACGTCGCCAACACCATTTTCCGCGCCTGGGGCGTGGGCCAAAAAGGCAAAAACGAGGGCATCATGCTCCTGCTCGCCGTGGGCGACCGAAAGAGCCGCCTCGAAGTGGGTTACGGTCTCGAGCCCATCCTGCCCGACGGCTTGGATGGCAGCATTCTGCGCGACATGCGGCCCGCGCTCCGCCAGGCCCAATACGGCGACGCCATGATGGCCGCCGCGCAAACCATCGGCTCGACCATCGCTCGTTCCAAAAACGTTTCGCTCGACGCGCAGTTGCCGCGCCGCGTGCGCCGCTCCACGCGCGACTCGATCCCCTGGCCGCTACTGCTGGGCGGCTTGTTCCTGTTGATCATGCTGGCGCGCGCCGCCGGTCGTGGCGGACGTGGCGGCGGTGGTAGTTTCTTGACCGGCATGATTCTGGGCAACCTGATGGGCGGGATGGGTGGCCGCGGGGGCGGCGGATTCGGCGGCTTTGATTCCGGTGGTGGCGGTGGCGGATTCGGCGGTTTCGGCGGCGGAGACTCAGGTGGGGGCGGGGCATCGAGTGGCTGGTAGTAAGATGATCGAGGTGGCATGGAAAACCTGCTGAACCAGCTCCTGGAGAAGCTGACCAAGACGTTCGGCGAACGCCTGGTCTCGGTCGTGCTCTATGGCTCGGCCGCGGCCGGCGATCATCACGAGGGCTACTCGGATCTCAACGTGTTATGCGTGCTGAACGAAGTCACCGTGCGCGAGCTCGAGCAATCCGATCCTGTCTTTCGCTGGTGGCGCGAAAAAAAGAATCCCGCGCCGCTGCTGCTAAGCGAGCACGAAGTCCGGACCTCCACGGACTGTTTCGCCATCGAGTTCCACGACATCAAGACCCACCACCGAATCCTCCAGGGCAAAGATGTCATCTCAAACTTAGTAATTGACGATTCGTTCTACCGCGCGCAGGTGGAGCACGATTTGCTCGCCAAGCTGCTGCGCCTGCGGCAGAAGGCAACGAGCGCGCTGTCGGACAAAGACGTGCTGCGGAGCCTGCTGGCGGATTCAGTATCGACTTTCTGCATCCTGTTCCGCCATGCGCTCATCCTGCGCGGATCGGCGGCGGGCGGCAGGAAACGGGAAGTCATCGAGCAGGCGCGTGAAGCCTTCGGCATCGACCCGCTGCCGTTTACCAAGCTGCTCGACTTGCGCGAAGGCCGGATCAAACCGCGCGAATTGGAACCCGCGGGGCTGCTCGATTCGTATCTTAAGCAGATATCCGTTGTCATCGACGCCGTGGACCGGCTCGAGAAATAAGAGGAGCTGTTATGAAAGTTGCCTTGATTGTAGTGTTGGTACTGGTGCTCGCGCTGCTGGCGTTTGGCGGAAAGTACGTCGGCATTCGCAACAACCTGGTTACCAAGAAGGAATCCGTGAGCGCCGCCTGGTCGCAGGTGGATGTGGCGTTGCAGCGCCGGGCGGACCTGATCCCGAACCTGGTCGAGACTGTCAAGGGCTTCGCCAAGCACGAAGAGAAAGCCATCAGCGACGTGGCCAGCGCGCGCGCCTCTCTGATCGGCGCCAAAACGCCGTCGGATAAGATCGCCGCCAACTCGCAGCTCGATGGGGCTCTCGGCCGCTTGCTGGTGGTCGTCGAGAATTATCCCAACCTGAAAGCCAATGAGAATTTCCTGCGGCTGCAAGACGAACTGGCGGGCAGCGAGAACCGTATTGCCATCGAGCGCCGCAAGTATAACGAGACGGTGCAGGCTTACAACACCCAGCTCCAGCTCTTCCCCGACAACCTCGTCGCTTCGATGTCCGGCTTCCAGCGCGAGGATGCCTATTTCAAGACCGAGCCGGGCGCGCGCACCGCGCCGAAGGTGGCATTTTAGTGGTGTTTCGCGACGATGAACCTCAGTCAAGGTCCGGCGGACGAATCGGAATTGTTGACCGTCAACCAGGAATTGAGAGCCGAAGCCGCGGAAATTCTCGAAGCCCGGGGCATGCGACGGCTGCTCGAAGAGTACGCACCGATTCACATCGTCGGCAGCTACACTTTGGATCTGATGGTCTGGCGCGATCTTGACCTTCTCATGGATGCACCCGGAATCACGATCGAACAGTTTTTCGAGCTGGGCCAGCGCATCACCGCCTTACTAACGCCGTGGAAAATGTTCTTCACCAACAACCGCGATCGCGAGCGTGCGCCGTACCCGCGCGGCCTCTATTGGGGTGTTCGCCTGGGCGACATCAAGAAGGGCGCCTGGAAGATCGACCTTTGGGCATTCGAGCCAGAGCAATCGCGCGAAAAGGTTCTGGAATGTGAACATCTGAAACAGAGGCTGGACCCGCAGAGCCGCTTGACGATTTTGCGCTTAAAATCGCAGCTATGGAACGATCCACGCTACCGGGACCAGGTGACCAGCCAGGATATCTATGACGCCGTCCTTACGCACGAGGCCAAGAGCCTGACAGATTTTTGGAATTATATTCGGAGCAGGCAGGAACCATGAGCACCCCGACTACGAAGACAGCCACCCCCACTTTTTCCAATTACATCAACGGAGAATGGTCCGATAGCGGCCAGACCTTCGAGAATCGCAACCCGGCCAACACCGACGATCTCGTAGCCCTGTTCGCAAAGGGCACGGCGCACGATATCGCGGCAGCCGCCGACGCCGCGGCAGCCGCGCTGCCAGCCTGGTCCGCCACCAACGCTCCCACCCGCGGGAATTTTCTCTTCAAAGCCGCCGAGCTGCTCGACCGGCGCTTCGATTCCATCGCCGCCGAGATGACGCGCGAAGAAGGCAAGACGCTCCCCGAGGCTAAGGGCGAAGTCCGGCGCTCCATCAACATCTTCCGCTATTTCGCCGGCGAAGGTTCTCGCATGCCCGGGATGCTCGTTCCGTCCGAGCGCGACCGCGTCCACATGTTTGCCATCCGCAAGCCCATCGGCGTGGTGGGTCTTGTTACGCCCTGGAATTTTCCCAGCGCCATTCCCGTATGGAAACTGGCGCCCGCGCTCATCTGCGGCAACACCGTAGTGCTGAAGCCGGCCTCTGCGGCGCCGCTCAGCTCCTGGCGCATTGTCGAAGCGCTGCATGACGCCGGTATCCCGCGCGGCGTAGTCAATTATGTCGCGGGGCCGGGCGGGGAACTGGGCTCGGCGCTGGTAGCCGCCAAGCCGCTCAAGGCAATCCCGTTCACGGGCTCCTGCCAGATCGGCAACTGGCTGCATGGCGAGGCCTCGAAACGCCGTCTGCGCATCCAGCTCGAAATGGGCGGCAAGAACCCGACCATCGTGCTCGCCGACGCCGACTTCAACTCCGCCGTCGAAAATGTGGTGAACGCGGCGTTCTTCTCTACCGGCCAGAAGTGTACCGCCACCAGCCGCATCATCGTCGAAGACGCGATTTACGAAAAATTCCTGGCCGCGATCATCGAGCGCACGAAAAAACTCAAGATCGGCGACGGCATGCAGCCCGGCGTCGAGATCGGCCCGCTGGTCGATCAGGCGCAGATGGATACGGTCCTCAAATACATCGAGATCGGCAAAAAGGAAGCCGGCGCGCCAAAAGCCGGCGGCAACCGCCTCGCCGGCGACGGGCTCGCGAAAGGCTACTTCGTCGAACCCACCATCTTCGCCGATGTGGACGAGCGCATGACTATCGCCCAGGAGGAAATCTTCGGTCCCGTGCTGGCCGTAATGCGCGCCAAAAACTTCGACGACGCCATGCGGATCGCCAATAACATTCCCTTCGGCCTTTCGGCCTCGATCCAGACCACAAATCTCTCGCCCCTCTTCGATTACGTATATAAAATGGAGGCCGGCCTGCTCACCGTGAACCTGCCCAGCGCGGGCGTCGAATACCAGTTGCCTTTCGGCGGGACGAAGGATTCCAGCTTCGGCCCCAAGGAACAAGGCCCGGCCGCGCTCGAATTTTACAGCGATTATAAGACCGTGTATTTGAAATATTGATTTCTCCGCGTCTCTTCGCCTCCGCGGTTAAATAGAAATTCATGAAACTTGGACAAATCAAACACGCCGGTCGTACCGTGGCCGCCGTCTTCGAAAATGGAACCGCCCGCCCCATCCCCGACTATAGCCTGGTGGAATTGATCCACCACGCCGAAGAGGAATCCATGGCGTTGCCGGAATTGGCCGCTCGCCTCCCCAGCCGCCACGCCGTCTCCGCCGCGCCGCTCATTCCGCTCCACCCGGCGGAGGTCTGGGCTTGCGGCTGCACCTATGAAACCAGCGCCAGCTTTCGCGACGCCGAGCACGGCACCCGCGAGGGCATGTACGCCTACGTCTATCGCAACGACCGGCCGGAGATTTTCTTTAAGGGAACCGCGCGTGTGTGCGTCGGGCCGGGCCAGCCCATCGGGCTGCGCGCCGATGCGAAATTCACCGCGCCCGAGCCCGAGCTGGCCGCCATCCTCGGCAGCCACGGCGCTGTTATCGGCTTCACCCTCGCCAACGACGTTTCAGCCTGGGACATCGAGCGCGAGAATCCGCTCTACCTGCCGCAATCCAAATTCTACGCGGCCTGCTGCGCCCTGGGCCCCGTGATCGTCACCGCCGACGAGCTGTCCGACCCATACAAACTCGAGATGACCTGCACCATCACGCGCGGAGCCGCGACTACGTTTCAGGGCAGCGTCTCCACCGCGCGGCTGCACCGCAAAATCGAGACGCTCGTCGAATATCTGCTGCGCGCCAACCCGGTTCCGGCGGCATCGGTTCTGCTCACCGGCACCGGCATCATCGTCACCGAGGCAGCCGCGCTCGCTGCTGGCGATACCGTTTCCATTCGCGTCCCGGAAATCGGCGAGCTGTCTAACCGCGCCGCCGTGGTCAGCTAGCGCCGGCCCCGCGGCGCGCCGCCTCCAGGCAGGTCTCAACTTCCTCCAGCAGCAAGTCTGGATCGATGGGACGGCGTAGAAACTTCGTAGCACCGGCCGCCAGTACCAGTTCTTCTTTCGTGTCGCGCGGCAAAGTGGCCGAAATCAGAACTACCGGAACCGCTTCCAGCTTCGGGTCGGATTTCAAGTGCACTACCAGCTCCAGGCCCGATCCCTCGGGCAGGTTCACATCCGACAGCACCAGGTCTGGAGGGCTCTCTTTCGCCAGAGCCACTGCGGCGGCGACCTCTTCCGCCAGCAGGACCCTGTATCCCGACGGTTCAAAAATCGAGCGCGCCAGATCCAGATTCGCGGGCAGGTTGTCCACCACCAGGATAGTGCCGCGAGGAACAGTTACAGCTTCTGCCCCGCCGCCATTGGCGCTCACCGCCGGCGCACCCGTGTTCGCGGCCGGTGTAGTCCGGCGCATCCTGTGCTCCACTCTCAGAAAGTTCTCCATGTCGCTCACGAATGTCTCGGCCACAATGGGTTTGGCAATGTAACCGTCGAATCCCGCCGCGAGCACGCGTTCGCGATCCCCTACCATGGCCAGCGCGGTGATGGCCACCAGCGGGATCTTTCGCAGCCCGTCATCCTCCTTCAAACGCCGGGCTATTTCAAACCCATCGATGCCGGGAAGCTGAATGTCGCAAACAATCAGCTCCGGCTGCCGGCTCCGGGCCAGCTCCAATCCCGTGAACCCGTCGGCTGCGGCCAGCGTGGCGTAGCCGAAGGCTTTCAGCAGATAACTCATCAGCTCTAGGTTGTCTGTGTGATCTTCGATAATCAGAATCGCCATGGGATTAAACCTTGGGAAGCGACACTGTGAAGCGGCTGCCTTTTCCGTACTCGCTTTCGAAATCGATGTGTGCGCCGATTAATGCTGCCAGCTTCCCGCTGACGTAGAGTCCCAGACCGGTGCCCTCCCGCTGAGACCCTCCGGAGCTTATCTGTTCGAAAGCGCGGAACATGTGCGGCTGATCTTCCGGCCGCAGTCCAACGCCGGTGTCGATAATATCGATAGTGGCCAGGGCGCCGCCGGCGCCGTTGCGCTCGCCCAGCTCCAGCCTTACTGATCCCTTCTCCGTGAACTTGATGGCGTTGTTGGTGAGGTTGATCAGGATCTGGCTGAATGCCCGCCGGTCCGTGCTGGTTTGGACGGACCGCTCGGGAAATTTCGCTTCCAGATCGATGCTCTTGGCCTGCGCCAGCGGACGCAGCGAGGAAATCACCTGCTCGATGATCTCGCGGCAGGGCAACGTTTCCAGGTGCACGTCCACCTTGCCGGATTCGATCTTGGCCACATCCAGCAGTTCGTTGATCAGCGAGAGCAGGTGCCGCGAGTTGCTTTGCACGGTCTTTAGCTGCTTTTCCTGATCCGCCGTCAAAGGCCCCGGCAGCCTCATCAGCAGCGTGCCCGTGTAGCCGATGACGGCGTTGAGCGGGGTGCGCAGCTCGTGGCTCATGTGGGCTAGAAATTCGCTCTTGAGCCGGCTCGCGCCTTCCAGTTGGGCGTTCTTCTGCTTCAGCTCGTTCTCGAGCGATTCGCGATGCCTGGCGTCCCGGCTGAACAGGATGTAGGCGGCGCACAGCAGGATCATGACCAGTGCGCCCGAAGCCGTATACGTAATCGCCACCGCGCGCTCGCTCGCGCGCAAGCCGACTTCGCGCTCGCCGAGCAGCAGCCGCTCTTCGCCGCCAAGTTCGCTGATGGCCGCCCGGATTCGATCCATCCTCTGCGGGGAGTCGCTCTCGGCGAAGGCCCCCGCAGCCGCAGCCAGGCCCAGCTTCCGGCGGACCTCGCGCGCCATGCTAACCGACTGGTTATTCTCCTCAATCTCCATCCGTAGACGAGCCAGTCGCTGCATCTGGCTGGCATTGTCCGCCAGCATTCGGCTCAGAGACTCGAGGGCCCGTTCGGTTTCCCCAGCCGCCGTCTGATAAAGCGCCTGGTGCCGTTCCTGGCCGGCGATCAAATAGCCTCTCGCCGCCGAGTCGGCGGCCATCGTGTTGCCCAGCAGCGACGAGAGCTCGCCCAGCACGTCCTCGGTACGTAGCACCCAGCGGCGATTCTCGGCCTGTCTCAGCCGAAGCTGGCCCAGCAGCACGAACATGCATACCAGCATCACCGCCAGAGTGAAGAAGACGATCGGCAGTTTGCGCTGAATTCGCATTTAACGGGCAGCTCAACCCTGCGGGATCAGCAGCGTGAACCGGCTGCCTTTCCCGTATTCGCTCTCGAGCTCGATGCGTCCGCCGATGAGGCCGGCGAGCTTCCTGCAAAGGTAGAGGCCGAATCCGGCGCCTACCGCACGGGCCTCCGGGTTGATGCGCTCGAAGCCCTGGAACAGCTTGCTCTGGTCCTCGGCCTTGATCCCCACTCCGGTGTCCACCACGCGCACCGCGGCGCCGGATTGGCCGTTCGCCGCCCATTCGCTCACCTCCACCCGTACCGAGCCCTGCGGCGTGAATTTAATCGCGTTGTTCCCGAGGTGAAGCAGGATCTGGCTCAACGCCCGCCGGTCGGTCTTGATCGTGAGGGGCCGGTCCGGAAAGTGCGTCTCGAAGTTGAGCGATTTGGCTTCCGCGACCGGCCGCAGCACGGACACAACCTCGCCCAACACCTCCTGGCAGGACGTCTCGCGCAATTGCAGCTCGACCTTGCCGGATTCAATTTTCGCCAGGTCGAGCAAATCGTCCACCAGCGAGAGCAGATGCTTGCCGCCGGCCTGGATCCTCCGCAGTTGCCGTTCCTGTTCCTCGTTGAGCGGACCGGCCAGCCGCATCAGCAGCGTGCCGGCGAACCCGATCACCGCGTTGAGCGGCGTGTGCAACTCGTGGCTCATGCTGGACAGGAACAGGTCCTTGGCGGCGTTGGCCTTCTCCAGCGCCACGTTCTTTTCCCGCAAGGCTCTTTCGAACTCGTTCCGCTCCGTGGCAGCGGCCTCGAGCAGCTGCCTGCCCACCGAGATATCGTGATTGATCTCCAGAATTTCGAGCGACCCGCTTTCGGTCCGCCGCTGCGCCCAGCGGCTCAGAACCGTTATGGTGGAGCCGTCGCGCCGCGTGTGCGCCAGTTCGCCCTCCCAGGAGCCGGTCCGCGCAACAGCGTTCAAGACGGACTGAAAGCCGTTCGGGAAACGCGTCTGGAGCAATTCGTGGCTCATTCGTCCCAGGGCCTGTTCCCGGGACCAGCCATACAGTCTCTCGGCGCCCTGGTTCCAGAAACGGATGGCGCCACCCTGTTCGCGAATCAGCATGGCATCGTGGGCTAGATCCAGCAGCTCCGCCTGCCGCCGCAAAGCCTCCGAAACCCGCGCCAAGTCTTGTAGTGGATCGATCTCTCCCATCAACCTGTCACGCGGAGGAGCCAATGCCAGGATCACTTCTGCCGAAGCGCTCCGCCTCGCTTTGCGGCCCTTTACGCCATGCGCCTTGCACGCTGCCGTCGAGCGCCTCCCGCATCTTGACCGCCAGGGCGCGCGGCGTGAACGGCTTTTGCAGGAACGGGATTGATGGGTCGAGCACCCCCTGGTGTGCCGCGGCGTCGCCGGTGTAACCGGAGCACACCAGAAGTTTGATCGCGGGACGGTCGCGCCGGATCTCGGCAGCCAGGTCGTCTCCGCTCAATTTCGGCATCACCATGTCCGTAAACAGCAGATGGATCTCGCCGTGATGTTGGCGGGCGATCTCCAGCGCTTCTTCCCCGTTCGCCGCCGCGAGCACCTGGTAGCCGAGCTGGCCGAGCACGCTGGCCGTGAGCGAACGAACGCGCTCGTCGTCCTCGGCGAGCAATACGGTCTCGTTGCCCATGGGCAGCGGCTGGTAGTCGTCGCCCCGGGGGACCGCTTCGCCCGGCCCCCCGTCGCGCGGCAGGGAAGCTTTCAAGGTGGTGTCGCGCCCCGCCGCCCCTTGACACCCCGTATGCCCCTGCCCT
>JACXTT010003073.1_pt1 | contig 26067 bp, 21 predicted proteins | sample 9270951 | NCBI WGS metagenome assembly JACXTT01 (sample SAMN15532306, study PRJNA645909) | rock metagenome | isolation source: weathered quartz diorite | place: Puerto Rico | collected 2017-06-21
CCGGCGCCACCGCGGCAACGAACGGCGATTCCGCGGGCGGCGGCGCTTCGGCCGCGGGCGGCGCCGCTTCGGCAACCACGGCTGCCACCACCGGCTCTTCCACGATTACCGCGGCGACCGGTTCTTCAACCACCGCGGCCGGCACGAACTCCGCGGCGACCGGCGTTTCTTCCACGATCGCTGCCATGATCGGCGCTTCGGGAGGAATCGATTCCGGCATCGGGGTCGGAGGCGCGGGGGGCGCCGGCGGCGGCGCTGGCGCCACGTTGCTGATATCCGACTTGCATTGCTCACAGAACAAGGCTCCATCCTCATTCGAAAAGCCACAGAAAGGACATTTCACCATGACAGCACAAACCTCCGCATCAATGAGGCCGACGGCTCCCGGGAGCACGTCGGCACATCAATTGCCCAGGCAGCCAACGGCTGCCTCTGTTGTGTTTCGCCGCGCTTGTTCGCTTTCACTTCCGCCGCTAGCGGCTTAGCGTTCGCAATGTTCACTGCGAACGCCAAGCCGCTAGCGGCATAACATCGTTACTGCTCGACCGGCATTTCATCCGCCATGCGGGCGGAATCTTCCATCGCCAGCTGGGTCTTCTTCGAGACCCGGCCGCCGGCATTCAACTCTTGCAGAACTTGACGCGCCAGCATGGTCTTCTTGACGGCGCGCTTGCCCATCAATTCGCCCTTGGCCTCGATTTGCTCGGCGACCTTCTGAATCTCTTCCTTATTCTCCGTGGCGATGGCCTTTTGCAGATTGTTGTTCAACTCGAAGATCTGCACCTCGTCGATGTGCTTCATCACCTCGGCATTGACATAGCCGTGGCCTGCGGCGGTGTAAGCCATCTCGATCGGGATGGGGCCGCTGCTCTCGCGCGTGCCCATGCCGAGATCGTAGGTGACTTCCAGCTGGGCGATCACATACTTCCCGTCGGGGCGCTTCGGCAAGCTCAGATCGAGCACGAAGCGCGACGATCCGTCCTTTTGCAGCGTGCCGAGCTGGGCGACGAGATGGCGTTCCTCCGGCTCCGTCGTTTGCAATTCCTTGATCTCCGGCACGACCTGACGGACACGTTTGATCTTGATGTCTTTCATCGGGCGCAGGTGCATCTCGACGTTGAGGAACGCCGTCGCGGCCAGCTGCTCGAATTCCTCGACGAAGATGCGCTCGGCCTCGGCGGCCTGGTTGACGTCGATGTAGTACCACTTGCCTTCGCCGAGCTTGGCGAGGTCCTTGATGAGGTTGGCCTTCCAGTCGATGCCGACGCCCATGAGGGTGAGATGAATCTTGTTGTTGGCGGCGCGTTTGGCGAGTTCCCGGCAATCCTGCTCGCCGGAGGTTTCGCCGTCGGTCAGGACCAGAACCTGCGAGAGCTGGCCGGGGCCTTTGAGCTTCTCGAGTTCATCGAGGGCGAGGCGCATGCCGTCGTTCATGGCGGTGCCGCCCGGATCGACGTCGTACATGTCGATTTTGCGGATGACTTCCTCGATCTTTTCCTTTTCGGAGATTTTGGTGGGCGGCAGCAGCGTCAGCGCGTTGTGCGCGAAGGCGACGATCGTCATGGTGTCGTCGGGCTTGAGCTTCTGGATGGCGGCGATGGCGGCATCCTGCACCCGCTTGAGGCGAGCGATGTTGGTGCCGTCTTCCTCGTACATGGAGCCGGACACGTCCAGCACCAGGGCCAGGTTCAAGCCCATCGGCTTGGAGACGCCGGCGCCCCCGAGCCCGGAGGGGATGAGTTTGATCAGGGCATAGCTCGCTGCCGACTCGCCGGCAACGGCGATACTGCTGCGGTGCATCATTCGTTCGACGTGGATCTTTGCCGCCATGTTGCGCAACCTCGGATGTTGGGAAAATCGACTCGTATCGACCGGTACGTAAATCTACCGGCACTGCCCGCGCAGCGCCGTGCGTGAATCGTTCGTCGGCAAGTGCGTTCAAGCCGTCCGTGAGGGAGTCAAGAGGGGGGGCCGGAATCTCGTCCTGAGACAGGATGCACTTCATCAAATCCCGTACCTCGATTTTTACCAGACTGGCCCTGACACAGCAATAGTCTGTTTACCAGAATTTCAGACAAATTCGGCAAGAAGGGTGCGCATGGCGCAACTATTACGGATTCGGCAAGGATTGCGGGCTGTACGGATTGTGCCGCGGGACGGGCAGGACATAGGTAAAATGCATCTAAATCGACTCACCAATGAAATTGCCGGCGTTTTCTGTTGGCCCCGCGCGCCTTTGCCTTTATGATGTAATTCATGACGCTTCACTTCTCCGGCTTCCTGTTTGCCCTCTTCGGGATCAGCTTGATCCTCATCACGCTGTCCCTGCGCTTGCTGCGCGGCACGACTCCCGCCGGCGAAACCTATCCTGCCACCGCGCGATTCTTCCTCGTCGCGCTGCGGCTGGCCATCGGCTGGCATTGCTTCGTCGAAGGCATGGAGAAAATGAACTTGCCCAACTTCAGCGAAACTTACCTGCGCGAATCGGTCGGCCCCCTCTCCGGCGTTTTCCGCTGGATGGCCGGCGATCGACTCATCGCCAGGGCGACGGTCGGCTCCGACGATTCCTTCCCCGACCAGCTCGATCGCGAATGGAACGATTACCTGCACGCCTTCGGGTCCTATTACAAACTCGACCAGCAACGGCTCGAGCGTGCACAAGGTATCCTCGAAAAGCGCAAGGCCGACACGCTCGCCTATTTGCTTGCCAAGTCCGAACCGGTCACCAAGATCTCCGCCCATCCTCCCGACTTGACGGTCAACATGACCATGAAGGAACGCCTCGAGGAGCACGAGCGACTGCTGAACCGCGTCCGCGACGTCGAGGCGCAGTTCCCGACCATGGACAAGGACGTTCATGCCGAGTGGAAGCAAGCCAAGGCTGACCTGGCCAAATGGCGGGCCGGGATCAAGAAGAGCATCGACGCTCAGACCGAAAAAGTCAACCCGACGCTGAACAAGGATCTGGCCAGGAAGATCGAATGGCTGAAGGCAAAGCTCGAGGCAACCGACGACCCGAACCAGTCGGCCGCGCTGAGAAAGGAACTCGATAAGGAATTGACCAAGCTCTGGTCCCCGTTCGCCGAAGTGCTGACTGTCGAGCAGATGATCGATGAGCCGATGCCGCAGCCGAGCACACCGTTGAGCTCGTGGCGCTTGCTAGAAATTTCTGACTTCGTCGTGAAATGGGGCCTGCTGATTCTCGGCGGCTGCTTGATGCTCGGCCTGCTCGCGCGGCCGGCGAGTTTGGCGACGGCATTGCTGGTTTTCTCGTTCTATATCGCGATGGTCCCCATGCCGGGCTGGCCGGAAAGCCCCAAGGCGGAGGGGCATTATCTGCTCATCAACAAGACGCTGATCGAAGTGATCGCGCTGTTGGCTCTGGCGTTCATCCCGACGGGCCGCTGGGCGGGGCTCGACGGACTGCTCGGCTTGTGCTGTTGCGGCGGCAAAGCGAAAACGGACAAACCGCATGCGGCATAGCTTCAGCGCGCGACGCGCAAGCGCAAAACCGCAAGCGGCAACATGAAGGAGAATCTCATGGCTCTCGATATGACCCCGGAACAAAAAGAGATCGGCAAGGGCAACTTCAATCGCGTCGTCGGCAAACTTGCCGAGGCCGATGGGCAGGCCCAGGACCAACATGCCCAGGGCATCACGCGCCGCCGCTTCATGCAAGGCATGATCGCCGCCGGCGCTACCGTGCCCGTCTCCGCGGCCGCGTATTTTGGCTATCGCTATCACGGTTTCCCGAGTTCGATGCAGCCGGTCCGCGCTGCTCTGATCGGCGCCGGCGATGAAGGGGGCGTCCTCGTCGGCGAGCATAATCCCAATTTCGTCAAATTCATTGCCTACAGCGACATCCGCCCCAGCAATCAACGCCGCATCTTTCTCGACGAGAAGGCCACCAACCCCAACAGCCCACGCCGAGGCTTCAACCACCACTACGGCAGCGCCGCCAAGCAAAAGATCAAGCTCTACGAGAACTACCACGAACTGCTCGACAGCGACGACATCGAGTTGGTCGTCATCGCCTTGCCGTTGCACCTGCACGCCGAGGTCGCCATCGAAGCAATGGCCAAGGGCAAGCACGTCCTGTGCGAGAAGCTGATGGGCTGGAACATCAGCCAGTGCAAGGCGATGATCCGCAAGGCCGACGAGACCGGCAAGCTCCTCTCCGTCGGCCATCAGCGCCATTACAGCATGCTCTATGCTCACGCCAATGAGGTCGTCCGCTCCGGCGTTCTCGGCGACATTCGCCACATTCGCGCCCTGTGGCATCGCAATAACGTAGTGGTCAACACCGACGAGGCCACCAAGGCCGACCGCCCCCTGCGCGACAGCTGGTGGCCGGTCATTCCGGGTGACGACCGCCGCGCTCTCGAAGCGAGCATTCGCCGGCACGGCTACAAGGACATGGAGGAACTCGTCCGCTGGCGGCTCTTCCATCGCACCGGCGGCGGCCTGATGGCGGAACTCGGCAGCCATCAGCTCGACGCCTGCAGTATCTTCCTCGGCAAAAAGCGGCCCCTCTCCGTCACCGCGGTCGGCGGCACTCATTTTTACAAGGAAGGCCGCCTGCCGCGCGAGGTCGAGGATCACGTCTACTGCATCTACGAGTTCCCCGGCGAATCCTATGATCCCCGGGCGCGCGATCCGCGCCAGAACGATATTGTCACCGTCACCTACTCGTCGATCAGCACCAACGGCTTCGAGCCGTACGGCGAATGCATCATGGGCTCGAAGGGCACGCTGGTGGTGGAAACGGAGGCGAACGCCTACCTGTGGGGCCCGCAGGGACGCTCGACCGAGGTGACCGCGAGCGCCGCGGGAGGCAGGCCCGTGATCGACGCCTCGTCCACCAGCGGCCCCGCCGAACGCCAGGCGACCGCGGTCGGCGCCAATGCCGTCGGGCACAACCCGCCCAGCAAAGGCTATCGCGAGGAGCTGGAGCACCTGGCGTATTGCATCCGCATGCTCGGGCCCAACCCATCGCCGGAAGAGCGTGCCTTGTATAAGCCGCGCTGCGACGGCCGGGCCGCCATGGCCGACGCGATCATCGCCCTGACTGCGAATCAGGCGATGAAGCATCGTCGCCGCATCGAGTTCGACGACGCCTGGTTTGACGACATCCGTGAGAACAGCCCAGTGCCGGACGCCGACATGCGGCCGGCGCCGGTGAGTTGATTCTCTTGTGTAGCGTTTCGAGAAGCATCTGGAGTTAAATCCGTCTGAATATGCACCACTTCGTGCGAAGGATATGGCATAGGCTATCCGCCGATCATGCACCACGACGGGACCACCATGATCCCCATGAAGAACAAGGGCACCAGCAGCAATGGCAGCGATACCCAAATCTTCCAGCGCCGGTTCGGGCTAATCGTCCCTTCCGCCGATGCGATTTCCATTAACAAGTAGATCGAATAAAACAGGATCGGGCAAAAGATCAGGCTGAACACCGCCGAGCGAAACAATTTATCGGTGAGTTGGTTGATCTCTGCCTTGTCCGCGCGCTCGGCCTGCAAGTCCTCGGCAATCTCCTGCGTCGCGATGGCGCTTTGCATGGCCTGATCGTCCTCGTCCATCTCGTCTTCTTCGCCGCGAATCTGGGTCAGCAGCATCTCGGCACGTTCGAGATGAATCGGCGCGACTTGCAGCTTGATTCCGCCGATGGCGCCGGCGAGCATCCAGCCGGTGGCGATGGTCGTCTCGTCGAAGAGAACGGCGGGGATGCCTTCGCTTTCGAGGAAGTTCTTGGCCATCGCCGCGGTGACCGGTTCGTGGAAGGTGGCGACGGTGACGAGACGGTCGGACATCAAATGTTTTCCGTGGTGCAGGCGGCTCGCCTGCACCAGGTGTGACAGATCGCCTCCATGCAGGCGTGCCGCCTGCACCACGGGCAGATTCGGGTCAATATACTGCCAAGGCGACGAAAGACACCCTTTCCGGAGGCTTCCATGCGACGCTTGATCGCACTTCTCGCCCTGCTCATCCCCACGGCGGCGTCCGCGCAAACGAAAGACGGCTTCGTCCCTCTCTTCAACGCCAACGACCTCGACGGCTGGGAAGTCCGCGGCTCGAAGGGCGATCAGGACAAGTGGTGCATCAAGGAAAACCTACTCGTCGCCAAGCCCGGCGGCGGCTGGATCGGCACCAAGAAAATGTACGGCGATTTCGTCCTCAAGCTCGAATGGAAAATCTTCGACGGCGGCAACAGCGGCGTCTTCCTGCGCGTCCCCGACGTCAAGAGCAAGGAATCCCCCTCCGCTCTCGGCATGGAAATTCAAATCCTCGACGACAACCATCCGAAGTACAAGGATCTCAAGCCTTACCAGTATTGCGGCGGGCTCTATCACTTCCAAGGGCCCAGCAAGAAGATGTTCAAGGGGGCCGGCGAATGGAATTCCTACGAAATCACCTGCAAGGGTGACTCGATCCAGGTCGTGTTCAACGGCGTGAAGGTGATCGATGCCGACGCCGCCAAGGACGCCGTCCTCAACAAACGGCCGCGGCGCGGGTTCATCGGCTTGCAGAACCACAATAGCGGCGTCGAGTTTCGCAAATTGATGATCAAGTCGCTGGAGTAAACGAAAAAACGCCCGGCGGTCCGGCGCATTCTGGAGCGCGAAACCGCCGAGCGTATCACACGTTGCATACTGGAACGTGATCTTGATTAGTTGCAGCAACCGCCGCGCCGGAAGATGCCGACCCGGCCGCGACCGCAATCGTTGCCGCAATCGCTGGCGCAGGCGCCGCCGACTTGCACGCGAATGGTCTGCTCTTCCCATACCGTTTCACAGTACTGGACCTTCCGCTTGACCTTCTCGGTCACCATTTCGCAAACATTGCGAACGCCTTCACGCTTCTGGTGCTCGAAGCTGCAAACCTTGACGGTGACTTCCTGCTCGCTGCGGACCATCTCGCAGATCGTCTTCTTGCCCTTGTGGACCACCGGCTCGCAGATGGTGACGAGGACCGTTTTCTCCGTGACGACTGGCGTGCGCTGAATGACGCAGCGGGTCTGCTCTTCCATGACGGTAACGCGCTCGCGGCGGGTGTGGCAACGGCCGCACTCATCGACGCAGGTCACGCACACGACGCGGCAAACGGGGACCTTTTCGGTGATCATGACCCGTTCGCACTTGTAGGTGGTGCACTGAATTTTCTTCTCGACCGTCTTCGGGGTCATGACCGTCCAGGTGGCGTCGATTTCCTTCATCGTCGGTGTACAGACGACGACCTTCCGCTTCTCGTCCTTCATCACCTGCACGCACACGGTGTAGCCGTACTTCTCCTCGCGGACGACGCGCTTGCACTCGAGGACTTCGATTTCCTTCTCCTTCATCACGTGCTTGGCAACCTTCACCTTGCGATCTTCGAATTGCGGGGCGGACGGCGCCGACGCAACGGTCGCACACGGGGCAGCGCAATCGCTTTCGCAACCGCCGCGGCAACGACGGAACTTGCCGCCGTGTGCTTGGCTGTCCTGGGTCAAACCCAAGAACGCGGCCATGGCCAGAACGCCGAGAGCCAGAAACTGCTTCATGTCGAATCTCCTCTGTTAAAGACTGGGTTGTTTGGGTAAGTTGAGAGATTTTAGTCGAGTAAGTTTGGAAATACTAGAGAAAATAAACAAAATATTTCGTTTTTTTCCGAAGGCAGGATGATGAAGCTACCGGATTTGCGGGACGTGCTCGATGAGCCGAATGGTCGGGCTATCCGGGCGGGGGGGGTCTGTGAGCGGTGGGTGTGTGCAAAACTTGCAAGCGCAATGCAAATCATTTGAGCGTCGGTGCCCAAGTCAGCGGCTTGCTATCGCTAGATGATTTCCTCATGTATCGTCACGGTGTCGCGGAATTTGGGGTCGGGAATCAGGCACGGGTGCTTGTATTGGTCGAGTGTGCCGCCAGTGCGCTCCAGGCGCCGGCGGTCCCATTGCTGCCAGCTCTGTGTTGGCAGGAGAAAAAGCCGCATAGGTCCGAGCCGTTGGCTTTCGCGCTTGGAGGCATACTCGATATTGATGCGGGCCAGGCGCATTTCCAGCGCCCGCGTCAACTCGATGCCCTGCTCACGGCTGGTCAGATCGGTTCCCTCGACGAACAGGCCGTAGAACGGCATTTCGTCGTCCCAGCATGGCGCGACGCTGTAGGCGGTGAGGTTGACGTTCATGTCGCGTAGAACCTCGGCCATGGCCGCGGTAACCTGGTGCTCCGATACCTTTTCGCCAGTGATGTTGGCGAAGTGGGCTCCTTTGCTGAGGAACTCGACCAGCGGCGTCTTGTTGAAGTAGCCGGTGCAGCGGACCACATCGAAGATGTTGTAGCGGTACAGCCCGTAAGCGGTCGTCATCAGAACGTAATAGGTGTGCCCTTCTTGAAGCTCGTGGGCGGACAGGACAGTCGGGTTCTTGCTGTCCCCTTCTTCCTCTGGGATGAACTCGAAGAAGTGGGAGCTGATATCGAGAACGCCGCTGGGGGTCCCGTCGGCCATCGGGATGGTCATGCGTCCCTCGCTGGCGATCAGTCCGACGTCGCGGACAGGCGTCTCCCCGTAGTATTTCGGGAAGTGGCGCAGGTAAGCGCCGACCGAGCCCCCCATCCAGTTGCCGATCAGGCATTCGCTCGGCCAGTAGTCCTTCGGATAAAGCGTGCCGGTTTGGCGGACGATTTCTTCGAGGGCGTGAGCGCGGTCGGGATCGCGTTTGGCGACCTTGCCGGCAAGGGCCGCGCGGACCTCAGAGGGGATGTCAAAGCAATGCGAAAGCGTGCCGTCGTGGATGTCGCGGATGAGCGATTCCTTCTCGGCATCGCCGGCGCGGGCCAGGCTGACGAGCGTACTCGGATTGGCGGCAATGATGAGGCCGGCGCGTCGCGGCACGCTGAGCCGCAGCGCCAGGTAATACTTGGCCAGAGGGTCCTTTACTTTGCCAACGATCGCGGGGACGCAGTAAAGCCAGCGGACGATGCGCATCTGCATCTGGGCGGTGAGGCCGGTGACGGCGCCGCAGGGGATGCCGGTGGCGGTGCGAAATTCTTCCCAGTCGCCCGACATCTGCACGATCGGGCGCATGCGCACCTCGGGATGATCGCGATAGACGCGCAGGCCCCACAGATTCCAGCCGCGCTTGTAATCCGCCAGGTACTGGTCGGTGACGGGGATGAACTTGCGCGTCGCGGTGGTGCCGCTGGTCATGGCGAACATGTGGATTTTCTGGTCAGCCAGGAGAGCGCTGGTCTCGCCTTTCAGGACGCGCTGCATGTACGGCTCGACGTAGTCGTAGCCGCGAACCGGGATCAGCTTGCGAAAATCGCTTACCGTTTGAACGGTGGAGAAGAAATGGTCCTTGCCGAAGGCGGTGGATGCCTGGCGAGCGAGGATGAAGCGAAGCAGCTCGGTTTGGACCTGTTCGGGCCGAGTCGTGGCATTCTCGAATGCCGCAAGTCGCCGGCGCAGCGGGAAGGCGATGAGCTTGACGATCACATTGCGGAGGAGCCAGTTAAGCATTCAATCGCTTCCAGGTGAACGAGCCGCGACGGTCACGGAGTGCTCGCCAGGTGCTTGTCGAAGAACTCCAGCACACGCTTTTTGTATTCCTCCCCGGCCAGAGTGAAGGACTGATTGTGCTTGGCGTTGTCCACGAGCCAAAAATCCTTAGGATTCCCGGCGAGGTCGAAAAGGGCCTGCGCCATTTCGGGCTTGATGTAATTGTCGGCGCCGCCGTGAATCATGAGGAGTGGGCGCGGCGCCAGCATCGGCATGCGGCGCTCCAGCGAGGGATAATGGCAGCCGTGCTTGCGCTCGAGGCCGCGTATCGCCAGCTTGGCGGCGTGGCGGTAGTAGGCCGTGGGCAGTATCTTCGCGAGCCAGGGGGTGCGGGTGTAAATAAAGATCCACTGACGCATGAACGGGACCATCGTGCCCAGCGCGGCGAAGATGCCGTCCACGGCGCAGCAAAGGATGAAATCGTCCTGGGCGGCAGCCATGACGCCGGCGCTGCCGCCCTTGCTGAGTCCGAACAGACCGACGCCGCGCGGGTCCTTATCGGGCCGGCCCTTCAGAAAAGCGAGTGCCGTTTGGAAGTCGAGGATTTCGAATTCGGTCACCCACTGGAGAGGGTCGTAGCCCTGCTGGGCGGGGCTTTTGCCCTGACCGCGCATTTCGAAGGTGAAAATATCGTAGCCAACCTCGAGCAGGAACTCGCAGTAGGGAACGCACGCCCAGCGGTTCGAGCCGAACTCCAGGCCGAACAGGATGACCCCCTTGCGCGGCTTCGTGGTGTGTAAATAGCAGGCTTGCAGCGGCAAGCCGTCCGGCGTCGTCAGTGTGATCTCCTCGGCTTCGGGAACCGGCTTGCCGAACGGCAGGATGAAGGGGGGCTTCTCCTCGAAGATGCGGATGATTACTGGAACGTAGCGGCGCATAAGAAGAAAATGCGACACCAGCAAGGCGGCCACGATCAGTATCGCAGCGCTTCCCAAACTGATCCAGAGCCATTCCACGCGTTTCCTCCGCGGCAAGGCCGCTCGCAATCGCTCCGTGGTACAGGCGGCTCGCCTGCACAACCTCCATTATGCGAGAGCCATGCAGGCGAGCCGTCTGGTCCACGAGGCAAGCGGCAAATCAAGAGCGAAAACGGCTCACGACGAGCGATACGTTCTGCCCGCCAAAGCCGAAGCTATTGCTCATGGCGTGATCGACCTTCTTCTCGCGGGCAGTGTTCGGCACATAGTCGAGATCGCATTCCGGGTCGGGCGTATTGTAGTTGATCGTTGGCGGAACGACGCCGCACAGGATCGTCATGACCGAGGTGATCAGCTCAACGGCGCCGGCGGCGGCGATCAGGTGCCCGAGCATGCTCTTGCTGGAGCTGACGGCCGTCTTGTAGGCATGCGGGCCGAACACACGTTTGATGCCGATCGTTTCGACCCGGTCGTTGACCTGGGTGCTGGTGCCGTGTGCATTGATGTAAGCGACCGCCTCGGCCTGAAGGCCGGCATCGTCGAGCGCTCCTTGCATGCAGGCAATGCAGCCGCGGCCTTCCGGATGGCTGTCGGTGAGACGGAAGGCGTCGCAGGTGGAGCCGTAGCCGGTCAGTTCCGCATAGATGCGGGCGCCGCGTTTCCTTGCGTGTTCGAGTTCTTCGAGGATCAGCATGCCCGCCCCTTCGCCCAGGACGAAGCCAGAGCGGTTCAAGTCGAATGGGCGCGAAGCCTTCTTTGGGTCTTCGTTGTCCTGCGACAGGGCGGTCAGCAGATTGAAGCCGGTGACGCCGAACGGATGGATCATGCTGTGCGACCCGCCGGAGACCATCAAGTCGGCCTCGTCGTGGCGGATCAGCTCCAGAGCCTCGCCGAGCGCCTGGCTGCTGGCGGCGCAGGCAGTCAAGCAATTGTAATTCGGGCCTTCCAGATCGAAATAGTCGGCAAGGTGACCCGGCGTCGTGTGCATCTCCTGCTCGTACTCGTGCTCGCGGCTGAAGCGTGCGACGCCGCGACGGATGAATTCGCTGGAATCGACAGCGTTTTTTTCCGGGCAGAAACCGGCTGAGATCAGCGTCGCCATGTGATCGAAGTTCTGAATGCCCTCGCCGGATCCGAGATAGACGCCAATGCGAGTGCGATCGACCTTTGCATTATCAAGGAGGCCCGCGTCTTGCAATGCTTGCTGGGCGGCGGCGGCGGCAAACTGGGCGTTCGGGCCGGCGTGCTTCCAGCGGCTCGGGTCCTTCACGAATGTGCTTAGCTCGAAGCCCTTCAACTCGGCAGCAAATTTCGTCGGAAACGCGGTCGCATCGAAGTGCTTGATGTAATCGGCCCCGCTGCGCCCCTCGAGCTGGTTCTCGTACAGTTCCTTGACGCTGAAGCCTAGCGGCGTTACGGCGCCCATTCCGGTGATTACGACACGTCTTCGCATGATGGAGGTTCCATTTTCCGTCTTCGTTTTGCGCCCGCGCGACGCTTGGCTATCGCGACATAGATAGAGCGAGCGCAAGGCTTGCGCGGGCGCTGGACGAAGACCTTAGTCCCACTTGCGGCACACGATGGCGCCACATTGACCCATCTCCGTGTAACCATTCTTCACGAAGTAGGGCTTACCGATTGGCCGGGGTTTAGTCAGCACCTGAACCGGGCAGGTCGGGTCGGGCATTTCGAAATTCAACGTCGGGGGCAGGACGCCATGCCTCATCGCGAGCAGGCTGGCGGCCAAGTCGGTCATGCCGCTGCCGGCGCTTAAATGACCGATGTTCGGCTTGATCGACCAGACTGGAATCGACGTGCCGAAGACTTCGTTCACGCCGCGTGCTTCGAAGGCATCAAGCTTGATCGAGCCGAGACCGTGGGCATTGACATGGTCGATGTCGTTGGGGCTGACGTTGGCCTGGGCGAGAGCGATGCGGATGGCGCGGGCGAGTCCCGTGCCGGTAAGGCCGCGATCGAAGGAGGCACCGAAGCCGGCGATCTCGCCGTAAATCGTGGCGCCGCGGCGGCGCGCGTGTTCGAGTTCCTCAGCGACCAGAACGCCGCTGCCTTCGCCGAAGGCAATGCCGTCGCGGCGTTTGTCGAACGGCTTGACCGCTTGGTGGGGCGCCTCGTTGCACCGCGACATTTGGCCGAACAGCGTCTGGCGAACCATGCTGAGCGGGGTCAACTTGCTGTCGGCGCCGCCGACGAGCATGAAATCGCTCTGGTCGCGCTGGATGATGCGGACCGCTTCGCCGAGCGCCAGTAGACTGGCAACTTCACTTTCGGTGATGGTGTTGTTGGGCCCCTGGGCATTGTGCAAGATGGAGACGTGGCAAGCGAGCATGTTGGGGAGATACTTGAGCATCCACAACGGCTGAATGTTGCCGATGCCTTTTTCGCCCCAGATTTTCACATCCACGTCGTGCTTGTTTGCCTCGGTGCTCAAGTACGAGGCGTGCCCCAATTCGTCGAGTTCCGAGGGAATCAGCCCGGCGCCAAATTCGACGCCAAAGCGAGTTGGATCGAGCTTCTGCTTGTCCACGTGGCTGTCGGCCATGGCCAGGTTGGCGGCGGCGACGGCGAGCTGAATGGTGCGCGACATGACGCGGATTTGCTTGCGTTCGTCGCGGGTGGCGAGATACTTCTTGATATCGAATTCGGGGATCTGGCCTGCGAAGCGTGTTTGCAAGGGGGCTGGATCGAACGCCTGAATCGTCCTGATGCCGGATTGTCCGCGGGTTAGACCGTCCCAAAATGAGGCCGTTTCCAGTCCGATGGAAGTGACGACGCCGATGCCGGTCAGCACGACGCGACGGTTGACAGCCATGACGCACCCACCAAGTGTTCCGAGTTCCAGGTTTCACGCTGCAAGTCTCGTATGGACAACTTGCGCCTTGCACCTGCAACTTTCAACTGCCGATCAAGTGGCGCCGTCCGTGCGCTGGGCCGTTACCTTGGCCAGTCCCAGCAAGTGCTTCAATTCGCCGCTGAAGACGAAGTTGTGGTCGCCAAAGAGTTGCTGGGACCGTGACTTATCCAAATGGGCGAAGAAAATTTCCGCCTCGGCCATCGGTGTTCCACTTGGGTCGCCGAGGGGGTCGCCCGGGGGCACCGCAAAGACCTTGCCGACGACGGAGGCGCCTTCCGGGCGCAGCGTGACCATTTCGACATCGTAAAGCAGCGTCTCACCAGCGACCGCTTCGCGCTGGAAGCGGGCGGACGTGATCTTGGCCAGCACGACCTTTTCCTTGAAGTCATTGGCTTCGCCGACAAGGATGCCGCCGGTCTGGGCGAGTCCTTCGAGGATGAAGCACGCGGGCATGATCGGGAAGCCGGGAAGGTGTTGTTCGAAGTAGTCCTCGGCGAGACTGAGGTATTTAACCGCCCGCGCCGATTTGCTGCGCTCGAACTTCACGAATCGGTCGATCCAGATCCAACGCATCGATCCCGTCCTCTTCGCTCAGCGCTCATCGGCTGATGCCGCGAGCGCTGAACGGGGAGAAAAACCTAGGCCTTCGCGAGTTTGCCTTCGATGTACTTTGCGATCATCTCGACCGTGAACAGGTCGCTGATCGCCGTCAACTCGGGGTTTTTCTCAAACTTGCTGATGTCGGCGAATGGCATCTTGGTGCGCAGCTCGTCGAGGCCCTTCTGGGTAACCTTGCCGTCCTGCACGAAGTCGGGGTCCCCCTGGAAGATCGATTCGGGGAACAGTTCGTTGCGCGGGATCTTGATGCCGAACTCGCGTTCGAGACGGAAGACGATGTCGAGGAAGTCAATCGATTCGGCCCCGAGATCGCCTTGCAGCGTCGAGGTCGGCTTGATTTCTTCTTGCTCGACGTTCAGAGCGTCGACCAACGTCGCGGACACTTTTTCATAGATTTCAGCTTGGCTCGGCATGGTCAAAGACCTCCTTCAAAGAAACTTAGGGTTACAACTTTTTGGTTAGCGCTTCACGACGGTCATGCCGCCGATTAAATACCTCGTCTGCATTCGTCTTACGCCCGCATGGCGCCTTGCGTTTGCTGCATCGCAAACGGCTCATACCGCAACTGCTCCCAGGCTCAGACCGCCGTCCACGGTGATGATTTGGCCGGTAATATACGCCGCGTCCGCACTGGCCAGGAACAGCGCCGCCTTGGCGATGTCCTCGGGTTGGCCGAGACGTTTCAGCGGTATCATCTTCTTGATGAGGTCGCCGGCCTTGTTGCGGACGTTTTCGCTCATGTCGGTTTCGATGAACCCCGGTGCAATGGCATTCACCGTCACGCCGCGTCCTGCGAGTTCGACCGCCAGGGCCCGCGTGAACGAATTGATCGCCCCTTTGCTGGCGGCGTAATTCGTTTGGCCTGGGTTCGTATGCTCGGCGGCAACGCTTGATATATTGATTATCCGCCCCTTGCGCTGTCTGGCCAGCTTCATCGCCACCGCGTGGCAGAAATTGAACGTGCCCCCCAGATTGGTCTGGATGACCACGTTCCACTCGTCCGGCTTCATGCCTACAAACAGCCCGTCGCGGATCACTCCCGCGTTGTTGACCATGAGGTTGACCGGGCCCCATTCGGCTTCCACTGCTTCGACGACCTTCAAAGCGTCTGCATGGTTGGCGACGTCGCACTGATGCGCCTTGGCGATGCCGCCCGTCTGGGCGACCTCAGCGACAAGGCTGTCTGCCGCCGCCTGGTTGCCCTTGTAGACGACCGCGACCTTGGCGCCTTCGGCGGCGAAGGCCTTCACGATGCCCCGCCCGATACCGCGGCTGCCTCCCGTCACGATCGCTACTTGATCCTTCAGACGCATAATGTCATGTTCCTGGTCAAAAACCATGCAACTGTCGGCGCCACGCCAACGCTATCCGGGTCCCGGCTGATCGAATTCGCCCCGCAAATTGCGGTAATGACCGCGCAGCTGGGCGACGATTCGGTCATCGGCATCCCTCAAGGCGGGATTACGGTCACGCAAGTTGTAGCGCGTCACCGTGAGCTTGGCGGCCACCGTCGTGGTGCCCGCCATCTCCGCCTTCCCTTTAAACACGGCGGCGGGATTCGCGGCCGAGTAGTCGGCCGCCTCCACCGTGATGATCATGCTGTTGCCCGGTTGCATGAAGTTGCCATACTTCACGTTGCGAGCCTCGCGCAGCACGATGACGCTGTGCTGGAAGTCTTCTGTTGCCCGAAGCAGCCAAGCCGCCCCTTCCACCAACGTTTGCAACATCAGCACGCCCGGCATGACCGGAAACGTCGGAAAGTGGTCTGCCAAGTACTCTTCTCCCAGCGTCAGGTTCTTGACCATGCGAATCCGCTTGCCTGGCTCCAAGGCCAGGATTCGATCGATCAAATGAAAGCGCATGACACCGAACCTGATTCCTAAAGCAAGGGCGACAAACGACTTTCGCACATCCCATCAAAGGGAAAAGTATAGCGGTCGCGCACACGGTCGGCAACCCCGAATGTCCTTTCGTTCCCTTTAACCACTCTGGGGCTGGCAGCGGGGGCGCTGTCGGCTGTGGCCCTCTATACTTCCAGATGCCCGATGTTTTCGCAACCTGGAATAATTGAGAAGGTCGGAGAATCTGCCAAAACAGTTACCAATTTCCACAAAAATCGGATTGTTCTGAAAATTCACTCAAGTCCAGGCCGAATTTGGTCGCCGATTGTGGCGAGCGTCGAGGCGTCAGCCCGGCGCGGCCGAGCCGCGTGAGAGATGCTTCTCACGCTCGGCCTATGCTCCGATGCGCGCCTGAATCTCGACCAGGCACGGTATTACAAACAAGCGTTGGAATTAGCTGGCCAGCCTACTGGTTGTTGGTAAACTATATTTTCCATCAAACCATTCACGTGGAGTAGCTTACATGGGCAGCCGACGCCGCGGCAGTGGACGACGCAAAGTGGGACGTAAGAAACGCCGCATGCGCGCCAAGATTCGCCATCGCAAGTAGCCACCGCCGGTTTACACGGGAGGCGGCGACAGTGCTTGCACTGCGGACGCTTGGTCCGCATAAAAGTGAAAGAACTTCTCGATGCCCGAAATCCGGAAGATGTTGCGCGTATAGTCGCTAGCATGCGCCAGCGTCAACGCTCCGCTCATGCCATCCAGACGACGTTGCAGATTGATCAATTTCGCCAGGAAGATGCTGACCAAGCAGTCCGGCTCCTCCGGTCCCAGATTCAACACCATCTTACGGCAATTCTCCTCATCGATGAGGCGAGCCAACTCCGCGCCGAGATCTTCCATCTCGTGGTCCTCGATGCGCGCTCTTTGCAACCGGACGCAAAAGACGTCGTTCGCCAACTCGAACGCGATGAAATGAAACGGACGCTGCATGGCCGGTCTCGTTTTTCGTTGTCCGCCTGCGGCTTAGCGTTCGCATGGCGCCTTGCGAACATTTCGTCGCCAGGGGTTCATGCCAACTGCAACGCCAGCCGGCTCGGCCGATCCACCGGTTCTCCCACGATGATCCCGGCGTCGACGCGCATTGCTCTCACCGGCACCACTCGACGCAACAAGGAGTCCGCTTGCCCGCGCAACGCTACCGGCACCGAGCGGCACGACGTCCCCTGCACGTGACCTTCCCGTCCGGGAGCCGCGCCTTCCACCAGTACCTCCAGGCGCCGGCCCAGCAGGTTCCGCTGATACGCCAGGGCGGTTCCGCGTTCCAATTCCTTCAAGCGCTCACGCCGTTCCTCCATGATCGCATGGGGAACGCCATCTTGCAACAAAGAAGCGGGAGTTCCGGCACGCGGGCTGTACGTGAACACATGGATCTTCGCGAAGCCGACCTCGCGTACGACCCGACACGTCGCCTCGAAATCCGCTTCCGTCTCGCCGGGGAAGCCGACGATGACATCGGTGGTGAACGCCGGCTGGTCCAGAGCCTTCGTCAGGCGACTGCAACGTTCGAGGAATCCGCCCGACGTGTAGCGCCTCTTCATCAAACGCAAGATACGATCCGACCCGCTCTGCAAGCACAAGTGCAAGTGAGGCACGACACGCCGCGACCCGGTCATCGCCCTCACCAGATCGTCGCGCGCCTCTGCCGCCTCGAGACTGCTCAGACGGATGCGGAAATTCCCTGGCAGGCGGTCGAGCGCTTCCAGCAAGTGCCAAAGCCTGCGCCATCCCGCCTTCGGCTTTCCCTTGCTGCGGTCGATGCCGTAATGGCCCAGGTGGATGCCCGTCAGCACGATTTCGGGGTAACCATGTGCCACCAGCTCCGAGACCTCGGCGGCGATCTCTTCCACCGACCGGCTCCGCAAGTGGGGGCGAACGGAAGGAATGATGCAGTAGGAACAGTGCAGCAAGCAGCCGTCTTGCACCTTAACGAAGGCGCGTTGATGATCGTCGAAGCGCGTGATGCCGGCCGGCATCAGAGTGACGCCGAAATCACGCAGCTCATCGGCCAGCTTTCCCTTGTCGGTGACGACGCGGACGACACCAGGCAGATTCGCAACTGCCGCCGGATCGCGCGTCGCATAGCAGCCCATGACGACGATGTCGGCGTCCGGATTGCGCTGATGCATGCGGCGCACGGCGGTTCGGCTCTTGGCGTCCCCTTCCATCGTCACCGTGCAGGTATTGACGACGCACAGGTCCGCTGCCTCGCCGTCGCCGGCCTCACGGTAGCCGTTGATCTCGAGCGTTTCCTTGACGTACTGCGTCTCATACTGGTTGACCTTGCAGCCCAGGGTGACCAGACGGCAGGTCGGTGTGGCGGTCGGCATGTGGATGGTCCCTTGCTAGTTTACGTTCAGCGCTCGCGCGGCACCTTACGAGCGCCAAACGTAAACCAGTCTTTCCCCATCTTATCCCGTCCGCGCCCGGTAGACGACCATCGGCTCCGGCGCCCCCGGCAAATCCTGCGGCCCAAGGCATTCGAGCGCCCAATCTCCGTGCAGCCGCGCCTTGGTGCCGGCGGTGAGCAAGATCGGTCCGGGACATTTTTTCGTCAGTTGTTCGATGCGCTGGCACAGGTTGACCGTCTCGCCAATGGCGGAGAACTCGCGCCGCATGACCGGCTTTCCGTCGTCTCCTTGCAAGACGGCGCCGAAGCAGCCGACCAGCGCCTGCCCCGTGTGGATGCCGATGCCGATGACGAGCGGCGCCTCGCCTTGCAGAAACAGCTCGTCGTTGAGGACGCGCAAGCGCTGGAGCATCTCGCGCGCGGAGGCGACGGCGAGATCGGCATGATCGTCTTGCGTGTGGGTCGCGCCGAACAGGGCCATCACGCCGTCGCCGAGGAATTTGTTGACGTACCCACCCTTCTCCTCGATGGAGCGCAAGGCCAGCGTCAGAAAGCGGTTGAGCAATGCGCCGATTTTCTCGGGGGGCTGTCCGGCGCAGCGCGGCGTGAAGCCGCGAATATCGACGAACAGCACCGTGATCTCCTGCACCTGGACCTCGAAGCCGTGCATGCGGTGCAGAATCTGGTCGCGCACCTCCGGGCTGACGAGTTGGCCGAGCGTTTCATGCGACTCCCACGTTTGATTCAACGACGTGGCCATATCGTTGAAGTGATTGGTCAAGACGCCCCACTCGTCGGGCCGCGGATGATCGATGCGCACGTCGAAATCGCCGCGGGCGACAATGCCCGTTGCCTCGGAGTGCAGCTGAATCCAGTGCCACAAATCGCGGCCCACCAGCCAGAAGACGACGATGCTGGAGAGCGCACTGACCACGACCAGGCCCGAGGCAAATACGTAGAAACCCAGGTAATCTTCCGGCTTGCTCGGAAAGCTATAGGCCACCGCGAGAATCGCGACCATTGGGATCAACGTGACCGCCCCCCACATCATCACCATGCGGATGGCGAAGCGGATAGGCCGCACTCCCGGGATTGCCTCGGGCCGGGCGTCCTTGAAGAAGTCGGCATAGAGAAACGTCGTCAGATATGCCTGTACGATGAAGTACGTCTGCACGGTCGTCAAGAAGGTGGAGACGACGAACGAGATCGCGAAATGGGCCCAGATCTTGCCCGCTTCGTTCGAGCTGCCGAAGGTGCAGATCATCCAGGGAAAGAAGATCGCCCCCGGCAGCCAGGCACACGGATTGAGGGCGAGCTGGATGCGCGGGAAGTTGACCAGGCGGCGCTGGCAGTATTGCAGATACTCCGGCTCGACCGTTTCGCCGCGCCGCAGCCGGGCCAGGCAGCGCATCATGGGCGAAAACAGATAGAACAGCAGCGCCAGGAACAACGGATACGCGACCAAATTGTAGATCGGCGCCGCCAGGCCCCAGAACACCGCCTTCTGCTGGGCGTCGAAGAGGCGATCGACGATCAGCTGGGTGTTGTAAAAGAAGTTGAAGAAGCTGCCCGCCAGGTTCGAGCCGATGATGACGACGACCAGGGCCGGGAAGGGAAAACGGAGCGCAAAGGCGTCGAACCACGCGTGCAGAAAGAAACGCGACGGCGCCCGGAAGGCGACGACATGGCCCTTGTTTTCCATGACGTTCGTTGTACACTTTTTCCACCCCTTCGGAGGCCCGCCGCCATGAAACTGGTCGTCTCACCATCGGTATCCGAGGAACGTCTGGCCAAGATCCGCGCCGCCGCCGCGCCGATGCAGGTCGTCAACTGTCCCGACGAAGACCGCGCCGCCGTCGAAATCGCCGACGCCGACGCCCTCTTCGGCTACCTGACGCCGCGCTTGCTGCAGGCTGCCAAGAAGCTGCGCTGGGCGCAGTCGCCGACCGCCAGCATGGAGAAGTATCTCTACCCCGAACTCGTCGCCTCGCCCGTCATCGTCACCAACATGCGCGGTATCTTCAGCGACGTCATCGCCGATCATGTCTTCGGCTACATCTTGATGTTTGCCAAGAACTTTCACATTTACATGCGGCAACAGATGCAAGGCAAATGGCACATGCTCGGCCGCCCGGAAAATGAGCTGCCCGGCTACGGCGGTCCCGGCGAGGTCCACCCTTCCGACTGCGCCGCCATCACGCTCGCCGACTGCACGCTCGCCGTCATTGGTATGGGCGGAATCGGTGCCGAGACCGCCCGCCGTGGCCTCGCCTTCGGCATGCGCGTCCTCGGCGTTGACCCACGCGCTAATCTTGGCGCTTGCGGCTTAGCGCTCGCAGAGCACGACACGAGCGTTAAGCCGCAAGCGGTGGAACTGTTTCGACCGGATCAACTGAACGAGGTCCTCGGTCAGGCCGACTTCGTCGTCATCGCCGCCCCGCATACACCGGAGACGTTCAAGCTGTTCAATCGCGCCCGCATTCAGCACATGAAGAAGAGCGCGTACTTGATCAACATTGGCCGCGGCGTCATCGTCGATCTGGCCGACCTGACCGCGGCGTTGCAAGCCGGCGAGATCGCGGGCGCCGGACTCGATGTCTACGAGATCGAGCCGTTGCCGAGGGAGCATCCGTTGTGGCGCATGGAGAACGTGATCCTGACGCCGCACTGCGCCGCCGCCTCGCCGCGCGTGCCGGAGCGGCATTTGCAGACGCTTCTGGAGAACCTACGCCGCTTCGTCGCGGGGCAGCCGCTGCTGAACGTGGTGGACAAGAGGATGTGGTGCTAACAGCCATTCGTTTAGCGCCCGTAGCGCGCCGTGCGAACGCCAAGCGGGCACACCGCGTACAGAACTTGGGGAATAAAACCGCCCCACCCGCGTCCTATTATTGGCGATGCCTCATTTCTTTGTCGCGAGGTCTGTCATGCGCTGGATATTTCTAATCCTGTTATTCGCATTCCCCGTATGCGCTGGTTGCGGCCAACCTGACAGGAAGGGAGGCGGATTCGGTGTCGGCGCCAAGCTTGCCCCAGGGGCGCCAGGCGACATGCCACGAGATGAGGCTGCGCGAGAAGGTCTCGCCGCTGCTCAGGCTCCCGGCGATGCCGGTCCCAAGGGCGTCAATGCGCCAGAGAAGAAAGCCAAGGTCGAAAAGCAGCGCAAGATCCGCCAGACCGCCGATATGAAGCTCATTGTCGAGGACTTTTCCAAGGCCGTCAAAGAGCTCAAAGCCGCCATTGCAGCGCACAAGGCCGAAGAGGCGACATCGGAGATCAACACGTCGGCCAACACGGTCCGCGCTGGCAAATGGATTGTCCGCGTGCCGGTCGCCCAGTTCGATGAATTCCGCGATGCGGTCGCCAAGATCGGCGATGTCGAGAAGCACACTGTCGATTCCGAGGACATGACCGATAAATACTACGACTTGCAAGCCCACATCGAGAACCGCAAGGTCTCCCGCGAAGCCATGCGGCGTCTTCTGGATAAGGTTGGCGATCGTGATGTTGCACAGCACATGCAGGTCAGCGACAAGCTCGATGCCATCACCGATGAGATCAATCGCAAGGAAGGCCAGCTCAAGCTCTGGGAGAACCTGACCGACCGCACCACCTGCACCGTCCACATGCGCGAGAAGCAGCTATATACCCCCGCAGCCAAGGTCGAGGACAAGGAGATTCCAACCTTCGGCATGCGCGTGAGCAAGACCTGGGATGGCTCGTTGGACCTGTTCGTCGGCTTCTGGCAATGGGTCGCCATCGTCGCCATCGCCCTGGCCCCGTGGCTGCCGATCCCAATCGTGTTCATCTTCTGCGCCTGGCTGGCGCTACGCCTGCTGGTGCGGCGGGCCACGAAATCGCCGCCGGTCGTGCTGGAGGTGGTGGAGGAGAAGAAAGATTGATCTGTGAAGCCCAGGGCTGAGGCACGCTGAACCCCACGGGCATCAAGTTAAGAGCCTGTTGCAGAATTAACGCTGCCCGGGAGGGCGAGGCTCCCGCCGAGCCGAACCCCGCAGAAAATACGTTATTTTTGCACAGGCACGGCTCGGCAGGAGCCTCGCCCTCCCAATTTTGCCACAGGCTCTAAGAACATCACGACGGCCAATGTGAATTGAACCACAGAGGCACCGAGGACACAGAGAAGACCAGGGGATTGGAAAACAACGCCACGATTCTGTTCGCGTTGAAAATGTATTGCCCACGCTGCGAATTTTCTCTGTGCCTCTGTGGTTAGATCCGCTAGGCCGCGTCCCCGGGTTGGTGTCGCGCGATCCCAGGGGTTCGGAGTACCTCACCCCTGGGCTTCATTTCCCCATCAATTCAGTCACCAGCCCGTCCGCGTCGTACAACTTCCGCAACGATTCCACAATGGCCTTCGAGTGCACGGAGATGTGCCGGGCTTGATGGTCGGTATAGACGAAGTTGCGCACCAGGCCGTGGCGATTGCGGTCGAAGTTGATGCCGACGAATTCGCCCTTGCGATTAAGGACGGGGCTGCCGGAGTTGCCGCCGATTGTGTCGGCGGTCGAGACGAAGTTGAACGGCGTCTTCGGGTCGAGCTTGTCCTTGCCGTCGAGCCAGCGCTTGGGCAGATCGAACGGCTGATGATATTCCTGCTCCTTGGCCCGGGCATACATCTGGTCGAAGGTGGTGGCGTGGCCGAGCTTGACGCCATCGACTTCGTAACCCTGCACAGTGCCGAACGCGAGGCGGAGGGTGAAGGTGGCGTCCGGGGCGATGGCCGTGCCGAATTTCTGGAAGCGGATCTTGGCGATGTCGGCGTAGGCTTGCGATTGGATTTCCTCGAGTTCATCGAATCGCTTGCGGTAGCTGCGGGCGAATTCATCCACCGTGGCGGCTAGCACAATCAAAGGATCCTTGGAACTGGCGATTGCCTTTGCGCCCCCGTCAAAGAGTCGCTTGCGTTCGGTAACATCGTCAAGCTTGGTGCCCGCGATCATTTCTCGTGCGCGATCCGGGGCTGATTTCCTGACGTAGAATCGATCCGCGAGTACGTTATGCGTCATGTGCCAATCTGTGCCGAACTGCTCCACCATGAAATAAAACGAACCCTGTAGCTTCATCTGCTCATATTCCTTCGAGATCGGCGCCTCGGAGAAGAGCTGGAATTTGAGCGATTCCAGGGCAGAACTACGGTACTCGGGAAGTCGGCGCGCGTCATCCTTCGGCAACTCTTCGGCTAGGCGAACCAAGTGTCTTGCAATTTTGAAAAGCCGACTGTCAAATGCGTCACCCCGTTCGAACATGTAATACTCTCTCTCCAGTGGCTTTGAATTTTCCCCCGCTAGCTCTCTGAGCTTTCGTTGTGAATCGGCGATGCGTTGCCAGGCCTCGTGCAATGGCCGTACTGCGGGCGGCCGTGCTTCTGGCGGAAGCTTCTTCCCTTCTGGCATGAGCGCGTTTTCTTGCTTGAGCTTCTCGCGCATTACTCCAGGATCGAGCAATCCGTGATACTGCCCTGTGAGTGCCTTGCGGGCGTTTGCTATTGGAAAAAGATCGTTCTGCGCCAGCCGGCGCTGTTCAGTCCCTTTCTCCGCGTATTGGCTCAAGAGCGCTTCCCGATAACGCAACATTTGTAACGTGTACGGCAGGATGTGATCGCGCCGATGAAGCAACCGATCGTATGTTTCCTGCCGATTCGTCGTCCCCGGATGGCCCGAAACGAAAACCAGCTCCTTGTCCTTCGGCCCGGTTGGGCTGAACTTGAAGTAATCCGGCGTCTTGAGCGGTTTGCCGTTCTCGTAGACGCGGAAGAAGCAGATGTCGAGGTTGTAGCGCGGATACTCGAAGTTGTCGGAGTCGCCGCCGAAGAAGGCGATCTGGTGCTCCGGGGCCATGACGAGGCGGACATCGGTGTATTTCTTGTAGCGGTAGAGATGATACTGGGCGCCGTGATAGAGCGTGACGATGTCGGAGCGCAGGCCGGTCTTGGCGAGCGAATCCTTGGTGATCTTCGCCATGATCGCCTTGCGGGCGGCGAGCGTGTCGGCCGGCTTCATGTCGGGCTTGACGGCGTCCTGCACATCCTTGGTGACGTCGATAATCTCTTGCAAGACATTGAGTTCGAGATCGGGGCACTTCAGTTCCTCGTCCCGCGTCTTCGCCAGGAAGCCGTCGCGGTAGAGGTCCTTATCCTTCGTGGATAACTTTTGCAGCGAATCGGAGCCGATGTGGTGGTTGGTGATCGCCAGGCCGTCGGGCGAAACGAAGCTGCCGGACCCGCCGTTGTTGAAGCGGATCGACGCCCTCATCGCGCGGTCGCGCCAGGCGTCGGTGAGGTCGAAGTCGTACTTTTTCTTGAGCAGGTCCTTCGGCAAATTGTTGAGGACCCACATGCCCTCGTCGGCACGGGCGGAAGCGGTGACGAGGAAGATGACAAGCAAAGCGCGAAGTTTCATGTTAAATCCCTCGGAAGCCCAGGGGGTGAGGGTACTCCCGAACCCCTGGGATGTTGACGCCCTATCCCAGGGGTTCGGGAGTACCCTCACCCCTGGGCTTGCAATATCAAACGTTGTGTGCGAAACCATGTCAAGCAAATAAAACGCCAGCAGTCGCCTGCGAGGAAATTCTATGCAACCCACCGACCCGGCGCCGCCGACTCCCGCCGACGGCCCGACGTTTTTGCGCCGCCTCGAGCTGGTCACCCTCGTGTTGCTGCTGCACGTGCTGGCCATCTACCTACTGCGCGAGTTCCGCAGCGTCTTGCAGCCGTTGTTCATCGCCTTGTTTCTCGGCTTTCTCATTCAGCCGATCCATCGCTGGCTGGTGAAGCGCGGATTTCCGTCGATGCTGGCCTATGGCGTGATCTTGGTCCTGGTTGCGCTTGGTGTCACCGGATTCGGCACGCTCATGTACGCCAACATCGCGCAGGTTGCCGACAATCTGAATGTTTACGAGGATCGCCTCGAGAAGAAGATTCACGACCTGGCCGCGGCATTGCCGTTCGCGACGCCGAAGCTGGAAGGACGCTTTCTGCGCACCCTCGTTCCCCCTGAGCAACTGGCGGCCGGCGTCGGCACGGCGCTGGGCCAATTCGGCGACTTCACGACCTGGGCGGCCTTGACGCTGGTGTACTTGTTGTTCCTGGTGGCCGAGAAGGTTAGCTTCCCGCATCGTCTGACGCTCGCGTTCGGCGCTCAGCAAGGCGAACGCATCCTCAGCGTGATCGACAGCATCAATCACGCCATCGGGCAGTACGTCGCGGTCAAGACGCTCATCAGCGCTCTCGCCGGCCTCCTTTCCTATGCGGTGCTGGCTATGTTCGAGGTCGAGTTCGCGGTGACCTGGGGCATTCTGATCTTCCTGCTCAATTACATCCCGTATCTCGGCAGCATGATCGCGGTCAGTGTGCCGATCCTCATCAGTTTCGTGCAGTTCGACGAGTACTGGAAGGGAATCGCGATCGCAATTGCCCTGGTCGGCATCCAGCAGATCATCGGCCTTTACGTCGAGCCGAGGATGGCGGGGCAGCGTCTCGACGTCAGTCCGCTGCTGATTGTGCTGTCGCTGGCATTCTGGGGCGTCGTCTGGGGCATCATCGGCATGATCCTGGCGGTTCCGCTGCTGGTGATTCTGAAGATCGTGCTGGACAATATCGCCGAGACGAAGCCGATCGCGACATTGATATCGAATCGGTGACAAGATCCGGTCTTCGTTTGGCGCTCGCATGGCGCCGCGCGGGCGTTAATCGATGAAAATTAAGGCTCATCCGGGGAATGGGTGTTTACTTGCCGTCCGGCGTTTTTCGTGGTATCCGGCTGGTGACGACCCTCTCAGGAGAGCTAAAGGTCAAGATCTGCTGACCCGCAGGATGTGGCATTTTTCCAGGGATTATGGCAGATTTTG
>JACXTT010003074.1_pt1 | contig 26064 bp, 22 predicted proteins | sample 9270951 | NCBI WGS metagenome assembly JACXTT01 (sample SAMN15532306, study PRJNA645909) | rock metagenome | isolation source: weathered quartz diorite | place: Puerto Rico | collected 2017-06-21
GTCGACGAAGTGCTGGGCCTGCGCCCCGAGGCGCCCATCCCCGGCCCGCAGCCGCCCGACGTCAACGCCTGGGCCGCGCAGGCAGAGACCAGCAACCTGCAGGTGAACCTGGCCAGCTACAACCTGGAAACCGCCCAGCGCGAGACCAACAAGGCCAAGGCCGGCCACCTGCCCTCGGTCGACCTGGTGGCCTCATACGGCTTCACCAACCAGACCGGCAGCGCCACGCAGGCGATCTCCACCCATTACAACGCCTCGCAGATCGGCGTGCAGCTGACCATGCCGATCTTCGCGGGCGGCCAGATCCAGTCGCGCGTGCGCGAAACCCTGGCCCTGGCCGACAAGGCCGCCAGCGACCTGGAATTCGCGCGCCGCACCGCCGCGCAGACGGCCCGGCAGACCTACTCCGGCGTGTCCAACGGCCTGGCCCAGGTCAAGGCCCTGGAAGCCGCCGAACGCTCGGCCACCAGCGCGGTGGAATCCAACCAGCTCGGCTATGAAGTGGGTGTGCGCATCAATATCGACGTGCTGAACGCCGAAGCGCAACTGTTCTCCACCCGGCGCGACCTGGCCAAGGCGCGCTACGACACCATCATGAACGGCCTGAGGCTGAAGGCCTCCACCGGCGTGCTGCAGGAAGCCGACGTGGTGCAGATCAACACCCTGCTGACCTCGTCGCCGGGCGCGCTGTACAAGCTGCCCGCGCCAGCACAGGCTGGTGGCAAGGCGCCGGCAAACCCGCGCGCCTCGGTCGAGCGCCGCGGCACGCGGCGCGAAGCCACGCCCGCCGGCGCACCGCGCACCTGATCCTCCGGAGAACGCCGCAACGCAAATGGGCCGCAATTGCGGCCCATTTGCATGAACGGCGTCGCGCCCTACTTCGCCCGCGTACGCGACTCCACCTTCAGCAGCTGCCAGCGGATCGACGACGCATCCGCCGGCGGGTTCGGCACCTGGTACTCGCGCACGCGCAGCTTGTAGGCCACGCCCGGCTCAAAGTCCAGCCCCTCGATCGGGCCATACCAGAGCTGCCACGGCGCCTCCGGCGATTCGCGCCAGCGGTAGCACGTCATCTTGCCCACGCCCGAGCACTCCACGCGCTGCGAATCGATATAGACCACCTTTTCCACGCCGCCGGCCTCCGCGCTCGCACCGCGCTTGCCCAGGCCTTCGCGCTCAACAAACTGCAGCAGGTCGCCGCCGGCAGCCTTCCAGATGATCTGCCGGCCCGTGCTGCCCGCCGACGGCTGCGTGCCGACCGTGGCAAACGGCGCCTGCATCGCCTTGAGCAGGGTCGACTCCAGTTCCATGCGCGGCGGCGGGCAAGCCATGCGCGTGCCGGCGATGCGGTCGAAGCGGATGCCGGTATCGGTCTTGCCATAGCTGCCGGTAAAGCGGTTGCAGCCACTGGTGCCGCTGACCGTGCCCTGCGCGGCATCGATGCCCTCATTGAACTCAAATATGATGGGCTGGCCGTTGTCGCCGTGCGGGATATCGCGCAGCGCGCCGTCGGGCTGCTGCCAGCGCACCAGTTCCCAGCGGCTGGGGCCGGAGGGTTGGGTCTGGTTGAGGTTGGTGCCGGCGGAGGGGAGGTCAGGTGCCGTCGCGGGCGTGCAGGCCCCGAGCATGGCTGCCACCAGCAAAGCGGCCGCGCCGCGGGCAGGCAGAGCAAAGGGAAGCAGGCAGGTACGGCTGTGCATGAAGAACTCCTGTGATTAGCCGCGCAAGAACGGCCGCATGGCTTGTGCAGTCGGCAGGTATGCCGTCGCGAATGCCGAACGGTGCACCCTGCCTGCGGACCATTAGTTTAGCAAGCGACCTGCGCACAGCAATAAAGTAGCGAATAAAGCATATACATCCTGTAACGCCTCCACAACGCCAGGCGGCTAGGATGCGGGGATCCAGATATACCACCACGTCCATCCGATATAATCGCCCCGCCTGGCGCAGCAATGTGACCGAAGGGCTCCGCCGCTCAAAAGGCGGTGATAACAATGAAGGATGGAACGGCACACCCCTACCGGGTGCACAAACCCTTCCATCGGAATGCTCCTCCATGCTCTTGATGATGAGATTGCAGAGATCCCAATATCACGGGATCGAAAAAGCCTTCTACCTGGCCGCCTGCGCTGTCCTGGCGGCGTTCCCCGCGCTGATGTTTGTCAAGCCGACGCTCAGCAATCTCTGCTACGGGCTCCTGCTCGGCTGGAGCGCCTGCACCCTCGTTGCCGGCGGACGTGCGGGCTTGGCGGAATGTGGCGCGCTGCTGCGCCGATACTGGCTGTTCATGCTGGCCATGGCGGCGCTGCCGCTTGCGGTGCTGCTGCAGCAACTGCTCGCGGGGGTGGAGGAGCCGCATGTTTCTTACCTGTACCTGCGCTTTGCTTTGTTCATTCCGTTGGTTTTTGGGATGGTACGGCTTGGCAGGGGTGGGATGCGGAGTGTGCAGTGGGGTTTCGTGGTCTGCGCACTCCTTTCCGCGGTTTGGATTCACGAGGCGGCAGCTGCCGGTCGCCCAGCTCACATAGGGTCTTCCAATATCATTCCCCTTAGCAATCTTTCCATGCTGATGGGGATACTCGCCCTGATTTCAATTGGATGGGATCGTCCCAGAGACTATCTGCAATCGGGCCTGAAGCTGCTGGCTGGCATTGCCGGCCTGTACGCCTCATACACCAGCGGCACGCGTGGCGGCTGGCTCGCCATCCCCGTGCTGGCGCTGATTGCGTTGGCAGCATCACGCAGATTGACTCGCTTGCACAAGGCCGCTGCACTGGCCGGACTGGTTGGTCTCATGGTCCTCACGTGGTTCGGCAGCGCCTGGGTGCAGCAGCGCACGACAGACGTTGTATCCGAACTGTCTCAATTTGATCACCATGTAACACTGGATACGTCGATTGGGATACGGCTACAGCTGTGGAGAGCATCGTTCCAGATGGTGCAGGCCCATCCTTGGACCGGCGTGGGGCCGGAGAACTTCGAGCAGACCCTGGAAGCGCTTGCGGCGCAACATGTGATCTCCCCGCTGGCTGGCACCATGCCGCATTCACACAATGAACTTCTGCATGCTACCGCCACGCTAGGCATCCCGGGCCTACTGGCAATCCTTGCGCTGTATCTGGTACCGGCTGCCTTCTTCCTGCGCCACCTGCGCAACGACGATCGGGATACACAAGTCGCCAGCGCCATGGGCCTGGCCCTGTGCTGCGGCTTCATGGTGTTCGGCCTGACCGAGGTCATGTTCTCCACGACCTTGGTCAATGCCTTTTACAGCCTGATCATGGCCGTGTGTTTTGCCTATGTCGTTGCGCGGAAGGACACTGTTCCAGCACGGGCGGCCGGTGGAATCAGACCTCACGACGCCACATCTGCTTCCTGACCGGCACACTGAATGCGATGGCCGGTGCGGAACGAATGGGACCGCAACCATCGCCAATGCGCTGACTGACCTTGGCCATATTGGCACCATCCTGGGCCTCTGGGACGCTGCTTGCCAGTTTCCGTAGCCGGCCTTGGCCGAGCAAGCCTGCCTGGGTCTTGCCATGCCCGGATGCCGCGCATCGGTCTTCTGCCTGAGTTTGCGTCATGAAGGATTCGGCTTGGAGCTGATCGAAGCGATGGCCTTTGGCCTGCCAATCGTATCGACCGATTGCGAGACCGGACCCCGCGAACTGCTCGTTCCGGGACAGGATGCGCTGGTGGTTGCCGCGGATGATGCCGACGCGCTGGCCAAGGCGCTGCTGACGGTGATCCGCCAACCGGAACTGGCGAGCCGCCTTGGCGTAGGTGGCCGCCACAAGGCAAGCCATTTCACGCTGGAGCGGCTTGCCCTGCAGTGGGACGCCCTGGTCAAGGCACCAGGGTAAGCACCGGATCAGCCTTCCAGCGCCGGGGCAAGCGCAGCGAGGGTGCGCACGGTGGCGCCCCGATGCAGGCCAGCAAAGGTCTGCGCATGCGCGCGCATATCCGCCAGCCGGGCAGGATCGGCCAGAACGCTTGCCGCGGTGCGCATCAGCGCATCGGCATTGTCGACGCGCAGACAAGCGCCCGCGGCAATCGCGTCTTCCGTCGCCTGCGCAAAGTTGAAGGTATGCGGACCGACCAGCACCGGCGTGCCGACCGCGCAGGCCTCGATCAGGTTCTGCCCCCCGAGCGGCAACAGGCTGCCACCGATAAAGGCAAGATCCGACGCAGCAAAGTACGTCGCCATCTCGCCCATCGAATCGCCCAGCACGATATCGGCAGTCAGCGGCGACTGGATGCCGTCAAGATCCAGTGCACTCCGGCGCTCGACCGAGAACCCCGCACGCGCCGCCATCGCGGCGACTTCATCGAAGCGCTGCGGGTGACGGGGGATCAGCAGCAGAGCGGGACGTGGGACATTGCCCGCCAGTGATTGCCAACGGGAGAAGGCATCGAGCAACATCGGCTCCTCTCCCTCGCGCGTGCTGGCTGCGGCCAGCACCGCACGCGTGCCAAAGACCTTGCGCAGCCGCTCGCCCAGCGCAACGCCCGCCGGCGCCGGCTGCATATCGAACTTCAGGTTGCCCGTGATCTGCACAGCCGGCACGCCCAACGCCTGAAAGCGCTCCGCATCACCCGCCGTCTGCGCCAGCACGCCCGCAAAATCCCCATACATGACCGCCGCCGCGCGCCCAAACCGCGCCGTGCGCCGGAAGCTGCGCGGCGACAGGCGCGCATTGACCAGGAACAGCGGCACTCCGGCCTTGCGCGCGCCACGGACCAGGTTGGGCCACACCTCCGTCTCCATCAGCATGCCCGCCTGCGGCCGGAAATACCGCATGAAACACCCCACCAGCCACGGCAGGTCATACGGCAGGTAGCATTGCAGGATGCGCGGCTCCTTGCCGAACAGCTGTGCACCGGTCTGGCGGCCGGTGGGCGTCATATGCGTCAGCAGCAGGCGGTGGTGCGGATAGGCGCCGAGCAGCGCGTCGATCAGCGGCTGCGCCGCGCGGGTCTCGCCCACCGACACGGCGTGGACCCAAAGCCACGGACCTTTCCGGGGCAGGCTGCCGTATACACCCAGGCGTTCGCCGACATGCTGCACATAGCCCGGCTCCTTGCGCGCACGCCAGGCCAGCCGCAGCAGCGCCAGCGGCAGCACCACCACCCACAACATGCTATAGAGCAAACGCAGCATCAGGCAGCCACTCCGCGCACGCGGCAAGCCGCGTCGTAGACCTCATCGACCGACGGCACGATGCCATCGTCACCGACATTGGCGATGCGCCCGGACCAATAGCCCTCAGTCTTCCAGCGCCACGTGGCCGTATAGATCTCCACCGTCGGCCGGCACAACGCCGCGGCGATATGGACCAGGCCCGTATCGACCCCGATCACCACCTCGGCCCGGTTGATCAGCCCGAAGCCCTGCATCACGGAGAATCGCGGCAACACCCTCGCCTGCGGCACACCGGCAGCGATCTCTTCGGCAGCCTGGCGTTCCTTGTCATTGCCCCACGGCAGCAACATCACCAGACCCTCATCAGCCAGCCGCCTGCCCAGCGCATGCCAGTTCTGCACCGCCCATTTCTTGCGCGCGCCAGCTGTCGCATGGAAGCACACGGCATAGCGCGCCGGCAAGTCGCCCCACAGCGGATCGTCAATATGCAGCGATTGCGCGGCAGGCCCGAAAAACTGCGGCGGCTCCGCTGGCGCAAGCCCGGCCAGCGCAGCGCCCAGCAAGCGCGAGCGCCGCACCGAATGCGTCTGGCGCGGCACCCGCACCGGATCGGTGTATAGCAGCCGCGCCGCCGGCTCATAGCCGGAGCCCTGCGTGGCATTGCCCAGCCCGATAATCGGCGCACCGGGCGCCCGCGCGGCCACGCGCGCAACCACCGCGGTCTTGAGCAAACCCTGGCTCTCGATCACCGCGTCATAGCGCTCCTGGCGCAGCGCGTCACGCACCTCGCCCACCTCGCGCCAGGTGCCGCCCTGCAGGATGCGCTTGCGCCAGCGCCGCAGCGCAAACGGAATTACCCGGCGCACCTCCGGCAAAAGCCGGACAAGTTCGACATAGCCCTCTTCCACCACCCAGTCGATCTCGGCGCCCGGCCAGCGCGCGCGCAGATCATGCACCAGCGGCATGTTGTGCACCACGTCACCGAGCGACGACACCTTGACCAGCAGGATGCGCGGCCGTTCCGGCAGTATGAAAGGCACCGCGGCCGGCGTGGGCTGCGCCACACCGGCCGCGTCCGACGATGCCGCCGGCACCGTCGCGCGCTCAGAACGGGAGCTGAGCATCCGGCTTCTCTGCCAGGATCACGCGCTTGAACTCCGCCTGGATACGCGCCAGCGCGGCGTCGTTGTCCGCCTCGAAACGCATCACCACCACCGGGGTGGTGTTGGACGGGCGCGCCAGGCCAAAGCCATCGGCATACTCCACGCGCACGCCATCGATGTTGATCACCTCACGCGCCCCTTCGAACTTCGCGTTCGCCTTGATCTTGTCCAGCAGCGTGAACGGCTCACCCTCGGCACATTTGAGCTGCAGTTCCGGCGTGTTGTTGGCATTCGGCAGCGCATTCAGCACCGCGCTCGGATCCGCGTGGCGCGACAGGATCTCCAACAGGCGCGCGCCCGTGTACAGGCCATCGTCAAAGCCATACCAGCGGTCCTTGAAGAACACGTGGCCGCTCATCTCGCCCGCGATCGGCGCGCCCGTTTCCTTCAGCTTGGCCTTGACCAGCGAATGGCCGGTCTTCCACATCAGCGGCTCGCCGCCATGTTCGCGGATCCAGGGGGCCAGCTTGCCGGTGCATTTCACGTCGTAAATAACCTGGGCACCCGGGTTGCGCGACAGGATCTCTTCAGCGAACAGCATCAGTTGCCTGTCCGGGAAAATCACCTGACCGTCCTTGGTCACCACGCCAAGGCGGTCGCCATCGCCGTCGAATGCCAGGCCAAGCTCGCAGTCAGTCTCGCGCAGGGCCTTCATCAGATCCTGCAGATTCTCGATATGTGCGGGATCAGGGTGGTGGTTCGGGAAGTTGCCGTCCACGTCGCAGAACAGCTCAGTCACCTCACAGCCCAGTCCACGGAACAGGTCGCCCACGAAGGCACCGGCCACGCCGTTGCCGGCATCCAGGGCAATCTTCATCGGCCGGGCCAGCTTGACATCGCTGATGATGCGATCGAGGTACTTTTGACGCACATCGACTTGCTTGTAGGTGCCGGCACCGTTGGTGAAATTGCCGGCTTCGATCCGCTGGCGCAGCGCCTGGATCTGTTCGCCATAGATCGCCTTGCCGGCCAGCACCATCTTGAAACCGTTGTAGTCCGGCGGGTTGTGGCTGCCGGTGACCATGATGCCGGAGGTCGGGCGGACGCCGTCGATCTCGATGTTGGTGGCGAAGTAGACCATCGGGGTGGCGACCAGGCCGATGTCGATCACGTCCAGGCCGGCAGCGCGCAGGCCTTCTACCAGACCGGAGATGAGGTCGGGGCCGGAGAGGCGGCCGTCGCGGCCTACGGCGATGGTTTTTTCGCCCAGTTCAGTCGCCGCCGAACCGAACGAGAGCCCGATCTGGCGCGCAACGTCGCGCGTGAGGGTTTTGCCGACGATGCCGCGGATGTCATAGGCCTTGAAGATGGAGGGGTCAATTTGCATTCTGTCGTCCTGATTGAGGGACCTGGCCTCCACACTCGCTACTTGGTGGATCCTGCCCGATATAAGTCAATGTCGGATGGCCGCCGCAAGTGTTTCCACGACGCGATCCTGTTGTGCGGCACTCAGACCGACCCAGAGCGGTGGCTGTACCAGCCGCTCCGCATGCTCTATCGTATCCGGCAACTCATCCGCCGCATGTCCGAAACGACGGCCAGCTGGCGACGTATGTTGAGGTACGTGGTGGAATACCGCCGAGATATTGGCATTGCGAAATGCTCCGAGGATGGCCTGCTTGGTCCTAGCGTTGCTCAGCGCTACATAATACATGTGCGCGTCATGCTGACACTCGCCGGGCATGATGGACCGACGCAGAAGACCATCTGATTCGAGCGGAGCAAGCATGTCATGAAAGCGATTCCAGAAATGCATGCGTACCGCCGTAGTTGAGTCGGCTTCCTCGAACTGCGCCCACAGAGCAGAGCTATCGTCCTGCCACGCGTACTTGTCAATCTCACCGCGGAAGAAGCCGCCTGCGATCGGCGCCCCTATTGCGGATGAATTCTGCGCGAAGGGTCAGTTCTGGAGCATTGACCAGGAGACATGGCGACTCCTGGGTGACTGGGCTGCGACACCCACTGCGGCACGCACGCCACCGTTCAGAAGCCGTTCCGCGCGGGCCGTGGCCGATTGTGCCCTTGCCCCGACGCGGCAACAAACTCACAAATCGTTTCGCAATTTTACAGAGCCGCCGCATATAATCTCACCTTCCCAAGCACTTTGTGACGCCTAGCGCAAGAGCGAGAACCGGCTCTAGCGCCCTTTTCTGGCGTGATCTCACTTTGACAAAGGACAGCATGATCCTAGTTACTGGCGGCGCAGGATTCATCGGCGCAAATTTCGTTCTCGGATGGCTTGCGCAAAATCAGGAGTCGATCATAAATGTCGACAAACTGACCTACGCTGGCAATTTGCAGACGCTGGCCAGCCTCAAAGACGATCCGCGTCACATCTTTGCACGAGTGGATATTTGTGATCGTGAATCGGTTGACCGACTGATTCAGGAGCATAAACCGCGTGCAATCGTGCATTTTGCCGCCGAAAGCCATGTCGACCGCTCGATCCATGGCCCAGCGGAGTTCGTGCAAACCAATATCGTCGGCACTTTCACACTGTTGGAAGCAGCACGCAGCTACTGGAACACACTGCAAGACAAGGGGAAGGAAGATTTCCGCTTTCTCCACGTTTCTACCGATGAGGTCTTCGGATCGCTTGGTCCGACAGACCCTCAATTTTCCGAAGCCACTCCGTACGCGCCGAACAGCCCCTACTCGGCCTCGAAGGCGGGATCGGATCATCTGGTCCGCGCCTATTTCCACACATATGGCCTGCCGGTCCTAACGACAAACTGCTCTAACAACTACGGCCCTTATCATTTCCCTGAGAAGCTGATTCCACTGATGATAGCCAACGCGCTGGCCGGCAAAGCCTTGCCGGTGTATGGCGATGGACAGAACGTTCGCGATTGGCTCTATGTTGGTGACCACTGCGCCGCCATCCGGCGCGTGCTGGCCGATGGCCGGCCGGGAGACACCTACAACGTTGGCGGCTGGAACGAGAAGACCAACCTGGAGGTCGTTCATACGCTGTGCGATCTCCTCGATGAACTCAAACCTCTCGCAAGTAGCTCATACCGGGATCAGATTTCATTCGTGAAGGATCGTCCGGGCCACGACCGCCGCTACGCCATTGATGCCCGCAAGCTCGAGCGTGAACTTGGCTGGAAACCAGCAGAAACCTTCGAGACGGGCTTGCGCAAAACCGTGCAGTGGTACTTGGACAACCAAGGATGGGTTGCTGATGTGATGTCCGGCCAATATCGTCAATGGGTCGACCTCAACTATTCCGACCGGAATTGATCTCTCATCTGAAGCTAGAAGCAGACATGACTCGCAAAGGTATAATTCTCGCTGGCGGCTCGGGAACACGGCTGTATCCGATAACCCACTCGGTATCGAAGCAGTTGCTGCCAATCTACGACAAGCCCATGATTTATTATCCGCTAACCACCCTAATGCTGGCGGATATTCGAGATATTCTGATTATCTCCACCCCACAGGACACACCTCGGTTTGAGGAGCTGCTGGGTGACGGAACACAATGGGGCATCAATATTCAGTATGCCGTGCAACCCTCCCCTGATGGCCTTGCGCAGGCATTTATCATTGGCAAGGATTTTGTTGGCAACGATCCTTCCGCACTGATCCTCGGCGACAACATCTTCCACGGTCACGACCTGATCCGGCAACTCGAGCGCGCCACGAAGCAGGACGACGGCGCCACCGTTTTCGCTTACCACGTGCATGATCCGGAACGCTACGGCGTTGTGGAGTTCGACGAGAAGTTCCGGGCCACCTCAATTGAAGAAAAGCCTGAAAAGCCGCGCTCGCACTACGCGGTCACAGGCCTGTACTTCTACGACAACCAGGTGTGCGACATCGCGGCGGACATCAAGCCGTCACCGCGCGGCGAGCTCGAGATCACGGATGTCAACAAGCGCTACCTCGAAGCCGGCAAGCTCGACGTGGAAATCATGGGGCGCGGCTATGCGTGGCTGGATACCGGCACGCACGATTCGCTGCTGGAGGCAACGGCGTTCATTGCCACGCTGCAGAAGCGGCAGGGCTTGATGGTCGCCTGCCCGGAAGAAATCGCTTTCCGCCGCCGCTGGATCTCGATGGAGCAGGTTGAAAAGCTCGCCGCACCGCTGCTCAAAACTGGCTACGGCAAGTATCTCAAGCAAATCATTGCGGAACACATAGCATGACCCTGACTGCCACCTCCACCTCCCTGCCCGACGTCATTGTTCTCGAGCCCAAGGTGTTCGGCGATGCGCGCGGATTCTTTTTCGAGAGCTTCAACGCGAAGGCGTTCGAGCAGGCCACGAACTGCACGCGTGAATTCGTGCAGGACAACCATTCGCGCTCGGCTCGCAATGTTTTGCGCGGCCTCCACTACCAGGTGGTGAAGCCCCAGGGCAAGCTGGTGCGCGTGGTGTCCGGAGAAGTATTCGACGTGGCAGTAGACTTGCGCCGCAGTTCTCCAACATTCGGTAAGTGGACCGGCGTCACACTGTCTGCCGAGAACAAGCGCCAGCTTTGGGTGCCAGAAGGATTTGGGCACGGCTTCATCGTACTATCGGAGTCTGCCGAGTTCCTTTACAAGACCACAGACTACTGGTACCCGGAACATGAGCGCAGCATCCTCTGGAACGATCCGGATATCGGCATCCAATGGCCGCATTCGGGCGAGCCGCTGCTCGCCGCCAAAGATGCAGCCGCGAAACGTCTGCGCGATGCAGAAGTTTTTGCCTGATGTCAACCCGGAGCATCATGTCCAAGTCCATTCTAGTAACAGGTGTCGGCGGCCAGGTAGGCTGGGAACTCATGCGCAGCCTGCAGGGCCTCGGCAACGTTGTAGGGCTAGACCGACAACGACTGGATATCGCATCCCCGGACGCCATTCGAACGGCCATCCGTGAGTACCAGCCCTCACTGATCGTGAATCCGGCCGCATACACGGCGGTCGACAAGGCGGAAGAGGAGCGCGACCTAGCGATGCGCGTCAACGGCATTGCTCCGGGCGTCATTGGCGAAGAGGCCAAGCGAATTGGCGCTGCGGTAATCCACTACTCTACTGACTACGTGTTTGACGGTACCCAGGCAGAACCGTACACGGAAGTCGACACGCCGAATCCAGTCAACTTCTACGGGCAGACGAAGCTGATCGGCGAACAAGCGCTCGCGGCAAGCGGCGCAGTTCATATAGTTTTCCGCACCAGCTGGGTCTATGGCGTGCGCGGAAAGAATTTCCTGCTGACAATGCTGCGGCTCGCCCGCGAACGCGACGAATTGCGCGTCATCAATGACCAGCACGGTGCGCCCACGTGGAGCCGCTCCATCGCGGACATCACGGCGCATGTAGTTGCCAAGGGATGGCGTGGCACATCGCTGGACCTCGACTGGATACGTGGCCTGGGTGGCATCATCAACCTGGCCGCTGCGGGCGAAACCACATGGCACGGCTTTGCGCAGGCAATTTTTGACCAGGCGCAGTTGGATCGCAAACCGGTCGTTGTCCCAATCCCGACAAGCGAATATCCGCTGCCTGCGAAGCGCCCTATTTACTCCCGCCTTTCAACTACCCGGCTGACGAACATCGTTGGTCATGTTCCTCACTGGTCCGACATGCTTGCCCTCGCGATGGCCGACCTGCGTGCTATCCAGCGCTGAAGCGCAAGCACATCCCGATGTCTCTCAAGCGAAAGACGCTCTGGAACCTTCTTGGTGCGGCGCTGCCCCTGGCTGTCGGGGCAGCGGCCGTTCCGTACCTGATCAAGTCGATCGGCGTGGAGCGATTCGGCGTCCTGACCCTGCTATGGGCCATAGTGGGGTACTTCGGACTCTTCGACTTTGGTCTTGGCCGTGCAATCACGCAACGTGTCGCACAAGCCCTCGCCGACCGGCAGACCGAACGGATTCCACATCTTGCCGGCGCCGGCATTACGCTCACAATCTATACAGGCCTGGGCGGGGCGGCAATACTGGCGGTTGCCGCTTCGACGCTTGCCACTTCGACGCTCAATGTCTCACTTGCGCTGCAGCGCGAAACCTTCCATGCCTTACTGCTCTCGGCAATTGCGATTCCGCTGACCACGACAGCTACTGCGTATCGCGGAATGATCGAAGCCTATGAGGACTTCAAGTCCAGCAATCTGGCCAAGATGCTCCTCGGGTGCTCGATCTTCCTGTTTCCAGCGATTGGAGTGGCATTGTTCGGCCCATCCCTCGCCAACGTCGCGGCTTGGCTTCTGCTGTCCCGAGTCTGCGCGCTACTGGCGTTCGTCATGTTCAGCATGCGCCTGCCCACCGGCCCGATCCGACTCTTCGCGCGCCATGCAGAGGCGAACCAGTCGCTGGTGAGCTTCAGCGCATGGATGGCTGTCAGCAACCTCATCAGCCCGTTGCTCGTCTACGCTGACCGGTTCATCATCTCCCACTTGCTGGGAGCCGCCGTAGTAGCCTACTACACCGTTCCCTTCGAATTTGTAGTCCGTCTGCTGATCATTCCCGGCGCCATCGGCGCAACGCTGCTTCCGCGACTGAGCATTGCCTATACAGATAGGACGCTCAATGCCAGCGAACTAGTGCGCAAATCATTGCTCACGGTTGCAAGTGTAATGGGCACGCTGGCGCTTGCAGCTGGCGCACTGGCTTATCCACTGCTGCATTTCTTCATCAGCCCGGAGTTCGCGGAGCGGTCATGGCTGATTGCTGTCCTCCTCTGTGCCGGTGTGTTCTTCAATTCGCTCGCGTTCATTCCATACACTGCACTGCATGCCCGCGGTATTGCCAAGCCAACGGCAATCTTCCACGTTTGTGAGTTTGTTATCTATGTGCCCGTGTTGATCTGCGCCGTGCATTTGGACGGCCTGCGCGGCGCAGCTGCGGCGTGGTGTGTGCGCACACTGGTCGATTTCATGGCGCTCTACTACTGGCAGCGACGTACAGAACGCGAACCGCTGATCCTTGCCGACGCGACGATCGCGAGGCCGTGATCAGCGCCTTCGTTTGCCGGTACTTCCATAGCCGAGGCAAATGTATCATGTGCACCATGACTGCCCATTACTGACCATGACTATTTCTGCCGTAACGATTTGCTCTGTCAACTACTTGGCCAAGGCCTTGGTGCTGGTGGAGTCTTACCTCGCCCATCATCCAGAGCATGGATTCACCATCCTGCTGGTTGACCGTAAGGTACCCGTCGATCTGCCGAAGATACCCAATGTGAGTTTCCTCTGGGTGGAGGACCTCGGCATCGAGAACTTCCTTCAAAAGGCGTTCATGTTCGACGTGATCGAATTCAATACGAACGTGAAGCCTGCGGTCATGCTCCGCCTGCTTAAGACCAACGACGCCGTGATTTACCTGGATCCCGACATCAAGGTCTATGCACCGTTGACCACGGTCTTGGAAGGGCTTCAAAGTCACGCGGTTCTGGTGACGCCCCACACGAATTTTCCGATCCTGGATGGCAAGAAACCTGATGACGTAGAGTTCCTGAAGTTTGGGAGTTTCAATCTCGGCTTTACGGCGGTTTCCGCGTCGGAGGAAGGTAGAAGCTTTCTGCAATGGTGGTCAGACCGCTGCCTGGAATTGGGCTTCTATGAACCCCAATTAGGCCTTGCCGTAGACCAGAAATGGGTGCAATTGGCACCATGCTATTTTCCGACCGTCGGGATCCTGCGTGACCCGGGCTTGAACGTCGCGTTCTGGAACCTCCACGAACGCCGTCTTTCCCGCGAGCACGGGTCGTGGCAAGCCAACGGCCAGCCACTGCGCTTCATTCATTTCAGCTCGTTCAATTCGGCGGCCCCGGAGAATATTGCCAACAAACAGTCGCGCTTCGCGCCAAACAGCCGCGAGGATTTCATTGCCGCAGCACGAGAATATGCGGACGAGTTGCATGAGAAGGAGAGGACTTTTCCGACCTCGCGCCCCTATTCGTTCGATTTTTTCTCGGATGGGTCCCCGGTACCAGCCGCACTGCGACGCGCGTATGCCTTATGCCACGCGGCATTGGCAGATGTAGTCGATCCGTTCGATGCCAGCGGCAAGGTGCATGCATTCGCCCGCCGCAACGGCCTGCTGTCCCGCAACGCAAAACCGGCAAGACGGCGGACCTTCAAGGATATCGGCCATGGCAGCCTCCAAGTTCGCGTACTTGATTTCCTGTTGCGCAGTGCGCTGAAGTTGCTGGGCCCTGACCGATATTTTGACCTGATGCGTTATCTCTCGCATATTTCGTCGATCCGGAATCAGAGCGGCGTATTCAAGACGAAGTGAGTGGACCATTCGAGCAAGGGGTGACATTTTGAAAGTACTGATTTCTGGCGGCGCCGGCTTCATTGGCCGGCATCTAGCGCATCGACTGCTTGCCGACAATATTTCCATTCGTATCGTGGACAACCTGTCTGCGCAGATTCACGGTGAAGTCCCTAAGGACTTAGATTGGCTCACACATCCGCAAGTCGAGTTCATACGCGGCGACATCGCCGCTCGCACGGTCTGGGAACACGCTCTGGAAGGGTGCGATGCAGTGGTTCACCTGGCGGCCGAGACAGGGACCGGCCAATCAATGTATCAGATCGCCCATTACAACGAAGTCAATTCTCAGGGGACCGCGATCCTGCTCGATATCCTCGCGCAACAGAGACATCCACAGCTCAAGCGCGTGGTGCTGGCTTCCAGCCGGTCGGTATATGGAGAAGGGGCATATCAATGCGACGGTTGCGGGTTGGATTCCGTCTACCCTGACAGTCGCAGTGCCAGCGCACTGGAATCGCATCGCTGGGAATATGATTGCCCGCGTTGTGGCCATGAGTTGACCCCGCGCCCCACACGTGAAGACGACCGCGTGAAGCCCGCGTCCATATATGCTGCAACCAAATACGCCCAGGAAGACCTGGTGCGAATCGCATGCCAGGCGCTGAATATCGGCTTCGTGATCTACCGGTTCCAGAATGTCTACGGCGAAGGCCAGTCGCTGAATAATCCTTATACCGGTATCCTCTCGATCTTCTCGACGCGCGTTCGCCGCAATCTGGTTCTGCCATTGTTTGAAGACGGACAGGAAAGCCGTGATTTCGTACACGTCGCGGACGTCGCAGAAGCGGTTGCGCTTGGCGTGACAGCAGCGGTCGCACCGAACCAGACCTACAACGTCGGCAGCGGTGTGGCATCCTCCGTGGAAACTGTGGCCACTGAACTTTCGAAAGCACTTGGCGCCGTACCCTCGACCCAGGTAACGAACCAGTACCGTCTTGGCGACATTCGCCATTGCTTTGCCGACATGGAGCGAATTCGTGTCGATCTGGGCTTCGTACCGGTCATCGATCTCGCAGAGGGTCTCAAGCGATTCGCCGATTGGGTGATTACACAACCGCTACCCGAAGATCGCCTTGAGGCTGCGAACAAGGAATTGAAGGCCCGCAAGCTGATGGGTTGAGTCCAATGAGCGAGAGATTCCATCTGTTGGCCTACCTGCGCGCGGATCTGCGCCGCGCTATCAGTCTCCAGGGAGGTGACCCCGACGCCAAGGGTGCCGCACGTTTCTGGCTGGGACTGTTTGCGCCGCGTTTCGCGCCAGTGCTGCTATGCAGACTCGCCTCATGGCTTGCTGCCTGCCGGCTGAAGCCCTTGGCGAAACTCGTCTCGCTGATCAATTTCGTCATCTTCGGTGTCGAGATCGCGCTTCAGGCGGAAATTGGACCGGGATTGTTTTTCCCGCATTCGCAAGGAATCGTCATCGGCGCGCTGCGAATCGGCAGAAATGCCGTTATCTACCAAGGCGTAACGCTCGGCGCAAAGGAACTCGATTTCGCCTACAACGCGGCGTCCCGCCCAGTGCTTGGCAATAACGTAGTCGTCGGGTCCGGTGCCAAGGTACTTGGTGGCATCACACTCGGCGATGGCTCCAGGATTGGTGCCAATGCCGTCGTCGTCGACTCCATTCCCTCGGGTTGCCTCGCCGTCGGTATCCCCGCCAAGGTCATCTCGAAGACATGAACCAGGACTTGCAAGAACAACTCGCCAGCAAGCGCATCCTACTGATCGCTCCCCGCTTCTTCGGGTACGAGAAGGCGTTGCGGGAAACCATGGAGCGCCACGGCGCACTGGTTGACTACTGGTTGGACAAGCCGTCGAACACGCTCACGACCAAGGCGCTTGTGCGCCTGCGGCCGACGCTCGTCCGCGCGCAGATGCATGCCTACGTGAGGCGCATTGCATCTTCAACCGTACCGTACGACGTTGTGCTGATCATCAAGGGTGAGGCGTTCGACAAGGAAGCAATACGTATGATGCGCCACGCATGGCCGAATGCGCGATTCATCTATTACACGTGGGATTCGTTCAAGAACTATCCGCATCTAGTGTCCCTGCTTCCGCTGTTCGACCAGGCCTATAGTTTCGATTCGGCCGAATGCAAATCCATTCCGAACCTCGGGCATATTCCGCTGTTTTTCGTCGACAAGTACCGGAATCTGAGCACCGAGCAGATCGAATATGATCTCTGCTCTATCGCCTCCGTTCATTCGGATCGCTATCCTGTTATCCAGCGGATCAAGCAGGCCGCGCCGTCGGGGTCTCGCAGCTACGAGTACTACTTCTATCCGAGCCGGCGTGCCTTTCTTGCACGCAAGTACTTGGACCGCAACTTTCATGCGCCACCTATAGGCGCCGTGCAGTTTCATCCACTAGCCGAGGATCGGTTGCTGGATGCGCTGAGGAAATGCAAGGTGGTCGTCGATGTCCAGCATCCTGGGCAAACTGGACTGACAATGCGGACGCTTGAGATGGTCGGCGCGCGCAAGAAGCTAATTACAACGAATCCGCGCGTGAAAGAATATGACTTCTACGACCCGGACAATATCCTAATCGTCGACCGCGACAATCCTGCGGTACCTGAGAGCTTTCTGGCTTCCCCATACCGGCGATTACCTGAAGAGATCTATGAAAAGTACTCGGTGGTAGGCTGGCTGTCGAGATTGCTATCGCCAGACTGACGGCGTAATAGCAGCTGCCGCTTAAGGTCCACCAGACAAGAAACCATCCAATACTTATTCAAACCCAATGCTCAGCTTCAGTGTCGGACTACTCGCCTCATTCCTGGTGACCCTGCTTATCGTGAAGTTTTCACATTTGCACGGAAAGCTCTCCGCTGATACGGATCTGTCAGGGGCGCAGAAGTTTCATACCCGTCCGGTCCCGCGCATCGGCGGCGTCAGCATTGTGATCGGCGCCATGATGCCATTACTGGTCCTATACTTCCGTAGCGCCGGCCAACTGCAGCCTTATGCGCTGCTCATTTGCGCCGCTATTCCTGCGTTCGTCGCTGGCTTGGCCGAAGATATGACCAAGCGTATCAGCCCTCGTGTCCGCCTAATTGCAACGATGGCGTCAGCCTTGCTTGCATGCTGGCTGCTTGACGCGCGTGTGGTACGCATCGACATACCGTTTATCGACGATGTGCTGGCTGTCTACATCGTCTCGGTATGCATCACGGCGCTAGCAGTGGCCGGACTGGCGAATGCGGTCAATATCATTGATGGCTTCAACGGCTTGGCAGCAATTGTCACGATGATGATGCTGATGTCGATGCTGTACGTCGCATATCACACAGGCGATACGTTTATCGTCTCCGCAGCGGCTGCGCTGGCAGGCGCCATTCTCGGTTTCTTCTTCTGGAATTATCCGGGCGGTCTAATCTTCCTTGGTGATGGTGGTGCCTACTTCATCGGGTTCATCCTGGCCGAGCTTTCCATCCTACTGGTCATGCGGAATTCCCAGGTATCTGCCTGGTATCCCGTGCTCATGTTCATCTACCCGATCTTCGAAACGCTGTTCTCCATCTACCGCAAGAAGATTCTGCGCGGCATGTCGCCGGGTATTCCGGACGGCGTGCATCTTCACATGCTTGTTTACAAGCGCCTGATGCGCTGGGCTGTGGGTAGCAGGGATGAACGCCATCGCCTCCGCCGCAACTCTCTGACCTCACCCTATCTTTGGCTGCTCAGTCTGGTCGCGGTGTTGCCGGCAAGCCTGTTCTGGAACAACGGACCGATCCTCTTGGCATTTGTCGCCATCTTTGTCATAACCTATGTCTGGCTATATTGGCGAATTGTGCGCTTCAGGGCGCCGCGCTGGCTGATTATCAAGAAAGCGGTTACTCGCCGTAAACCCCATTAAGCGCGCCCCGTTGAAAGAACGCGACCACAAATGAAAGATATCGATCAGATTGACCCGCCCGCGGGAACGGAACCACTAATGGTTACAGCCCTGAACCGACACGTCCTGCCATTTATGCGCCGAAATTGGCTGTCACTGGTGACGTTTGCGCTACTAGGGCTAATTGGCGGGGTGGTTGCCATTGTTTCGCTTCCGAAGCAGTGGATGGGTACGGTAGTGCTGCAGATCGGTCAAATCTCGGACGGCGTCGCGACCCAGCCGGTGCCGATCGAAACCACCTTTCGTGCTCTTGATCGGCTTCGTTTGCCCTCGTTCCAGAATGATGTGCTGAAGAGCCTGGGATTGCCGCTTGAAATTGATACCAATGCGAATACGGACCTGATCCGCAAGTCCACGCAGGTCTCAATCTTGCGCAACTCTGACCTTCTGCAGATTGCCGTGCGCGGCTATTCGGCGCAGGATGCTAAACGTTTTACGGATGCCTACAAAGAACTCCTGCTCTCCGCACACGCGCAATTGATCCAACCGTCCATCGGCAAGCTCCAATCTGACCTGGGCGTAACAGAGCGTTCATTGCTGGCCGAGGAGGCGCGCCGGACGGAGTTGCAGAACCTCGTCAAGGAACAGTACCGGATCGGCGTGTCCGGCAAGTTCTCGGAGGGAGTGCTGCTAACGGACATGATCGACAAGAATGACCTGGCTATCCGGACGCTGCGTATGCGTCAAACCAGCCTGCGTGAACTGCTAAGTCCGTCAAAGACGTTCAATACACGATCGCTCGGTTCAACCCATATTTCGGACCGTCCGGTATTTCCGCCCAAGGTCCCCCTCGCATTGGGAGGTGCCGTGCTGGGTCTGCTGGTTGGCGTCCTCTTCGGTCTCTGGAATGACACCAGGCGGGGCAACGTGAAATGACGGTCGAACCGCGATCGAGTATATTTGCAGTCGGCGATTTGCAGGGCTGCAGTCCATCGCTGCATGAATTGCTGAAATGCTTGCCCGAGCAAGCGGAGCTTCGCTTCGTCGGCGACCTAGTCAATCGCGGCCCGGCTTCATTGGCGTCCCTTCGTACAATAAGGGACTTGGGCAGTGGTGCTCGGACTGTTCTCGGCAATCACGACATCCACCTCCTCGCCGTGGCCGCAGACGTCCGCAAGCGCGGCAGATCTGACACACTCGATGAGATCCTCTCAGCCCCCGACCGCGAGGAACTGGTCACCTGGCTCCGTCACCGCCCTCTTGCCCTGAGGGAAGAGGATTTCCTGCTCGTCCACGCCGGCGTCCTCCCTCAATGGACCGCTACACAGGTCATCGACCTCGCCCACGAAGTCGAAGAGCAGCTGCAAGGCTCCAACTGGCAAGGCTTCCTTGCCGACATCTTTGGCAATGCAGCAGACCGCTGGCATGACGACTTGCACGGCACCGAGCGCCACCGGGTCGTGGTCAACGCCCTTACCCGGCTGCGCTACTGCACAGCAGACGGCGTGATGGATCTCAAAACCAAGGACGGGCTGGGAAAGGCGCGCGCGGGCTACTACCCGTGGTTCGAGGTGCCCGGACGGCGCACCGCAGACGTCACCATAGTCTGCGGACATTGGTCGACGTTGGGACTTGTCATGCGCCCGGACCTGATGGCTCTGGACACCGGCTGCGTGTGGGGTGGGCGCCTCACTGCCGCACGCCTCTCGCCAGACCCGGCTGACCGTACCGTGATTCAGGTGGACTGCCCGCAGTATTGCAATCCGTTTGCGTAGGCATGGATAGCAGTAGCACCAAAATTCCCAGGCGCGCGCCAGTTCTGGCGCCCCGCCTCCGTCTGTCAGACTGGCTTTCTCCTCGGTGCTGCGACGTGAACTGCTGCCGAAACGTGGAATACCAGCGGCAACCATAGAATTGCCCACATCCCATAAGACGAGAAATAGGCATCCTCGAAGATCATCATTGCCATCGGATAGAGGGACAGGGCAAAGAGGTAGATCCGCGCTGTGCTGCCGATCGTTGCGTAGTGGGCAAACAACCGCTGGTGCACGAATCCGAGGCCGCTGAACATGAAGACGAGGCCGAGCCAACCGAAGTCGTGTGTGATCGGGAAAAGCGCCGTGTACGTGTTGCAGTAGAAGGGTACCTGCACGAACGGATTGACCGGATCGCGCGGTAGGATGCCCATCCACTCACGCATGAAATTCGGCACCATCATCGGGCCCAGCTGCCCACCATAGCCGTTTACCATGTAGTCGTTGAAGCACGAGAGACTGCCGAACACGTAAACTCGCAGGTTCCAGGCGATCTGTTCGACCAATGTCTCAGTGCCTTCGAGCCCCTTGCCGAGCACAATGGCGATGCCGAAGAAGAGCGCCACAAACACGATGCCAGCGCCAGCCAGATGCGCAGCGCGGAAAATGCCGCGTCGGCTCAGAATGGCTGCTGCGGCGATCACGAACAGCAACAGTTGTAGCCGCCCGGTGGTCAGCACCGCGGCGATCACGCCGAGCGTCACTAGAATCCAAAGCTGCCGCCGCGTCATGCGATGCGCATCGCACAGGAAGTACAGGCAGAACGCAATGCCGGCTAGTAGCGCTTTGATCGGCTGATCGAAAGTCCCGGAGCCATCAAATTTGGCCCAGATGATTGCTTGACGTATCGCAACAGGGTTCGTCGTGCCCGCAGCTTGAATCATCCAGTATGCGACGAGCAGGATGGTCGCGGGGAATACCCACATGAAGGGGCGCAATGCCCAGCGGGTGGAAAACTCTTTATCAACCTCGCCGGCATAGATGGGAAGGCACGCCGCCGCCGCCGCACCAGCCAGGAACGCAGCCAGGCCAACAACTACTGCCGTCCATGTGCTCAACGCAAAGGGGTCGAAGGCCTCCGCCCAAAAGTAATGGGCCACGATTTGCGGAACCCACAGGAGCAGCATCAACAGCGAAGGCGAAAAGATGTAACTGTAGGCTCTCGGGGTGCTTTCGGCGCGCGTCATTCTCGTTCCAACTTGTGGCACAGCGATTTTACCAGCTATGCGATTGCTTACATCAGCTGTTCGGGCGAGCCGCCTCCTACCCGGCGCCGGATGCGGATAAAGTGACTCTCCTGCCTTCTGGCTTGCCTTCTTGGTGGCGATATTCGCATGCCCGCCGGAATCTGCGTGCCAGCGCCGTGTAGCTACGGTCGGTGAAGACTAGGCCCTTGTCAGAGCGCAGCAGGAATGGCCGACATGCGGCCCCAGCGTACCGAACCGGGCAATCAGCCCCTGTTGAGCGCAGCCTCGGCCATTTAGGCCTTGCCACTGCGAGACAGGTGCCTGTCCACCCGCCCTGTAAGCCAAGTCGTTGGAAGCCCGCGAACAGTACCAACGCCAAACCGCAGGAAGTTGCGAACGAATCAGCGCAACAGGACACACTAATTGAGAATAACTGCGGGAATCTTAAACTGCTGACAAAGCTCGATCTTGCCAGCGGTCTTCATAGCGAGGCCTAGTATATATTTCCCCTCCAGCATCGATATATCAGCCGCAACATTATACCCGGACTTATTCAGCTCTGGCTTCTTGAAAAAAGCACCCACATCCCGACGATTATTTACATGCGCCCTAAAATATTTACGACTGCCTTTATCGTCGGTCAAAACCACATAAACCGCTTCCGGCAAGACAGCATCCTCAACAGACGCCGCCAGCCACCCGCCAACCTTTAGCAAGCCTGCAGCAGAAAATGTCGCAGGAGCCGGGAACGCATCATTAATCACATCAATAGAGCCTTCGCATTTCCTTTCTGCCACTGCGCTTGAGCCTGAAATTTCGGCATCAAACCCGTCCAATCCATATATCTTCGAAATATCAATCGGAGGAGGCACATCAACCTGACTGAAGGTAACGTTATACCTCGCATCCCACAGTGGGTCGCCATCATTGTGCGGCGCAATCACCATCGACTTAACCAATTTTTTATTTAAAAACCCACTTCCACCATATAACATACCAAACTCAGTCGTACTCTCAATCAAAGGCGATATCAAAAAACCGGATTTCGCCATGCCAGCAATGAGACGGTACTTCTTTTTGACTCCACTTTCCAGTTCAAACGTTACTTGCAACTGACTTGGTTTAAATAAAATATTTGCTACGCGCCCCAGGATAGTAGGCTTAATTTCAATCTTAACAAATAACAACTTATTTGATTTTGGAAGAATAACGCTCTCACCAAAAGCGTGCATTTCGCTCCCAGGCATTACCTGCTCGCGAGCATCATCAATACCACCCCTCTTTTGGAGAAACAAGAAATCATTCTCTATTCTGGTAGGCCGATATTTTGATAACAGGATCGGCCAGCTTACCCCATCCTCAATTGATGGGACCCTCCCATCAATTGGCTCAACCCTAAAAATAACATTATCCGGAGCCCGATTTCCAAGAAGATGATTCCGATTTATTTCAGCCAATACCGGAGTGTATGCTGAATAGCTCTGAATTATCGGCCGAGGAGACCAAACATTTCCCGATGAAATCAAATACGATTGATTGAAGGAGTAAATGTCCGTGGTACCCTCCAAAACAGGAAAAGAAGCTTGCTCCCTAAGGAATTTCGTAGTTGCCTCAAATTCAGATTTCGGCCAGCCTCCGTCTTCCATTCTACTTTTTATGCCAAACCAAAGCTTTGAGTAAGTTAACCTCGTATTATCAAAAATCAGTTGCGGCGAGGTTCCAATGTAATTTCCATCAATATAGGACCAAGCCAGGAACGAAAACAAAACAGCCAGGAGCGAGATTCTATTACTAATGACGAACAACAAGAACAATGCCGAAATCAAGATTGCCGTACCGGAAATAACAGCATGGCTATCATGCCGCACAAAGCCAGCCTTGAAGGCAATGAACAAGAAGACGAAATAAATAAGAAATAAGAATGCTTTTGAGCCTCCATTTAATCCCCTCTTGGTTGCTATCGCCAATAGCAAGAAGGTAGCCGCGACTATATATAATACTATTTCACCAAAGTTCCCATCCATAGCCATGGCCTCTGTGTAACCAGAAACTATGGGTATCATGCTTATAAAATAGAAAGGCAAACTTACAGCGGATTGCCCCGAAGCAACCCAAAATAGGAGCATTGAAACCAAAGGAGAAAACAGGCAAATTGCCGCAAAAATCCTACGCCCACTAGCAAGGAAGAACAGCGCGCACAAAGCCACTGTCGCGCCACACAAGATCGATATGCTGCCCTTAACCAAAGGCAACAATCCAAATGGCATAAACAATAGCACCACGCAAACCGGAGCCATTCCCCCCTTTGCCAGAGTGCCCTCTTCCGAAGAGATAATCTTGAAAGTTAGCAATCCAATAAGCAACGGCAGAGAAAAGAACAGTGGGTCAGGCAAATACATCAATCTCAAGCCAGCGAGCACAGCGCATGAAGCCAGAATCCAGCACCAGTGAACACCTCTCATGAGAAAAACAAGACATGCCCAATAAGACAGAGCCAGATACACACCTGCGCTCACCATCATAAAATCAGTGGATGGATGGTATGACTTTGTATAGACAGAAGCATAGGGGCCGAAGGTAAATATAACTCCCCCCCCAAAGGAAATTCCTTGTGCCACCGCCTGCGCCATCCCAAACTTCCAGGACGGATCAAGATAGGCCGCGGGCATCTCTGGAAAAAATGGGACAAATGTAGCAGCGACTGTAATCAGTAGGGCCACCCACAGAACAAGGTTAATCCACAACCCTCGATCTCGGTATTCTAATTTGCCGAACAAGCCATTACAGAAAGACATTAGAAATATCCAATATTCTAGATATAAAATCTGAAAGCCATCCTCTTAGTAACTGACTAGGGGATTGCTGTGGCGGGGTCCGCCGTTTTCGCCAGACCGGGATGATCGCATATGTATGCTGCGCTCAGGCCTGACTCGCACCCTCAAGGCTATGATCAAGCAGCGCAGGGCCTGCCTTCCGCATAAACCTCAGGACGGCGCGGCTTCTATACGCTTGGCCCTTGCAGTAAGAATTGTCCAGGACTGAACAAGTAGCGTCCGTCGCACGATGGCAATTGGCCGCCCCCCCTACCGGAACGTATATCGCTTGTGCCCGACAAAGCTGGTGAACACCGGCACTACCACCCCAATCAAGTGCGCGATTTCCTTGTCGTGCCATGCCACACCCAGTGCAGGAAAAACATGATAGGCCAGCAGGACGCTTACGGCCCAGGTTTGAAAGATCGCAGCGACATTTACCAGCGTAAAGATCGCCGCTGAGCGTCTTGTCGACTGTTTGGAGGTGGTGAAGACAAACCTTTTAGCGAGCACGAACGCCGTCGCCATGCCCGTCAGGTAAGCGATCACGATCGCATACGAGTAAGGCATCCACAAATTGTAGACGATACGGCTTGTCCAGTTGACGGCGGCCGCGAAGCCGCCAGTCAGTAGGAACAGCAGAAAGGTCCGCGATGGCATCAGAACATCCTCGCCATCCTGCGCGAGAGGCCGATGCTCTCCGAGATGCCACGGTCTTCGGGGTAGTAGTACGACGTGTCGGCGACGAGCAAACCGTTCACGGGCAGTTGGATCGGAGGCAGGCGGTCAAGGTAGCCCGGCTCGCAGATCGGCTGCGCGAAGCGGTAGCGGCTCGCACGCACGTCGATGAAGTCGGCTTCGGTCAGTGCAGGATTGATCCGCTTCAGGTACGACTTCACCTTTTCAATGAAGACAGCATCCGGTTCTTGATACTTCGGGTGCTCACCCGGCACGTAGTACGGCACGTAGACGATGTGGCTGTCCATTTGCCGCAGATTGGTGTACTCGACGATGCCGGGAATATCCATGTCGGGATCATTGACGTTTAGCCAGAAATTCTCGGTCACAGCTTTCTTCAGCTTGGCCACTACGCATACCACGGCCACGTTCTTGACGTTGGCGAACTTACTTAGCACGTCGGCAGGCAAGTCCGGCATGATGCGTGGTACGTAAGGCAGCGGGACCGTGCTGATGACCTTGTCGTAGGGCTCGAGCCCATCCTTGGTCTGGATGCCCTTGACCGCGCCATTCTCGATCACCACGCGCTGCACTGGCGTTGAAAGGCGGAACTCGCCGCCGCCGGCGACGATAGCGTCGCGCATGGCGTTCAGCAGTGTGTCGGAGCCACCCTCCAGATAGCCAAGCTTTTCGTGGAACAGGTTGTAGCGCGAGCGGCCGATCCGGCGGATGCGACTCCAGATCCAGGCGGCGGAAAGATTATGGGCGTAGTCGTAGAACTTGTAGTCGAAGAGCCGGCGCCACAGCACTTCCCACGCTTCCTCGCCGATCCAGCGCCGAATCCAGCCGCTAGCCTCGACCTTGTCAAGGGGCCGCCAGTCATTGCGCTTTGTGGAGAGGAAAGCATGAAGGCCGTAGCGGAACTTGGCGATCAAGCCTAGGCCCTTGAACTTCAGCAGTGCCATAGGATTGCCCCAGGGCTGCACATGCCCCTGGTAGTAATAGCCCATCTTTGTCTCGCGCCATTGCAGCTTGTCGGTCAGCCCAAGTTCGGCGAGCACTTCGAAGAATGCGACGTCTGAGGTCGCGTGGAAGTGGTAGTAGCGCTCAATCGGGTTGCCGCCGAAATTAAAACAAGCCGCCATTCCGCCC
>JACXTT010003075.1_pt1 | contig 26061 bp, 23 predicted proteins | sample 9270951 | NCBI WGS metagenome assembly JACXTT01 (sample SAMN15532306, study PRJNA645909) | rock metagenome | isolation source: weathered quartz diorite | place: Puerto Rico | collected 2017-06-21
GACTTTACCGGCTACTGGATGGCAGCGACCAAGACGAACATCAATACGCAAGGTCGAATCCTCAACCCGGACAAGAAAAACGAGGACGGAACCTTCGCGACAGACGGCAAGGTCCCTTACAACGCGGAATGGCAAGCGAAGGCCGATGACGAAAACAAGAACGACATGTACAACGAGCCCTACACGCATTGTCTGCCGGCCGGCGTCCCAACGAATTTTGGAGTCCAAATGGGATTTCAAGCGGTGCAGGACAAGAACGCTATCGTTTTCGCATGGGACACCGCAGGCGCAACGCGCGTGATCTATCTGGATGATCGCAAGCACGTCCCGAATATGAAGTTGTATCAGGGCGATTCGACCAGCAAGTGGGAAGGCGATACGTTAGTCGTCGATACTACGAGTCAAGCCGCCGGTTGGTGGGATGCGAACGGCGCCGTCCACAGCGATGCGGTTCATGTGACCGAGAAATTCACATTCAAGGATGCCAACAACATCGTGTATGAAGCTCTGGTCGAGGATCCTATCGCGTTGACCCGACCCATGACGGTTACGGATAACTTCCGGCGAAACCTCAACGTGCCGCTCGGATTCTCGAAACGCCCAACAGGATATGAGCAGACCGAGACCGCATGCATCGAAGGTGAGCAAGACCTTTCGAAATACCCAGAAAGCGGTGGCGGCTTTGCCAAAGAAGGCGTCCCCGGCCAAGGCGCGCCTCCGGGTGCGTTGAGCTCTCCGGCTCCACGCGGTGGCGGTGGGGGCGGTGGCGCTCCGGCTGGAGGACGCGGCGGACGTGGTGGCGGCCCTCCTGCCAATCCACCTCAGCAATAACACCAAGCCACAAAGGCACAGAGACACAAAGAAAGCCGGCAAATAAGAGTCTTTATTGCCGGCTTTCTTTGTGTCTCTGTGCCTTTGTGGCTTGGTGTTGCTTACTTCCCTCTTAACCCTTCGGTTAACTCAATTCGCGTCCCAACCGGATCCACAATGACCGCGACCTTCAAATCCAAATTCGGCATCTCGCGATACGGCGCTTCCACTCTCACACCATCCGCTTGAAGCTGCTTCACAAACATCTCGAGATTCTTCACCTCAAAACCAATGTGATCGATGACACGGCCTTTCGTCGGAACCGGTGTCGTGGCTCCGCTGGCAGGAAGGAAATCTACCTCGTTGCCGTTGAACATTGCGGACGGAAGATTGCGTCGCGTTCCGTTCTCTGCTCCGAATGTTTTCACATACCATTTCCGAAGCACTTCCCCATTTACAGTTGTGAGGTGAATGTGATGCATAACTACAGGCAGCGTCTGAGCCTTGTCTTCGACGAGCTCCAACCGTAATCCATCCGGCATCGCAACGAATGGGCCCTCTACTTGAACATTCGCGGCCGCGAGCTTCGCCTTGATGCCATCGAGATCCTTCACCGAAAAACCAATGTGATCGGCTGTCGATCCGGAGGAACCGGCGGTAGGCTCATTCTTATTGATGATGATGAACACCCCCGGGAGCCTTAGAACCTCGAGTGTCCCCGTCTTGGTCACTTGAGCGCCAAACGCGTCGATCCAGGTTTTCTTTTGAGTGTCCGGATCTTTCGAGAACAAATGGATGTGACTGATGGAAACGCCGCTATCATTAGGCGCCGCAAGTTGTGCGAAAGCCGGAACCGGCAAAAGACATCGGCACAAAAGGGCACACAACATCACAAATGCATGTGCATTGATCTGTGCTTTCTTGAGCATTCTTGTGGCTATTCTTCTGGTTTACTTTCCAAAGTCTGCCGGCGGACCATCTACCCTCCCGCCATCGGGTAAAGTCAGGATCCGCACAAAGGCTCGCGGACTCGCGTCCTTCGCCACGAAAACGTCGATGCTCACTCGATCGCCCGCTTTGAGAAAATCGTTCGTCAAACCCCGCAGGCTCATTTGTCCAGTTCCCCACGTCTCCACATCCCAATGGACAAGCTGACCGTCGGCATTGGGGACGTTCACGTGAATCCGGACATGAGGATTCCGCCAATCCACACTCGTAATCGTTCCTTTGATCGTGACCACTTTCGTGGTGTCGTATGCCGCCGTCGAGTGATGTGCCAAGAGCGGGGCAGCCATGGCAACAAGAACGATTACTAACGCGGTTTTCATCACGGGAAATGCTAACACCGGTAAGCGCAGGTTCCGTAATGAATGTGATGATCGAAGTCTTCATGGAAAAGGCGGAGAGCGCTTAAGACCGGTGGGCCCGGCATATTGACAAGAGCGCAATAGCCCTTGCCGCGATTGAAGTCGACGATCTTTTGGAATTGATCGAGCAGTGCGGCATCGGCTTTGCCCGAATGAATGCGTTCGAGCATTGTCGAAAGCATTGTTGTTTCCATACGGCAAGCGGGACATTGGCCGCACGACTCGCGCGCAAAGAACTGCGCGATGCGAAGAGTCTCTTGGACCATGCACGTTCCCTCCGCATAAAACCGCATCACGCCGCATCCGAGTGTCGAGCCGGCAGCCTTCAACGATTCCGGATCGAGGGGAACATCGAGCTGATCCGGTGTTAAGAACGCACAAGAAGGACCGCCGGGCAGGATCGCCTTGAGATGTTTTTCACCCTTTATGCCGCCTCCGACATCTTCATATAGCTTTCGGAGCGGCGTGCCCAATGGCAATTCGTACGCGCCCGTGTTGGTCATCTCCTCGCCGAGGCAGAAGATCATGGTGCCCGGACTTTCGGGCGTTCCATATTTTCGGAACCATGCCGCGCCATGACGCATGATGAGCGGGATGTTCGCAAGCGTTTCGACATTGTTAACCACCGTCGGCTTGCCGAATAAACCCGCGGCTGCAGGATATGGCGGTTTTTGCCGCGGCTTCGGCGGTTTGCCTTCGAGCACTTCGAGTGTGGCAGAATCTTCGCCGGCCACGTAAACCGTCGGCGCCCGGTGCAGGGTGACTGTCGTTCCATTCAGGAATCCCGCAGCCTTGGCTTCATCTATCGCCTTGGTCATCCGCGTAAAGCAATCATCGTAAGTTTCGTTAAGATAGATGTAAGCGTGTTCTGCGGAGATGGCGCGAGCGGCGAGAATCATGCCTTCCAGGACAAGGTGTGGCCGATACTCGACGAGCACTCGATCCTTGAAACTTCCGGGTTCATCTTCTCCGGCATTGCAGACGACATATCTGACGTCGGCCTCTGTCTGCGCCGCAATCCCCCACTTCCTCCCAACGGGAAATCCTGCACCGCCTCGGCCCCGCAAGCCGGATGCAGTTACCTCTTCAAGGATGTTTTTGTTCGGCGGTTGATATCCTCCTGCAGCGCAGTATTCCTCGAATGTTTCGCGATGAGTGGGTCGGCCTTCTGGAAAGAGAATCATATAGCGAAGCGAGCGCCACAATTCTAGCCACGGGCGTGAGCCCGTGGACTAGAAACGTCGCGAGAGTTGAGTCCCGTAGGGACGGCACAGCACGGTTTTTGCCTTGTGCCGTCCCTACGGGACTGGTCCGTCTGTTTTCGATCGACCACGGGCTGACGCCCGTGGCTAAAATTGTGCCGCCGCTTCGCGGCTGAGTTGGGCAACACCCCCTGACGCCTAAAACAATCCCGCATCCAGCAACTGGTAAATCAAATCCTTCAGTGATTGATCGATCCCATGCGTCAATCGCTCCACCGGGGCGCCGCCTTGGGCGTGGTTTGCAATATCCTCAACATCGTCGCGCTTCACGCCTGCATACCAAACCTTCTGCGGATACAAAACGATATTCGGCCCTGCCTGGCAGCCACCGAAGCACATATACGGCTTCACTTCGATATCACCTGAAGCCTTCAACTTCTCCGTCAACTTCTCCAACAGTTCGGCCGAGCCGCGCTGCTTGCAATCCTCGTTTTGACAAACTAGAACGTAGCTGCAAGCCATTCCTAAACCGCCAAGACCCAATCCGGCTCTTTGAAAATCTGCGCCAACCGCTCCTTATCCGCGGCATTGGGAAGCACATCTTCCAGATGCTTCGCATACACTTCCGGCGAAAGCAGCTCACCTTCTATGCTGTACGTTTTTCCCGCGTATTCACCAATGGACCGGTGGAACTTCAGATCCGGCAACTTGAGCTTTGGCTGATCCTGCGGAATGAGCTTGTTCAACGCATCGATGAGACCCACGACTTCTTTCTCATAATGCTGTCGAGACAGCTCGTTGAGCCGATCGCGATCGGCCGGCACCGTGGTCTTCCCTTCGTCATATCTGCCCTTAAGCCCCCACACATAAAACCAATAGGCGGACGAGGACGCATCCACCCCAAACAGATCGAGCGCCACAGAAAACCATTTGTTGATGTGTTTCTGAATGAGAGCAACCGGCACCTTACCGGCTTTGATCACGCGCGTCAGCCCGGTATGACCGGTCAGCAAATGGTAAAACTCCTCTTGGAGCATCGGCGTCATGCTTGCGCCGAGCGGTTTAAACCCGGAGTGATTCAACATCGTGAGCTGATACTTGCCGTCGCGATCGACCAGCTCGGTATAGCAATAGAAATCCAACCAATCTTGAACGTCCTGATTGAATGCGCCGAGTAAGCGACTGTCGTGGAACGCCCGCCGCTCGAGCAGTTTCTGCGCTTCGAGTTTTCCAGACGACCCAAAAAACTTCACCAGCAGGTAGCTCATCTGCGTCCCATGACGCATTTCCTCTCGCATGATTTTCACGACCGATTGCAGATCGTATTCGGTCGGCGCGGTGTTGAAGAGGTTGCGCTGCTGCTCAACAGATGCGAACTCTGTGTCGCCTTGGTACGTGATGAGATGAAGCAACGCGTCGCGCACCCGCTGATCTGGGATCTGCAGCACGGTCTCCCACTTCGGGCGGCCGGCATAGTCGCCGAACTCAATCGTTTCAGTTGGAACGGCACCGAACTTGACCTCGAATTTGTAATCATCGAACTTCGATGTATCCAGGCCGATGTCCTTTTGCCACTGACGGAAATAATCCGTCCAGTCATCGAACGTGGTGATCTTTCCCATAATCTTATTTTCCCTCAAACTTGGCGACGCGCTTGTCCTTGTACGCACTCAATCCTTCAGCAGCATCGCCGCTGGCGAAGGCCTGTGCGAGCAGTTCGCGTTCAAAAGCAAGACCTTCCCACTGGCTGCCTTGGAGGCCGGTCTGGATCGCCCGTTTAATGAGGCCCACCGCTTTACTCGGCTTATTAGGCGCGACAAACTGACGGGCGTAATCGAGCACCTGATGGAAGAAGTCCTCGCCCTCGAAGATTTCATTGATCAAACCGAACTCTAGAGCTTCTTCGAAAGCGATCATGCGGCCCGTCGCTGCCAGATCGATTGCCCGCGCCTTGCCGACCAGGCGTGGGAGACGCTGTGTGCCTCCCATGCCCGGAATCACTCCGAGATTCACTTCGGCCAAACCGGTGCGGCCGGCATTTTTCTTCGCGATTCGGATATCGCACGCCATCGCAATCTCGAGACCGCCACCCACGCAGTGACCATTGATGGCTGCAATCACCAACTTCGGTGTGTTCTCCAGGCGGGATAACGTCTCGTGGCCGAAAAGAGCAAATTGATTGCGGAATTCATTCGACTCCTTTGACAGCATGTTGATGTCGGCCCCAGCGCTGAAGAACTTCTCCCCCGCCCCGCGCAACACAAGCACGTGCACGCTCGGATCGAACCGCGCTTTGATGATGGCTTCATCCAACCGCTTCAAGCTATCGAGCGTATAAGCGTTAGCAGGCGGATTGTTCAGTTCGAGAATTGCAACACCCTCGAATACTCGATATTCAACTAGTGCCATTAGGAAACTCCTTTGCCGCCACGCGCGACGACGACCGATTTCGTTTCCATGTAATAATCCAACGCCTCTTCGCCGTGCTCTTTGCCGAGGCCGCTTTGTTTCACACCGCCAAAAGGAAGTTCATCGAAAATGATTTGCGGTGAATTGATCCAGGTATAGCCGGCCTCGAGACGTTCCGCAGCAAGTGTGGCTTTGTCGAGATCGCGCGTCCAAATCGAAGAACCCAGCCCATAAATGGAGTTGTTCGCTTTTTCGATCGCTTCGTCGAGATCTTTCACTCGCATGATCGGCAAAGCCGGGCCGAAGACCTCTTCTTGGACCATCCTCGATTCCTCATCGATGTCTGCCAACAATGTCGGCAAATAGAAATTCCCTCTCGCGAATGCCTCACCTGCCGGCCGCTTCCCTCCAACCAACACTCGCGCGCCACGCTTTACGGCATCGTTTACTTGTTCCTCCACTTCATCGCGCTGCGCGGCGGTGTGGAGCGGGCCGACGATCACGCCTTGCTCGAGTCCGTTTCCGATGCGAAGTTTCTCAGCCTTGGCAACAAGCTTCGAAACAAATTGCTCGTAGATATTCTCGAAGAGGTACAAGCGTTTGATGGCAAGGCACGCCTGACCGCAGTTAAAGAACCGGCCAACGGAGGCGGCGCTGACGGCGTCCTCGATATCGGCATCGTCGCAAACGATCATGGGATCGCTTCCGCCCAATTCCAGCGTGACGCGCTTCACGTTCTGCGCCGCAACTTCCATGACATGCTTGCCCGTTGAAGTGGCACCGGTGAATCCGATCTTCCGAACGCGTGCATCCTTTAAGATGGTCTCGCCTACGATCTTTGCCGGTCCGGGCACAATGTTCAAGACGCCGGGAGGTAGCCCCGCTTCGTTCATAATTTGCACGGCTTGAATATCGGTGAGCGGCGTGGTTGCCGCCGGCTTCACAACGACGGTATTGCCGGTAACTAGTGCAGGTCCGATTTTGTTGCCCAAGAGCGAGACTGGAAAATTCCACGGCACAATGGAGCCGCAGACGCCGATCGGTTTCTTGATGATCATTCCATACCGCCGATCGTCGAGCGCCGGAACGTAGCCCCCCCGAATACTCTTCGCCAGGCCGGCGTAGTGTTCAAGTGTGTGCACGAAGCGGCGGATTTCGAGAACCGCCTCGCGCAACGGCTTGCCTTGCTCCTCGGTCAAGAGGTGGGCAAGATCCTTCTCACGTTCCTTCAATAAATGCGCGCCTTTGTACAGAACTTCAGCGCGCTCGGGCGGCGGGACAGCCGACCACTTTCGGAACGCCGAATCGGCCGCATCGATGGCATCGTCGACGTCTTCTTTCGTCGCCATCGACACACGATCGACGACTTCGCCGTTGGCGGGATTCCGAATCTCTGTTGACCCGCCATCCGACGCATTGCGTTCTTCTCCCGCGATGATGAGTTTCGCCATATCCGTTACGGCGTCGCGACAACGACGCCCTTGGGTTCCAGGTAATATTCCAACGCCTCGGGCCCGTGCTCGCGGCCGATGCCGCTGAATTTCACGCCTCCGAAAGGCATTTCGTCATAACCGATGTGCAGCGAATTGATCCACACATTCCCGGCTTGCAAACGCTCGGCTGCGCGGCGCGCCTTTCCAAGGTCTTTCGTCCACACGGATGAGCCAAGACCCCACTGCGAGCTGTTTGCTTTTTCGATCCCGTCATCGAGGTCCTTCACTTTGAAGACCGGTAATACCGGGCCAAATGTCTCCTCCGTCACGACGCGCGAATCATGAGGAGCGTCCGTTAAGACCGTGGGTAAATAGAAAAACCCCTTCTCGTATTCGCCGCCTTCCGGACGCTTGCCGCCGGTGACAACTTTCGCACCGCGTTTCACAGTGTCCGCAATCTGTGATTCGATTTCTTCGCGCTGCACCTTCGAATGCATTGGGCCAAGCCGCGTATCCTTGTCCATGCCGTTGCCGACCTTCAGCCGCTGCACTTTACCGACGAGCTTTTCAACGAATTGATCATAGACACTCTCAACCACATATAACCGCTTCACAGCCAAGCACGCCTGACCACAGTTGTAGAAGCGGCCGACAGAAGCTCCGGTTAGCGCCTTGTCAATGTCGGCGTCCTCACAGACGATCATGGGATCGCTTCCTCCCAGCTCGAGGGTGACGCGTTTCATCTGGCTGCCCGCCACTTCCATGATGTGTTTGCCCGTCTTACTCTCACCCGTAAACGCGACGCGCGCCACTTTCGGGTTGCGGAGAATTTCTTCACCAACAACACCGCCCGGCCCGGTGATGACGTTAAGGACGCCTGTCGGCAAGCCGGCTTGGTTCAAAAGCTCCACGATGCGCAGCGTTGTCAGGGGTGTCGTCGATGCCGGTTTCACTACGACCGTGCATCCCGCCGCTAATGCCGGTCCAACTTTGGTACCCATAAGGGTGATTGGAAAGTTCCATGGAACAATCGCGCCTGCCACACCGACGGGTTGCTTCAACACCATGCCGTACATCTTGTTGTCGGGCAGGGGAACGTAGGAGCCGCGGATCTTTGAGGCGAGCCCCGCGTAAAAATTCATTCCATGCAGAAAATGCTCGATCTCGCGCTGCGAATCGCCGAGAGGTTTGCCCTGCTCTTTCGTGAGAAGGACCGAAAGTTCCTGAATTTCTTTCTTAACTGCTTCGATGCCTTTCAAAATCAGCTGAGCCCGCGCTTCCGCCGCAGTTTCCGACCATGCGGAGAACGCCGCGTGCGCAGCATCGATGGCGGCGCGCGCATCGCCTTCGTTGCCCTTGGGTGCGGAATCCACTACTTCGCCGGTGGCGGGATTGATCACATCGTAGGTCTGTCCGGAGCTGGAGCTCGTCGATTCTCCGGCGATAAACATTTTCGCCATGCGTTCCCCCTGGTTGGTAATTCCGGGACGGTTGCGTCGTTTCCCTAATTCTGGGTTGCGAATTAGGGAAACGACGCAACCGTCCCGGAATTGCTAGTAAAGCCGTACTATATTGCCGGTGCATGGCAGAGTCAACATGCAGTATACTTCACACGCGTGAACCAAGAGAGGTTGCTTTCTCAAATCGGTTTGCTCGTTCGTACTCGGCGCACAAGCATGGGCTGGACTCTTCGCGAGATCGCGGACCGTTCCGGCGTATCGTCCCGATTCCTTTCAGATCTGGAGTCCGGCAAGGGCAACATTTCCGTGGCAAGGTTGGCAGATGTCGCGAGTGCGCTCGACGTGCGGTTGATCTCATTGATGCCATCGGAGGAAAAACAAAAGTCCGTTGTGGCATTGGTGGGTTTGCGGGGCGCGGGTAAATCGACGATCGGTAAATCTCTGGCGAAACATTTAGGAGCGCCACTGCTCGAGTTGGATGCCTCCATCGAGAAACAAGCGAACTTGTCGTTGGGGGAACTCTTTGCTCTTCACGGCGAATCCTATTACAAACGTCTGGCCTATGACATTCTGTTAAAGCTCCTGGCACAAAACGAACCTATGATCATAGCGACCGGCGGCTCGGTCGTAACCGACCCCGAAACGTGGCAACTGCTCAAGCGTCGTACTCATACGGTTTGGCTCAAAGCCACTCCCGAAGACCATTGGAAGAGAGTGTTGGGACAGGGCGACACACGGCCAATGGCAAATCGGACTTCGGCGATGGCCGAACTGCGGTCCATTCTTTCGCAACGAGCGCCGCTATATGCAGAAGCGGCGCAGACCATCGACACAAGTTCAATTCGCGTCAGCGAAGCTGTTCGGATGATCTCCGCCGCCCTCCGGAAAAAGGAGGAACGCAGTGGCCGCAAAAAGGCCTAACGTGCGTCGTTCAGGAGGGGCTTTGTCCAAACGGGAACAGAACGAGCCGCCAATTACGCAAATTGGGACGATTCAAGTCCGATTTCTTGCGCACCAATCCGCGTAATTCGCGTAATTGGCGGCCCGTTTCCCACTGGAACCTTCCGTTAGGCAAAGCGGACCGCCGCTACAATTACTGCTTGATAACGATGAACCAGGCAGCGACGATCGGTCCCTGTGGTCCACGGCCACGGCCGCCCGGCCCTGCTGCCGGCGGAGCGCCCGCGGCAGGCGCAGGAGCGGGACCGCGCTCGGGCTGGAAGAGATACACGTTGTGCGTCGCCGAATCAACGGTGATTGTTTTTGCTCCGGCAAATGTGGCGACGGTATCGACCACCGTGTATTTGTCCGCTGAATCCTGGTGAACGACCGTAACGTTGCCTTCGCCGCCATTTGGAATGTAAATCAGTTTTTTCGACGGATCCCATCCCAAGGCATCAACGCGGGTGCCGTTCTTGATGGTCGCCACGACTTTGCCCGTGTTTGGATCAACCACGACCGACGTGTTGTTGCAACCTGAGAAAATGCGGTCCGACGCTTTGTCGTAAGCGATGCCGGTTGGCCCTTTGCACGGATCGAGCGGCCACGACGCGATCGCCTTCCAAGTCTTAACGTCGATCACCTGAATCGTATTCTTGACCTCGTTGTTGACGAAGATGTGGCCCTTGCCGTCGGCTGCGGCACCTTCAGGCGCGTTGTCCTCCAGTTCGGCGGTACCCACGATGTCACCAGTCTTGGGGTCGATTGCAGTGAGTGTGCCGATTGGGCGGCTATGATTCGTGAGAATGATCTTGTCGTCTGGCTCGTCATACATGATGCCGTCAAGACCGCCCTGACTCACAGAGATTTGCTTGATCACGGCCAGCGTCTTCAGATCGAACATCGTGACGGTCGAATCGCCGCCGTTCGTTGTAAAGCCGTGACCGGCCTTGGTGGCGATGCCGGCGCCATGCACGCCCGGCGTGTTGGGAATGTCCGCGAGTACTTTCCCTGTGGCCCCTTCGACAACCATCATGTGGTTGGCACGCGAAACGAACACGCGGCCGGTGGCAGATTCGACGGCGACGTAGTCTGTGCCGCCGTCACCTTTAATATCGAACTTTTCGACTTTGAACGCTTGCGCGTGCCCTACAGCTGGCGCGGCAAGACTGATTGCGAACAGAACAGCAAATGCCGTGAATAAGCATCTCCTCATACAGACCTCCGTTTTTCGCTTTATTTTCGTTCCTTAACGCGCAGTGGTTGATCCAGTTTGAATGTCAGTACTGTTTCCGGCGGAATTCTGATCGATCCGCCTTTTGTCAGAATTTGCGTCAGCGCACCTGCACCGGCCCCAGAACCCGCGCCGATCGCGGCTCCTTTACCGTGACCGGCAATTGCTCCGACAATCGCGCCCAGAGCAGCCCCACCGCCGACGTACTCGGCAGTCCGCTTGTTGGCGCCGACGCCCTCCTTTCCGGTCTCCGTAAGATCGGCGGTGCTGAGCGCATATTGCTGCCCACCGATCGAAACGGATTGGAGGTCGATGACAAGATCTGAAGCCCCTTTGAACCGGCCGCCTTTTGTGGCTGACCTGATCACAATTTGGGCGTTCGATCCATGCGGGATGACAACTGCTTTATCCGCATCCATCACATCGCTGGCAATTTCGCCTGCAAAAGTTTGTCCCTCGACAGCGGTGGCCGAGTCGAGCGTTTCTTCGGTCAGCACAGATACTTCGGTTCCAACCGGTACAACGTATGTTTTGGTCTGAACCGCAGCCCGTTCGGGATGAAAGTGGTTCTCGTGGGATTCAGCCGCGACCGGTTTACTCGACGTGCTTGCGTCCGCGGCCGTTGCGCCCGCTTCGTCGTAAGTAACCGAGCGGACCTGTTTCATGGATATGGTGCGGTTGCCGCCGCCGTCGACAGTCAGGGTGATCTCCGACGGAGTGCTCGTCACTACGGTGCCGCTCACTTTCGTACCGTCTTTCATTACGATTGTTGCGTGCTGAACGTCCGATGACGCTGGCACCGACTCTTGCTTGGCGCAAGAGACAAGGAACAACACAAACATCGTGCAAAATACAACCCGATACTTTCGCATGACTATCCTCCGTTGGTGAGCAAGCATAGCCCGTTATTTAGACATGAACAATGCGGAAATCCCGTCAAATCGACAACCGAACGGACCGCAATTCGATCAGGACTGACAGAAAGTCAAATGGCGGAGATCCTGCCGCGCGTTTCTTGAAGAAAAATAACGCATCTCAAATTGGCAGAACGGTTGCTCTCCACATCACGAGTCTATGAAGGAGGAATCATGTCTAAAGAGTTCTGTAGCGCGGTGAAGGGAAGCCTGGTTGGTACGATTATTGGATTCGGTTTCGGAATTGCAACCTTAGTTACGATAGGGTTTGACCGGATGAGTCTATTCGAAGGCGTCCTGCTCGCGTTGTGCTCTATTTTCGGTGGAGCGGGGTTTGGCGCGCTTATTGGCGTTACAGGGGCCTTCCGCAGAGAAACGGCAGAGGCAGTCGTGGAGACCAAAGCTACATTGGCTTCGGCCCGTGTTGCGTGAGGGCGGATCGATCGCAGCTATAGGAGGAAACTTTAATGAAGCGCATTCTTTCAGTCATTTGTGTTTTCACCGTCCTGTTCATGGTTGCCCCAGCGTTCGGCGCCGGTGATACCGCCGCCGGTAAAGAAACGTATTCAAAAAAGTGTGCAAGTTGTCACGGCGCCGCTGGTGAAGGTAAAGAGGCCGTCGCCAAGATGTTAAAAGTGGAAATGCGTCATCTCGGCTCAGCGGAGGTTCAAGCCAAATCTGACTCGGATTTGAAAAAGATCATTGCCGAAGGTGGCGGGAAGATGAAGGGCGTTGCAGGGATCGATGCAAAGGCCGCCGATGACGTTGTGGCTTATCTGCGAACTCTGAAGAAGTGATCCCTCGATCACCGACTCACGCGACGCGGATGCGCGCGTCGACGACAGCACAACCTTCGCCGGGAGTTAGGGCGAATATCGGATTGAGATCAAGTTCGCGGATTTCCGGGACATCTTCGACCATGCGGGAAACGCGAAGCAGCACTTCCTGAATAGCGCCGACGTCCGCGGGAGGATGGCCACGATACCCTTCCAGCAGCCGATATCCACGGATGCCCCGGACCATTTCCGCAGCATCCTGATCGGTCAAAGGGGTAACCCGGAAACAAACGTCGGCCAGGATCTCAACATGAATTCCGCCGAGGCCAAAGGCGATCAACGGACCGAACGAAACATCTTCCGTTACGCCAATCATCACTTCAACACCGCGTCGAATCATACTCTGGACGATGATGCCTTCCATTCCGTCCTGCTTGATTTCATCAAAGGCTCGCCGGACGGCCGCTTCATCTTGGACGTTCAAACGAACGGCACCGATGTCCGACTTATGTAGCACACGTTGAGATGCCAGCTTTACAGCTACGGGAAAACCAAGCGACCGTGCGATCTCTACAGCCGCGTCCGAATTGAGAGCCAGACCTCGTGCGGCTTGAGGTATTCCGAAAGCCGACAGAACGGAATGCACCTCTTCGGCTGAAAGCCAGCCGGGCCCACGTTTTTCGATGGCGCGGGCAACGATTCCCTTTGCCACGTCCTTTCCGACATCGGGAAATCCCGGTACCAAAGCGAGCGGCTTGGATCGCCATTCCGCATAGTTGATGCTCTTGGCAAGAACTTTCGCAGCCGACTCAGGAAAGAGGTATGACGGTATGGTTTCGTGATCCGCCATGAGCGCATGCGTCGCATTGCTTGCCATAAGGCATGCTAGAACCGGCTTCCCGGCACCTCCCACAGGCCGGGCACTCTCGACACTTTCTTTGATAGCTTGAGCTACCGACTGCGAATCGTTCCGGTCCACTGGAATGTAAATGATGATCATCGCGTCCACATCCTGCGCCGGCAAAACAGTCTCGATTGTTTTCCGATAGCTGTCGGCCCGGGCTGAAGCAATCATGTCGACGGGATTGGATACGCTCGCCGCGGCCGGTAAGAAAGTCCGTAGCTTCGCCTTGACTGCGTCCGAGAACTCGGGAACAACCAAGCCGTCGGCCTCGCATGCGTCCGTGCAAAGAATGCCTGGTCCGCCGGCGTTGGTCACAATGGCTACTCGTCGGCCTTTAGGCAATGGTTGATTCTCCAACGCTGCGGCAACATCGAACATCTCGTCCAGAGTCTCTGCGCGAATCACACCCGTCTGCCGGAACAAGGCATCAACCGCGACATCATTAGCCGCCAGAGCTGCGGTATGAGAACCAGCGGCGCGCCGGCCGGCCAACGTTCGGCCGGCCTTGACGGCGACAATCGGTTTGGCGCGGCTGACGCGCCGCGCGATTCGAGCGAAGCGGCGCGGATTTCCGAATGATTCGAGATAGAGCAGAATGACATTGGTGTTGTCGTCTATTTCCCAGTACTGAAGGAGATCATTGCCGGAAACGTCGGCCTTGTTGCCTACGCTGACGAAGGTCGAAATGCCCAACTGCCGTTCTGTCGCAAGTGCCAGGATTGCCAAACCCAACGCACCGCTTTGCGACGACATTGCAATTCGTCCCGGCGGCGGAAACACCGATGAGAACGACGCATTGAGCTGAACGGTCGCTTCTGTGTTGAGTAATCCCATACAATTGGGCCCGATCATCCGCATACCGTGCCCACGAACTTTGTCGACGAGCTGCTTCTGTAACGCTCTGCCGGAAGCGTCCGCCTCCGCGAAGCCCGCGGTGATGACAATTACAGCTTTGACCCCGTGTTCCGCACATTCATCGATAGTCTGTAGAACAGCATCGCGCGGCACCGCAATGATCGCGAGATCGACCGGCTCCGGAAGCTGAGTTACGGACGGATAGGCGTGCATCGAGCCAACGACCCTCGCTTTTGGATTCACAGGATAGACCGGCCCCTGAAATCGATTGCTCAACAACGCTTCAAGGATCCGATAGCCGATGCTGGACGGATCGCGAGATGCGCCGACAACTGCGACAGAGCCGGGTTTGAAGAACCATCGAAGTGATGCAGCGGTAACGACACGATCGCGCATCTCCGATAGCTCGACACTGGATTTCGTGGGAAGCACGGAAAAATCGAGTTCGAGGTAGCCGCCTTCGAATTTTTCCGTTACCGGAAATCCGGAGTGCCGGAACACATCGATCATGCCCCGGTTATCGATATGCGTAATTGCCCAGAAGCGCGTAAATCCGGCGCGGGCCGCAAGAAGTGCCAGGCGTTCGAGAAGATTTGTTCCGATTCCCTTGCCTTGAAACGGGTCTTCGACGGCCATCGCCACTTCGGCCGATTTGGCATCATTTGCAATGTATGAACCTGCAGCAACGATTGCCTCAAGGTCCGCGGATGACCGCGTGACGATCAGCGTCAGCTTCGATCTCGGATCCGTTGAGTCGCAAAGCGACTCCACGAGTTCCCTGGACGGTTCTGCAGAGGAGAAGAAGCGGTGCTGCCTGGATTCCGGAGAAAGTCGATGAAAGAAATCGGCCACGGCCCGTGCATCCTGGACCGTGGCCACTCGAACCGTTGCCGTCGAGCCATCCTTCAAAATCAACCGGCCGAATTCTGCCGAATCTTGGTACGGCGCCGGTATAAATAAAGGACGCACCTACGCCGCGACGCGGTTCCCACCCGGCCGCGCTCTCCTCTTCAACTTTCGTTTCATCGGCGGGATCAACATGACTGGACACGACGCTGCGCGTACGACGCGCTCGGCAGTGCTGCCCAAGAGAGCGCGATCGAGCATGCCCTTGCCATGAATGTTCATCACGAGCAGGTCGATTTTCTCGTCTTCAAGTGTTCTCAGAATAATGCGGTAAGGCACACCAGTCTCGACTCGAGCCACAACGTCGCACCAATTCTTCGCCTCGGCCGGCACCATATCTTCCAGTTGCTTTCGCACGCCACCGAGCAAGGATTCCCGATACTTATCCGACACGTCCACTGACACATCATGAACGACATGCAGGAGAGTGACCCGGGACTCGTTTTCCTGCGCAACCGAGAACGCGTACGCCAAAGCATCGGGCGTTCCATCGGAAAAATCCGTCGTGACCATAATCCGCCGGAATCGGGGCGCAGCGAAAGATTTCTCACCAGGAGCGCTAATGGTAACGAGCGGAACAGGACTATGGCGTAGTAATTTTTCAGTTGTCGATCCCATAAACCAGCGTTCGACGCCTCTGCGTCCGTGCGTTCCCATCACGATGAGTTCCGGCGTGACGGCTTCAATCGCCGATTTGATCTCATCGTAGACATTACCCATGCGAACTTCAGTTCTAACGATAATACCCGCCATCCTCACCTTCGCAGCGAGCTTCTCCATTTCCTGTGCTGATTTGTCTTCCAACGATTTCATAATCTCGGTCGTATCGATGGGGAATTCATAGAAGCCCCCGGCGACCGGCGTGATCACATGCAGAAGATGAACCTCCGCATTGTAATTCGACGCCAATCCCGCCGCATAATCTACGGCGGCATCCGATGCTGGAAAGAAGTCCACGGGACATAAGATTTTTTTGATCGTAACCATAATGCCTCCTATCTCGCTCGCTACACCGCCTGCGACTCCTCGCCTGCGGATGGACGCCTCTGTGCGCGTGAGGTGCACGTGATGTTCCTCGGATCGTGCGCCTGCATTTGCGAGGGTTTAGCGAAATGTCCGCATGCCGGACCTTGACAATGTGTCGCGCGCCCCAGTTTTGCAGTTCTGTTGATTGCCGGTTTGACGAATCGAAAGACGGAAAGAAGCTTGCAAGGAAGGATCAGCTATGGAAATTCACGGGAGAACAACAGATCCATACCGAATCTTTTTTCCGCTCGGAATCATTCTCGGCGTAATGGGAGTGTCCATTTGGCCTCTGTATTACTTCGGTATCACTGAAGCCTATTCCGGCCGCGCTCATGCGTTCGTTCAGACAGATGGCTTTCTGTTTTCATTCATTGCGGGTTTTCTTTTGACCGCTATTCCCAGGTTCACCGGCACGGATGCTCCTTCGAGAAACACCCAATACGTATTGGCTACGATAGTGATCGTTTGTGCGGTCGCTTTTGAATTTCACTTCTTTGAGATCGGAAATACCGCGTTCATCGCTGCGCACGTGATGCTCATCGCACTCGCTATGCGCCGATTTCTGAAGCGCAAACAGGATCCGCCGGAGACATTCTCGTTCGTTGGATTGGGCTTGATTGCCGGAGTGCTAGGCGCTCTCATCGACGCGGGAATCGCATGGAACGTCGTTCCGCCCTCTTTAGACCCATTGGGCAAACGATTATTGACCGAAGGGATGGTCCTGCTTCTGGTCCTCGGCATTGGCGGATTTCTCGGACCCAGGCTGCTTGGATTTGCAGCACTCCCCAAATTCGTCGGTATAGATCCCGCCCAACGCGTTAACGGAAAGATTCTTTTTTATAAGCTGGCTGGGCTCGCGGTGCTCCTATCGTTAATCGCAGAATATGGTTTCGGCTTTGCTTCCATGGCGTTTTTGCGTGCGGCTGTCGCAACCGCCGTTATTGTGTCGACCGTGCAGCCATGGCGACAGCCTGCCGTGCGCTCAACGCTGGCATGGTGCGTATGGACGGCGCATTGGCTCGTCATAATGTCACTTTGGCTGATTGCCATCGCACCGCTTTATCGTATCGACTTCCTTCATGTCCTCTTCATTGGTGGATTCACACTACTCATTCTTGCCATCGGAACGCGTGTCACGCTTTCTCACGGTGGGCATAGCCTCACGCTAGAGAGAGGATCGTGGCCACTTCGAATCGGATTGAGTACGGGTCTAGTGGCAATGCTGGCCCGGATCGGCGCTCCCTTCGCTCCGACGTCTTATTTCGAACACCTTGCTTTCGCCGCGCTGCTTTGGATCGCAGGAATCGTGTTCTGGGGTTTCCACGTTGTTCGGTGGACCTCGAGACCGGTAACCAAGTGAAGTTGATTTCGGTCAGGCGGCTCGTCTTACGTACATCTCTTCCAGGAGGTCAAGATCGGCGAGGACTGTCTGATCCAATTCGAACTTATTCAATTCTGCTGTGATGCACTCATCCTGTTCCGTCGAGAGCGACCGCTGCGCAATTTCAAATAGAATGTTGTCCTCCTTGTTGATGTGAGTGCGGAGCAACACTCCCAGCCAGTTCGCGAAGTGAACGAAGTCCGGCCCCTTTTTAGTACGCAACGCGTCTTCGAGACCCTCGACGAGTGAGCGCTCCTGGTCATGCTCGAAAGCCATCTGCCGGAATCTTCCATCGTTGGCGAGTGACGTTCGCATCAATTGCGGAAAAAGCGCACTCTCTTCCTTCACCTGATGGTGGTCGTCTGCGAATGTCCGGAGGAAACGCAGCAAGGCTTCAACGTCTTGAGCTTCGACAGGTTGATTCTTCTCCGCTCGTGCCGCCATCTTATCGAGAACGTCCAGCGCCCGCAGAATAGTTTTGTGCTCTTGAATGAGAATATCTGTGCACTTCATGAGACTCTCCTTCCTAACGCTGTAAACGCTGCTGCAAGGCCGCAGTCGCCACAGAATTCTGCTACCGCTGTGGCAAATCTGGTGTGATGCGAACGGAGGTTGGCCTGGATCGCGTCGAATAACAATCGATGATGCTTTGCGAGCGCGCCGGTTAGTTTTTCATATACGTCTTCCAACTCGGACGATTCCATCAGAAGCGATGCATAGAAGGCCTCGTCGATGGATATGTCGGGAATGCTAACAATACCTTTGACGGTTTCAAGCAGTTGGTCGACGTGATCAGTCGTTTTGAGATCGATATCGACGTCAGCGATGTAACCACGTTCGCGACAAAATCGGAGCGTTGAGGAATGCTGCAGTTCTTCTATAGCGGTTTCCGCCCAAAACTTCGACAGACCTGGATTCGCAATAAAGCGTTCATGCAGCCAGAAGTAGCAATGGGCGAGCTCTTCCTCGAAGGTTTCAAACTTTGCGTAGCTCATTTCGCGTTTTGTCATTGTGTCCTCCTCGAAATGCAACGCGAACCTCAAAAATTGACGCTCTGTCAGAAAGCGACGTTCTGACAAACGGTGCTGGACAGTTAAGTTATTCTGCCGTCTCATTTCGCGTAAACCCTCCGTTACGATCAATGGCATTTGCAATACCAGGCGCGTCAAGTTACCCACGACCCTGTCGCAAACCCGAGACCAACCGGTTATTGGCGCATGGCGGGTATTTCGTTATCGGCCGGCTCGTCACCGTTCTCGTCTTCTTGCTTCTCGAGATGCCGATAGATAGTGCGGGTGGCAATTCCCAAAAGCCGCGCAGCCAAATTTTTATCGCCGCGGGTGTGCTGGAGTGTGATGTCGATTGCCTTTCGCTCCAGTTCACGGAGGGGAGTTCCGATCTTGAAAGTCAGCGAATGCCGTGATTCTGCGAAAGCTGAGACGGCTTGTGGCAAAACCGAGAGGGGAATCTGTTTTCCATTCGTGAAAACAACGGCGCGCTCGATCGCGTTTTCCAGCTCGCGGACATTTCCCGGCCAGTCGTAGCTGGTGAGAGCGAGCATCGCATCTTCGGTGAACCCCTCGATGGGTTTCCTGTTCTTGTCCGCATACAGTTTCAAAAAGTGCATGGCCAGGAGCTGCACGTCTTCCTTGCGCTCGCGAAGGGACGGAATGCGAATGTTGATGACGTTCAGGCGGTAGAAGAGGTCTTCGCGGAATCGTTTCTCTTCGACTTCTTTGTGAAGGTCCTTGTTCGTCGCCGCGAGGATCCTCACATCGGCGTCGATCGTTCGGGTACCGCCAAGGCGTTCGAATTTGCCGTCCTGCAGGACTCGCAGCAGTTTCACTTGAACTGCGGGACTGATCTCACCGATCTCGTCGAGAAATAGCGTTCCTCCGTTAGCCAATTCAAATCGTCCTTCCTTACGCGCGTTTGCACCGGTAAAGGCGCCCTTCTCGTATCCGAACAACTCGGATTCGAGCAACGTGTCTGGAAGCGCGGCGCAGCTTACTTTGATTAAGGGTTTCAGGCGCCTCGGTGACGCGCCATGAATCGCGTCGGCAATCACTTCCTTGCCTGTACCGCTATCGCCGGTGATGAGAACCGTGGCAGTACTGGGGGCAACCTGCTCCACCATTCGCGAGACATTTCGCATTTCGGGGCTCGCATATACCAGCCGGCGGGCTCCGCTCTGATTGAGTTGTTGACGCAATTCGCGATTTTCGCGTGAGAGGTATTGCTTTTCAGCCGCCTTCTCGACGGCACGCAAAAGCTGCGCCTTCCGTACCGGTTTCGTGATGAAGTCGTAGGCCCCTTCTTTGATCGCTTCCACCGCAATTTCAACGGTACCGTGGCCCGTAATCATGATGACTTCAATATCCTGCTCAAGAGCCTTCGCGCGTTTCAGGAGTTCTACGCCGTCCATGATCGGAAGGCGCAGGTCGGTCACGATGATGTCGACACTCTCTTCATTAATGAGGTCGAGCGCTTGCTGTCCGTTATCAGTCTCGCGCACGTGATATTCGGCGCCTTCTAGGACTTTCACAATGGCGGTGCGGTTTTCAGCGTCGTCTTCCACGACAAGAACCGTTGGAGTCTTTCGTATCGTCATATAGGTAAAAGAATTGAAAATGTGGATCCCTTGCCCGGTTGACTGTCCACCAGCAAGTGTCCGTTATGTTCGAAAACAATTTGCTGCGATGTTGCTAAACCGAGGCCAGTCCCGCTGGCTTTGGTTGTGAAGAACGGCTCGAAAAGTCTCGCCTGGATTTCTGGAGCAATCCCGTGACCCGTATCTTTGACCCGGATCACCAGGAATCGATCAATAACGTCAGTTTCGATTCGTAGCGTTCCCGTGCCCACGATCGCTTCAGCTCCATTACGCAGGAGGTTTTCCAAGACTTGCCGCAGCAAACGATCGTCGAGCCAGACTTCCGGGCTTGAAGGTGTGAGAGACATTTCGACCTTCAGCGAATCGGGAGCTTTGAAGCTTTGCACCAATTCACCGATGACCTCGTCCACGCGACCGCGCTTCAAGTGTGGTTTTGGAAATCTGGAAAACTGAAGGTATTCACTGACAATGTCGTTAAGCCGGTCGAGTTCCTTCAAGACAGAACGGATCAGATTGCGTGCTTCTTCGTTCGATTCCGACAATTCGTCTTCGAGTAATTCCACGTTGAGAGAAATCGAGCTCAGTGGATTCCTGATTTCATGCGCAATCTGAGAAGCGAATCGGCCGATGGTTGCAAGGCGCTCGGACTGAACTAGGCGCTCCTCCATCGTTCGCAAGTCCGCGCAATCCTGAAACACATGGACGTACCGCGACGCTTCACCATTTCCGAGCCGCTGAACCGACATGTTGACGATTTTTCTTTTGCTCTCGCCCGCCAGAACAATCACGGACTTATTGAGCGCGCGTTCTCCGGAAACAGTCTGGCGGATCAATTCGTCATACGCGTTCGTCACAGGACAGATATCGCGAATTTGTTTACCCTTCAAACTCATCGAGGGCGATTCGAGGATCCGTTCGGCAGCCGCGCTCGTTTCAGTAATGGTGCCGTCGACCGAGGTGACGATATGACCCTCGTGCATGCATCCCATGCATTGCTTGGCCGCAAAAATCTGTTCTTGAAGGTTCTCTTTCATTTCACTGCTCCAGATCGCAATCGGCGCGCCATTCTGTCAGGAAGCTTCGTTGCCGCGAACATTTTGTCACAGCTCACGCAAAATGTTCCGGTTAGGTGTGAAGAACCCGGGATAGGTGCAGAGAAGAACTCGGCGAAGATTTCTATAGGTTGTGCCGGAATGGCATGTGCGAGTCATGACGGACTTTTCGCGATGTCAAAATGTCAAATTCCAACCAGTTTGGCCTTTTATCGCGGGCAACTTTGCAATCCTCGCCGGAACTGTAGCGGCGGTTCATAGACCGCCGCTGCAGTTGACCATTTCTTAAGCAGCCGCGATCTTGATGGCCTTAGGTTTTGTTTCTTCCTCCTTCGGTAACACGATCTTTAGGACGCCATCTTTGTGTTCGGCGGTGACCTTATCCCCTTTCAGAAGCTCGTCCGACTGAGCTTCGCTTTGATCTAGGCATTCCGGATTCCGCGAAAGAACACCACTGACAATTACACGCGGTGATGCTCTAGTCTTGGTCGCCCGTTTGCGAAGATAAATCCAGTGCGGCGCGCGTTGGGCATTCGGGATCCATCTGAATCGGTTTGTCGGTCTCCCAAAGCGGGACACCCATTTCGTCCCGAACAACGAGCACACCGTTCATACTGCTGACCTCTCTGGCCAAGACGACATCCCGATCGTTCACAACAGCCATCACACCGATGACGGTAACCATGTTCCCCGGCTTGACTTTAAGAGCACTGTGTTCAACGAATTCTTTAGGACCGATTTGCACTTCTACAACGGTGTTGGCGGTCTTCAGAGGAAAGTACATGAGACCTTCGACGATGTGTCCCTTGCCGGCGATGGTCCCTTCAAACATCCGTTCCGACGCGACGTCATAATTGACCGGGCGATCACTTGCACTAATCGCCACTGCGGTAATTAGCATCAATGTCGCAGCGATGAACGCAAAGAAGATCAATTTGTTTCGCATAAGACTTCTCCTCCCGGCCAATGGGCAAGTCGTGTACCGATGTTGGAATGCTGATTCTGCGTAACATTCCGCTGCGTGACGAACTCATGGAATGACAGAACGGCAGGATTTTGAACTGGGTGATTGGATCGGAAGTCGAATCGACAGTTTCGCTGCCGACCTAGCGCGCTACGTATGTCTTGCTGAATCCGTTTCGGCCATTGGTGATGGTAAACCTTCCGCCCGGCTCCACCGATGCTTTGATCCAATTGCCTTTGCAGTCGGCTGTGTCTTCGAGGTTCGCGATCATCTGCTCGGACGTGTTGTGACTCGGATCTTTATCCAGCAACGAAAGATGTCCTTGCCAGATGCCTTCAACACCCGGAATCTTCGCGAGTCTCGCGTAGGCATTCCTCTCGAATGGCGCCGGCTTGACGCTTGCGGGCGTGACCGAACGAACCGCATCGTCAGTTTGGCCAAGGCCTTTCCGCGGGCCGTTGTTAATGACGACAACCTGCGGCCGGATAGCTCCCAATAATGCCGGCGCTCCCGCTCCGTCGAATGCTCCATGGCGGCCGGACTGATACAGGGTGATCGTGCCGAGCTTATTCACAGGGCATACGAGTTCCATTTCCTTCGCCCAATCCAGATCGATCAGCGCGAGCATTTTGAATTTTCCGAAAGTCAGCAGCGTGCTGACCATATTCTGGTTTTCCGGTCCGGCCGCTGCTTTCTGTTCGGCGTTCGCGCAGAGAGCATTGGGGCCGCCTCCGGCGAGAGGTTTATCCAGCAATTTGCCGTCTGAGGAAACGACGAGAGCGTCGACGCCTTTAATCGGAATGTGGTCGCCCGGCTTCACAATTGTTCGCTTGCCGGCTGACGCCGTGCGGAAGTTATCGAACCACTTCTGATTGACCGGCTCGATCTCGTCACCACGGCCATAAAACCTGCCGAGTGGGATCATCTTGGAAAGTGCGGGAAGCCCGCCCACGTGATCGGCATGATAGTGGCTGATCACCACATAGTCGATCTTCTTCAAGCCGGCGTGCTGGGCGGCCGCATAGATGCGTTTGGCGTCGCGATCGCCCACTTCGAAGCCCGTGTCGATGAGCATCGATTCTCCCGACGGCGACACGATCAGCGTCGCCGCCCCGCCTTCTACATCGACCCAATAGATCTCGAGATTTCGGGACTGAGCTTGAAGTGTGCCCGGCAAAACAAACAGAAATGCACAGAGGATGGCTCGCAACATGGTGGCATCTTCCCGCAAATCATTTTCTGAGGGAACCATTTTCTCGTTCCAGGTGTCGAAGGCTGATATTCAACCCTCTTCGGGGAGGTCTGCTCGCGATGGATTCTTTTTGGAAAGATCTGAAGCATTCGGTTCGCATGTTCCTGCACTCGCCCGGATTCACAATCACGGCGGTTCTCGCGCTCGCGCTTGGTGTGGGAGCGAACACCGCGATTTTCTCAGTGATCGATCGAGTCTTGCTGAGGCCGATGCCCTACCCCGAACCGGATCGTTTTGTCTTTTTCATGAATGTCTCACCACAGGGGTCAGGTACTGGAGCATCACCCGCGAAGTTCAACTTTTGGCGTGCCCAGACGCAGTCGATCGAATACGCATCGGCGTGGCGGTTTGGCGTTGCGAATTACAACTCGGGGGAGATTCCCGAACAGATTCAGGAAACACAAGCGAGCGTCGATTTTTTCCGGCTTTGCGGAGGAACAACGTTGTACGGACGGACATTCTCGCAGGAGGAGGACCTGCCTGGTGGACCAAATGTCGCCGTTCTAAGCCATGGATTTTGGCAGCGCCGGTTCGGCTCCGATCCCAACGTGATCGGGAAGACGATCATCCTTAGCGGGGTGCCTCACGAAATCATCGGCGTGACGAGTCCCGGCTTAAAGATTGAGATCGACCAACCGCCAGATGTATACGTGCCATTTCAAATCGATCCCAACAGCACGGATCAAGGACACTATTTCAACGCCGGTGGCCGGTTGAAGCCTGGCGTGACTCTAGCTGCCGCGAATGCCCAATTTAAAGTTGCCGGTGAGGAATTTCGTCGGAAGTATCCGAATGCGATGGGTCCAAATCAGACCTTCGGCGTTGAACCCCTCCGCGAAGTGCTGGTGCGCGGTGTGCGCACTCTCTTGTGGGTTCTGCTGGGGGCGGTAGGTTTTGTATTGCTCATCGCGTGTGCAAATGTCGCCAATCTGCTTTTGGCACGGGCGACAGTCCGAAAACGCGAGATCGCCATTCGCACCGCCATGGGTGCCGGCCGGGGACGTATCGTGCGTCAACTCCTGACCGAAAGCGTGGTCTTGTCTGCGGCCGGAGGAATTCTGGGGCTGTTGATTGGTTTCGTAGGAATCCGCGGGATTCTCAGCATCAATCCTGGGAACATTCCTCGGATCGGATTACAAGGCGCCGACGTTTCGATGGATGGGCCGATTGTTCTATTCACGCTGGCACTGTCGCTGGTCACAGGAATCCTCTTCGGTCTGATTCCGGCGATTCAGTCGACGCGCACCGACCTTAGCAGCACGATCAAGGAATCAACAGGCCGCGGTGGTACCGGTTTTCGCCATAACAAAGCGCGCTTCCTACTTGTGGTTACAGAAACCGCGCTCGCCTTAGTACTACTCATTGGCGCGGCGCTGTTGTTACGCACATTCTCAGCGCTTCGCGCCGTGAATCCAGGCTTCGACTCGCACAACGTATTGACCTTGCGAATGTCGCTCAGCGGACCGCGATTCTTGAAGACTGCGGCTGTGGATTCACTAGTCCGTCAAGGCGCCGAACGGCTGAATGCACTGCCTGGAGTCGTGAGCTCCGGCGCCACTTGCTGTGTACCGCTGGAGGGCGGCTTTGGATTGCCTTTCATTATTGTGGGCCGGCCACTCGAAGGTCCCTCGACCGGCGGCGGCCGGTACATGATCAGCTCGCCCGCGTATTTCGACGTCTTCAAAATTCCCGTGCTGCGTGGACGCGCGTTCACCGATCAGGACAATGGTGGAGCACCGGCGGTTGCAATCATCAACCAAGCGATGGCAAAACAGTTCTGGCAAAACGGCGACCCCTTGGCGGATCGCATCATTATCGGCAAAGGCGTCGGTCCCGAGTTTAACGACGAGCCGCGTCAGATTGTGGGAGTCGTTGCGGACATCCGCGACAATGGCCTCAACAGCAATCCCGGACCGACCATGTACATCCCGCAAGCCCAACTCCCAGACGGCATCAATGCTCTCAACAATCGCATCGTGCCGCTGGCTTGGGTTGTGCGCACTCGCGTCGAACCTCATACGATGATTCCCGCAATTCAAAAGGAACTGAGCGATGTGAGCGGCGGTCTGGCACTGGCACCCGTGCGAACGATGGATGAAATCGTTTCGCGATCCACAGCGAATGCGGATTTCAACACACTGGCGCTCACGATCTTTGCAAGCACCGCGTTACTGCTCGCGGTCATCGGCATCTACGGCCTGACCTCTTACTCTGTTGAACAACGCACGCAAGAGATCGGAATCCGCCTTGCCCTGGGCGCGCACCCGGGTACGGTCCGGAATATGGTTGTGTTTCAAGGTATGGTGTTGGCCGTAATCGGGATATTGATCGGTGTTGCTTCGGCGCTCGGACTGACGAAGCTGATCGCAAGCGTCCTCTTTGGAGTGAAGGCTCGCGATCCATTCGTTTTCGTCAGCGTCCCGGTATTGTTGGGCCTTGCATCGCTTGTGGCTGTCTGGCTCCCAGCGCGGCGCGCCACACGCGTCGATCCGGTCGACGCCCTGCGCTACGAATGATCCCAACTCCACTCGCAAAGCCCCACAATTCGCAGGCAGTGGCTACCGGG
>JACXTT010003076.1_pt1 | contig 26056 bp, 28 predicted proteins | sample 9270951 | NCBI WGS metagenome assembly JACXTT01 (sample SAMN15532306, study PRJNA645909) | rock metagenome | isolation source: weathered quartz diorite | place: Puerto Rico | collected 2017-06-21
TTGCCCCTTGATCGGCGCCGAGAGCATCACCCGCATCGCGGCGATCACGCCCTTGGCGTTCTTCGCGCCGATCGCGGTGGCGCAGACGCCCTTCTTCAAGTCGGCGCGCGTCCCCGTCGCCTGCTCGGTGATCACCGTCGTCGAGCCGACATGCACCTTCGAGCTGCCGGTCGGGCTCAGGGGCGTCTTCAACGTGAACGTCGCACCGCTCACCGCCGTCACCGGGCCGCAATCGACCCCGCAGCCGGAGTTGCCGCCGCCGCGGCACCGACGCCGACTGCTGCCGATGCGACGAGAGCGAGAACGTAGATGCCAGATCTAACCATTCGAGCCTCCGAACCCTGTCGCGCCTCCTGACCCGGACGCGCCGCCTCCGAACCCGGTGGCGCCGCCTCCGGACCCTGTAGCGCCGCCGGACGCAGACGCGCCGCCGAGGCCGAAGCCCGCGCCCCCACCCGCGAGCCCCGCGCCTCCCACGGACACGCTCTGCGCCGTCACCGTGCCGTCGGCAGCCGTGCTGCCGCGCACGACGACGGTGTCGCCGGGCCGCACCGAGCCGATGCCGGACGTGACGGATTTCGTCACGGGCGTCCCCTTCGGCACGGTCACCTTGACGGTGTTGCCGCTCGTGTCGGTGACGTAGAGCGTCGTGCCCTTCAGATACGCGACCTGACCGATCGTGGCGCCGCCGCCGAAGGCGCCTCTCCCGATGCCGCTTCGCCCCGCACCCGAACCAGCACCGAGCCCGGCGAAGCGCCGCGCCGCCGCGCCGCCGCCGGAGCCTGCCGCGCCAGAGCTCCCGGTCGAGGAGGTGACGCCCCAGTGGCGCTGGGCGAACACCCCGCCCGCAAAGGCCGCCGCGGCGACGACGAGCACCACGAGCAGCTTCGTCGGCCGGGACAGACGGGCGCGCGGTCTGATCGGCGCGTCGTCCCAGTCGTCGTCGTCCGCGTCCAGCGCGGGTGAGAGATTCGGGTCGTAGGGGGTGTCCGAGATGCTCATGTGTCGCCTCCAGGTCGTTTCACTCGTACCGAAGCGCTTCGATGGGCCGCAGCGAGGCGGCCCGATTGGCGGGGTAGATCCCGAAGAACAGCCCGATTCCGACGGCCACTCCGAAGGCCAGCGCGACGGAATACGCCTCGACCACCGGGTGGACGCCCACGATGGTGAAGCGGCTGCCGGCGATCCCGGCTCCAATGCCCACCAACCCGCCGAGCATCGAGAGCAGCACTGCCTCGGCGATGAACTGACCGACGATGTCGGCGCGGCGGGCGCCGATCGCCTTGCGAATCCCGATCTCGCGGGTCCGCTCGGTGACCGAGACGAGCATGATGTTCATCACGCCGATGCCGCCGACGAGAAGTGAGATCGCGGCCACGGCGCCCAGCAGCACGGTGAAGGTGTGGTTCGTGCTGTTCGTCGTCTGCAGCAGCGACGCCTGGTTCAGGACGCGGAAGTCGAACGAGCCGCTCGCGTCGGCAGGGTGCGTGCTCGAGAGCGCGTTGTAGATCTCGTTCTCGGCGGCGCCGACGACTTTCGAGCTCGCGGCCTGGACGACGATCTGCGACAGATTGGAGCCACCCGAGAGCGTGTCCTGCACGGCCGTCAGCGGCGCGATGGCGACGTCGTCCTGGTCCTGGAAGCCGTTCGAGCCCTTGCTCTTCAACACGCCGACGACGCGAAAGTCGATCCCGTTCAGCTTGATCGTCTGGCCGAGGGCGTCCTGGGCGCCGAACAGGTTCGCGACCACGGTCCGGCCGAGCACGACCACGCGCTCGTGGGCTTGCTCCTGCGCGTTCGTGAAGAACGCGCCCTCGGCGATGCCATAGTCGCGCGCGGCGAAAATCGACGGCGTCGACCCGAAGAACGACGACGGCTGGTATGTGGCACCCTCGAAGGTCGCGGTGGCGGACGCGTTCGCGACCGGCGAGATCGACGCCAGGTCGGGCGCCAGCGTCTTGTCGTGCAGGGCCTTGACGTCCTTCGTGGTCAGGCTCGCGAACCTGCTCAGCGTGCCGGTCCGGTTCGCACGGCCGCCGCCGCCTCCCGGGCCGAAGCCGCCGCCGGCGAAGATCGTGAGCGTGTTGGTGCCGAGGCTCTCGATCCGCCTCTGGACGTCGACCGCCGAGCCCCTGCCGACCGCGACGAGGATGATCACGGCGGCGACCCCGATCGTGATCCCGAGCACGGTCAGCGACGAGCGGAGCCGGTTGGCCGCGATACCGCCGAGCGCGATCCGGATGCTCTCGGGGCTGATCATGCGGTTGCGCGCACGCGGGTCAGATCCGGCGGCACGAAGCCCGGCGGGAGCGCCCGCAGAGGCACGGCGCGGCGATCCTCGACGACGAGCCCGTCACGCAGCACGAGCACGCGCTTGCAGGCGGCGGCCACCTCGGCCTCGTGCGTGATCAACACGATCGTCCGCCCGGCGAGGTTCAGCTTGCAGAAGACCTGCAACAGCTCGGCGGTCGATGTCGAGTCGAGGTTCCCGGTCGGCTCGTCGGCCAGCACCATGGCCGGATTGGCGACGATCGCGCGCGCGATGGCGACGCGCTGCTGCTGCCCGCCCGAGAGCTCGTTCGGGAGGTGGTGCATGCGCTTGCCGAGGCCGACGAGCCGCAGGGCTGCGACCGCCCGGGCGCGGCGCTCCTCCCGCCGTGCACGCCCGTAGGTGAGCGGCAACTCGACGTTGCGGAGGGCCGACGTGCGCGGAATCAGGTTGTAGCTCTGGAAGACGAAGCCGATCTTGCGGTTCCGGACCTGCGCCAGCTCGAACTCGTCGAACTCGCGAACGTCGATCCCGTCGAGCAGGTAGCGGCCGCGGGTCGGCAGGTCGAGGCAGCCGAGGATGTTCATCATCGTGCTCTTGCCGCTGCCGGAGACGCCCATGATGGCGACGAAGTCGCCGCGCTCGACGACGAAGCTGACGCCGCGCAGCGCGTAGACCGCGGCGACGCCCGCGGCATACGTCTTGACGAGCCGCCTGGCGTCGATGATCGGCCGCCTCGTGGGCGGGGCCGAAGGCTCCGGATTTGTCATCCGCCGGGAACGGCGAAGCCGCCACCGCCCAAGCCGCCGCGACCACCCCCGAACCGACCCGTTCCAGTCTGCCCGGTCGTCGTCGCCCCGGTCGTCCCGCTCGAGAAGGTGGCTGTGGGCAGCACGACGGTCGCCCCCGGCGCCAACCCGCTCGCGATTTCGGTCGTGCTGTCGCCCTGCAGACCGGCGGCGACGGGGACACGGGTCTGCAGTCCGTTACGGAGAATGGTGACGGAGGCGTTGCTACCGGACCCGGTCACCGCCGAGCTCGGCACGTTGACGACGCCGTCCCGCTCGGCCGTGACCACGTCGACGGACGCGCTCATGCCGGGTTTGACGCCCGGCGTGGTCCTGTCGAGCGCGAACGTGACGTTGTAGGTGACGACGTTGCTGACGACGGTCGAAAGCGTGTCGATTGCGACGACGTGGGCCGCCAGCTTCGCGTTCGGCAGTTCGTCGAGGGTCACCGTGGCGGGCTTGCCGATGGCGATCTTGGCGGCATCGGTCTCGCTGAAGCCGGCGGTGATCTGGAGGTGGCCGAGATCGACGAGGGTGACGAGCGGGCTGGAAGCCGACGACGAGCCGTTGCCCGAGGACGAGGAGCTGCTCGAGCTCGTCGACACGCCGCCGCCGGCAACATCCTGGCCGACGTGGCCGGACACGGTGGCCACGGTGCCGGCCGTAGGTGCCCGCAGGACGGTCTGCGAGAGGGTGCGCTCTGCTGTCTCGAGCGCGGCCTGGGCACTGACGACGCTCGCGCGTGCGGCCTCGAGGTCTCCGACCTTCGGCGGCTCCTCCTTGACCTGCTTCGCGAGCGTCGCGGACGTCTTGCCGACACGCGCACTCGCGACCGACTGCTGCGCGCTTGCGAGAGACTGCGCGTTCTTCTGCTTCGCAGAGCGGAGGCCGGCGCCCTGCGTCGCCACCTGATTCCTGTCGGTGACGATCTTCGTCTTGTCGGCAGCAATGGTGTTCTGACCGGAGGTGCCGTCGTTCTGCGCCGTCGTCAGCGCGCTCTTCGCGTTCTGTAGGGCGCTCTGCGCGTCGCCGAGAGCGCTCTGATCGGCAGCGACCTGCCTTCCGGCTGCCGCCACGGCGAGCGCGTCAGAGGTCGATGTCGACGAGTCGGAGCTCTGCTGCGACTGGTCGGCGTCCACCGCCGCCTGCGCCTGATTCACCGCCGACTGCGCCGAGGCGACCGCCTTCTGGGCGGAGGTCACGGCCGCCTGGTCGGCAGCGACCTTCCCGCAGGCGGGACTGGTCGGGTCGGCGGTGCATGCCGTCTGGTCCTGCGCCAGTTGCGATTGGGCTTGCTGCTGCTCGGTTTGCGCGCTCTGCAAGCTCGACTTCGCCGAGGAGAGGGTGTTCTGGTCCTTCGCCAGCTGCTGGGAGTGCTGGGAAGAGTTGCCCTGATCCGTTGTCTGCTGGTTCTGGGCCGTCGCCTGTACGGCCTGGTCAGCCGTGAGCTTCGCCTGCGCCGCAGCGACCTGCCCGTTGGCGACGTCGTAGGCGGACTGCGCCGTCTGCACCGCCTTCTGTGCGGTGGCGAGTGCTGCAGTGTCCGTCGCGAGTTGCTTCCGATCGCGCTCGAGCTGGCTCTGGGCCTGTCCGAGTGAGAGAGTGCTGGACGCGAGCGCCGTTGCGTTGCCGGCCTTCGTTTGCGAGAGCGCGGTTCGGGCGTTCGCGAGCGCCGCCTCCGCCTGCGTCACCGACACGGCATCCTGCGCGCGCTCGGTCGCAGTCTCCCCGTCGAGGAGCTGCTGGAGATGCGCCTGCGCCGATTCGAGCCCTGCACGAGCCGTCTGCACCCCGATCCGGGCGTTGGTGTCGTCGAGGCGGGCGAGCACCTGACCGCGCCGGACGCGCTCGCCCTGTTTTGCCTCGAGCGCCACGAGCTGACCCGCGTTCTCGAAGTTGACGTTCAGCTGTGCGGGCGCCTGCACGTTTCCGGTCGCCGACACAGTCGACAGGACGACGCCCCGCTGCGCCGTCACGGTGCGCGGCGTGGGGACGGCGCTCGAGCCAGCGTGCCTGAGCCCGTAGACCGCGGCCGTTGCCGCTCCCGCAAGCGCGAGCGCGAGCAGGGCGTTGAGGGTGATCATCCGCGTGCTCGCCGAGGCGGGTCGCCCACCCGGAAGCTCACCCGGGATGCCCGCCAACTGCCGGCGCGCGGCCCCGAACCAGGCTGATGAGGCAACGCGGAGCCGGTGCACGGCGACCATCAGACCAGTGCCGTCTAAGACGGCTCTGAGCAGGGTCTAAGACGTTTCTAAGACGCGGGGCCGGCGCCGACGAGCAGGATCGGGAACCGCAGGCGGAACACGGCGCCCCCGTCAGGCGCGTTCTCGACCGCAGCGGTGCCGCCGTGGTCGTCGGCGACCTGGCGGACGATCGCGAGCCCGAGCCCGGAGCCCGGCTTCGAGCGGGCCGCGCGTGAGCGGTAGAAGCGGTCGAACACGTGCGGTACGTCCTCGGGCTCGACTCCGGGGCCGTGGTCACGGACGACCAGCTCGCCGCCGGACAGCGTGACCTCGACCGTGCCCCCCGGCGGGCTCCATTTGGCTGCGTTGTCGAGCAGGTTGGCCACTGCCCGCGTGAGGCGGCTAGGCACACCGCGGACGACGGTCGGCTCGATCGTCGTCTGGAACTCGATGTCGCCCGTGGTACCGCGCGCGCGCTCGACGGCGTCCTCGACGATCTGGTTGAGCCACACATCGTCGTCCTCGAACCGCTGCTCGTCGCCGCGGGCGAGCTCGGAGATCTCGGCGACGAGCGTCGTCATCTCGTCCAGCTGGACGAGCGTCGCGGCCAGCACCCGCTCGCGCTCGCTGGGAGAGAGCGCATCCTTGCGCGCGAGCAACTCGACGTTCATGCGGATGCTCGTGATGGGCGTGCGGAGCTCGTGCGACGCGTCCGCGACGAGCTGCCGCTGCGCCCCCACCGACCGTTCGAGCGTCTCGAGCATCCGGTTGAAGCTCGCGGCGAGACGGCCGAGCTCGTCGGTGCCCTCGGTCTCGATGCGGTGCGAGAGATCAAGCGTCTGGCTCACACCCTCCGCCGCGCTGGTCAGCCGCCGAACCGGCGCCAGCGTCGCCCGGGTCACGGCGACGCCGAGACCGGCCGCGAGCGCGATGCCGCCTGCGGCGACCGCGAGCAGGATGAAGCGAAGACGGCGCAACGTCCGGTCGACCTCGTCCAGCGGCCGTACGACTTGCAGCGCGACACCGGTAGCGGCCCGCGTCGTCAGAACACGCACGTGCGTGCCGGCGATGACGGTGTCGCCGAAGAAGGCGTCGTGCTCACCCCGGGCCACCGCGAGCGTCTGCGCAGTAACGGGGATCTTGGCGGCGGGCTCGAGGCGTGACAGCGAGGAGACGGCCCCGCTCGACGTCACCACCTGGAGATAGCTGCCGGCGCCGCCCAGACGGACGCCCGGATCGACGGGAATGGCTGGAAACGGCCCCGGTGTCTGCAGGCGAAACCCGAACGCCGAGGCTGCCCGCGCCCTGCCGCGCAGCGCGTCGTCGACTTCGCCGCGCAGCTGCCCGCGGACGAGGACATAGGTCGCCGCCGCCGCCAGGACGACCGCGACGGCGACCGCCCCGGCCGCCGCCAGCGCGATGCGCGCCCGCAGACTCATACCTCGCGGAGCGTGTAGCCGACGCCGCGCACGGTCTGGATCAGGCGCGGCTCTCCGCCGGCCTCGGTCTTGCGGCGCAAGTACCCGATGTAGACGTCGAGCGAGTTGGAGTTCGCGCCGAAGTCGTAGCCCCAGACGCGCTCGAAGATAACGCTACGGGTGAGGACTTGCCGCGGGTTGTTGAGGAACAGCTCGAGCAGGTTGAACTCCGTGCGCGTCAGCTCGATCGCCCTCGCACCGCGGCGCACCTCACGCGTGCCGACATCCAGCTCGAGATCGCCGAAGGCCAGTGTCTCCGTGGCGACGGTGTCTGCCGTTCTCCGCAGCAGCGCCCGCAATCGCGCGAACAGCTCGTCGAGCGCGAACGGCTTCACGACGTAGTCGTCCGCACCCGCGTCCAGGCCCTCGACACGGTCGTCGATCTCGGCCCGAGCGGTGAGCATCAGCACGGCGACGGGGTTCCGCTCGGCTCGGAGCCGGCGGCAGACCTCGATGCCGTCGACACGCGGCATGAGGATGTCGAGCACGACCGCGTCGACCGGCTGGGCCGCCAGCTTCTCGAGCGCCTCGGCGCCGTCGCGCGCGACGTCCACCACGTACCCCTCGAGCTGGAGCGCCGTCCGTAGGCCGTCGGAGAGCGCCGGCTCGTCTTCGACAACGAGGACGCGGGCGCTCTCCGGGCCGCGACGCGCGGCGTGGGAGGGCGTCGACCGGGCCGGCAAGGTCACCGAGCGAGCGTAGTGCGCGATCGACGCCCTCCCACGTTCGTCATGCGCGGAGCATCACAGCGCCGCCTAAGGGCGTACTGAGACGACACTAAGAAGTTTCTAAGCGGCCGGTCACGACCGGCGGCGGGCCGTCACGGTGATCTCGATGAGCATGCCGTGCAGGAGGTCGGCGCCGACGGTCGTCCTCACCGGCTTCGGATCGGAGAAGCGCTGTCCGTACACGGCGTTGTAGCGCGGGAAGTGCGAGAGGTCCTTGAGATGGACGAGGCACGAGACGACGTCGTCGAGCGTGCAGCCCGCAGCCTCGAGCAGCGCGCCGATGTTGTCGAGCGTCTGCTCGGTCTGCTCCTCGATGGTCTCGCCGAGTTGTCCGGTCGCCGGATCGGTGCCACCCTGTCCGGCCAGCAGCACCCAGTCGCCGAACTGGAGCCCAGGGGGAATAGGGGCCCCCGGGGGGCGGCGCGCCGGGCGAGGTGATCACGATCGGTTCCATGGAACCTCCCTTTCTAGAGCTCGCGGGTGATCCGTTCCTTCAGCTTCTCGATCGCGGCCTCGTCGCGCTTGTAGAACGTCCACTGCCCCACGCGCTTGGACGTGACGAGACCGGCGCGTGCGAGCGCCTGGAGATGCGTCGTAGCGGTCGGCTGGGCCACGCCGAGCTTGTCTGCGATGAAGACCACGCAGACACCATCCTCGACGAGATCGCCGTCGCGCTGCGGCGGGAAGTTTGCGCGCGGGTTCTTCAGCCAGTCGAGGATCTGCAGCCGCCTGGGGCTGGCGAGCGCGGCGAACGTCTCCGGCTCGACGGTCACGTTCAGGCGACGCGATACTCGCCCTGCGCGACGACGACGGCCGGGCCCCCGACCTCCACGCGCTCGATGGAATCAGGTGAGCCCTCCACGCGCGCGTAGAGGATCGACGGACGGCCGATTTCCGCACCCTGGCGGATCTCGATCTCGTCACCGAACGCGATTCGGCCGTGGCGGGCCAGGTGGACGGCGAGCGGCCCGGCCGCCGAGCCCGTCGCCGGGTCTTCGATGACGCCGTGCGCCGGCGCGAACATCCGGGTCTTCCAGCGTCCGCCGCTGCCTGCGAAGCAGTTCACGCCGATGTCGGGAAGCTGCGACAGCGCGCCGAGGTCCGGCCTCAACGACGCCACCGCCTCCTCGCTCTCGAGCGCCACGTAGACGTGGAGCGGACCGTTCCGGTAGGCCTCGACCGGGAGCTCCGACCGTTCCACGTGGAGAGCGGCGAGCAGCTCACGCTCGCCCGCATACGGCTCCCAGGAGAACGTCGGCTGGACCATGCGGCCGAACACGATGCGACCGCCGTCGCGGTCGAGCTCGAGCGGAACGACGCCGGCGGCGGTCTCCAGCCGAATGCTCGACGCGACCATCTGCCCGCCGATCACGAACGCAGAGCCGAGCACCGGGTGGCCGGCGAACGGAAGCTCGTTCGACGGCGTGAAGATGCGGATCCGCGCGTCGCCATCCTGCTCGGCCGGCAGCACGAAGACGGTCTCCGAGAGGTTCAGCTCCCGGGCGACGCGCTGCATGCCCTCGCTCGTGAGACCGACGCCGTCCGTGAACACGGCGAGCTGATTGCCTTCGAGCGGCGTGCTCGTGAACACGTCCGCGATGACGTAGGCGCGAACGTCGGCGTCGGCCGGAAACATAGAGAGAAACCTATATCTCTATGTGCAGTGTGCGCAACATACCTGTGTGCAGGGGCGGGAGGGCGTCGACCGGGCCGGCAGGTCACCGGTACGTTGCTGCGCGATCGACGCCCTCCCGCCCACGCTTCCGCTGTACGAGCGGGTCCGGCCGCAACGCGAGGTCGACGCCTGGAGGGGAAGGCATCTGAGCGTGAGTGCGGCTCTTCATGCCTCGAGGATCACACGCCGGGCTGGGGCGCCTCTGAGACGCTGCTGTGAATCTCCTGATCGAGAAGCGCTCACGGGGCGTCGAGCCGCGTGGGGTACAACCGGTGCATGCCGTCTCCTTTCGTGGTATTGACATGTGACCTATTGGTCACGTATTGTGGCGGGTGTGGATGCGGTGTTCAAAGCTCTCGCCGACCCGACGCGCCGAAGCCTCCTCGACGAGCTGTTCAGGCAGGACGGTCAGACGCTGAGCACGCTGGAGGCGCGGTTGCCCATGACTCGCTTCGGCGTCATGAAGCACCTGCGAGTGCTCGAGGACGCTCGTCTCGTGACGACGAAGAGGCGCGGCCGAGAAAAGCTGCATTTCCTCAATCCCGTCCCGATCCGACTCGTCCACGACCGCTGGGTGAGCAAATACGCCGAGCCGTGGGCCGCAACCCTCAGCAATCTCAAACACGAACTGGAAGGAGCGACGATGGAGAAGGTGTTCGAGATTTACATCAAGACGACGCCGGAGCGCCTCTGGGAGGCGATCACCGACCCCGAGATGAGGCAGAAGTACACGTTCGGTGCGGTCGTCACGTCGGACTGGACGCCGGGGTCCCGGTACGAGGGGAACGGCTGGGGCGGGCGCATCTTCGAAGGCGAGAACCTGGAGGTCGATCCGCCGCGTCGCCTCGTCCAGAGCTTCAACGCGCTCTGGGGCGAGGACGTGGCCGGCGAGGGCACGTCGAGAGTGACCTGGGAGATCGAGCCGGTCGGCGATTCCTGCCGGCTACTCGTGACGCACGACCAGCTGCGGGAGGGCGCCAACGACCAGCTCTACGGCGGCTGGCCGATGATCCTCTCGGGTCTGAAGACGCTGCTCGAGACCGGCGAGCTGCTGACGACGCCGGGATCGCTGCGCTACGCGGAGACGTCGGGCACCGCCGCCTGACGGCGGCGAACGTCTGGGGGAGCGCAGGCTCCCCCACACTCTCACCGCCGCCTGACGGCGGCGAACGTCTGGGGGAGCGCAGGCTCCCCCACACTCCCTTCCTCCCGCGTTGCGACGTAGCTCTGACCGGCAGCCTGCCGATCACACGTACCCGCGTACGGATGTTTTGCGCCTGCATGCGACGGGAACTGCGGTCACGGAGCGACAAGGAGGCGATCATGGGCAAGCTCGTACGGGATGCGATGACCCCGAACCCGCGCACGATTAGCGGCACGGCAACCGTGGTCGAGGCGGCGCAGATCATGGAGCGGGCCGACGTCGGAGCCATTCCGGTCGTCGACGCCGACGACATCCTCGTCGGCATCATCACCGACCGCGACATCGCGATACGCGTCGTCGCGACAGGCCGCGACCCGCGCTCGACAACGGTCGCGGACGTTGCGACGAGCAACGTCAGTCCGGCCTATCCAAACGAACCGCTGCACGACGCGCTCGAGCAGATGGCCTACCGGCAGGTCCGCCGGCTGCCAGTCATCGACGACGACCGGGTCGTGGGCATGCTCGCGCAGGCGGACATGGTCCACGAGCTCAAGGACAAGCAGGCGGGTCGCCTGGTCGACGAGATCTCTCACGAACCGGCGCACGTCGAGGTCTGAACCGAGGTCTGGTCATTGGGCGACCCCGGGTCGCCCAATGACCCAGGCGGGCCGCGTCCCCCGCGGTCCACGGGCAGACTTCGGCCGTGAAGCTCGACTGGATGCTGCTCGCGAACTACGCGGAGGTCGGACCCACGGGGCTGCTGACCGTTGTCGGAGGCACGTGGGACACGATGACGGTGCACGGGCCCGCGCCCGACGAAGGGCCGGCCGGGGCGGTGGCCGTCCTCACCGGCTGTGTCGTCTCGCGTGCGCTCTTCCACGTCACCGAGACGGGACGCGACCACCAGTTCGCCTTCAGTGTCATGGACGAGGACGGTGGCGACGTCGCACGCATCGAAGGATCGGTGCACGTCGAGCGGCAGCTCGACATACCGCCGGGATGGGACCAGGGCGTGAACATGACCGTGAGCCTGACCGGCATGCCTGTGCCCCGGTTCGGGCTGTACACGATCAGCATGCAGATCGACGGGCAGCACGTCGGCGACCGGTCGTTTCGCGTCGTGCAGGGCTTCTAGCGAGCCCGGATCGCGTACAGCCACGAGCCGGCCGCGCGAAGTGCCCCCACCGTCGCGCTGATGTGGGTCCAGAGCGTCATTCGCCCCGCTCCCGGTGGGATGTGCCAGGAGCAACGGATGCTGCCGCGGCGGAGCGTGACGACGCCTGCGAACACGTGAGAGCCGAGGCCGGCGCCGCAGGTCGCTCGTCGGGGCCGAACCGGCGCGCCGCCGCGCCGGACGGGCACCGTCACCCCGAAATCACGGCCTGCAACCGGTGGACCGCTCTCGAGAACCGGACGGCCGAGGCTCAGGCGCGGCGACACGACAACGATCGTCGCGGTCGCGGAGTTGTCTCGCTGGCGCGCGTCGATGCGGTTGGTCGACACGATCGACGCCTCGACGACGAACGCCCCGGGGCCGGGCGGTACGAGCGCGTAGTAGACGGAGAGCTGCCGCGACCGCGTTGCGTTCCAGCCGACCGTGCACGCACGGAGGCAGCTGCTTGTGACCGCTCCGCCCCTCAGCCGCGCCGGGACTACGATCATCCCGGTCGGGAGATCGACGTCGTAGGACACCGACGCCGGGCCCGTGCCGTCCGTGAACAGCTCCACGCGAACGTAGAACGGCCGCCCCGTTACGCTCGGCTGAGGCCGCGACCCGGTCGAATCGAGCGGCCCGACGAGCCGGACGCCGTAGTCGGTCTGCACCGCGCCCCTGGCCGCCCCCGCGCCCGTCGGGCACGCCGGCAGCACGCAGAACACCAGCGCAACGACCACCGCGCTCCGACCCGTCACGCTGCATATCCTCTCGTCCTTCTCCGCCCGCGCAACTACCCGAACGGTCGGTCTCGAGGGTGGAGATCCCCGCGCAGGCTTCCGTCGCTCTCTCAGGCGACTCACAGAACCCTGCAAGACGGCTGCCAGTGGGCTCTGGTCTCCTGGAACGGACACACAGTCCCGAGACCTGGGAGACCAGAGACGAATGAGCCCTGGACACGAACAGCACCGGCTTCGCGACGCGGGTACCCGGCACGTCCGGCGTGTCACCCGTCTTGTCAGCGCAGCTGCCGCGGTAGGCACGGCGATCGTCGCCGGCGTGGTCGCAATCCATACGAAGCACGGCACAAGCACTGTCGCGGCGACCGCTGTCACGCCGAGGACGACGCGGACCGTGTCGACCCGAACGACCAGGAGAACATCTTCGTCGGCACCAGCCGCGTCGCAGTCTGACGCCACGAAGAACACCAGCAGCACCTCGACGTCGTCCACCGGCTCGGCGTCGTCGACGCTCAGCCCGCCGACGCAGGCCCCCACAACCTCTTCCTCGACCCCGGCCTCGACGTCCGGAGGCTCGTGAGATGGCCGTGGGGACGAAGGTCTTCGAGGCGCTCGGCACCAGCGCGCAGGTCGCCGTCGACGACCCCGACGCGCTCCCGGCGGCACTCGCCGTCGTGAAGGACGAGCTCCAGGCGATCGACCACGCGTGCAGCCGCTTTCGCGAGGACTCCGAGCTGACGAAGCTCAACGAGTCGGCAGGCCGGCCGGTCACGGTGAGCCCGCTGCTCTTCGAAGCGCTCGAGGTCGGGCTCCGCGCCGCCGACGTCACCGACGGCGACGTCGACCCCACGATCGGCCGCGCGATCAGCGCGCTCGGCTGGGATCTCGACTTCTCCGTGGTCGTGTCACGGCGGGAGCCACCGACGATCGAGGTCGTGCCGGCTTCGGGGTGGCGCTCGATCGCGATCGACAAAGCCCGCCGCACCGCACGCGTGCCGCGGGGTGTCAGCGTCGACCTCGGCGCGACCGCGAAGGCGCTCGCCTCCGATCGCTGCGCGAGCGCGGTTGCAGCAGCCACCGGAGCCGGCACCCTGATCAGCCTGGGCGGAGACATCGCCGTCGCCGGGCGCGTGCCGCCGGGCGGATGGCCGGTCCTCGTAACCGACGACCACCGCAGCGTGACGGCGGCCCACAGCCAGGCGATCGCGATCTTCGACGGCGGGCTGGCGACCACGAGCACGACCGTCCGCCGCTGGCGGGCCGGAGGGGTGGAGCGTCACCACATCCTCGACCCGCGTAGCGGGCTCCCGGTTGACGACGTGTGGCGGACCGTGAGCGTCTCGGCAGCGAGTTGTGTCGATGCCAACATCGCGAGCACCGCCGCCGTCGTCCGCGGCGAAGCGGCACTCCCCTGGCTCGAGGAAGCCGGGCTGCCGGCGCGCCTCGTCCGCGTCGACGGCAGCGTCGCATACACGGCCGGGTGGCCGGAGGAGACGCCATGAGCTCACTTGCCATCTGGTATCTCATGCGCGCGAGCGGCGTCGTCACGACGGTCCTGCTGACCGGCGTGCTGTCGCTCGGCATCGCCACGACCAAGCGCTGGCACGCGGGGCGACTGCCGCGGTTCGTCACCGTCGCGCTTCATCGCAACATCTCGCTGCTTGCCGTGGTCTTCCTGGCGATCCACGTGGTGACCGCGGTCGTCGACCCCTATGCACACGTGGGGCTCGTCTCCACCGTCGTTCCGTTCACGGCGGGACGCAGCGCGCTCTGGGTCGGGCTGGGCACCATCTCCCTCGATCTCGTCGCCGCGCTCGTCCTCTCGAGCGTGCTCCGCCGCTTCATCGGACTTCGCGTCTGGCGACTGATCCACTGGGCCGCGTACCTCGCCTGGCCCGTCGCGCTCCTCCACGGTCTCGGCATCGGCAGCGACAGCGGCACGCTCTGGCTGCAGGCGATCAGCGGAGTGTGTGTCGCGATCGTGGCAGGTGTGGTCGTCTGGAGGCTGAAGGGGATCGGCGGAGCGCCGAAGCACCTCGAACCGCAGTCGGGCGGCATCCCCGGGGCTGCGGTGCTGAGTGTGGCCGGCCGCGACAGTCGGCAACCGAACCGAAATGCGATCGAGCGAGCGGCGGCATGAGCGCGCTGCCGGCGGAAGGAACCCCGACGGTGGTCGCGGACCCGGCGCTGCGACGGCTGCTGCCGCCCGGTGATCGCTCGTGGGACGCGCACCTCGAGCGCTATGGGCCGTTGCCGCGGCTGAACGAACGTGCCGGATCACTCATCCTGGAGATCGAGCGAAGCGGCCTTTCGGGTCGCGGCGGCGCCGGGTTTCCGACCTTCCTGAAGCTTCGCGCCGTCGCGTCGCGGAGGTCCGCCGTCGTCGTCGGCAACGGCACCGAGGGCGAGCCGGCGAGCGCCAAGGACAAGGTCCTCATCGCGCACAATCCTCACCTGGTGATCGACGGCCTCCTGGTGGCCGCCGCGGCCACTGGAGCGAGCGAGGCGATCATCGCCGTCTCTAGGGGAGTGCGCACAAGCGCGGCGCGCCTGGAGGCGGCGCTAACCGAGCGGATGGGGCCGGCGCGCGAGATTCGCGTCGTCGGCATGCCTGACCGATTCGTGGCGGGAGAGGAGAGCGCACTCGTGCACTGGCTGAACGGTGGCGACGCGAAGCCCACGTTCACGCCGCCCAGGCCGTTCGAGAAGGGCGTCCGCGGTCAGCCCACGCTCGTTCAGAACGTCGAGACCCTCGCGAACCTCGGGCTCATCGCTCGGTTCGGTGCCGACTGGTTTCGCGCGGCCGGCACAAGCGCAGAGCCGGGAACGGTCCTGGTGACGGTTCTTGGAGCGGTCGCGCGGCCCGGCGTCCTCGAGACCGAGCTGGGCACGCCGGTCCGGAGCCTGATCGAGCGCTGCGGTGGGCTCACTGCGCCCGCGCAGGCGCTCCTCGTCGGAGGCTACTTCGGCAGCTGGGTACCGGCGGAGGGGAGCCTTGACCGGCTGCTGTCCACCGAGAGTCTGAGCCCGCTCGGGGCCTCGCTCGGAGCGCGGACGATCGCCGTACTGCCGTGCGACGCTTGTGGGATCGCAGAGTCCGCGCGAATCGCCCGGTACCTCGCCGGAGAGAGCGCGGGGCAGTGCGGCCCGTGCTTCTACGGGCTGCCCGCAGTTGCGCACGCGCTCGAGACGGTCGCGCTCCCCGGAGAAGACGTGCCGCAGGCGGTCGACCGGCTTTCGCGGTTGCAGACGCAGATGGCCGGCCGCGGCGCCTGTGGCCACCCCGACGGCGCGCTGAAGCTCGTCGAGAGCGCGCTCCGCGTCTTCGCAGCCGAGGTTGATCTTCACCGGCGAGGCCGCTGCTCTGCTCCGCAGGCCGCGCCGCTCCTTCCCACCCACGCCGAGAGCTCCGAATGGAGGTGAGAGACGTGACGCTCGCCCTCCGCGTCGATCCGATTCGCTGCGATGCACACGGCCACTGCGCCGAGCTCCTGCCCGAGCTGGTCCACCGCGACGAGTGGGGCTACCCGATCCTCGACGCGCGCCCTGTTCCCGACGAGCTCGTCGAGGATGCCCGCCGGGCCGTTGCGTCATGCCCACGGATGGCGCTTCTCCTCGAGAGGCGTCCGTGATGGCGCGCAACGGTACTAGCCGCCCGTGACGACGAACGTGCCGTTCATCGTCCGGAAATGAACCGAGCAGGCGAACGCGTAGCGCCCCCTCGTCAGCTTGAGGGTGTACGTCTTCGTGCCGCGCCAGCGAACGCCGGTGGTGAGAAGGCGCTTGTTCTCGGTTTGCGACCCGAGCGCGAAGTTGTGCATGCTCGAGTAATCGTGGACTGCAACTGACGCAACTGCTGCTGGCTGACCCGGCTGCATTCGCGCTCGAGTTCACAGCCCTGCTCGATGCCTACTGGCGGTCCGCCTTCGGGGCGGAGTGGCGCCGGATCGAGTCGCTGCTCGCGAAGTCCGTCATCGAGAGCGGACACCTCCTTGCCGCTCGAGGCGTCTGGGCGATGCTCGGCCGGCTGCCACCGCATGTTCGCTTCGACCGGCGGCGAGACGAGCTTCAGGTCGACCTCCCGCACGAACACGCCGTCGCGATCTCGGCCGAGAACCCACTCATGCTCACACCGAGCGTGTTCGTGTGGCCGCACCTCCGCGTTGCGTGCGACGCGCCCTGGTCGACGGCGATCATCCATTCCGCTCCCGCGGTCGCGCGGGACGCTGCCCCGCGGGTCCCGCCGTCCGATCTGCTGCTCGTTCTGCGTGCGGTCGGTGACGACTCGCGTCTCCGCGTCCTCAAGCTGATCGCAGAGCGGCCAGGACGACCCAGGAGCTGGCGCCGCTCGTGGGTCTGTCCGTCACCGGTCTGTCGAAATGCCTCCGGCGGCTCGCGGAAGCCGGCCTCGTGTCCACACGGAGGGACTGGTACTACGTCGTCTACTCGCTCGAGCCTTCCCGGCTGGAAGCTGTTTCCGCAGCGATTTCGAGCTTCCTCGACCTCTGATCGCTAGCGCTCGAGCGCGTCGAGCCGGGACCGCAGGGCGGTCACCTCGTCGCGAAGCGCACGCACCTCGTGCTCGAGCGCCGTCACTCGATCGACTGCTTCCGACGCGTCGAGCACCGACTCGACGACCCGCCGCTCCGACACCGGCGGAGGCGGTTCCCCGCCGAGCAGCTGGGCGTAGCGCTCCTCCTTCTGCCCCGGCCGGCGGGGGAGCACCGTGACGAGGTCACGCTCGGCCAACGCGTCGAGGTGCCCCTCGACCTCCTCGAGCGAGTCGAACCGATGGAGTCGCTCGGTCCTCCCCTTCAGCTCGCCGGGGGTCTGCGCGCCGCGAAGCAGCAGCACGCAGAGGAGCGCGAGCTCTCCATCCGTCACCTGAATGGCGTGGTCGAGCATCTGCAGGTATTTGGCAGCGCGGCTCCCCGGCCCGCTGGCGAGGCGCGCCCAGCCCCTGCGCGACAGGCGGTCGAGCGCGGCGCGAATCGTCGGCTCGTCGTAGTCGACGACCGGATCCCGGTTCGTCGCCTGGTTGCAGGCGAGCCTCAGGGCATTCAGCGAGAGCGGGTACACGTCGGGAGTCGTCCGCTGCTTCTCGAGCAGGCACCCGAGAACCCTGAGCTCGACGGCGTCCGCGTCCACCGGAGAAAGACTATGTCCGGCGCCGCGTCCGAGCGGGAGCGCCGGCCGGCGTGCGCGCCTGCAGCAGCGCCGAGAGCTCGTTGCCGGTCGCCGCGGCGGCGTAGTCGAGGACCAGCCTCTCGGCCTCGGCGGGCTCGCGGTGACCCGTCAGGACGTACACGCCGTGCGCGTCCTCCAGCCCGACGATATTGCGCCCGATCGTCCGCGTGTCGGAGACGAGCCGGAACGCACCGGTCCGTCCGCCGTGCTCGAGTATCGACGAGTACATGAGGACCTGGCGCTCCACGTACCCGTGCATCAAGGCAGAGCAGGCGGTGTTGCGAAAGGCCACCGCCTCGAACTCGTACAGAAGCCGGATGTCTGCGTCGTCGGCGCTCGGCGGAATGCCGAGGTGGACGGCCGTGGCCAGCTGCTCGAGGGGGTCGGCGAGCCGCGCGATCGCCTCCTCGCGGGCGCGGCAGAAGCGATCGACACCACGCTCGTACACGGCGAAGAACAGGTCGTCGAGGCCTTCGTAGTAGTAGAGGATGGCGCCCGGCGTCATCCCCGCCGCGTCGGCCACGTCGCGGAGGCGCACGGCGTTGAGTCCCCGCTCTGCGAGCGCGCTCTCGGTGGCTGCGATCAGCTCGCGGCGGCGCTGTGCCTGGTTTCGCGGCCGGGCCACGGGCTAACCGTAACGCTTGACGGCGGATCGGGAACGGAAGATATTGCCTGAATCACGTTCAAGGAACTCAGATGAGACCCCTTGTTCTAGCGGGTTTGCAGACGGCGGGGTCCCGAACGAGGCCGAGAGAACGCTCGAGCAGTTCGAGGAGCGCGTCCGCTCGCTGGCGGCGCTCTCGGACGGTCTCGTCGACGGAGTCGACGCATCGGGCTCGCAATCTGCCATGACGGCGTCTTCCCGGTGGTTCACCAGCTCGCCTGGATGGGAGCGGAGGCGATCCTGCAGCTGACCCTGACCGGGACGAGCGACCGCGACGCCGAGGTCGTCGTGGCGCGTGCAAACGCAATCGTCAACCAGGTCCACGTCGTCAACGTCAACGCTGCCTCGCCGGTCGGCAACGGCCGCTTGTGGGAGCAGCTAGACGCGCACGGGGGCGACCTCGAGCTGCCCATGTACGACGTCGGCCGCTACAGGCCGCGCAAGGAGGGTTGAGGTGAAGAGAGGGACACTGTTGATCGTCGCGACGGTCGTGCTCGCGCTCGTCGTCGCCGGCGCCGGATCGGGACAGCAGACGAAAGCGGGCGGTGTCTTCAGGCTGGGAACCAGCTCGGGTATCGACTCGCTCAACCCGTTCGTCGGCTTCAACCAGGACGTCTATGCGACGTACGAGTACATCTACCCGTTCCTCGTCCAGTACGACGAGAAGACGCTCCGCTTCGCGCCGGACTTCGCGCTTTCCTGGAAGGCCTCGCAGGGCGGCAAGGTCTGGACCTTCCATACCCGCGCGAACGCGACGTGGTCGGACGGGCAGCCGCTCACCGCCGCAGACGCCGCCTGGACCATCAACACCGACGTCAAGTACCAGTCGACGGGCGCCGCCAACGCTGCCGGCTTGATCGCCCACATCATCCGAGCAGTGGCGCCGAACGCGACGACGCTGATCGTCCGTTACAAGGAGGCGACCGGCAACGTCCTCGGGCAGTTCCAGCAGCTCGCGATCCTGCCGCAGCACATCTGGAGCGGGTACACGGGGCACAAGGGCAACGACCTGAAGACCGTGCCCGACCGCGCACCGGTCGTCTCGGGCGGCCCCTTCACGCTGACCAAGTACACGAAGCACGAGATCGCGCTTTTCGAGCGCAACGACAGCTTCTACGGCCCCAAGCCGATCATCGACGGCTTCGGATTGCGTATGTACGCCAACGACGACGCCATGATCTCGGCGCTCGAGCACGGTGAGCTCGACGCCATCGAGACGGTCCCGCCGACGGCGATCAAGAGCCTGCAGTCAGCGGAGTTCGCGATCAGCGCCACCCGAGGGCTTCACGAGACCGACTTCATCATCAACTCGAACCCGAAGAAGACGAAACGGCGCGAGCTTCTCGACCCCAGGGTGCGGGAGGCGTTCGCACACGCGATCGACCGCAAGCAGATCGTCAACGTCGTCTACCTCGGACATGCTCAGCCCGCCGCGTCCTTCATCCCGCCCGCAAGCGGCCGCTGGTCGAGCCCGGGCCTGAAGCCCGAGACGTTCGACCTGGCGCTCGCCAACAAGATCCTCGACGGGCTCGGCTACAAGAAGGGGTCGGACGGGATTCGTGTGGCCGGCGATCACAAGATGGTCTACGACGTGATCGACCCCACCGACGTCCAGTCGATACCCCGCACGTTCCAGATCATCCAGACCGATTTCGCGAAGATCGGCGTCAAGCTCACGCTCAAGCCGCTCGACTCGAGCGCAGCTTTCGACGCCATCACTGCGCCGAACACGAAGTACCTCGACTTCGACCTCGCCATGTGGGACTGGACGGCCTTGGTCGACCCGGACTTCATGCTGTCGGTGCTGACCTGCGCTCAGTACGGGGGCTGGAGCGACACTGGCTACTGCAACCCGGCCTACGACAAGCTGTACTCGAAGCAGCAGCTGACGCCCAACCAGGACAAGCGACGCGCGATCGTCTGGGCGATGCAGAAGAAGCAGGTACAGGACCGCCCGTACATCATCCTCGTCTACACCGACTGGGTTGCCGCGGTGAGCAAGAAGTGGGCGGGTCTCTCCGTCACCGGGCAGGGCCCGTTCAACGCACTCTCCAAGCAGAGCTTGACTCGGGTGCACCAAACGGGCTAGGTCTCGCGCCATGAGGGGCGCCGACTACGTCATCAAGCGTGTCGCGTTCGCGATCGTGACGGTCCTCGTGGCCGTCACGATCAACTTCGCGCTGTTCCGGCTCGCGCCGGGCAGCGCGGTCTCCAACCTCTCGCGGGTACCGCACGCCACGCAAGAGACACGCGAGGCGATCAAGCGCCAGTTCGGCCTCGACAAGTCAAAGGGCGCGCAGTACGTGATCTACCTGAAGCAGCTGCTGCACGGGAATCTCGGAGTGTCCTACGCGAACAGCCAGCCGGTCTCGTCGAACCTGAGGACCGCGATCGGCAACACGCTGCCGATGGTCCTGCTGGGGACGCTGTTCGCGATCGTCGTCGGCACCCTGACGGGCGTGGTGGCCGCGTGGCGGCGCGGCACGGCGGTCGAAGGGGCGACGGTGACGAGCGCGCTCACCTTCTACTCCCTCCCCACCCACTGGCTGGGCCTCATGCTCGTGATCCTCTTCGCCGGGGTGTTCCCGTCCGGCGGCATGCAGGACGAGTTCCTGATCAACCCTTCCTGGTGGACGCACGTGAAGGACGTCCTGCACCACATGACCCTGCCCTCGCTGACGCTGGGTCTCGTCCTGTACGGCCAGTACACGCTGATCGTCCGCTCGGCGATGCTCGAGACGCTCGGTGAGGACTACATCCTCACTGCCCGCGCCAAGGGGCTCCGGCCTTGGACGATCGTCCGCAAGCACGCACTCCGTAACGCCCTGCTCCCCATCACGACGCTGGTCGCCCTCTCCCTCGGCTACATCGTCGCCGGGGCGATCCTGATCGAGACGGTGTTCTCCTGGCCCGGGATCGGGCGCGCGGTCTACGACGCCGTGCTCGGGCGCGACTACCCGATGCTGCAGGGCGCATTCCTCCTGCTCACCGTCGCCGTCGTGCTCTGCAACCTGGCAGCCGACCTGCTCTATTTCAAGCTCGATCCGAGGATCGCCGAGTGAGTATCACCCTCCACGAGCCGGGGCTCGTCACCGAGGTCGAGCCGGTGCGCGCACGCGGGGGCTTCCTCTGGCAGACGGTGCGTCATCGCCCCTCGGCTGCGCTCGGTGCCGTGGTCCTGGCGCTGATCGTCGTCGGAGCGCTCCTGGCGCCGGTGATCGCGCCCTACGGCCTGCACGACCAAGTCGGCCCGGTTTTCGGCCGACCGTCCTGGGGTCATCCTCTGGGGCTGGACGACGGCGGCGTCGACATGGTCACATTGCTGCTCTGGGGCGCGCGGATCTCGCTCGTGGTCGGGTTCGCGGCGACGGTCGTGTCGATGGTGATCGGCGGGCTCGTCGGCGTTATCGCCGGTTACTTCGGCGGCTGGGTGGACATCCTGCTCATGAGGATCACGGACTACTTCCTCGTCGTCCCCGATGTGCCGCTGATGATCGTCGTCGCGGCGATCTGGGGGCCGAGCCTGTTCCACATCGTGATCGTCATCGGCATCCTGCTCTGGACGAGCACGGCCCGCGTCGTGCGCGCGCAGGTAAAGAGCGTGCGCGAGCGTGTCTACGTGAAGCGGGCGCGCTCGCTCGGAGCGGGGAACGTGCGGATCATCATCCGGCACATCGTCCCGCAGGTCGCACCGCTTCTGATCGCGAACACCGTGCTCACGATCGCAGTGGCCGTCTTCGACGAGACGGCACTTTCGTTCCTCGGTCTCGGCGACCCGACGCGCATCTCGCTCGGCAAGGTGATCGAGAACGCGTTCCAGCGCGCGGCGGTCTCCGTGGGCGCCTGGTGGGCGATCGTTCCCCCGGGGATCGTCGTCGCCCTGATCATCCTCAGCTGCAGCCTGATGGGGCAGGCGCTCGAAGACGCGCTCAACCCGCGGTTGAAGGTCGCGCACCTGTCGGCACGGATGTTCCGCCTCCGTCCTCTCGTCGGGCGCGGCCAGCCTGCATCGTGACCCCGCTCCTCGAGATCGACGACCTCCACGTCTGGTTCGACCTCCCGGACGGTGGAGCACTGCACGCGGTACAGGGCGCCAGCCTGACGCTCGAACCCGGTGACCGGCTCGGCGTCGTCGGCGAATCGGGCTGCGGGAAGACCACCACTGCGCTCGCGACGATGGGCTTGCTCCCCTCGAGCGCATCCGTGTCGGGCCGGGTGCTCTTCCGCGGCGACGACATGCTGGCCGGCGGTGAAGCGACGTTTCGGCCGCACCGCTGGGTCGACATCGCGATGGTGTTTCAAGGGGCGATGAACTCGTTCAACCCCGTCAAGACGGTAGGAGCGCAGATCGGTGAGGCCCTCCGCTTGCACCGCGGCGCGTCACGCGCCGAGGCTCGCGGGCGAACCGCCGAGCTCTTCGAAGCCGTCGGCATCTCGAGCCGCCGCGCGGACCGTTATCCCCATGAGTTCTCGGGTGGGATGCGCCAGCGCGCCGCGATCGCGATGGCGCTCGCGTGCAACCCCGGCGTGCTCGTCGCCGACGAGCCGACGACGGCGCTCGACGTGATGGTGCAGGCTCAGATCCTCGAGCTCCTGGACACCCTTTGCCGGGACTTCGGGCTGGCGCTGATCCTGGTCACGCACGACCTGCCGATCGTCGCGCAGCTCTGCGACCGGGCGGCCGTGATGTACGCGGGCGAGATCGTGGAGCACGGGTCTGTCGACGCGCTCTTCCACGCCGCCCGCCACCCGTACGCGCGCCTGCTGTTCGACGCGACACCCGATCTGGACGTCGACGGACCGCCGCCGGCAGCCATCGGAGGAGCGCCCCCGCGGCTCGACCGGTCCATCGTCGGCTGCCCCTTCCGGCCGAGGTGCCCGAGCGCGTTCGCGCGCTGCGCCGAGGAGCGGCCGGTGCTCAAGACCCTCGGTGACGGGCAGTCCGCTGCCTGCCACCTCAACGACGTCGCCGCGGGCATCGCGACATGAAGACCAACGGTCATCCGGTTCTCGAGGTGGAGAACCTCGTCGCCGGCTACGCGGTGGCGCGCGGCCTCGCCGGCGCGATCAAGCGCGAGCGGAAGCTCGTCGTCCGCGCCGTGGCGGGGGTGAGCTTCGCGATCGACGAGGGCGAGATCGTGGCGCTCGTCGGCGAGTCCGGCTGCGGAAAGACGACGACGGCGCAGGCGCTGCTCCGGCTCATCGAGAGCGACTCGGGCTCGATCCGGTTTCAGGGCGAGGACATCACGACCCTGCCGAAAAGCGACCTCCGGCGTCTCCGCAGAAAGATGCAGCTGATCTATCAGGATCCATACGAATCGCTCGATCCCCGCCTACGGGTCCGGGCGACCGTTGCAGAGCCGATGGCGATCCACGGCATCGGCGCCTCCAGGCGCGAGCGCGCCGACAGAGTCCGTGCGGCGCTCGAGCGGGTCGAGCTGACACCTCCGGATCTGTTCCTCGATCGCTACCCACACGAGCTCTCCGGGGGCCAGCGCCAGCGTGTCGCGATCGCCGCCGGGCTCGTGCTCGAGCCCAGGCTCCTCGTCGCGGACGAGCCCGTCTCGATGCTCGATGTCTCGGTTCGGGCAGGGATCCTCGGGCTTCTCGACCAGCTTCGCGCCGACGGCCTTGCCGTCCTGATGATCACGCACGACCTCTCCACGGCGGCGCGCTTCGCCGACCGCATCGCCGTCATGTACCTCGGCCGCATCGTGGAGGAAGGCCCGGCCCGAGAACTGGTTCGGAACCCGCAACACCCCTACACGCGCGCGCTGCTCTCCGTCGTGCCGAGGCGCGATCCACGGAGGCGCGTAAAGCCGCAGATCCTGCGCGGAGAGGCCCCCGACGCGGCTGCTGTTCCGCCGGGCTGTCGTTTTCATCCGCGCTGCCCGATCGCCGTCGACCGCTGCCGCGAGGTCGATCCCGAGCTTCGCAGGCCGGCAGGCTCGACCGCACCCGACCATCGGGCAGCCTGCATCCTGGCGTGAGCTACGACTACGCGTCGCGGCGCCGGGCCCGGACGAGCGCGTCGAGTGCGATCGCCTCGTCGCCCTCGGGGGTCTCCACCGGCCGCTCGACGATGCCGGCACGCTCGATCTCGAACCCATCGAGATCGGCGACGACGTCGTCGGCCGTGTAGAGGACGGACGGGTCGCGCGGTCCGCCGTAGCCGTGCTCGAGGTTGCGGCTGTCGTGGCCGACGAGGAGGAACGTGCCTCCGGGCGCAAGCGCGGACGCCGCCGCGCGGATCACGTGGCCGCGTTCCGCCTCGGGCAGCTGCAGGTAGAGCATGATCACGAGGTCGCACGTCGCGGCTGGAAACTCGTACCGGAGCAGGTCGTCCGCGATCCAGTCGACCTCGACTCCGCGCAACGCTGCCAAGCGGTGTGCCTTCCCGACTGCCACTTCCGAGAAGTCGATGCCCGTGACGCGCCACCCCTGCTCGGCGAGCCAGACTGCGTTCCGGCCCTCACCGCACGCGAGGTCGAGCGCGCGACCAGGAGCGAGATCGGCGATCTCGGCGACGAGAAACCGGTTCGGCCGCTCCGTCCAGAGCAGCTCGCTGCCTGCGTAGCGCCGGTCCCAGTCCGTTCGATCCATGGTCATAGTCTGCCGACGCGGTGATCATCTAGTCTCAGCGGCGAAGTTGCCCGCGAGCGTTTCACTGCGTAAGACCCTCCCCACCTACGCTCTCTTCCTGGTCTCCGAGATCGTCTGGATGGCGATCGTCCCGATCGCGCCGTCCTTCGCAGACAAGCTCGATCTGTCGAAGATCCAGGTCGGCGCGGTGCTCGCGTCGGCCGGACTGACCACCCTGGTCGTGTCGCTCCCCATCGGGCTCGTCAGCGACCGGATCGGCACACGCGGGCTGCTCCGCGTGTCCGGGGCCGTCGTCGCGGTCTCGACGCTCGGGCAGGGACTCGCGACCGATTTCTGGTCGCTCCTGGCAGCGCGTGCGCTCTTCGGTGCTGCCCTCGGCACGATCTGGACCGCCGGGCTGGTATGGATCGCGGACGGCGGCACCCGGCGCCGCGACCCCTCCGCGCTGGGTGCGCCGGTCGTGATCGCGGGAATCGGGATCATGACGGGTCCCGCGTTCGCCGGACTGCTGGCCGACCACTTCGGCCTGCGGGCGCCGTTCATCGTCCTCGCCATCGCGGCAGCGCTGGTCACCGCCGGGCTGTTCGTCTGGAGCACCGAGGGCGGGACCCACGGGCACGAGCCGCTGTTCGCCACGTTGCGCAAGGCGCGAGGCGACCGCGTCGTCCTCGGTGCACTCGTGGTGATGGTGGCCGTCGGTGCCACGGGAGGCGGCGTGAATGTCCTCGTGCCGCTGGGGCTGAAGGCCGACGGATTCTCAGCGGGCGAGACGGGCATCGTCTTCACGGGCGCCTCCACGCTCTTCGTTGCGGGGAGCATCGCGGTCAACCGGCTGGGCGGACGCGGCGTCTCGCTTCGCGTCGCAGGGCTCGCCGCGCTGCTCTATGCCGGCACCATTGGACTAACCGTGGTCAGCCTGGCGAGCGTCGCGCTCGTAACGTTCGTGATCGTCCGCGCGCCCTTCTGGGCAACGCTTTCGACGCTCGCCTATCCCCTCGGCGCGGTCGGAGCCAAGCGCGCAGGCCTCGGCGCGGGGGCGATCATGGGCGTGCTCAACTTCGTCTGGGGCGCGGCCGGGTCGCTGAGCCCGCTGCTCGCCGCCGGCATCGCCCAGACAGCGGGTCTCCGCGCAGCGTTTGCCGTACTTCTGGCCGCTCTGGCGGCGGCGGGGCTGTGGTTGCTCGGCTCGGACGTCTCGACCGAGCTCGTCGGCGAGCCGGTGGCGATCGGCGAGAACGTGGACTAGCCCGCGCACGGGGCGCAGCCGAACGAGCCGGTATCAGCGCCTGCGGACTGTCCACGGTGACCGAGAGCGACGGGGGGTGCTAGTGGTCGCTCCGGGAAATACGCTCATGCTTCGCGGGGCTGCAAACCGTCGGAGGGCTGTGTCCTCGGTCGCCCGCGTACTTGTCCAGTACGCGGGCTCCCTGCGTCCTTGCCCTGC
>JACXTT010003077.1_pt1 | contig 26056 bp, 24 predicted proteins | sample 9270951 | NCBI WGS metagenome assembly JACXTT01 (sample SAMN15532306, study PRJNA645909) | rock metagenome | isolation source: weathered quartz diorite | place: Puerto Rico | collected 2017-06-21
GCCAGCCGCTCCTGGCGCGGCTGCCGCGCGTAGTCCTCGATGCTCGCCATTCGTTGTCTCCGCCTGCTCCATGGTAGCCGAAGGCGACCGCAACGACGTCGCCCGGCACCGGGCGCACATGCCCGAAGGCGCCACGCCAATTCTCGACGCCCGCTCCCTCACCACCGCGCATCGGCGTCTCGCCGCACTGCTCGCACCCGGATTATCCGTCCTCGACGTCGGCTGCGGCACGGGAGCGATCACGCGCGGCATCGCGGAGGCGGTCGGTCCCGATGGCCGTGCCGTCGGAATCGACGTCAACCCAGCGCTGATCGAGAAGGCGCGCGCCGCCCACGGCCGCGTACCAGGCTTGACGTTCGAGGTGACCGACGCGTACACCCTGCCGTTCGACGCCGTCTTCGACATCGTCACCGCCGCGCGCGTGCTCCAGTGGCTCGCCGACCCCTCGAGCGCGGTGCGCGCTATGACCGCCGCGGCGCGGCGAGGCGGTCGCCTCGTGATCCTCGACTTCAATCACGACAAGGCCGCGTGGACGCCGGATCCGCCACCGAGCATGCTCCGGTTCTACGCGGCGTTCCTCCGCTGGCGCACCGGCGCCGGGATGGACAACGAGATCGCCGATCACCTCGCGCTTTTGATGACAAAGGCCGGCCTCGCTCAGATCACGACGACCGAGCAGCACGAGGTCTCCCGCCGCGGCGATCACGACTTCGAGACGCGCGCCGGGATCTGGGCCGAGGTCGCCGCCAGCCGTGGCCATCAGATGGTCGCCGACGGCGCGATCAGCGAGGGTGAGCGACGGAGCGCCGAGCTCGACTATCGGGCGTGGCTTCGCGGCGACGCCGTCTCGCACACGATGTACATGCTCGCCGTCGAGGGCGTGCGGATGTAGTGGTCCGCGCGCGAACGAGCGCGTCGCGCGCGGGCGCGGACGCGGGGTCGAGTGCCGCGGCACGCTCGAGATACGGCATCGCGTCGGCCGGACGGCCAAGCTGGATCAACGCCAGGCCGAGATTGACGAGCGCGCCGACGTGCCGGGGATTGTCGCGGCTCGCCCGTTCGAGCTCCACGCTCGCCTCCGCCAGCTTGCCCTGCTGGGCGAGCGCGAGACCGAGCCGGGTTCGGATCTCCGCGTCGCTCGGCTCCTGGGCCAGCATCCGCTCGAAGTGCGCGGCGGCGTCGGCCGCACGTCCCGCCTTCAACAGGGCCAGCCCGAGGTTGCCGCGATGGCGGACGTTGTCGGGCCGGAGCGCGACCACGCGCTCGAAGTGCCCGATCGCCTGGCCGAGCTCGCCGCGGTTGCCGAGGAGCGCGCCCCATTGCCCGTGGCAGAAGGAGCAATCGGGATCGATCTCGAGGCTATGCCGCCAGACCTGTTCGGTGTCGCGCCAGACCGGGATCTGCTCGAGCGTCAACACCGTGAGCGCGACCAGCCAGCCGGCGCCAGCGAGCGCGACCGCGCCGCGCAAGAACGGCGTGATCGCCGCGCTCGACACGACCACCGTGAGCCCGCCGCCGAGCAGCAGCGCGAAACCAAGGCACGACAGATAGCTGTAGCGATCGGCCACAAGCTGCGGGCCGTTGTGGACGATGCCGCTCACCGGGGCGAGCGTGAGCCCGTAGACGAGCCACGCCGCCAGCGCCGCCGGCCAGGGCCGGCGCGCGAGCAAGAGAGCTGCGGTCACGCCGATTGCGACCAGGGCGGCCACGAGGAACCGCGGGCTCGTGAGCGCGATCCGGGCGGGCAGCTCGTACATCGGCGAGAGTCCCGCCGGCACGAGCGTCTTGCCGACGTAGAACGCCAGGCTGTAGAGCGCCATCGCGGCGCGCGCTGGCAGCGGATACGCGGACGCTGAGGTGAGCCCCACCTTGGCGATCACGACCAGGACCGAGACGACCGCGGCCGTCACCGCGAGTGCCAGGTACGGGAGCTTCTCGAGCAGCACGCGTGTCCAGTTTCCGCGCGCACGCCGCAGCGGATACACATCGAGGACGAGCAGCAGGAACGGCAAGGACATGATCAGCGACTTCGCGAGCAGGCCGAGTGCGTAGGCGCCGATCGAGACCAGGAGCCATCGCCGCCGCGACGCGCCGTCAGCGGCGCATGCCTTCAGGTAGGCCATCACCGTGAGCAGATAGAACAGCGCCGAGAGCACGTCGCGCCGCTCGGTGATCCACACGACGGACTCGACGCGCAGCGGATGCACGGCGAAGAACAGTGCCGCCGCGATCGCGCCCGCGGTGATCGACCAGTCAGGGGCCGCCCGCCGGCTCAGGCCGAGCAGGCGCCGCGCCAGCAGATAGACGAGTGCGGCGTTGACCGCGTGGAGCACGACATTCGTCAGGTGATAGCCGAACGCGTTCATCCCCCAGAGCGCGTAGTCGAGGCCGAACGTCAGCCACGTCACCGGGATCCAGTGACCCATGACGGCGCTCGTGAATGCCCAGCGGACCTGCGCCCAGCCGAGGCCGCGGTAGTACGGGTTGGTCAGGAGGTTGCGGTCATCGTCCCAGAGGATGAAGCCGTACTGGAGCGCGGGCGCGAAGACCGCGAACGCGATCGCCGCGATCGCGAACGGGGCGACCCGGCGGATCCGGAGGTAGAGGTTGTCGGCGCGCGGCTCGGTGTCGATACCTTTCCACTATAGGGCGCCGCGCGCTCCCGACCAAAAACGACTGCTCAGTGCTGCAGACCGCTCAGTGCTTCAAGAGGTAGGGCACGTCGGCGACGACCGTGTTGCGGCGGAACAACAGCGCGCCCTTGACCAGCAGCGCCGTCTGGTTGTGCAGCACGTGCTGCCACCAGTGCCGCGGCAAGAACTCCGGGAGCACGATCGTGACCATCTGCTCGTCGTCACGGGATTGGATCTGGTCGAGGTAGTCCAGCAGCGGCCGCAGCAGCGAGCGGTAGGGCGAGGTCAGGACCACGAGCGGGACGCCCAGACCCCACTTGCCCCATCGCTCCTCGAGACGGCCGGTGCGCGTCGGGTCGGTCTCGACGTAGACGGCGCGGACCACCGCGGTCGGCGCGAGCGTTCGCGCGTACTGCACGGCCCGGACGACGCCACGATGCACGTCGCCGATCAGCACCAGCACGGTGTGCTGGAACCGCGGCGGCGCATCAAAGCCCTCCAGCGACAGCTCGCGCGCCACCTCGTCGTAGTGGCGGTGCATGACGACGAACGTCGTGACCAGCACCGGAATCACCACGACGACGATCCACGCGCCCTCGACGAACTTCGTGACGGTGAGCGTCAGCAACACCACGCCGGTCACCAGCGCGCCGACCCCGTTGATCCACACGCGCCATTGCCAGCCCTTCTCGCGCAGCCTGAGCCAGCGTCGCACCATGCCGCCCTGCGACAGGGTGAACGAGATGAAGACGCCGATCGCGTAGAGCGGCAAGAGCGCATGTGTGTCGCCCTGGAAGACGACGATCAGGAGGATCGCGAACCCGCTCAGGATCAGGATGCCGTTGGAGAAGACGAGCCGGTCGCCCTGGTTCGCGAACTGCCGAGGCACGAAGCGGTCGCGCGCCAGGATCGACGAGAGCCGAGGGAAATCGGCGTACGAGGTGTTCGCGGCGAGGACCAGGATCAGGAGGGTCGCCGTCTGCACCAGGTAGTACGGCGCGCCGTTGCCCCACACCCGGCGCGCGATCTTCGACACGACGGTCTCGTCGCCGCCGGGGATGATCCCGAAGTCGTACGCCAGGTACGTGATGCCCAGGAACATCACGATCGAGATGATGCCGAGCGCCGTCATGACGGCCTGCGCGTTGCGTCCCTCGGGCGGCTTGAGCGCCTGCACGCCGTTGGACACGGCTTCCACGCCGGTCAGCGCCGTGCACCCGGCGGCGTAGCTCCGCAAGAGCAGGAACAGGCCCAGGCCTTCGAGGCCGGGCGGATGCAGCTGATACGGAGCCTCCGGGAGCCAGTCGAAGATCGCGCCCACCAGACCGTACGCGACCGTGATGAGAATACTGGCCACGAAGAAGTAGGTCGGCGCGGCGAAGAGCCGGCCAGACTCGCGTACACCGCGCAAGTTACCCAGCGCGATCCCGACGACCGCCAGCACGCTGAGCACGATGCGGTAGGAGTGTAGCCACGACACCGCGGAGGTCAGCGCCGCGATGCCGGCCACGACCGAGACCGCCACCGTCAGCACGTAGTCGACAAGGAGCGCCGCGGCCGCGATCAGCGCCGGGTACTGGCCGAGATTGTCCTTGGCGACGAGATAGGCGCCGCCCCCTTGCGGGTAGGCGGCGACGGTCTGCCGGTACGAGACCACCACGACCGCCAGCAGCGCGGCGATTCCGAGGGCGACCGGCAGCGAGTAGCTCAACGCCGCGGCTCCGCCGAGCGTGAGCACGAGCAGGATCTCCTCGGTCGCGTACGCAACCGAGGAGAGCGGGTCGGAGGCGAACACGGCGAGGGCGACCGTCTTGTTCAGACGCTCGTGTCGCGCCTGTGCCAACGGCATCCGAGCACCCAGCAGGCGGCGCTTGACGAGGTCGAGTCGCATCGCTTCAAACGACTCTACGCTCGGCGCGGCGCGCCGGCGCCGGCCGGCCGTGATTTTTACGGGCTTTTAACGCGCGGCCGCCGACTCTTGACGCGCGCTTGAGGTCTCATGTGTGACCGTGGGCTCGGGTGCCGCGATGTGTGACACGACTGAGCGTCCCGACCGGTCGAAAACCGCGACGCGCCCGTCCTGGCGCAGGCTCTACGCGCGCGCCGGCCTCATGCTGGCCGCTCTCCTGCTCGTGCAGATCGTCGTCGCGAAGGGCGCGGAGCTCGTCGGCCTGCAGTGCGCGCTCGTCGTGGGCGGGTTCGTCGCGATGGGCCGGTGGGCGCGCCTGAACCGCGCCGAGCTCGATCGCATCGAGTGGTGCGAGTGCGCTGGCTCGCGGGTGACGATGCGCGTGATCCCGTCGCGCCGCGGCCGCCCCGCAGCGGTCGATGAGACGTCCGTGCCGCTCGAAGTTGCTCCAATCACGAAGGCGCCGATCGAAGAGCCGGCCACGGTTGCCCTGGTCGACGCCGCGCGGTAGCGCTCGGCGCCGAAGACACGCTCAGCTGATCCAGTGCAGGAGCGCGGTGGCCAGTGAGAGAAAGATCGTCACGCCGAACACGTCCTGCAGCGCCGTCTCGAACGGCCCCGCCGTGATCGCCGGATCGAAACCCAGACGCTTGGAGAGCATCGGGATCATCGTCCCCGCGAAGCCCGACAGGTTCACGGACACGAACATCGAGACGGCCACCACGAACGCGAACGCCGCCGAATGCCAGAAGAAGCCGACCGCGCCCACGACCACCGCGCACACGCCGCCCAGGATGCTGGAGGTCTGAACCTGTCGGCGTAGCGGCTCCCACCAGCGGCTGAGCTGCACCTGGCCTGTGGCGAGCCCGCGAACGACCATCGTCACCGACTGGAGCCCGGTGTTGCCCGAGATGGCCTGGATCACCGGCATGAACGACGCGAGCAGGATGACCTTGCCGAGCGTCTGGTCGAAGAGGTGGATGACCACGCCGGCGCAGAGCTCGATGACCAGGGTCGCCATGACCCAGGGCAGGCGCATCAGCGCGATCTGACGCGGCGAGCGCCGCTCGAGCTCGGCCGCGTCCGAGCCGGCCATGCGGAAGATGTCCTCCGTCGCCTCCTCGCCGACGATGTCGACCACGTCGTCGGCGGTGATGGTGCCGACCAGGCGGTGCTGGCCGTCGACCACCGGCACGGCGACCAGATCGTACTTGGCCACCACCCGCGCGACCTCCTCCTTATCCATGCCCGTTGGCACGCTGACGATGTTCTCGTCGCGGATGGCGAGCACCGGCGTGGCGGGACCGGCGATCAGCAGGCGTCGGAGCGGAACGGTGCCGACCAGGTGGCGATGGCTGTCGATGACGTATAGCTCGAAGGCCCGCTCGCTGGCGACTGAGTCGCGGATGTGCTTGATCGCGCTCTCGACGGTCGCGTCCTCGCGCACGGCGACGAAGTCCGGCGACATCAAGCGGCCGGCCGAATGCTCGGGATACTCGAGGATCTCCTGGATGTCCTCGGAGTGTTCTTCCTCGACCAGCTCCAGGATCTTCTCGGCCTCGTCACGGGGCAGCTCGTTGACGACGCCGGCCGCGTGCTCGGGCGGCATCTCGTCGAGGATGCGCGAGACCTCGACCTCGTCGAGCGAACGGACGAGCGTCAGCAAGGTGGTGTCGTCGAGCGACGGGAGCACCTCACCCGCGCGCTCCGCCGAGAGCCGCCGGAACAGCGCGACCTGCTGCTCGAGCGGCAGGTGGTGGAGGATCGCGCCAAGATCCGACGGGTGCGCGGCCTCCAGCGCCTGGTCGTCGCGGCCGTCCTTCCCGCCCTCGAGCAAGCGTCGCGCCGCCTCGAGCAGGCGCTCCTGATCCTGTTCGCTCATGGCCACAGAGTACGCCAGCTTCCTAGATTCGCCGTGCCCACTGCTTGGGAGCGGTCGCCCTTGTCCGCCTTCCAACAAGGCGTCGCGGACTCGAGCAGCAGTTCCTGATCGTGGTCCTGATCGCTCATGAGCAGCGCGTACGCAGCGCTCGATCGTCCGCACGACTCAAAAGAATACGTAGTACAGGTCGAAGCTAATCGTGTCCTGAGCCCGCGAGGTCGGCCTTAGACCGTTGTTCTGCAGGCTGAACGCCTTGCGGCTCGCCTCGTCGTGCCGGTATTCGACTCGCCCCACGAGCCCGCGCCAGATCTTGTACTCGGGGGTCAGGGTAATCTCCCAGAGGTCGACTTTGTTGCCGGGCCTGATCGTCTCGCTGCTGCGGACACCCTGCGGGTCCGAGAAATACTCGAGTCGGAGGGCCGTCCGGAGCGCCTGGGTCCAGTCGTAGGCCGCGTACCCTGCGATCCCACCCCACCGGGAATTGGCGTCCTTGCACGTCGCCACCAGCGCTGGGTCGTTCTCTTCGCCTGCGAAGTCGAAGTTGACCGCGAGCGTCACCTTGTCGATGCCAGTGTAGCGGACCGTCGTGTCGACGATCCACCGGTTGTTGACGTCATTGCCGCGCATCTGATTGCGATTCTGCTCGGGGCCGACGAGCCAGCTGACAGTGGCCGAGAGCTTATCGATCGGTGTGAACGCGAACGAGCCGATCGGACGAAGATAGCCGTTGTTATTGTCGGAGTTGTCCCAGCCGTTCGTGAAGCCCAGGGTGGCGCCGAACCACGGTGTGAACTGGTAGCTGAGAAGCGCTCCCGTGTGCGTGTACGGGGTACCCAGCGTGTAGAGGAAGGACCGCGAGAAGTTCAGGTTCTTCGGGCTCTCGTAGCCCTCGTATCCGATCGGCGTTGCCCACTTTCCCGCTTTGATGGTGAGACCGCTGCCGAGCGGGATGAGATACGACGCGTAGGCCTCCGGCAGATCGAATTTCTCGGTGTTCCGAAACAGCGGTGCCCCATCGTCGGCGTCGCGAAAGATTCCGAGCGAGTGGTTCTTCTGGGAGTCGATGCCGGCCGTGATCACCACGCCGTACCCGAGGCGGTAACGCTCGGACGGGTCCTTCTTGACGCTCAGCTCCGCCGCGTTGAACGTGTACCCGCCGGCGTGATCGTAGAAACGCAGCTCGTTGACGCCCCCGCGGCCCGCGTCGCGCAGGTTGGCGACATAGCTGTTCTCGATATAGCTGTAGAGCATGAGCTCCTCGAGATAGCTCTTGGGCTGGCCTTCCGGGGTGGCCAAGCGACCCAGTACTTCCGCGACCGATTTCTGGGCCGCAGCCTGCGCCGGGCACATTGCCAGCAGGATCACGAGGCACAAAGCCGCCCTCCAGCATCGAACCATGGGTCCTCCGACGCGGTGGCGAACGGTTATGTTCTCTACTTGCGGTCGAGCGCCAGGTTCAACCGAAGCACGTTCACACGAGGCTCGCCGAGTAGACCGAACAGCCGGCCGTCGGTGTGCCGTGCGACCAGATCGCGCACGATCGCGTCGTCGAGCTTTCGCGCCCGGGCCACGCGACCGACCTGGTAGAGGGCCGCCGCCGGGCTGATGTGCGGATCGAGGCCGCTGCCCGACGCGGTGACGAGGTCGACCGGCACCGGCGCCGAGTTGCGGGGATCGGCGGCTCGGAGCGCGTCGACCCGGCTCTGCACGGCCTTGATCAGATCGGCGTTCGTCGGGCTCAGGTTCGAGGCCCCTGAAGAGCCGGCGTTGTAGCCGAATGGGCTCGTGGCGGAGGGCCGGCTCCAGAAGTACTTCGGATCGTCGAAGGGCTGCCCGATGAGCGTCGAGCCCACGACCTTGCCGTTCTGGACGATCAGGCTGCCGTTCGCCTGGTTCGGGAAAACCACGTAAGCGATGACCGTCACGAGTACCGGGTAGGCGACGCCGGTCACGGCGGTGAACAGCACGAGCGAGACGATCGCGGTGCGGACGTGAGTCACCATGGGATTGGCTCCCTACACCAGGTGAAGCGCCACGAGGATCATGTCCACCAGCTTGATTCCCGGGAACGGGATGATGATGCCGCCGACGCCGTAGATCCACACGTGGCGGCGCAGCACGGCGGCGGCGCCGAGCGCGCGATAGCGGACGCCTTTGAGCGCCAGCGGGATCAGGGCGATGATGATCAGCGCGTTGAAGATGACCGCGGAGAGGATCGCGCTCTGCGGCGTCGCCAGGTGCATGACGTTGAGTGTCTCCAGCACCGGGTACGTGGTGGCGAACGCCGCCGGGATGATCGCGAAGTACTTCGCGACGTCGTTGGCGATGCTGAACGTGGTCAAAGCCCCTCGCGTCATCAGCATCTGCTTGCCGGTCTCGACCACCTCGAGGAGCTTGGTCGGGTTCGAGTCGAGATCGATCATGTTGCCGGCTTCCTTCGCGGCCTGCGTTCCGGTGTTCATCGCGACCGCCACGTCGGCCTGAGCGAGCGCCGGTGCGTCGTTGGTGCCGTCGCCGGTCATGGCCACGAGGCGTCCCTGGGCCTGCGTGTCGCGAATGAGCTTCAGCTTCGCCTCGGGCGTCGCCTCGGCGAGGAACTCGTCGACGCCGGCCTCCGCGGCGATCGCTGCGGCGGTGAGCGGGTTGTCGCCGGTGATCATCACGGTCTTGATCCCCATGCGCCGGAGCTCGGTGAATCGCTCGCGGATGCCGCCCTTCACGATGTCCTTCAGCTGAATGACGCCGAGCACGCTGGCGCCGTCCGCGACGACCAGCGGTGTCGCGCCATCGGTGGCGATGCGATCCACGGCGCTACGCACGCCGGCGGGCACCAACCCGCCGAGCCCCTTCACATGGACCTCGATCGCGTCGGCGGCGCCCTTGCGGATCTGACGACCGTTGAGGTTGACGCCGCTCATGCGCGTCTGCGCGGTGAACGCGACGAACGTCGCGCCCATCTTCTCCACCTCGCGCTCCCGGATGCCGTACTTCTCCTTGGCCAGGACGACGATGCTGCGGCCCTCGGGCGTCTCGTCGGCCAGGGACGCGAGCTGGGCGGCATCGGCCAGGGCGGCTTCGGTCACGCCGTCCGCCGGGAAGAACGCGGTCGCCTGCCGGTTACCGAGCGTGATCGTGCCGGTCTTGTCGAGCAGCAGCACGTCGACGTCGCCGGCCGCCTCGACGGCGCGCCCGGACATGGCGATGACGTTCTTCTGGATCATCCGATCCATGCCGGCGATTCCGATCGCCGACAGCAGCGCGCCGATCGTGGTCGGGATCAGGCACACCAGCAGGGCGACCAGCACGGTCACGGTGACCGCGCTCCCCTGGCCCGCGGCGCCGACGCTGTAGAGGGAAAACGGCAGCAAGGTCGCCGTCGCCAGCAAGAAGATGATCGTCATCGCGGCGAGCAGGATGTCGAGCGCGATCTCGTTCGGCGTCTTCTGACGCTTGGCGCCCTCGACGAGCGAGATCATGCGGTCGAGAAACGCCTCGCCCGGATCCGCGGTGACCTCGACGATGAGCCAGTCCGACAGCACCTGCGTGCCGCCGGTCACCGAGCTCCTGTCGCCGCCGCTCTCGCGGATCACCGGCGCGCTCTCGCCGGTGATGGCCGACTCGTTCACCGACGCAACGCCTTCGATCACGGTCCCGTCGGCCGGGATGAACTCGCCGGCCTCGACGAGCACGCACTGTCCCTTGCGAAGGGCCGACGCCGACACGATCTCGAATCGCGCGTTGCGCTCGGGCCGCGCCAGCCGCTTGGCCTGCAGATCGCGCCGCGCCTTGCGGAGCGACGCCGCCTGCGCCTTGCCGCGCCCCTCGGCCATGGCCTCGGCGAAGTTCGCGAACAGCACCGTGAACCAGAGCCACACGGACACCCAGAAGATGAACCACGGCGGCGCCTCGCCCTGACCGACGACCGCCTGTCCCCATAACACGGTGGTCAGGATGGAGCCCACGTAGACGACGAACATCACGGGGTTTCGCACCTGACGCCGCGGCGTCAGCTTGCGGAACGAGTCGATGATCGCCTGACGCACGATCGTCGTGTCGAACAGTGAACGCGCCTTGACCGGAGAAGCCATGGCTCTCTCACCTCACTTCGCGGCGATGAGGGTCAGATGCTCGACGATCGGTCCCAGGGCCAGCGCCGGTACGAATGTGAGCGCGCCGACCAGCAGCACCACGCCGACCAGCAGCCCGACGAAGAGCGGCGTGTGCGTCGGCAAGGTGCCGGATCCCACCGGTACGATCTTCTTGCGGGCCAGCGAGCCGGCGATCGCCAGCACTGGAATCGCGAGCCAGTAGCGGCCGAAAAGCATGCAGAGTCCGAGCGCCGTGTTGTAGAAGGGCGTATTGGCGGAGAGTCCCGCGAACGCGCTGCCGTTGTTGTTGGAGGCTGAGGAGAAGGCGTACAGGATCTCACTGAATCCGTGGATGCCCGGATTCGCGATCCCGGCCTTGCCGGCCGCGGTCACCACGCCGATCGAGGTGCCGATCAGCACCAGGGCCGGCGTGATCAGGATGACCAGGGAGGACATCTTCATCTCATAGGATTCGATCTTCTTGCCCAGGTACTCCGGGGTGCGCCCGACCATGAGCCCGGCGACGAAGACCGTGATGATCGCGAACATGAGCATGCCGTAGAGGCCCGAGCCCACGCCGCCGTAGATGACCTCGCCGAGCTCGATCAGCCACATGGGCACCAGACCGCCGATGGGCGTGAACGAGTCGTGCATCGCGTTCACCGAGCCATTCGACGCCGAGGTCGTCGCCGTGGCCCAGAGCGCCGAGTTCGCGATGCCGAAGCGCACTTCCTTGCCCTCCATGTTGCCGCCCGACTGCAAGGCGCCCGCCGTGTGATCGACACCCTGTTTCACGAAGACGCGGCCGTTCTGCTCGGCCACCACACAGACGACCAGCAACGCCACGAAGATGACGGTCATCGCGGCCAGGACCGCCCACCCTTGGCGCGTGTCGCCGACCATCACGCCGAACGTGTAGCAGAGCGCGGCCGAGATGAGCAGGATCGAGAGCAACTCGAGAAAGTTGGAGAGCGGCGTCGGGTTCTCGAACGGGTGCGCCGAGTTCACGTTGAAGAAGCCGCCGCCGTTCGTGCCGAGCTGCTTGATCGCGATCTGGGACGCGGCCGGCCCGACGGCGATGACCTGCTCGGTCAACGTCGACTTCTTGGTCTTCGGCTGGTTCCTCTCGTCCATCACCGGCTTGCCGTCCTTGTCGGCCACCGGCTCGTCGTACTGGCTCGGCTGGACTACCGTGACCTTCGCGTACGGCCCGAACGTCTGGACCACGCCCTGGGAAACGAGCGCCAGGGCCAGGACGAATGACAGCGGCAGCAGGATGTAGAGGGTGCTGCGCGTGAGATCGACCCAGAAGTTTCCGATCGTCTCCGCCGAGCGCCGCGCGAATCCTCTGATCAGCGCGGCCACGACGGCCATGCCCGTCGCCGCCGACAGGAAGTTCTGCACGGTCAGGGCGAGCATCTGGGTGAGATAGCTCATCGTCGTCTCGCCGCCGTAGCCCTGCCAGTTGGTGTTCGTGGCGAAGCTGACGGCGGTGTTGAACGACGAGTCCGGCGACACAGCGCTGAGGCCGGCCGGATTGAGAGGTAGGACGCCCTGCAGGCGCTGGAGCGCGTACACCGCCAAGAGTCCGACGAGGTTGAAGAGCAGCATCGTCGCGGCGTAGGTCTTCCAGCCCATCTCGAGCTGGGGGACGACACCCGAGGCCCGGTAGACGAGCCGCTCGAGCCAGCCGAGCACGCGCTCCAGGAAGATCGGCTTCCCCTCGTACACGCGCGCCATGTACGAGCCGAGCGGCTTGGCCAGCACGATCAGCACGATCAGATAGAAAGCGAGCTGGAGGATTCCATTGGCGGTCATGCGAACATCTCCGGCTTGAGCAGCGCCAGCACCAGGTAGATCAGGAGTCCCACCGACACGATCCCGCCGACGATATAGAGGAAGGGCATCGCGACCTCCTACACGCGCTCACAGAGTCTGACAAACAGCCAGGTGAGAGCGAAGAAGAGCACGCTCAGTCCGACGTAGAGTCCGTCCGCCCAGTCCATGGTTACCCTCCAACAAGGAACGATAGAGCCGGAGAAGCTCAAGAAACCGTCAAGATCCCCCGAGGGGGCGTTAAAGACTCATCAAGATGCCGAAGCTCCACAGCTTTGCGGCACCTTGATCCTCCCCGGCCGCCTCCTAACGGCAGGAGGAGGCATGAAACCCGCGTGGTGGCAGCTCTATGGAATCGGATTGCTTCTGATACTGCTGATCGGTGTCATCGACGCCGCGATCCCACCTGGAGCACTGGGCACTCTGCTCGAGGGCGCCGCGGTCGTCTTCGCTTTCGTGCTGATGGTGGCTTGGCGCCGTCACAATCGAAGGACGCTGGAGCCGGGCAGGCACCGATGACATGTCGCTTGCCAGGGCTGCCACAGCCTTTAGAGTCCCCAACGGCCGCGGGCGCTACACTAAGGCCGTGGGGACGGAACGGCCGGATCCCGAGGCGCTCCTGGCCCGAGTCAAGGCCGAGGAAGCGCGTCGGGGTCGCGGAAAGCTGAAGGTGTTCCTGGGCGCCGCCGCCGGGGTCGGCAAGACCTACGCCATGCTCGAGGCCATACGCGAGCAAAAACTCGACGGCGTCGACGCGATCGTCGGGTACGTCGAGACGCACGGTCGAGCCGAGACGGACGCGCTCCTCGCCGGGCTCGAAATCCTTCCCACGAAGACGATCGATTACCGCGGCACCGCATTACGCGAGTTCGATCTCGACGCCGCGCTCATCCGCCGGCCCGCGCTGATTCTGGTCGACGAGCTCGCCCACACGAACGCGCCCGGCTGCCGACACGCCAAGCGCTGGCAAGACGTCGTCGAGCTGCTCGACTCCGGCATCAACGTCTACACCACGATGAACGTCCAGCATCTGGAGACGCTCAACGACGTGGTGGCGAAGATCACCGGCGTCGTGGTGCGCGAGACCGTGCCCGACTCGGTATTCGAGCAGGCCGACGAGGTCGAGCTGGTCGACCTGCCGCCCGACGAGCTGCTTGAGCGCTTCAAGGACGGCAAGGTCTACATGCCCGAGCAGGCGGAGGAAGCGGTCAAGAACTTCTTCCGCAAGGGCAACCTGATCGCGTTGCGCGAGCTGGCGCTCCGGCGCACCGCCGAGCGCGTCGACGCGCAGATGCGCGTCTACATGCACGAGCACGCCATCGGCAAAGCGTGGCCGACGGCGGAGCGTCTGCTGGTGTGCATCAGCCCGGGGCCGGAATCGGCGCGGCTCGTGCGCGCGGGCAAGCGGATGGCTGATCGCCTCGGCGCCCCGTGGGTCGCCGCCTACGTCGAGACGCCGGCGCAGCTCCGGCTGCCGCCCGAGGTCCGCGACCGCGTGACGCAGACGCTTCGCCTGGCCGAGCAGCTCGGCGCCGAAACCGTCCGGCTGCCGGGCGAGAAGATGAGCGAAGCGATCCTGTCCTTCGCGCACGACCGCAACGTGACGAAGATCGTCGTGGGCAAGCCGCGCCGCCGGCTCTGGACGCGCATCCTGATCGGCTCGATCGTCGACGCGCTCGTGCAGGGCAGCGGCGACATCGACATCTACGTGATCAGCGCCGAGCGCGAGCATCAGGCCGTGCCGCAGACGCCCGCGACCCGGCGCGCGATCCCATCGGACTGGGCACCCTACGGATGGGCCATGGCCGTCGTGGCCCTGGCGAGCGGAGCGGCGTGGCTGACGTTGCCGTTCTTCGAGCTCGCCAATCTGGTCATGGTCTATCTGCTCGGCATCGTCGTGGTGGCGACGCGCTACGGTCGTGGGCCGTCGCTCATGGCGTCGATCCTGAGCGTGGCGGCGCTCGACTTCTTCTTCGTGCCGCCCGTCTTCACTTTCGCCGTCTCCGACGTCCGCTACCTCTTCGTCTTCTTCGTGATGCTGGTGGTGGGGCTCGTGACGAGCGGTCTCGCCGCGCGGATCCGGATGCAGGCCGAAGCCGCCCGCCAGCGCGAGCAGCGGACGGCCGCGCTCTACGCGATGAGCCGCGAGCTCGCGAGCACGCGCGGCCTCGACGAGCTCTTGACGATCGCCGTCCGGCACATCAGCGAGGTCTTCCGAAGCCAGATCGTCGTGCTCCTGCCCGGGACGGGCGGCGAGAGCCTCGTCGAGTGGGGTAGCCCGCAGTTCGCGATCGATTCCAACGAGCTCGGCGTGGCCAAATGGGTGCACGAGCACCACCAGCCCGCGGGGCTCGGTACCTCCACGCTTCCCGGCGCCGCCGCGCTCTATCTGCCGCTGCAGGCGCCCCGCGGGCCCGTCGGCGTGCTCGGGATCCGGCCCGCCGATCGTCACGCGCTCGACTCACCCGATCAGCTCCACCAGCTCGAGACCTTCTCCAACCAGACCGCGCTCGCCATCGAGCGGGCACATCTGGCCGAAGAGGCGCAGCAGGCACAGGTGCGCATCGAGACCGAGCGGCTGCGCAACTCGCTGCTCAGCTCGGTCTCGCACGATCTGCGAACGCCGCTGGCGACGATCAAGGGCGCGGCGACCACGATGCTCGACGGCGACTCGAAGCTCGAGGGATCGACCCGGCGTGAGCTTCTCGAGTCGGTACGCGAAGAGGCCGACCGGCTCAACCGGCTCGTCCAGAACCTGCTCGAGATGACACGGCTCGAATCCGGCGCGCTCCAGCTGCGTCGCGAGTGGCACCCGCTCGAGGAAGTCATCGGCGCCGCGCTGAGCCGCCTCGGCAAGGAGCTGGCCGACCGGCGTGTCGACATGCAGGTCCCGAAGGATCTGCCGCTCGTGCCGATCGACGATGTCCTCATCGAGCAGGTGCTGGTCAACCTCCTCGACAACGCGGTCAAGTACACGCCGAGCTCGAGCCCCATCCGCATCCTGGCCACGTCCACCGGCGAAGCGGTCACGGTGGAAGTCGCCGATCACGGCCCGGGCCTGCCGCGCGGCGAAGAGGACAAGGTGTTCGAGAAGTTCTATCGCGGGCGCCCCGGCGGCCGCGGCGCCGGCCTCGGTCTGGCCATCGCGCAGGGCATCGTCAAGGCTCACGGCGGACACATCTGGGCGCAGAACCTGCCCGAAGGCGGCGTGGCGTTTCTGTTCACGCTGCCGCTAGCGGGCAAGCCGCCCGCCTCCGTGCCCGCCGATGCCTGATCCCGTCGTCGTCGTCATCGAGGACGAGCCCCAGATCCGCAAGTTCCTCCGGGCGACGCTCGAGGGACAGGGCTATCGCCTGTTCGAGGCGACCAACGGCGCCGACGGCGTGGTCGAAGTGGGCTCGCGTCAGCCCGACGTGGTCATCATCGACCTCGGACTGCCCGACATGGACGGTCTCGACGTGATCCGCCGCGTGCGCGAGTGGACCGCGGTGCCGGTCATCGTGCTCTCGGCGCGCGGCGGCGAGCGCGACAAGGTCACGGCGCTCGACACGGGCGCCGACGACTACGTCAGCAAACCGTTCGGCGCCGGCGAGCTGCTCGCGCGGATCCGCGTGGCGCTGCGGCACACCGCCGGCGCCTCGCACGAAGCCGACGACGCGGTGTTCAAAGTCGGCGAGCTGCGGGTCGACCAGCTACGCCGGCAGGTCTTCGTCGGTGAGAAGGAAATGCATCTGACGCCGATCGAGTACAAGCTCCTGACGACCCTGGTGCATCACGCGGGCAAGGTCGTCACCCATCACCAGCTGCTTCGCGAGGTGTGGGGTCCCTCGCACACGGAGCAGGCCCACTACGCGCGCGTCTACATGGCGCACCTCAGACACAAGCTCGAGAGCGAGCCGGCTCGCCCGCGCTACCTGCTCACGGAGCCGGGCGTCGGTTACCGACTGGCGGCGGAGTAGCGGCTACTGCGCCGGCGGCGTCGTGGCGGGCGGAGCCACCGGCGGCGGTGGAGGCGGATTCGGGATCCACACCCACCGATACGCGATGCGGATGCCGTCGCCGCGCAGCTCGTAGCGTCCATGCGCGTACCGCACGACATTCGAATATCTCGGCGCCGGCGCGGGCGCTTGCGTCCGGGCGTAGACCATCTGGTAGTAGGGGTGCTCGACGTAGTTGGGACGCTCGAGGACCACCGGCGCCGGATAGTACGCGGGGGCCGCGTAGACGTAGCGCGGATAGAAGAACGGCGCGACGAAGAGCGAGTTGAAGACCGCGAACGACGCGAGCCCGAGCGCGACGCTGGTGGCCGCGCCGCCGGCTTCGGCGACCGGCACCGCCAGGACGACCACGAAAGCCACGACCAGCGCGAGCGCGATCAATCTACGCATGGACCGAGCCTCCCGACTCCGTCATGTGCCGCTCGGTCGGCTGTCCTGTCAAGCCTTGGAGCCGGTTGCTTGCCGAGTGTCCGAGAATGCGGTATCAGCGTGAGACGAGAGCCGGCGATATTTCGGTACGTCCCCGCCGGCGCCGAGTGAGAGGAGACGCCATGCCCCGCTATCTGAAAGTCGCCGCGGCCCAGATGGGCCCCAATCAAGAGGGCACTCCCCGCGAGGCGATCGTCGAGCGGATGCAGACCATGCTCGAGACGGCGGCGCGCGACGGCGTAGAGCTGATCGTCTATCCCGAGATGGCGCTGACGACCTACTTCCCCAAGCGCATCCGCCGCGATTTCGATCAGTTCTTCGAGACCGAGGTGCCCCCGAAGGCGCTCGAGCCGCTGCTCCGCCGGGCCGCCGAGACACGCGTGGCCGTGCACGTGGGCTTCTGCGAGAAAGCCGACGGTCAGTACTTCAACACCGCGCTCCTGACCGACCGCGACGGGCGCCTCTGCGGCACGTTCCGCAAGATCCACCTGCCCGGCACCAAGGCGGTCGACGGCTTCGCGCAGGTCTACGAGCCTTACTACTTCGCCCACGGTGACACCGGCTATCGTGTGTTCGACGCGGCCGGCGCGCAGGTCGGCGTCGCCATCTGCCAGGACCGGCGCTACCCCGAGAGCTATCGCTCGCTCGCGCTGCAGGGCGCCGAGATCATCCTGATCGGGTACAACACGCCGATCTCGGCGACGGCGCTCGATCTCAACGATCTCTGCATGCGTGCTGGCGCCTACGCGAACCTCTGCTTCGTGGTCGGTGTCGCCAAGGCGGGCATCGAAGACGGCGTCGAGCTGATCGGCGGCTCGTGCATCATCGACCCGCAAGGTCAGGTGCTCGCGAAGGCCGCGACGCGAGGCGACGAGCTGGTCACCGCGCGGATCGACTTCGACCAGATGGTCCCGCTTCGCAAGCGCTGGAACTTCCTCGGGCGCCGTCAGCCCCAGCACTACGGAGATCTCCTGAAGCCCGTCACGGAAAAGGAGCCACATCGATGAGCGCCTCCGGCGTGGACGTCCTCGTTCGCGGTGGCCGAGTGGTCACCAGCACCGACGTGGTCGAGGCCGCCGTGGCGATTCGCGGCGACAAGATCGTCGCGATCGGACCCGACTCGCTCTTGCCCAAGGCCGATCGCGTCATCGACGCCTCCGGCAAGCTCGTGCTGCCAGGCCTCATCGACTGTCACCTGCACGTCGGCCCCGAATACGACGACTGGCGCACGGCGCCGCTCGCGGCCGCGCGCACCGGGCTCACGACGCTCCTGCCCTTCGTCACCTACGAGCCGGGCGAGACCCTGCCCAGGGCGACGGCGCGGCTGCGTGAAGAGGCCGAATCGCTCTCGGTCCTGGACTTCGGCTTCCACTTCATCCTGAATCACGACCCGTACATTCTCGAAGGCATCCCCGAAGCGTTCCGCATGGGTGTGTCGTCGATCAAGCTCTTCATGACCTACAAGAAGCGCGGCAACCGCATGGTCCCTGACCAGTTCATCGCCCAGACGATGGAGAAGCTGGCGGAGCTCGGCGGCATCTGCCAGCTCCACTGCGAGAACGGCGACGTACTCTGTTATCTGGAGGACAAGGCGATCGCCGAAGGCCGCACCAAGCCCGCCGACTTCCCGCCGACCTGTCCGGACTGGACGGAAGAAGAAGCGATCAACCGCGCGATCCTGATCGGGCGGCTCACCGGTTGTCCGGTGTACGTCGTGCATCTCTCGACGCGCCTGGGGCTCGAGCGCATCAAGCGCGCACAGGCCGAGGGCCTGCGCGTGTGGTGCGAGACCTGTCCGCAGTACCTGCTTCTCACCGACCGGGAAATGGATCGCCTGGGGCCCTTCGCCAAGATCGGCCCGCCGCTGCGACCCGCCGACGGCCCTGATCGCGCGGCGTTGTGGGAAGGCTCGGCGCAGGGCTACATCGCGAATCTCGCGAGCGATCACTCGCCGCGCGTGCCGGCGGCGAAGGAGCCCGGGCGCACGAACATCTTCGTCGACGCGCAGGGCAAGCCGATCCCGTTCGGCGCGCCCTCGCTCGAGACCCTGGCGCCCCTGGCCTGGAACGAAGGGGTCGTGAAGCGCGGGCTGCCGCCGACGTGGCTGGCCCGCGTGATGGCCGAGAACCCGGCGCGGATCTTCGGTCTCTGGCCGCAAAAGGGCGTGATCCGACCCGGCGCCGACGCGGATCTGACGATCTGGGACCCGACGCCCGACTGGACCATCCATCAGTCCCAGCATCTGGGCATCGCGGGCTTCACGCCGTACGAGGATTGGAGGATGCGCGGCCGCGCGTGGATGACGCTCGTGCGCGGTCAGGTGATGCTGAACCCGTCCGGCGAGCTCGAGCAGAAGCCCGGCTACGGCCGGTATCTGTCGCGCCGCGGGCCGACGCCGCCGATCGCCGGCACCGTCGTCTGAGCGTGGACTATCTGGACCGTCTCGCGGCGCTCGTCGCCGCGATGCGCTTCGACGCGCTGCCCACCTCGACGGTGGCGGCCGCGAAGCTGGTGCTCCTCGACACGCTGGGCGCGGTCATCGCCGGCAGCGCGATGCCCGAGAACGGCGCGCTCGCTCGATTCGCCGCCGTACGGGCGCCGAAGGGCAGCGCCACCTTGCTCGGCCAGCGCGCCAGGTCCGACGCGTTCTGGGCCGCGCTGACCAACGCCACCGCGGGCGTCGCGCTCGAGGTCGACGAGGGCAGCCGGCTCGGCGGTGGGCATCCGGCGATCCACGTCATTCCCGGCGCGCTCGCGGTTGCCGAGGAGCGCCATCTCGACGGCCGGCGGCTGATCGAGAGCATCGTGGCCGGCTACGAGGTCGGCTCGCGGATCGGCGGCGCGACGACCGTGCGTGCGAACGTCCACTCGCACGGCACCTGGGGGACGATCAGCACGGCCGTCGCGGTCGCCCAGCTCGGTGGCGCCGATGCCGGCACCGTGCGCGACGTCATCAATCTGGCTGCGTCCATGAGCCCGGCCAACACCTGGACGCCGGCGCTCGACGGCGTGACGATTCGCAATCTCTATCCGGGGCGCTCGGCATTCCAGGGAATCCTCGCCGTCGAGCTCCAGCGGTGCGGGTTCACGGGCCTCGCCGATGCGCCGTCCGACGTGTACGGCACGATCCTCGCCGAACGGTTCGAGCCCGAGCTGACGGTCGCCGGCCTCGACACGCTCGCCGGCGGGTCGTACCGCATCGAGCAAAACTACTTCAAGCTTCACGCCTGCTGCCGGTTCAATCACTTCGCGCTCGATGCCGTCATGGCGCTGCGCCGCGCGCACAAGCTTCGCGCCGAGGACATCGACAAGGTGCAGGTCGTCACGATTCCGTTCGCGGTGCGCATGGGCGCGCCCGCGCCGGCGAGCTCGCTGGCCGCGCGGTTCTCGATCCCGTGGGCGGTGGCGGCCGCGCTCGTACTCGGGCGCACCGATCCATCTGCGTTCGACGCGACGGCGCTCGCCGACGAGCGCATCCGCGCGCTCGCCCGGCGCGTCGAGATCGCCACCGATCCCGACATGGCGCCGCGGCGCGCGGATGTCCCAACGGCCCACGTGCGGCTCGTGCTGCGCGGTGGCACGACGCACGAGCGCACCACGTCGGTCGTGCGCGGCGACGCGCTGAGCCCGGTGCCGCGCGACGAGATCGTCGCGAAGTTCGTGAGTCTGGCGGCGCCGGTCCTCACCGAGCCGCACGCCCGCAAGATCGTCGCCGTGGTCGAACGTACCGAGACGCTCGATGACGTCGGCGCGCTCACCGCGGCGCTCGCGGCCTGAAGGGTCCAGATCGTGCGGACCGTCGTGGCGCTGATGATCCTCACCCTCGCCGTGCCCGGGCGTGCCGACGCCACGTGCGTGCCGATCACGACCGGGCTCGATCTGCCGACCACGCTCGTGCTGACCGGGGGCGGCGCGAAGGGCGCGTACGAGGCCGGCGCGGTCGCCGCGCTCGCCGAGGGCGGCCTGCAGATCCGCCTGGTCGCCGGCTCGTCGGCCGGCGCGCTCAGCGCCGCGCTGGTCGCGGCCGGACGCGTCGACCGGCTCGAATCGACGTGGCGCTCCCTGACCCGCGAGCAGGTCTACTCGCTGCGCGCGCCGACGTTCTTCGCCGGTCTGCTTCCGGGCTGGCTGACCCTGCGCGCGCTCGGCAACGTGAGCTCGCTCCTCGACTCGCGGCCGCTGCGCGAGCTCATCACGGCCTCCGTGGAGCTCGAGCGGATTCGCGGCTCGTCCATCGGCCTCGTGGTGACGGCCACCGACCTGGTCCGCCGCGAGCCGCGCGTCTTCGACAACCAGACCGTGACGGTCGATGCGCTCGTGGCGGCGGCCGCGGTGCCGGGCCTGTTTCCGCCGGTCGCGGTCGACGGCGCCCTGCTCGTCGACGGCGGTCTCACCGGCCGCGCGCCGGTACTGGAGGCGCTCGACGCGGCCCCGGTCCAGCGCGCCATCGTCGTGCTGAGCTACGCGGCGGAGGATCATCCCGAGCCGGCCACGACGATTCGCCGATCGATGGAGGAGGCGTTCGAGACCGCGATGCTCCACCAGATCCGCCGCGACGTCGAGCTGGCGCGTCTGAAGCATCCGACCACGGACATCCAGGTGCTGGCGCCCTCGTCCGCCCTGCGGCTCCGCCCGCTGGAGTTCGACACTGACGGGATCGCGCGAGCGCTGGCGCTCGGGCGTGCCGACGCGCAAACCTGCCTGGAGGCGCTGCGGAACTGAGCGGACGCCGGGGCGACGACAGCCTCGCCCCGGCGCCCGATCGAGGTTACGCGCTACGCGGTGGCCAGGTGATGCCGAGCGCGTCGAGACGCCGCAACCGGTCCTGACCGAGCGCCGAATCGTACACGTCGGCCAGCGCCTCGGGGGTCCATCCTTCCTGACGCGTGATCGCGCGGATCTGTACCGGGTGCGACCACAGCGACACCTGGTTGCCGCGTACGTGCAGGACCTGGCCCGTGACGTGCGCGGCCCGATCGCTCGCGAGAAACGCCACGACCGGGGCGATCGCCTCCGGCGGGGCTGCGGCCTGCGCGCGCCGAGTGTCCGGCAGCCGCTCCGTCATGCGCGTCTCGGCGGTCGGCGAGATGCAATTGACGGTCACACCGTACTTCGCCATCGCCAGCGCGGTCGAGCGCGTCAATCCGACGATGCCTTCCTTGGCCGCGGAGTAGTTGGGCTGGCCCGGGCTCCCCTCGAGCCCCGCGGTGGAGGTGAACGTGATGATCCGACCGTACTTGTGCTCCCGCATGTGACGCGTGGCCGGACGCAGCACGGTGAAGTGCCCCTTCAGGTGCACGGCGATGACGGAGTCCCACTCCTCTTCGCTCATGTTGAAGATCATCCGCTCCTTCAGAATGCCGGCGCAGCACACGACGATGTGCAGGTCGCCGAACGTCTTGAGCGCGGTGTCGATCATCGCCTGCCCGCCGGCCATGGTCGCCACGCTGTCGGCGTTCGCGACCGCGTGGCCGCCGCTCTTTTCGATCTCATTGACGACGGACAGCGCACGCTCGCTCGTCGGATCGCGCCCGTCGACCGTCACGCCGTAGTCGTTGACCACCACGCTCGCCCCCGCCGCCGCCAGCGCGAGCGCCACGCCTCGCCCGATCCCGCTCCCCGCGCCCGTCACGACCGCGACCTTGCCGTCCAAGAGACCCATGGCTTCGCCTCCGCGATAGGATTCTTGCCGAGAGACTAACACTACGCATGCACGACGGCGCATCCCAGCCGGTCTGGCCGAGCACCATCCCCGAACTCAACACCACGCGCCTGCGTCTGCGCGCGCCGCTTCCGCGGGACGCTGCGGCGCTCCTGGCCATCCTCGGAAATCCCGAGGTCACCAGATACCACAACATGCCAACGCTCACGACCCTGGCGGAAGCCCAGGCGGCCCTCGACGGGCTTCAGCAGCGCTACGAGGCGCGGGACACGATCCGGTGGGTCATCGAGCTCCTGGAGTCCGGCGAGATGATCGGCACGGTCGGGCTGCTACGGTTCGAGCTGGAGCATCGCCGTGCGGAAGTCGGCTACGAAATCAACCGCCGGGTGTGGGGCCGAGGCCTGGCGCCCGAAGCGGTCGCCGCGGTTCTGCGGTACGGTTTCTCCGTCATGCGACTGCACACGATCGAAGCCGGAGTGCTACCGGAAAATCACCGGTCCGTGCGGGTCCTCCAGAAGCTCGGCTTCGTCGAAGAGGGATTGCGGCGTGACTATCTGTATGTCAAGGGCCGGTTTCACAGCTTCCGGTGGTTCAGCCTTCTCGAATCCGACGCGGCGCCCGAGCGTTGACCGAGCCCTACGCGACGCCGATCAGCGCGGCCAGACGCGCGGGGTCCGCGCTGAGCGCGGCCGATGCGCCGTCGTAGACGATGCGTCCCTTGTCCATGACGATGGTGCGCGAGGAGAACGCGAGCGCGACGCGGCTGTTCTGCTCGACCAGCACGATCGACAGCGCGCCCTCGCCGCGCAGTCGACGCAGCACGACCGCGAGCGCCTCGACGATCACGGGCGCCAGGCCCTCGGTTGGCTCGTCCATGAGGAGGACCGACGGGTTGGTCAGTAGCGCGCGGGCGATCGAGAGCATCTGCTGCTCGCCGCCCGACAACTGGTTGCCCATGTTCGAGAGCCGCGCGGCCAGGCTCGGGAAGAGCTCGAAGACGCGCTCCAGGGTCCAGTGCCCCGGCCGCGCGCCGATGGTCAGGTTCTCGCGCACGCTGAGCGAGGGAAAGATCTCGCGCTCCTGAGGCACCCAGCCCAGCCCGCGGCGCGCGCGGCGAAAGATCGGGACGCGATCGAGGGCGGCGCCGTTGAGCTGGACCTCGCCGCGGTGCAAGGTCGTGTGGCCCATCACGGTCGCCAGCAAGGTGGTCTTGCCGACGCCGTTGCGGCCGATCACGCTGATGCTCTCGCCCGGCGCGAGCGTCAGGGTGACGTCCTCCAGCACGACCGTCTCACCGTAGCCCGCCGAGACGTGCCGCAGGGCAAGCGCCTCAGCCATGGCCGCCCTGACCGAGATAGACCGCGCGGACGTTCGCGTCGGCTCCGATCTCGCGCGGGCTGCCGGTGGCGAAGACGGCGCCGCTCACCATCACCGTGATCCGCTCGGCAAACCGGAAGACCAGGTCCATGTCGTGGTCGATGATGAGCACGCATATCTCGCGCGGCAGGCTGTCGATCGCGTCGAGGATGATATGGCTCTCGGCGCTGGGGACACCGGCGGCCGGCTCGTCGAGCAACAGCACCTGGGGCTTGAGCCCGAGCGCGATCGCGAGCTCGACCAGCCGCTGGCGGCCGTACGGGAGCTCGGAGACGCGGCGGCTCGCGTCGGCTGTCAGCCTGAGCGTCTCGAGCAGGCGCATCGACTCCTCGACGACGTCCGAACGCGCCCCGGCCGGACGAAACATCGACGGCGCCGCGCCGACACGTTCGGCGACCGCGATGTAGACGTTCTCGAGAACTGAGAGCCGCCTGAAGAGACGATTGATCTGAAACGTGCGGGCGATCCCGAGCTTGACACGATCCGCTTGCGCCACGCTCGTGATGTCCTGCCCCTTCAGCAAGATCGCGCCGGACGTGGGCGCGACGACGCCGGTCAACAGATTCACGAGCGTGGTCTTGCCGGCGCCGTTGGGGCCGATCAGCGCGTGGCGCGCTCCGGGCTCGAGCGCGAAGTCGATGTCGCGCGCCGCGGCCAGCGCACCGAAGTTCCGGCAGAGCGCGCGCGTCTCGAGCAGCGGCGTCACGGCGTCGCGCGGGACGGCCGGATCCGGCGCACCGCGGCGTCGACGATGCCCAGGATGCCGTTCCTGGCGAACAGCGCGATGACGACGAGCAGGAGGCCGAGGCCGAGCTGCCAGGCGGTCGGATAGATCTTCGACAGGAAATGCGACAACGCCATGTAGGCCACCGCGCCGACGAAGGCGCCGTAGAGGCGGCCGTAGCCGCCCAGCACCAGGATGATCAGCACCGTGGCGGCGCGATCGAGGCCGAGCGTGCCGAGGTTCACGTAAGCGTTCGCCTGCGCCCAGATGCCACCCGCGACGCCAGCGATCGCGGCCGACAGCGCGTAGCACAACACGAGCCGCCTGCGCACGGGCGCGCCGACCGCGTGCATGCGGAGCGTGTTCTCGCGGATCCCCGTCAGGCTCTGTCCGAACGGCGAATAGACCAGCGTCCGCACGAACACGAAACAGACGAATAGCACCGCGAGCACGTAGAGGTACTGGGTCGTCGGATACAGCGGGTTGAACTCGAAGCGGCCGAGCAGCGGCGCGATCGGCAGGCTGTCGAGCCCGTCGAATCCGCCCGTGTAGTCGTGCGCGAGGTTCGCCGCTTCCTCGAGGAGCGCCATCGTGCACAAGGTCAGCATCAGCAGGGTCAGACCCTGCGTGCGCAAGAGCACGAGCCCCGAGCCCAGGCCGATCGCCGCGGCCACCACCGCGGCCAGGATCAGGCCGCTGATCGGCTCGTTCCAGATCCCGCGTTTGGCCAGCATGCCGACCGTGTAGGCGCCGGCGCCAAAAAATGCCGCCTGCCCGAGGGTGACGATGCCGGCGTAGCCGAGCACCAGGTCGAGCGAGAGCGCGAACAGCACCGTGATCAGGAGCTCGGTGCCGAAGCCGAGATATTTCGGAAAGGCGAAGAAGAACGCGAGCGCAAGAACCCACGGGATCGCCTCCCACGCCCGCACGCGGTGACGGCCGACCAGCGCGACCGCCGCCGGATGCTCACGCCAGTCGATCGCGGCTGGTGTCACGTGGTCCTGGCGCCGAACAGGCCCTGCGGCCGCCAGAGCAACAACAAGATCGTGAGCGCGTAGATGAAGGCGGTACCGCCCTGGGGCAGATATTTCTTGAGCGTGAAGTCGAGGACGCCGATCAGGAGCGCGGCGTAGAAGACGCCGGTCACGCGACCCAGCCCGCCGACCGCGACCACGATCAGGAAATACACGAGGTACTTCAGCGCGTACTGCGGGTCGAGGCCGAGAAACTCGGCGCCGAGCCCGCCGCCCAGCGCTGCCATGCCGCTGCCGAAAGCGAACGTGAGCGTGAACAGGCGCCCGATGTTGATGCCAAGCGACTCGGCCATGCGGCGGTTGTCGACGGCCGCGCGGATCTGCGCGCCGGTGCGCGTGCGCTCGAAGCCGAGCCAGAGCCCGCTGACGATCACGATCCCGACCACGATGAGCACGACGCTGTAGGTGCGGTAGTGCGTGATGCCGAGGTTGACCTGGCCCTGCAGGAAGGTCGGGAGCCGGAGCGGCTGGTTCTCGGGCCCGA
>JACXTT010003078.1_pt1 | contig 26046 bp, 15 predicted proteins | sample 9270951 | NCBI WGS metagenome assembly JACXTT01 (sample SAMN15532306, study PRJNA645909) | rock metagenome | isolation source: weathered quartz diorite | place: Puerto Rico | collected 2017-06-21
CAGGACTTGGGTCATCGCGCCAGGCGAGCAACCGCGAAAGCTCTGGGACCGCAGACAGCAAGACGCCTATAACAACCCAGGCTCGCCAGTCATTCGAAGGGACGGAGGTGCGGGGCGCTTCGCCGGCCTGGGCGGCGGACGCTTCAGCGCCTTCGGCGGCGGCGGGTTGATTCTACAGACCGGGAATATCATCTATCTGGCAGGCGCAGGTGCCTCTCCAGACGGAGACCGGCCGTTTCTAGATCGACTCGATCTACAGACTCTCAAGACTGAGCGGATCTTCCGCTGTGGCGAGAAGAGCTACGAAGCTGTCGTCGCGCCTCTCGATGACGACGCAAAGACGTTGCTCACCGAGTACGAGACGGCGACGGATCCCCCCAATTATTATGTACGCGACCTCGCAGCAGGGACGAAACGGGCACTCACTCAATTTAAGGATCCTGCGCCCCAGCTCACCGGCGTGGAAAAACAACTCGTCACCTATCAGCGGAAGGATGGCGTAAAACTGTCCGGAACGCTCTATCTCCCGCCCGGCCACAAGAAGGGTGAGCGACTTCCGATGCTCATGTGGGCGTACCCGCGCGAGTTCACGGATACGGACACCGCCAGTCAGGTCGCCGGCTCACCCTATCGCTTCACCAGGGTGAACGGCATATCGCACCTCTTCTTGCTGACCCAGGGCTATGCCATTTTCGACAACCCGACCATGCCGATTGTGGGAGCGGGGGAAACCGCGAACGACACTTACGTCGATCAATTGGTGGCGAGCGCCGAAGCCGCAGTTAATAAGGTCGTCGAGATGGGTGTTGCCGACCGCGAGCGCATAGGCATCGGAGGTCACAGTTACGGTGCATTTATGACGGCCAATCTCCTTGCACATTCCGGGCTATTCAGAGCCGGCATTGCGCGCAGTGGCGCATACAATCGCACGCTCACTCCGTTCGGGTTCCAAAACGAGAGGCGCACATTTTGGGAAGTACCGGAGACCTATGCCAAGATGTCTCCCTTCTGGTATGCCAACAAGATCAGCGAGCCACTCTTGTTGATCCATGGCGAGGCGGATGACAACTCTGGCACCTTCCCAATCCAGTCCGAGCGTCTTTATATGGCGCTGAAGGGCCTAGGCGGCACGGTGCGGTACGTCACGCTCCCGTACGAGGCCCACGGTTACTCTGCACGCGAATCTGTTTTCCACACCTTGGCAGAGATGGTGAACTGGATGGACAAATATGTGAAGAGCGCCGGCCCGAGGAGCACTGGGGCGGCAGCCTCGAGATGAGGAGGTGCATCCGCGTTCTTCCGCCCCGTGGTTAGCTATCGGCTCTAGTAGCGGCCGTACCGGCCATAACCGTCCTCATATCCCCGGCGAAATGCGTCGCGGTATGCGGCCCGGTAACCCTCGATGTTTCCATATTGGGAGCGATAACCGCTGTCACCGTCTCGAAAGTGCTCGGAGTTGTTCGGATTGAAGCCCCTGCGGTTGTTGGCATCGTCCCGCCCTCGTTCGACGCCGACGCGATAGCCTCTGTCTTCGGCGACACGGCGACCTTCGTCAGTCAATCCCCCATATGAGACACCCCCATAATAGGGTCCGTTCTGGGGATACCCCTGTGGATAGCTCGACGGTGGATAATAGGACCCACGGGAATTGCCCCGATAGCCTTCGTCATATCCTCGGCGAAATGCCTGGCGGTAGACTCCCCGGTACGCCGCAAGGCTTCCGTATTGAGAGTGGTATCCGCTATCACCGTCTCGAAAGTGCTCTGAGCGGCGCGGATTGAAGCTTCGGCGATGGTTCACATCGTCCCTGCCCCGGTCCAACCCGGTTCGGTAGCCTCTCTCCTCGGCGATGCGGCGACCTTCGTCTGACATGCCTTGTCCATTGTAGTAGGGTCCGCCCTGGTGATAGGGTCCCCCCTGAGGAGGGACATATTCCTGATCGCGATCTCGCGGCCAGTCTCGATTTTGAGCAGATGCCCAGCCTCCACCCAGAAGCAGCAGCGTAAAGACCAATGCGAGTTGAGCGAATACCTTCGGCCATAACGTGGCCGCGTCTCCTATCCGTCGGTAGTCTCTCATGGTAATTCCTCCAAACTCTTGAGATGAAAGTTCTCCCGCAAAAGGTGGCCCACTTTATTGGATTAGGGCTTCGCCGCCGGGAACGCGACCTTGACGGTCTTGATTTCGTAGGGACCGGTTGGAACGGCGATTTCGCGGCCGTCAGCCCCCAAGGCAAGTGGGCGCTCCTGCTTTTCCATTAGGTTCACTTCGAATGCACGGGTCGCTTTTTCCGGAAGGTAGAGCCGGACTGGACCCTGCCTACCGGCGAACTCATAGAATCGGAAGATTAACCCATCATCGTCTTCCGCCTTCTTCACGACCGTGAGAATCGCATTGCTGGGCTCAATCCGGGCGAACGAGAGCCTCTTCGGCAAGGATCCGGAGTGGCTGTAGGCGGTAACTGGAATCAGCGGATAATTCAATTCATATCCTTGGCGCATCGTGCCCCCCGACTTCCAGCTTCCTTTATGCGGATAGAGGGAGTAGGTGAATTCATGGAAGCCTTGATCCGTGCAGCACTCCCCGTTTGTGCCGGGATGCGTCGCGGCGCGAAGCAAAGATAAACGGATGACATTTCCCTTTGCATCGTACCCGTACTTGCTGGCATTCAGCAGACTGAGCCCGTGGTTTGCGTCCGAGAGATCGCCCCATCGTAAAGCAGGAACTTCAAATTTCGCCTGGTCGGCGGGAGTGTCGCGGGTTGTAGGCCGCTGTATCGCGCCGTAGGGAATCTCGAACGTCGCAGAAGTCGTTTGCACGTCCACTGGAATGCCGACCTTGAGCAGGATGTGCTGTTCGTGCCAGTCCGCTTGCATATCCACATCGACGCGTGGAATTCCGGAATAAAGGGAGATGTGTTGAACGAAAGTGGAACTTTGAAATTTGTGCTTGACGCGAATCACCGCGCGTACCGGACCACTCTCGATCAGCTTCACTTCTTGCGGTTGCTTCAAGTCCCAGGATTCTTCGTCGAACTTTATCTCCCAAGCGTCCTGTCTGGGGGGCTTATCGACGAAAGTCTGAAGGAGGTTGCCGCACCCTCCGCGAGGGATCGTCTCCCTACCATCGGCCTTATTGACGAGACTCGTGATGCAGCCGGTATTGGGATCGATCCGGAGTCTAAGGAATTCGTTCTCGAGTATGGTCCTCGTCGCTCTCAGAGCCGACGCCACAGGACGAGCCTCCCTGACCGGCACCCAGTGAATGACTTCGTAGCCGAGCGCCGGAATCGCTCTCGCCATTACCCGCACCTTGACTCGATCAGGTGTGTTGCCCGCGGGAAGGATCTGCGAAACCATCGGCTGGCCCGACGAATCCCTGACTTCCATCTCCTCACCGGCCCGCGGCCGCGGTCCCTCCACGACGACCGGCCCGCTTCTCTCCCAAGAGAGCGGATTGAAGATGATTATTCGCAGACCGGCTCCTTCCGTGTCTACGCGGGTTGCGATCTCCTCCAGTGCGGAGTACAGGAATCTCTCACCTTCGAGAGTGACTTCTCTCAGGTTGCGGGCCGCATCCAGATAATTCACCGCTATTCCAGACCCGGGCATGATGTCATGGAAATGATCGAACAGTAGCTTCTTCCACGAGTCCTCAAGCTCTCTTTGCGGGTACGAACGATGAGCAAGGAAAGAGAGGGAGGAAAACTTCTCTGCATTCTGCAGTAATTCTTCGTTCAGACGAATTTGCTTTTTGGTTTCGGACTGGGTCGTGTAGCAGCCCCGGTGATACTCGAGGTACAGCTCGTCATTCCAAACCGGGGGCTTCAGCTCGCCGAGCCGCAAGTTCTTCAAAACGTCTCCAAGGAATTCCCGCACCGTGCTGTAGGAAATCCGTGGAAAAAATGCCGACGGATCTCGCAAGCGAGCTATTTCGTCCAGCATGACACGCGTAGGTCCGCCGCCATGATCCCCCACGCCATAGAGGTGCATGATTTCGGGAATGCCCGTGGAAGGCACATACGTCGCCAGGTCGGCGGCGAGGAGCACCGGATCCACGTCATTGTTATAACGGTGCGGGAAATAGGTTAGGACTCGGCTGCCGTCTGGGGATTGCCACCAGAATAGTTTGTGCGGGAAAACGGTCGTCTCGTTCCAGGACATCTTCTGAGTGACAAAGTAGTCCAAGCCCGACTTCTTGTAGATTTGCGGCAATTGCCAGCTGTACCCGAACGAGTCGGGATTCCAACCGATGTTGACATCCACGCCGAATTTTTGAAGGAAATATCGTTTCCCAACCAGGAGCTGACGCACCAACGACTCGCCGTCGGGCATGTTCAAATCCGGCTCCACCCACATGCCGCCGACGATCTCCCAGCGACCCTCCTTCACGCGTTCCTGGATTTGGCGAAACAGGTCCGGATACTTTTCCTCCATCCAGGCGAACGCCTGGGCGCTCGATTGCGTGTAGGTAAAATTCGGGTACTCTCGCATCAACTGTAGAGCAGTGGAAAAGGTGTCGCGCACAATCTCCACGGTCTCTGTCCATGGCCACAGCCATGCCATATCGATGTGCGAATTACCGACCGCCTTGACCGAGAATTGCTTCATCCACTCAAGCAGGGGCTTTAGATGTCCGCGGGCAGCCTCTAACGAGCCCATGAAGGCCGCTTGATCTCCTCGATCGAGGGCTCCGAAATCGATCGCGTTAACGGCGGCGTCCAGCACCCTCTCCCTTTCCGCACTACCATCGGGAAATCCCGCGAGTAGCGCCACCGCCGACAAAATCTCCCGCCGGAACGCTCCCGGGTCAGGCTGGCCGGGATACTCGATCGATAGATAGCCGCTCGACAACCGGCTGGTATTCACGCCCACCAGGATGCGCTGCCCGGGATTGGCTCGCTCCATGATGAGAATAGGAAGTAGAAGCCGGCCGTTCCCCTGCCCCACCAGAGACCCATTGACGAAGACACGCGTCGCCGAAGAGACGCGAAGCACCAGATGCACCCGGCTCCCGTGAATGTCCTTACCGCCAACCGTCGCCGGAATCTCCACCCAGGTGCGATACCACCCGGGCGCGCTGCCCGAAGCCGGCGCGCTTCCAGTCTCTTCTGGCAAATTTAACGACTTCCAGTTGGAGTCGTCCAAGGATGGATCTTCAGGGTGAGCGAGATCAGCCGGGTGGTAACGCCATTGGCTCAACGGCACCGCGCTCATAGACTCGAGGCGGCCGAGCACACTCAGATAGCGATCCGGTGGCCGTGCGGGAGGCGATTGAGGTCGGGGTTGCGCCTGCGTCGAGGCCCCCATGAGGAGGCAGCACCAGCCGGCGAGTCCCAACAGTCTCCAGATATTCTTGGCCCTCATGGACGGTGAAAGTGTCAACGGGTCAATGGGTCGAAGAGTAAATGGGGCAACGAGTCCGAAGTCGGGGAGGTCTGAACTTCGGACGTCGGCCTCAATGTGACTCATTGACCCGTTGACTCATTGACCCATTGACTCATTGACCCATTGACTCATTGACCCGTTGACTCATTGACCCGTTGACTCATTGACCCATTGACTCATTGACCCATTGACTCATCTTCCGCGGCCCAGGGGTCTGCCGATCGCGCGCTGAGTCTCCACCCGCGCCTGGAAGAGCTCAGCGCGAGCCTGGGTGTAGGCGGTCTCAACGTCAGCCAAGCGGCGCTGCTCGCTCACATAGTCGGCCAGACGAAGTTCTCCTTGCTCAAATCCCAGCCTTGCCATGCGCACATTGCCCTGAGCCAGCCGCAATGTTCGATCCTCATAAATCTTCACTTCGCGTTGTGCCTGGTCGAGCCGCTTTATCGCGATCGTCACATCTCGGCGCACTATTTGCTCCACGTTCTTGCGATGTAGGCGCGCTTCGTTGAGCGTGGCCACACTCTCTCGGAGAATGCCCTGATTGCGATTGAAAGCGGGCAGGACAATCGACATCCCGAACTTCAATTGCCAGTCGATCGGCGGCTCCGGTGGAGGGTTGCCCGTGTTCTCTCGTTTGAAACCTACGATTACCCCCAGATCGGGGAACTTTCCTGTTTCGGCAAGTCTGATTTTGGCCTCTGCCACCTGCTCGGCCAATTTAGCAGATTTCAGATCCGGTCGCAGCTCTGACGCGATACTCATGGCCTCATCCAAGCTCAGTGCCTCGACGACGGATGTGCCGGGTTCGTATCGCAGTTTGAGGTTCTCCTCGAGAGGCGCGCCGAGCAGCGTCTTGATCTGCAAGACTAGAGTGTCCAACTTGTTTGCCGCCCGCAGCCTGTCGGACTCGAGCCTTGCGGACTCGGCTTCGACCTGCGCGAATTCATAGCGCGACGCGTCACCGGCCTTTATTCTCAGTTGCGTCGCACTGCGCATGCTTTCGTTCAACTCCGAGATGCGCTCCAAGGAGTAAAGATGCGAGGCTTCCGAGAGCGCCTGGCCGATCACCGTTGCCAGCTCGGCCGCCCGCTGGCGTTCCAGGTCGGCCACTTCATAACGAATGCGCTCGATCTCCATCCGAGCGACATCAATGCGCCTGCCCCGTTTACCGAACAATTCCAGCGGTTGGTTGAGCGTCATCTCCTTCTCGCCGAGTCCCTGCTTGCTGATGTATCGATCGCTCTTATCTTGAAACTCGAGGCGCGGGTTGGGCCAAAGCTCGGCTTGCGCAAGCCGTCCTTCAGCCTGAGCCAGTCGTTCCCGCGCCGCTTGCAGCTCAAGGTTGTTGGTCGACATCCGGCTCAGGAGATCCTCGACCGAGGTGCCTGTGTCCGATACATAATCAGCGCTCTTGGGTAAACTCTGCCCGCTGGCGCTCGCAAGCCCCGGCTGCTGATCTTTAGCCCGGTCGTCTGCGGTCGCCACAAAACCTGAGAACGCCATTAGCAATAGCAGCGTCAACCCGCCAAAGTATCGATTGTACTGCACGACATTTACCTCCTGCTTAGGTCCTGGGCTCAATCCTTCGAGGCCAAGACGCGTTTTTCGAAGTCTGAATTAGCGCCTAAGTCCGCCGGGATTATCTCGTCCATCTCCGATGGTTTCGACCCTCTACCGAACCTGAGAAATAGGGTCGGAATCACAAGCAGGTTCAGGATTGTTGATGAGATCAGTCCGCCCAGGATGACGACGGCCATAGGCTGCTGCAGCTCTCGCCCCGGCTCCCCGACGCTCACGGCGATGGGGAGCAGACCCAGTCCGGCAGCGAGAGCGGTCATTAAGATCGGTGACAATCGTTCCATAGCCCCACGAACAGCCAAGTCGTGGCCGAAGGGCAGGCTCTCCTCTCGCATGAGGTGCTGATAATGCGAAATCAGCATGATGGAGTTTCGCATGGTGATACCGAAGAGCGCGATCAATCCGATCAGTGACGCAACCGAGTGTGTGCCGCCTGATACAAGAATCGCTACGATGCCGCCGATCAGAGCGAGCGGTAAATTGACCAATACCAGCGCGACCAGCCGGGATGAGCGAAACGCAAAATAGAGTAAGAGGATGATACCGATGAGCGCCACGCCGCCCAGGAGCGCCAGTTGCCGCGAAGCCGCCTGTTGTGCCGCATACTGCCCTCCGAATACGACGTAGTACCCGGGCGGCAAGCCGACTCGTGATCCAACCGCCCTTTCCACGTCCTGGACGACGCTCGCTAAGTCCCGATCCTGCGCGTTCGCCCGCACTGTGATGAAACGCTGCGCCGCCTCGTGTTCGATGGTCGCGGGGCCCTCGACCACCGAAATGTCGGCCAGGGATCCGAGTTCGACATGGGCTCCCGTCGTCGTGTCAACCAACGTCGAGCGGATGCGGGAAAGATTCTCGGTCGCTTCCGGCGCGTACCGCACAACTAAGTTGTAGCTGCGCTGACCTTCGATCACTTGAGAAACGACCTGCCCACGGAAAGCAGCTTCAATCAGACGAGACAGCTTGTCACTGCGCAGTCCATAACGGGCCAGTTGATCGTGGTTGTACTTGACTACGACCTTCGGGATGCCGGTCTGCTGCTCGAGGGTGAGATCGACAATCCCGCGCACGCCCCTCATCGCGGTTTCGATCTGCTTACCCTTCTCCTTGAGCCGGTCTAAATCCGGACCGAACAGCTTGACGGCGATCGAAGAGGTCGTGCCCGACATCACCTCCATGATCCGCTCGGACAGATAGCTCTCGATCTCGAAGTTGAATCCCTTAATGTCTTCGAGAGCGCTCCGGACATCGGCGGCGACCGCGTCGCGCTTACGACCCCGTAGGCTCAGCCTGACGTCGATCTCGGCCGCATTCATTCCTGCGGTCGCCTCGTCGAGCTCAGCGCGGCCGGCTCGGGGCGCTACCAGCTCAACCTCGGGTACTTCATGGAGCTTCCTCTCCACGATGTGCCCCACGCGGATACTCTCGGCGAGCGAGGTTCCGGCCTTCCCTTCCATGAGTACGATAAGATTGCCTTCCTTAAACTGAGGTAAGAATTCGCCGCCCAGGAACGGGACAATCGTGAGCGCGGCGATCAACATCGCCGCAGACACGGCAGTCACCACATAAGGATGCCGCAAGACATACTCGAGCACGGGCCGGTATCGGCTCTTGAGGTATCGCACACTAAAGCTGTCTTCCTGGTGAGTCGCCGCAGCCCGTGGCAAGAGAAAGTAGCAGAGAGCGGGTGTTACAGTCAGGGCCACAACCAGCGAAGCCAGAATGGCCACAATATAAGCGGCGCCAAGCGGCGAGAAAATAGCTCCTTCGAGACCGGTCAGTTTGAATATCGGCAAGAAGACCAGCGCAACGATGAGCGTGGCGAAGACTACCGAGCCGCGCACTTCGGTTGATGCCCGGAAGATGATACCTGACACCGGCTCTCGTCGCCGCGAGCTGACATTCTCGCGCAGGCGGCGGTAGACATTCTCCACGTCAATGATCGCATCATCCACCACTTCGCCGATGGCGATAGCGAGTCCACCCAGCGTCATGATGTTGAGCGTTGCGCCGGAGTTTGTCAGCACCAGTACAGCCGCCACGAGCGAGAGCGGGATCGCGAGCAAACTGATCAAGGCCGATCGCCAGCTGAAGAGGAAGAGCGAGAGGACCAGGATAACGAGAATGGCGCCCTCGATCATCGCGCGGTTAACATTCGAGATTGCCACGTTGATGAAGTCTGCCTGCCGGAACAGGTGAGTGTTCATGTGCACACCTGGCGGCAGGCCCTTCCGGATCTCTTCGAGGGCCTTGTCGGCTTCCTCCGTTACGTTCAGTGTGTTGGCCCATGGCACCTTCATCACCGTCAGAAAGACACACGGCTTACCGTCGATGGAGGCATCGCCGACCTTGAAGGCCGGCCCGATTTGCGCTTTAGCCACCTGTGAGATCGTGATCGGCACACCATTCTTGACGGCGATGACGGCCTTCGATATGTCGTCGGGAGTGTGGACTCGGCCTTCGCCCTGGATGACCAATTCCTGCGATGGGCTGACAAAAAAACCGGCGCCTGCATTCCGGTTGGCCTCGGCCGCGGCCGCCATGACTTCATCCAGCGTGACACCGTAGTCCCGCAGCCGTTCCGGCGAGGCGATGACCTGATACTCCTTAACCTCCCCACCCAGAATGATGACTTGCGAGATACCCGGTACCGCGAGCAAGCGCGGCCTGATCACCCAATCGGCGAGGTCGCGCAGTTCATACGGCGAAACGGTATCCGAGGTGAGCGTCATTTTGATCACCATCCCGACCGGTGCCTGGATCGGGTTCAACTGTGGCTCGCGAACCGTCGCAGGCAAATGGACGCGGGCCAACGCGATCTTTTCAGCAATCAACTGGCGGGCAAGGAAGAGACTGGTCTGTGGTTCGAACGTGCAAGTGATGACCGACAATCCGGCGGCCGATTGGGAACGAATGTCGGTGAGTCCTGAGGTGCCATTGAGGGCGGACTCAATCGGCGTCGTGACCAGGGCCTCCACCTCTTCAGGCGAGGCGCCGGGAGCTTCAGTCTGAAGGATGACCTGTGGTGGCGCGAAGTCGGGAAATACATCGAGCGGGGCGCGCGTGGCAGAGCGCACACCGAATATGATCATCAGCGCCGCTCCCACGAGCACCACTACACGGTTTCGGAGCGACCAGAGAATTACGCGATTGAGCATACTCGTGAAAGACTACCGACGCGGCGAAACTGCGAGACGAGGTCGCGAGCATTTAGTGGATCAAAAGAGAAGTGGCAAAGGGTCTTGATGGAATTCATTCGCTGTCTTCTTCAAGCAAACCACCGCGGCTCGTCGCCGTGTCCCCGCGTCGCCGTCAGGGTTCCTCCTTCTTCTCTTCCCCACCGGCGGCCAGAACTTGCACACCAGTGGCAACTACCTTCTCGCCTTTGGTCAGTCCGGATGTGACGAGCACTCGATTGTCTTGCCGGACCCCGGGCTTTACCTCGCGACGCTGGTACTCACCCGCTCGCAGCTCGACATAGACCACCGAGTGGCCTTGCTCTTCGATAATGGCGGAGGCGGGCACAGACAGACCAGTTGAAACGCCTCCTGAGGGCAAGCGGACGTCCACGTTCATGCCTATCGCGAGCACCTCATCGCGGTTCGCAACCTCGAAGATCGCTCCCTCGGTCTTATTTATCGGATCAACCTGGTTCGAAAGACTGACTAGGTTCCCCGCGAATGTTGTCCCGGGCGCCGCCCGGGTCCTGATCTCCGCCTTACGCGCCCTGCGAACGGCGGCCAACTGGTCCTCGAAAACCTGGGCCTCGACCCATACGACGGTTAGATTGATGATTTCGAACAGCGGTTTGGTGCTGTCCACCTGCTGGTTCGGCGCGGAGTTCACCGCGGTGATGGCGCCCGAGATCGGCGCCAGTATGGGCGTTCGTCGCGGGTTTGACGGGGCGTTTGATGCGAGCGCGTCGTAGCGCTCCTTGGCCCGCACCGCCATCTCGTGTCGGGCACGAGCAATCTCCAAATCGGTTTCAGCCTGCTGCACTTGTTTCAGCCCAATCACACCGCCTTCGTAGAGTATGCGTGCGCGCTCAAGATCTTTTGTCTTCTGCGCCATGTCGCGCTGGCTCTGTTTGATCTGTGACTCGAGATCGATTCTTTTCTCTTCGGTGGTGGTGAATTCACTCGCTGACATCTCCTGCTCAAGGGTGGCCAATACCTGACCCTGGCGCACAGTCTTGCCGACGAACGGGAACCCAGCTCCGGCCATCAACCGTCCTGGGAACGGCGACGTAACTGCGGCTTGCTGGCCGCTGCGTGGAACGACGCGGCCTTGAACCGAAACAGTTTCTTGGAGCTGGGCCTCGACGACCTCCTGCGTCACGACACCCGAAGATTTGATTTGATCCGCCGTTAGTTTGACGACGCCTTCCTGAGTTTTTTCGGATCCTTCCTTCTTGGACGACTCTTCAGGGGCAGCCGCACTCTTATTCGGCGCGCGGCAGGCCGACATAGACCAGAGCACAATCAACTCCAGGCTAATCACTATCAGCGATCGAATGCGCATGGACTTGGTCCCATTTGAGTCATTGAACAGAATCGAGAACGGGATGAACGCCTGGATAATGGCTCCGAACCCGCACCATTCATTTTCCGAGCCGGCTGAGCACGATGAGCACCAGCGTGACGGTAATCGCGCCGCCGATGCGCGTAGCGACCTGGGCGAATGGCATCAAGACCATCCGGTTAGCAGCCGTCAAGATCGCGATGTCGCCCGTGCCGCCCTGGCCGCTGTGGGTGGCGTTGACGATGGCTGTTTCGATGGGATACATCTTCAGCCAACGCCCAACCACAAAGCCCGTCGCCATCAGCGACGAGACGGTGGCAAAGATGGTGATCAGGTTAGCCAGGTGGAAAGCGGCGATTAGCTTATCCCAAGGCGTGATAGATGCGCCGACCGCGAAGAGTAGCGGATAGACGATCGCCGTCGAGAAAAACTTGTAGACGACATAGGCTCCTTCTTGCAGCTTGGGCGACGCCGCGTGGGTGAGCTTCACGACCACGGCGATGAAGAGCATAGCCACTGGGGCTGGCAGTCCAAACAGCTCGTGAGACAGCACACCGAGTAGGTAGAGCGAAATAGCCATGATCCCTGCGGCTGCGATATGGCTCACGTCCATGTGACCCGTGATCTGCTCCTGCTTGGGATCCATGTCATCGCGCTCACCTGGCTCCAAGCGCCCCTCGCCCGTTAGGTGCGGAAATCGCTTGCCAACATAGTTCAACAGGCCGGAGAGCAGGATCGCCATTAGGCTGCCCAGCATCACCGGTGGCAACACCTGCGCGAACAGGTCGCCTTGGTTCTGATGCAGGATCTCGGAGTAGCCCATGGAGAGTGGGATCGCTCCTTCCCCGACCCCTCCTGCCATGACCGGCACCACGGTGAAAAAAAACGTCTGCCGAGCTCCCATACCTAGCAGCGTACCTACCGCAGTTCCTACGATGGCCGCCATGACCGAACCGGCTGCCAAGGGAATGAAGATCTTAAGAAAACTGCGGATCAGCACGCGACGATCCATGCCCAGGATACTGCCCACAATGATCGCGGTTATGAATAAATAGAGGAAGTTGGTCGATCGGAAGAAATCTGTCACCGGCTTCAACAGCAAATCCGGCAGGAGATGATAGTAGACCAGGCAGGATGGAACGAAGGTGGCGAAAATTGCGGCTCCACCGATATTGCGAAGAATGGGCAGACGCCTGCCGATCTCGGCGCAAGTGACCCCGCCCAGCATCATGATAGCGATCACCATCGAAATCTCGCCTGATACTTTGTGGCTCCGGACGAAGACTGCGATCATGCCCACGAGAAGCAAATATACGGGCAAGGGAACGGTCCCGATTCTGCGTTCCATCAGCTTCCACCAGCCTTTGGGCCAGAAACCCTCGAACGTCTCTTCGGTGGCGTCCGCGGCCAGGGATCTGGTAGCACCTTCTGGTTGGGTCCCCATTGGTTCTCCAGCTGTTCGCTCTTGGGCTGAGGCGATGGATCTCGCGCTGTGATGCTACAACGGAAGCGAGACGGTGAACGTGCTTCCCGAGCCTGGCTGGCTCACTATATCAACCGAGCCCCGGTGGGATTCGGCGGCTAGTTTGACAATCGAGAGGCCGAGCCCACTGCCGCCGTTGGCCCGCGTGCGCGAGTCATCCACCCGGTAGAACCGGTCAAAGACGCGTTGGACACACTCCGGCGGTATACCGATGCCGGTGTCGGCGACGACCAGTCGGGCCCGCGATTGTTCAGAGGTTAGTTCGACGCATACCGATCCGCCTGCGGGCGTGTACCGTATGGCGTTGTCGAGCAGGTTGACCGCCATCCGCTTGAGGAGCTCTTCATCTCCACGAAATGAGATGTCTTCCCCCATTTCGTAAGTAAGGCGCACCCCTTTGGGAGTAGCCAACGCCTGTGCGGCGCGGCAACACTCCTCCACCAGATCGTTCAAATAAAGCTCTTCCACGCGCAATTGCTGCTCCCCGGCGTCTGCGCGAGCGAGAGCCAGCATATCGTTGACGATGCGCACCATTCGCTTCGATTGGTTGTGAATGATGTCGAGCGATTGCCTATATTCGCTGGCCCCGCGGTCTTGCGCGAGGGACACCTGGGCCTCGCCGTGGATAATGGAAAGCGGCGTTCGCAACTCGTGCGATGCGTCGGCCATGAACTCGCGCATGACTCGGAAGGAAGCGTCCAACCGCGAGAGGAGAGCGTTAAAGATCTGCGTGAGGCGCCCCAATTCGTCGTTGGGGCTTCTGATGGTGAGGCGCTCGTGCAGGTTCTGTGCGCTGATCCGGTCCGCTTGCTCCGAAATGGTGACAACAGGTTCCAGGCTCTTCCGGGCCAGGAGGAATCCTCCGATGGCCGCCAGCGCCAGCGCCGCCGGCAGACCGAACAAGATGATGGCTCGCATGCGGCCAATCTGCCCCTCCAGCTCGTCCAGAGACTCGAGCACGCCGACTGTATAGCCGACCCCCTCAGCCTGAAATGGCACGACGACTAACCGTTTGTTCAAGTGCGGTTCGGTCGCGAACGCAAATCCGCGCCCGGGAGGGAGGTCGCGCAGGATCCTCGTCGCTTCGATGCCCGCGGTGATGTCCTCACCGCTCGCGGCCAGCAACTCGTCCCCACGAAAAATCGCGGTGCTCAGCCTCTCCAATTTTAGCTCGCGCACCGTCTCTTTGGCTCCACCGATCGCGTTCTTTCGTTCGGCAAACTCGCTGAAGTAATTGCCTACGGCTTGCGCGGTCCGCAAAAGTGAGCTGTCGAACTGTTTGCGCAAATCCCTGGAGAGCGACGAATAAATGTAGGAGCTAAAGGCGATCAGCAGGACCCCGAAGGCGAACAGATACCAAAATGTCAATCGGACGCGAATGTTGCTATTCATGCCTAACATAGGGTGAATCCAGAGATTCGGCCGACAACATGTAGCCCTCGCTGCGGCGTGTGTAAATCAAGGGTCGGTCGGAGCCGCAGTCGATCTTCTTGCGCAGCCGCTTCACGTAAACGTCTATAATATTGGAAAAGGGATCGAAGTTTTCGTCCCAAACATGCTCCGCAATCTGCGCGCGTCCCAGAATCTGGCCGGCGTGGAGCATCAGGAACTCGAGCAGAGCATATTCCTTGGCAGTCAGACGGATCGTGCGGCCGTTCCGGATGGCCGTATGATCGAGTGTGTTCAACTGAAGGTCCGCCACCCGGATCACGTTGGGACGAACCTGCTCTGCCCGCCGAAAGAGTGCCCGCATCCGGGCCAGTAGCACGCCGAAATCAAACGGCTTTGTCAGATAATCGTCCGCGCCGCAGTTGAGTCCGTTGACGACATCGTCCACTCCATCCATCGCGGTCAGCATGAGAATCGGAGCACGATAAGAGCGCTCACGCAGCTCGCGACAAACCGTCAGACCGTCCTTTACCGGCAGACGAATGTCGAGAATGACCAGGTCATAATCGTTGATTTCAGTTTGACCGAGTGCTTCTGCGCCGTCCGCGGCAACATCCACGGCGTAGCTCTGGTCCCGCAGCCCTCGGGCGATGAAGCCCGCCATCTGCGGCTCATCCTCTACAAGTAATACTCTCATGCTCGATCCCAATTCTATTCTTCGCGCCCAGCACCTGCTAGAAGCCCGTGCCCGAAGGAGCCAATTTGTCCCTCGTGGCCACTTCAGCCCGGTCAAATCGAGAGGACAGGAAGCGCCGCAACATCACGGCGCCAATTGATCGCCTCCGACTACCAATTCACCTTGAGCGCGAGCTGAACCTGCCGTGATGTAGTGGCCGTAGCGGTCAGGCGGCCCGCGCCTGCATTGGGCGTCAAGTTCACGGTAAACACTTGAGCCGCCGCCCCGCTCGGTGGGCGAAAGTTGGAACGGTTCAACACATTGAAGAACTCCGCCCTGAACTGTACGTTGAAGGTCTCCGAGATGCGCCGCACATAGTTATTTTTGTGGAGCGACAGATCGTAATCGATCACGCCCGGCCCGGTAATGACATTGCGCCCGCCATTGCCCAGCCGATTGCTCGGTTGCGGCGCGAGGAAGCATTCGACCTTGATGTAGTGATCGGGATCGCCGGAATTGACAGGGTTCCGACATCCCGACGTGCTCACGCGGTCAGGAAAGTCGAACGGGTTGTTGCTCTTCATCCCGAGCGCATCCCCGCCTAGGAGAGGCGTGAAGGGGAGTCCGCTCGACGCCCTGAAGATGCCGCCCCATTGCCAGCCATTGGTGAGTGACCGGATCAATCCGTTGTCCGAGTGCGGACCGGGGATCAGCCACAGGTAGTTGAGCACGAATGTGTGGCGCACATCGAAATCCGATCGTCCTCGCCACAAACGCTGAAAGGAAAGCGGAAGACCGTTGACCGAGTTACCGAATTGGCCGCCGATCACGGATGCGGAGCTGTTATCGATGCTCTTACCCCACGTATAGGAACCTCCCACCTGCAAGCCACGTCGCAGTCGTTCTGTCGCCTTGAGATTGAGGGCGTGATAAGAAGTGGAGGCCTGCCACGCCAGCGCCTGGATCTGTCCGACATTCTCATTTAAGCGATTTCCACTGCCCCGGGGCGTTGGCCAGAGCAACCCTTGCGGGGTTTCGATCGGGAGAACGATGTCAGCATCGTTGGTGCGGAATGGTTGATGCACTCCGTGTGAGCCGAGGTAGCCTAACTGGAGGATCAGATTTTGTGATAGCTCGCGCTCGAGGTTGAGATTCCATTGTAAGACATAGGAGCGCTTCGGCTCTTGTTCCACGAAGCTCACCCGGTCCTTATCGGGGGTGATTAACCGAATCACATCGGTTGGAAACGATCCGCGGGGTGGATTGGTCACAACGCCGATGCGGGAGAACGGTGAAGTCAGCAGAGTCAGGAGTTCGAACTGATAGGTCAGGGGCAGCGTGTCGTAAACTCCGAAGCCTGCCCGAATCGAGGTCTTACCGTCGCCAAACGGATCCCAGGCAAATCCGAAGCGCGGAGAGAAGTTCCTTTTCGTCGGATTCTCAAAGTACGGCGAGCCGAGCTTGGGCGTGGCGTCGGTGAGATTGGCCAGCGTGGCCAGCCGGTTATACTTCTCCGCGGGAACTGTGGCCAGCTCGTAGCGTAGCCCGAGATTCATGGTCAAGTTAGGACGCCTTCGCCAATCATCCTGCACGTACCCGCCCGCTACCGTCTGGCGCAAGTAGGTCGGATTGACGACGAATCCCGGCACCGCCGCGGTAAACGATTGGGGCTGATTGGTCAGAAAATTCCGCAGTGATCCAAAATTGAATTGCCCGTTCGGAGTCGAGATGGAGAATTGGTTTGCCTGGATGCGCTCGATGGCGAAGCCGAGCTTCAGGGCGTGAGCGCCCCGCGTATGAAATAAATCGTCATACACTTGATAACTGTTATAGTAAAAACTCGATTCCTGCGCTCGGACCCCCGGAAATAGCGAAAGGCCACTGACGCCGATGGTGCCCACGAGACCGCCAGGCAAAAAGGCCAGGGCAGGGTCTGAAGCCTTGGAATCGACGACTTCCAACGTCTTCGGCGAGAATGCAACCACGCGGCTGTAACCCAGGCGAACGCTGTTGTAAAGGCTCGGGCCAAACACATGGCTCTCCTCGAGGGTCACCAGTTTCCGACGTGAGATATTCGCCTGTCGCAACACATTGAAGGTATCAGGCCCCGCGGTCTGGCCGTTGTCGCTGAAAAATGTCCCGTGCATGGAATCCGCATTCGAAAACTTGTGATCCAGCCGGATGGTAAAGAAGTTTTCATCTGTAATGTTGTTCTGAACCAACGACGCAAAACCAACATCGCCAGTTTCCGAAACGTTCGGTGATGGGTAGAGGCTGAGGTAGGGAACTACTTTTTGATCTACGGTTACTCTGCCACTCGTCAGCTGGCCCGTGCGCGCAGCACGCGACGGCACGGTGAGCAAATTGGTCGTGCTTAGCGCCTCGCGCAAGCCCTCGTAGTCGCCGAAGAGGAATGTGCGGTCCTTGCGGATCGGGCCGCCGGCCGACACGCCAAACTGATTGCGCTTGAATGGCGGGACCTGCGAACCGTCGAAGAAATTGCGCGCATCCAGCGAGCTATTGCGCAAGAATTCGTAGGCCGAGCCGTGAAATTCGTTGGTGCCCGAGCGGGTGATCGCATTGAATACGCCGCCGGAAGTCTTCCCGTAGTCGGCGGAGGCGTTGCCGGTAACGACGGAGAATTCTTGGATTGCCTCGACCCCGAGTAGCGCCCCCAGGGTGTTGCCGGGACCGCCGCCTGAATAATCATTGATACTGACACCGTCCAGGCGGTAATTGTTCTGCTGAGGGCGTGCTCCTCCGACCGTAAGCTGTGTGCCCAGACCCCGGTTCGCCCGACCGGCGTTGCCGAGCACGAACGGATTTTGCGTGTCGACGGTGTGAACGCCGGGTTCCAATGTAGCGAGCTGGGTCCAGTTTCGACCATTGAGCGGCAAATCCCGGACAGTCTGCCCTTCCACCGCCGCGCTCAAGGTGGATGAGGCTTGGTCGATCGCGGGCGCGTCTCCCTCGATCACTATTTCCTCCCCAACTCCGCCCACTTTGAGTTGGACGTTGGCGACCGCCTCAGCGCCCACCTTGAGCTCGAGCTTTTCCACCACGGTCGTGAATCCTTTGGCCGAAGTGGTGATCTGGTAGGGTCCAGGCAAGAGGTTGGGTGCGCTGAAAAACCCGCTGTCGTTCGTGACCAGCGCGCGGGCCAGACCGGTAGCTTCGTTCAGGATCGTTATCTGCGCCCGAGGAACTACCGCTCCGGATGGATCATTAACTGTCCCGCTTATTGTCCCCGCAGCCACTTGAGCGAAAGCAGATGGCGAAAGGGCCAGCGTGAGAAGCATCACTCCGATGATATATGCGAAACCCAGCCGCTGAATCATACGGTTTCTCCGCGAGAGACTCAATTTCCTGTAAAGCAGCGTTCAAGTCTTACCATTACTGCTCGAGTGCTCCGGGTGAGTATCATTCGCCGCCGCGAATGGGTCATGAGTGTGGAACCTGCGCCGGCCTCAGGAGGTCTCTCGTGAGCAGCTCGGCGGCAAGTTTATTACTTGGTACATTAACAAATTGTGAACACGGCCCCGCAGCTGTGCTTGCGCGGGTCACCGGCGCTGCAACTCGATCGAGTGCCGGAGACCCTATTGCTTCGTGGCGGCATAGACCTCGACGCGATAGGCAAATGGAAAAGGCTGGCTGCCGTAGTGTTTTTCGACTAGGGCACGCAACTCGCGCTCGAAGACCTCCAGCCCGGCAGTATCCAGCACATTGTGGATATATGAATAAGATCGTGACAGACCACAAAGCATATCGGCATTCATCTCGACTGAGTGATGAAAGTTCTTTCGTACCACATCACAAAAGAGGCCGGAGGCGGCAATGACGTCACTCCACGGCACATCGGGCTGAAAATGGGGGTGAGATTGGTAGGATGGATTAGCGCACAGGATCAGTGCTTCGAGATCCTGGCCTATGGCCGTGTGCTGCCAGTTTCTCTCGTTCCAGAAAAGCGCCAGACCGCCTCCTGGCTTGAGCACGCGGGCCGCCTCCGGGAGCGCTCGGGCCGGATCGCACCAGTGGAATGATTGCGCGAATGTTATCAGGTCGGCCAGACGCGTACCGACGCCTGTCTGCTCCGCGGTGCCGTCAACGAATCGAATACGCCCGCTGAAACGCGCCTCGAGCCGCTTCCCCAGCGACCGCATCGCTGCCCCGGGCTCTATCGCGATCACACGGCACCCCTTCTCCGCGAAGAGTTGAGAAGCGCGCCCTGTCCCGGCACCGATATCGACGACTACCGAACCGGACGAGAGCTGAAACCGCTCGGCCAGGTAAGCATACAGCTCGTTCGGGTAACTCGGCCGGTAGCTATCATAATCACCCGCGCATTCGTCAAAGGCCGAGATCATGGATCAGCTGATCAGTCGAGATCAGTGTGCCGGGTCGAACAATTTAGCCAGCGTGGGAATCTCTTTCCGGAGCTCGTCCCTGATCTTTTCCGCCCGCTTGTGGAATCCAACCTTGTCGTCACCCGGCTTGTAGGGGAAAACCGTCGCCAAGGCGCCAATCGTTTTCCTGAACGAGTCCTGCAAGACCAATTCTACCTCGAAACGGTCACCGGTAGCGTTGACTTCGAGATTCGGCTTGCCCGTCTGGATTACTTTCAGATCGTCCTCATCCGCTTTCTTGCCGATACGACCGATGTTGGAAGCGATAATTACATTGTCAGAGCGGTTCGGTGGTGTCACATGCATCACCAGAATCAGCAGGTCCGTATGCTTCGCCAGCGTCTCGTCCACCAGCTTTTGAGCATAGGTATCCGTTCTTATCCGTGGGTCAAACTGGGCCGGGTCGAACAGATTTGCTACATGGGAAATATGCCTTCGTAACCCGTCTCGAATCTTTTCCGCCTTCGCCTGGAGCGCGGCTTTGTCATCGCCGGACTTGTACGGGAACACTACGCCGAGCGCCCCGATCGTATTACCCGCCACATCCTGCAATGGCAGCTCCACTTCGAACCGATCGCCGGTCTTGTTGACTTCTACGATTGGTTGTCCCGTTCGGATCACACGCAGATCATCCTCGTCCGCTTTCTTTCCGATGCGTCCGATATTGGAAGCGATGATTACATTGTCAGGACTATTCGGCGGCGTCACGTGCATCGCCAGAACCAACACCTCGGGATGCTTCTTGACGACTTCATCTACCAGTCTTTGAGCGTAAATCTTCTTCGGGATCTGGTCGGCTGCTGCCGACGCCACGATAGGTAGACGCGAGACACCAACTAGGAGCGAAAGGATTGCGACGGTTGTGGCAGGTTTCATTGGATTCTCCTCTTATTTAATGAGCCACCGGACTTACTCCAGCTTCCTCAACTGCTCGTGAACCACTTCGGCGGTGAGCGGCAAATATTTGGCATCGCGTTGGACCGTGTCCTGCCCTTCCCGGCTCAGAACATAACGCAAGAACTCCTTTACCTTCGGATCTCGGATCCACGGGCCGGCCGGGCACGCGATCGAGGTAGAGGTAAACCTCATCGAAGAGTGGATGGGTCCGATTCCGCAGGGTTTCAAGATTAAGTTCGACGTAATCGTTCCCTTCCCTAGCGGCGATTGCGAGCGCTTTGGTCTGCGGCGTTAAATAAGCGACGCTCGAATAGCCGATGCCATAGCGGTCCTTGTTGAGCGCCTCGATGACTTGCTGGGCCTCAAGAGTATTGGTGCCATCGTAGCCGCCATCGCGCTCCGTGCCGAAGATGCCATCCAACTGCTTAAGCGTCAGTTTGGAGATCGGAGTATCTTTGTTGACGAAAACACCCAGCGCATAGTTCCAGCCCGGCACGTTGAGGCTCCCGGTCACCATCGAAATCTCCACCGGGTCGCGATCGAAGACCCGCTCAAACATGAGCGTTTCGTCGAAGGTGATGTGGCGGCTCGCCGCCAGGTGGGCGAGGCCAACACACAATGCAGGAATCCCCAACGCGGGCGCCTTTAGGTTATATTCGAACTTCAGGTTGGGATGGAATTTGTGAAAGCCTTCCTCCCAATAGGCGCCCAGCTTGCCTTGCCTAAAATATCCCGAACCCCAGATTCGAATGACACCCGATACCCGCTGTTCAGGTTTGTACTCTGGCAGGTCATCGAGACTCCATCGTTTGTCGTAATACGTCTTCGCACCGCGCGCTCCAATCCTTTCATCTCGCCCGCGCCGGAGAACCCGGTAGCCGAAACGGTGACGTCGTAGGTGCCGGGCAGCAAGTTAGGGGCACTGAAGAACCCCTTCTCGTTTGCGACCAGCTTTCGCAATACGCCAGTGGCTTGGTTCAGAATGGTCACTTCGGCGCCCGGAATTGTCGCCTGCCTGGTATCGGTCACAGTGCCAAGGAGGGTGCCCCCTGTCACCTGAGCTGCCACGGAAGAGCATAGGCCAGAGAAGATGAGGAATGCGCCGATGAGATCGGCCAGGCCGCGGACCAGGATCATTACTTTGCCTTCGATTACCAGTTCAGTTTGAGAGCGAATTGAATCTGCCGCGCCGTCGTGGTCGTGGAAGTCAGCAGGCCGGCTCCAGAGCTGGGTCTCAGGTTCACGTCGAACACCGAATCCGCTGGACGGACCGGGGGCGCAAAGTTGGTGTGGTTCAGAACATTGAAGAACTCCGCGCGGAACTGAACGTTGAAGCTCTCCGAGATGTGCTGGACGCGGTTGTTCTTGACCAGCGACAGGCTGTAGTTGACGAGCCCCGGGCCGGCGGCGATATTGCGGCCGCTGTTGCCGAGCCGGGTCCCGGGCGTGGGCGCCGTGAAGCATTCAGTCTTGATGTAGTTGTTGGGATTGCCGGCGTTCACGGGTGACTTGCAGTCGGGTGAATTCACTCGGTCCGGAAAGTCAACCGTGTTTGCGTTCTTCAATCCCAATGCGTCGCCCGAAACCGTGACCGTGAATGGTTGGCCACTGGAAGCCTGAAGGATGCCGCCCCATTGCCAGCCCCGAGTGACCCATTGGAGGATGCCCGGTCCGTACGGCAGTCCAGGGACCTCCCAAATATAATTCGCAGCCAGCGTGTGGCGGACGTCAAAATCGGAAACGCCGCGCACAACTTGTGGCCAAAAGAACGGTAGCCCGACGAGAGAATTGGTGAAGTTGTCGCTGGTGAGTGAAGCCGAGCTGGTGTCCAGGCTCTTGCCCCACGTGTAGGAGATTCCACCCTGCAAGTTGCGTCGCAGCCGTTGCGTCAGGCGCAGGTTCAGGCCGTGATACAAGCTGGACACCGGCCAGTGGAGTGCGTTGATCGTGCCCACATTCGGATTCAAGCGCGTGCCGATCCCACGCGGCGTGGGCCAAATGAGCCCTTGCGCGGTCTCGCTCGGCAGGACGATGTTCGCGTCGTTCACCCGTGCCGGCTGGTGGACGCCGTGGGAGCCGGTATAGCCGGCTTGCAGGGTCAGGTCTTCCGTCAGCTGGCGCTGGATGTTTAGATTCCATTGCAGCACATATGACCGTCTTGGGTCTTGCTCGATGAAACCCACTTTGTTCGTGTCGCTAGTCAACAGCCTGAGCGCATCTACCGGGAAGGAGCCTGCGGGAGGGCTGATGCTGCCCTGCCGGAAGAAAGGCGCTGCTTGAAGGGCGATCAGAGCGAACTGATAGTTGAGCGGCAGCGTGTCATAGATGCCGAAGCCGCTACGAATAGCGGTCTTGCCGTCCCCGAACGGGTCCCACGCAAGGCCCACGCGCGGAGAAAAATTCTTCAATGTCGGATTCTGAAAGTAAGGCGAGCCCAACTTCGGCTGCGGGTCCGTAAGCTTCTGGAGCGTGGTCAGGTGATTGAACTTCTCCGCCGGGACTGTAGCCATTTCGTAGCGCAGTCCGAGATTCAAGGTCAGATTGGGGCGAAATCGCCAGTCGTCCTGCACATAGCCGCCCGCGATCGTTTGACGCAAGTAGATCGGATTGCTCGCCCCGGAGAGCTGAGCGATGAATGTTTGCGGCCGATTCGTGAGGAAATTTTGCAGCGATCCGAACTGGAATTGTCCGAACGGTTGGGTCTGACCAATCTGATTAGCCTGGACGCGCTCGAGGGCAAATCCAAACTTCAGCGAGTGCGCCCCGCGCGTATGGAACAGGTCGGAGTAGACTTGATAGCTGTTGTAGCGGTACACCGTGTCCGGCTGCGTGCGAAGCCCGCCGGGAAAATTCGTCAAGCCGGAAACATTGAGTGTGCCGATGGGCTTGCCGGGCAGGAAGCCAAGCGATGTGTCCGTGGCCTTGGGATTGATCGCGGCTACCCCGTTCGGGGTCTCTCCGAGCACCCGGCTGTAACCGACCCGCGCAATATAAATCAAGCTAGGCGTGAAGATGTGGCTGTACTCAGCGGACGCCAGCTTGCGGCGTGATGTCCACTCGTTTCTTACGAAGTTGTAACTGTCGGGCGCCGTACTCTGGTCATTGTCGGTCATGAAGGTGCCATGCAGCGAATCCGCTTCGGAGAATTTGTGATCCGCCCGGATCGTGAAGAAATTCTCATCGGTCACCTGGGTTCCGATAAATGAGTAGAGACCCACATCACCTCGCACCGTCCCGTTCGGAAGCGGATATATGTCGAGAAACGGTGCCACCTTCGGATCCACCCTAACGTTGCCGGTGGTGAGCTGGCCGCTGCGCGCGGCGAGCGATGGAACAGTAACTAGGTTGGTGGTGCTCAAGCTTTGGCGCAGGCCTTCGTAAGCGGCAAAAATAAAAGTGCGGTCCCGGCGAATGGGACCGGCGCCTGAAACGCCGAACTGGTTTCGCCGGAATGGGGGTACAGCCTCCCGGTCGAAGAAATTACGCGCATCCAACGCGCTGTTGCGCAAGAACTCAAATGCCGATCCGTGAAAGGCATTGCTGCCAGAGCGAGTAATCGCGTTGAAGATCCCACCCGAGGTTTTCCCGTAGTCGGCGGAAGCATTCCCGGTGACCACGGAGAATTCCTGGATTGCGTCCACACCGAGGTTCAACCCGAGGGTACTGCCCGGTGCGCCGCCCGAATAGTCATTGATGCTGATTCCGTCTAAGCGATAATTGTTCTGTGTCGGGCGGGCGCCGCTAATGCTCATCTGCGTGCCCCAGCCGCGGTTCGGACGGGTGACGCCCTGCGCCAGGCTCGGTTGGGTGTTCACCGTGTTAACACCGGGCTCCAAAGCCGCGAGCAATGTCCAGTCGCGTCCATTCAGCGGCAATTCTCGGACCGTGACTCCGCCCACCGAATTGTTTAGCGTCGAGGAGGCCAGATCGACAGGCGGCGCCTTACCGACCACTTCCACTTTCTCCGCGGCGCCCTCCACACTGAGTTGCACGTTGACCACTGCCTCGGCGCCCACAGTCAGCTCGACCTTCTCCAGCGACGCGGCGAATCCGCTCGACGAAATTCTGATTTGGTAGGGACCAGGTGCCAGATTCGGCGCACTGAAGAAGCCACTGTCATTGGTGATCAGACTCCGGAGAATCCCGGTGGCTGTGTTTCGCACCGCCACCTCAGCGCCTTGAATCACTGCGCCCGATGGGTCGGTCACGGTTCCACTTATGGTCCCCCCTGCCACCTGAGCGACGCCCGCGAGGGAAAGCATCAGCCAGAGAATCGCTAGACTGGCTATTTTTGTGAATGCGCAGTTCCCAGTCATCCGGTCCTCACTCTAGTCGAGCTTAGCCCGCTCTTTTTTCAATATCTCCGCTGGGAGCGGCAAGAATATGCCTTCGCGTACCACCGCTTCCTGCCCCTCTTTACTGAGCGCCATGCTCAGGAACTCCTTCACCACCGGCGACAGCGGCTTGCCTGGGGGCCGGTTCACATAAATGTAGATAAAGCGACTGAGAGGGTACTTATGGCCCACGACTTCATCGAAGGTGCCTTGGTAGTACGTGCCTTCCCCTTTCTCCGCCAAGGCCACGACTTTGACGCCGGGTGTGCCGTTACTGAAACCAGCATAGCCAATGGCGTAGCGGTCCTTCTCGATGCCTTGGACGATGGCGTCAAGCGCAGGTAGCGAGCCGACTGTGGTCCGTTCGTTGATCCCGCTCTTGTAGTCCCCGCCCAACATGATCCGCTCCTGTATAAAGTTGGCGATTCCATTCGGGCGAATCAGCCCCCACAGCGCGATCTTCTTATCGGCCCACTCGCCTGTCAGTCCGAGCTGGCCCCAGGTGGTTATCTCTTCCTTGTAGCCTCGCTTGCGAGTGGTAGAGAAGATGGCATCGAGCTGGGCAAACGTCAGCTTGCCGACAGGATTATCTTTGTGAACATAAAAGCAGAGAGCATGCGTTTTGCCCGGCGTACGGTAGCTGCCTCCCGCTACGCGCACGGCGAACGGCTTATAGCCGTACTTTTGCTCGAACGGAACAATCTCGTTAGGCAGCATCTCTCTGGCCACCGGGCCGATTTGCGCGGTTCCAGCCGTCAGAGCCGGAGCAGCGGTGCCTGAGGCCTTGGCCTCCATCTCGATCTTCATTCCGGGATTGGCCTGCGCGAAGAGTTGGATCCAGTAGGTCATGAGCGTCTCCATTGTGTCTGCCCCGACGCTCTTAATCGTTCCCGACAGCTCTCCTGAGGGAGTGTAGTGCGGAAGTTTAGGATCGACCTGCGCGTGCAAGGATTCTTTCACCGGCGCCTTCGGATCATGCTGGGCCTGATGCCGCTCCGGAAAAAGAACCACAGTCAAAGTGACGACAGCTAACGTGAAGATTGTTCGGTTCATGCCCGCCCCCTTGCCGGATGTGGGTTAATACCGTCGGTTTTTTCGATCCGTAATCTGCATTCCACCATGGGAACTCCTATCCTTCCCGTGAAAAAAGAGGAATCCACGCCTCGAGAATTACTTGTCCAACAGCGTTCGGCTGCTTTCGGCTTGCTCGCTACGTAACGGCAGATAGACGGCGTGATTAATCACGATCTGCTGTCCCTCCCTGCTGAGGATGAAGCGCAATAACCCCCAAAGCAGAGGGTTGAGCGGTTTGCCGGGCTCCAGGCTAGTATTGCACAAAATAACACCGCTGTAGGGAAAACACGCCCGCGCCCCGGTT
>JACXTT010003079.1_pt1 | contig 26041 bp, 32 predicted proteins | sample 9270951 | NCBI WGS metagenome assembly JACXTT01 (sample SAMN15532306, study PRJNA645909) | rock metagenome | isolation source: weathered quartz diorite | place: Puerto Rico | collected 2017-06-21
ATACATGTGCCAAACAAAAACTGGCGATATATTTAAAGAAATCGGTAGAGGTGGATGTTTTGTCGGTGAAAAAGTTTGAGGGGGAGTAGTATCAAGACTTTGAAGGGGGGATTTGCGCTGGTGATGACATGGCGCATAGTAGACTCACCCCGCCACGCTTCGCGGGCGACCCTCTCTCCGGCTTCGCCGCAAAGAGGGTTAAGAAAAAGGAGTAGAGATCCCCTCTTTCCGCCGTAGGCGAAGAGAGGGGTGACGGGCGTAGCGACGTCGGGGTGAGTCGATACAGCGTTTGATATCTACCTGCACTTATTTCCCGTTGTCTGTGTCCTCACAGATAACTCATTATAAATAATATAAAAGCAAATCGTCTGTGAGGACACAGACGATGGGGAAAACGAGTGAAAGTGTCGTAATATTTGATACTAAAACTTGATAATAAAACACCCACAACAAAAGGGAGCCCGCAAACCGGTACTCCCTCATGAATTGACTATAAACTATTAAAATGAAAAATTAAACTTCAGGTTCGGTTGTTTTATCGAAATGAAAAGTATCCTTGGGCTTTTCAAAATAAAACTCTTCTTTGTGTTTACGCGGTCTGAAGGCTATCCAGGCGCCAAAACCCATAATGGCTACTGGCCAAACAATACGGTCGGCATCGGCTATGTTATCATCGAGTAGAAAGGCCACACCCACCAGGGTGATCAGTATCCAGGATGTTTTACGGAAATTGTACTTGGCACCCATATATACACCCCAGGCCACTATCCACATAGGCCAGCTAAACAACCAATCGGGGAAAAGGAAAAGATCAAATTCTCTGATCAATAGTATACCGCCAATGATCAGTAAAATTACCCCTGCAGCTGTTTTGCTATTATTGGGGGTAATGGTAGTTTCTATATTGTTGTTCATCGCTTTAAGTATTAATATTATACCCTAAAGGTACAGCGGTATACCAGGCGGCACAAGGTGATATAGGTGAACAGCGTGTAGGAAATCGGTAAAAGTGTGGGTTTGTCCGGTGAATGGAGAAGGACTAAAGAAGCCTGAATCGAGAATCAGGAGCCAGGAAAAAACACCATGTTATTGCGATGACAAAGCGTTCAGCTCATCCGCCCATCGTTACCCGAGGCAACCACTTCTGCCGCATACTATATGCCAACCTTCGCCACCAAAACATCCAATAACTTTCCGTACATTTATATCAATCAGCAGCCCGCTTTCCTTTTTATCAGGAAAACGGGCTGTTTTGTTAAGAGCAAAACAAGGCCCAAAACCAGCCATTTTTAATATAGTTATTTGAATATCAAAAAATTAATACTTTTTAAAGTTTCAAAAACGCATCAAAACGACCTTGAAATTTGTTAAAAAGTGTTAAAATGAGGGTTTTTAAAGCAATTTTCGATCGATTTTCGCCTCAATTCGAGCCGAAAAGTGTTAAAATTTAAGGTTTAAAAAGTTTTCAGGGCATCAAAATGTTAAAATTTGGGTGGAACTATTTTTCGGTAGCCCTACGTAACTATAAATATAGTTATATTTACTCTTATTAAAACCGATTAAACCCGATGCCTAAATTATTGCAATTGCTGTTGTTGTCATTATTAACAGTAACCAGCCCCAAAACCGAATTACCCGATAGCAAACGCGCCAGCGATGTACGCACCATTGTATGGCCAAGGTTACAAAAAGAATTGAAAAATAAAGGTCTGAAAGCAGGATCAGCCGTTTACCTGCGCATATTCAAATACCAGGATGCGTTGGAAGTGTGGCTAAAAGCGGGGCCGAAATATATCCTGTTTAAAACCTATGATATTTGCTACTACTCCGGCGGTGTGGGAACCAAAACCCGTTCGGGAGATGGCAAAAGCCCCGAAGGTTTTTATACTATTGAACCTAAACAACTTAATCCGGTGAGTAACTATCACCTGGCCATCAATATAGGCTATCCCAACAAGGTAGAGCAGCTCAAAGGCTATACCGGCGATGCGGTCATGATACATGGGCACTGTGCCTCTATCGGGTGTTATGCTATGACCGACCCTCGCATTGAAGAAATTTACACCCTGATCTACAAGGCTTTTGAAAGCGGCCAGCAAAAGATCAACCTGGATATATATCCCTTCCGGATGACTAAAAACTACATGGGCATTTTTGCTCAACAACCCTATATGCCGTTCTGGAAAACCCTGCAACCAGGATACGATCTCTTCGAGAAAAACCACATCCCGGCCGAGTATCACATTAAAGGTAATGATTACGCGTTTTAAAGGGAATAGAATCAAGAGATAAGAGTCAAGAATTAAGAAACTTCAAAGTTTTATTCTTGTCTTGATTCTTGACTCTTACCGCTTGATTCTTTTTTACTCCATGAGCAACACCATCAGGGCCTCTTCTACCCTGTCTTCATCCAGCAGCTGTTTGGCTTTCAGGTGTAATTGCAGTTCGCGGGTCTGGCTATCACCTATGGTGGCGTCCAATAGTTCTTTTATGGCGGGATCTTGCTTATACAGCTCAATGGCATCATCGGCGGGCAGGGCTTCCAGGTTGCCCAATTGCCCGAGGTTATTGCCGGTAAGTATCCTCGAATTGCGTATGCTATGCGGCAGACTATCAACGCCTATGCCTATTTTGGCATTGGGCTTGGCTACCTTGAACAGGTTATCTTCGGTGATTCGGCAATACCAATCGCCGCCGAGACGAGCCACCAGGTCCATTTTAGCCTGGTCGATTTTACCCTCGGCATCTAAAACATGGTCTTTGATATGGATGATCTTGATCTCGGCCAGAATCAGGTTACCGGCACCGGGAGTATCTCCAAGGGAAATTACCTGGTTCACCACGCATTCCAGTTGTACAGGAGCCTCGGCCACACGGGGTGGTTTAACCAGCTCGGATGCTACGGGGGTTAAACCCGATTTTATAAATTCGTTCACCCCCTTTGGATACATCACACTCGAGAGGGAAACCTGCTGTACCATATCGTAATCAACAATATTGATCACGCATTCAGGCACTTCTAAAATATTCTGCAGCGTATGCTTGATTATATTATCCCGAACACTCCGTGAAGGCGAAAACACACAAACCGGCGGATTGGTACTAAATACATTAAAAAAACTGAATGGACTTAGGTTCACACTGCCATCTTTATCAATCGTGCTGGCAAAACAAATAGGCCGTGGTGCAATGGCATGGTTCAGGTAGCTTTGCAATTGAAGAATGGAAAGCTCGCTTACTTTTAGGGATAGCATCGGTATTTGGTTTATTTTTTCAATCCCAATATCGAAAAATCGCTGTTGGCTTTTTTGATGATATTGCCCAGCATACCCAGGCCGGTGACCTCCATTTCAACCAGGTCGCCATCTTGCAGCCATTGTGGCTGATAGTTGGCATCATTGAGCAAGCCGGTTCCGTTCAACTCCAGGAAACAGCCTGTACCAACCGTACCTGATCCTATTACATCGCCAGGGAGCACATCGCAACCGTAGGCACAGCGTTCAATGATCTCGGCAAAGGTCCAATCCATATCGGCCATATTACCTGCCGATACTTGTTTGCCATTCACGGCGCAGGTCATCTGCAGATTATAATTATTACCAGTATGCCCGGGTTTTGGTGCTGTTTTATATTGCTCTAACTCATCGGGTGTTACCAACCAGGGACCGATAACTGTCGAAAAATCCTTGCCTTTTGCCGGCCCAAGGTTCAGCAACATCTCTTCCATTTGCAGGGTGCGGGCACTCATATCGTTCATGATCATATAGCCGGCAATAAAGTTATCCGCATCGGCGGCTTTAATGTTACGGCCTTTTTTGTTGAGCACTACAGCTACTTCCAGCTCAAAATCGAGCTTGTTAAAATGATCGGGCATACATTCAATTTCGCCTGGCCCTTGTATGGCGTTGTGGTTGGTGAAATAAAATATAGGGTATTGATCAAATTCGGGTATCATATCTACCTTGCGGTTGCGGCGCGCGGCTGCCACATGCTGCCTGAAGGCATAACCGTCACGGCACGAGGTTGGATGGGGCACGGGAGCTATCAGCTCAAAAAACAATTCCTCCTTAGCCTCCATTTTTCCCGAACTAATGGCCTCATGAACACGGCGGGCATGATCCATCAGTTCATCGCCGCCCCACAAAAACTCATTCATATTATCGGGGATCAGTTTATCGCAGGAGTTCAGGTTATAAATGTGCTTGTTTATAAAAATACCTAAATGCTCGCGGTCTTCGGTTTTATAGGATACTAATTTCATAAATGGCGGAATTGGTTGGGCCAAAACTAAACAATTTACCTAATGCATGGATAAATTATTATGCTTGCATATTAAAAATATTACTTCTAATTTCGTACTGACCATGTTAAGCATACAAAAACATTTCCTGTTTTCACTGGGCCTCACCAGCATGAGCGATTCATCATCGTTCAGGGATGCTATGCTTGCCAAAATAGTACTGGCTCAATACTAATTAGATTTTGGGATAAGGAGACTCTGGGAGTAAGGATAAGTAAGGTCAATTCCTACTTCTCTCGCAGTCTAATAGTCCTCAAATCCTTATTCTTTGCTCTCCAAAAACTATCCGGATATTTTAAACGTTTTATTGTTAACCAATTAAAACATCATGCCTTTATATCATACATTAGGAGCTATCCCGCATAAGCGGCATACACAGTTCCGCAAACCCGATGGTTCGTTATATGCCGAAGAACTGGTATCAACCGAAGGTTTTTCGAGCCTTTACTCGCTGGTATATCATGCCTACCCACCTACCATTGTAAAAACCTTGGGCGAGCCATATAGTGTGGAGCCTAAAATAGCCCGCGAAAAACACCTGAAACATACCAGTCTGATTGGTTTTGATGTAAAACCCGAGGATGATTACCTGCAAAGCCGTAAACCGGTGCTGGTAAACAGCGATCTGCATATTTCATTGGCAGCACCGCGTAAATCTATGACGGATTATTTTTACAAAAACAGCCAGGCCGATGAAGTGGTTTTTATACACGAAGGCTCAGGAACCCTGAAAACAGGTTTCGGCAATATCAAATTTGTATATGGCGATTACCTGGTGATCCCTCGCGGCACCATTTATCAGCTGGAATTTGATACACCAGATAACCGGCTGTTTATTGTTGAAAGTTTTAGCCCGATAAGACCTCCTAAACGCTACCGGAATCAATACGGGCAGTTGATGGAACATTCGCCTTATTGCGAGCGTGATATTAAGCGCCCTACCGATCTGAAAACGCATGATGAAAAAGGCGACTTTAAAATTTTGATCAAAAAACAGGGTTTAATCTATCCATACATCTACGGCACACATCCTTTTGATTTTATTGGCTGGGATGGTTTTCATTATCCCTGGGCCCTGTCTATACATGATTTTGAACCGATAACTGGTCGCCTGCACCAACCACCGCCGGTGCACCAAACTTTTGAGGGTAATAACTTTGTGATATGTTCCTTTGTACCCCGAAAATTTGACTATCACCCATTGTCTATCCCCGCTCCATATAACCATAGCAATGTGGATAGCGACGAGGTATTATACTATGTAGATGGCGATTTTATGAGCCGTAAAAGTGTAGTAAAAGGGCAAATCACGCTACATCCTGGCGGTATTCCTCATGGGCCACACCCAGGTTCGGTAGAAAAATCAATCGGCAAAGAATCAACCGATGAACTGGCGGTAATGATAGACCCCTTCCGTCCGCTAATGCTAACGGAAGATGCTATAAAAATTGAAGACGAAAATTATTACAAGAGCTGGCAAATGTAGAAGGTGAAAGGGAAAAGGCGAAAACTGAAAGGTAGCCACAATTCCCAAATCGATAATTCAATAATTCACTAAATCACTAATTAGTAATGCAAACACAAACTTTAGATAAAAAACCAGGCACCACCGATTTTTTACCGCTTAACGGTACCGATCATGTGGAGTTTTACGTGGGCAATGCCAAACAGGCGGCTCATTATTATAAAACAGCCTTCGGCTTTCAAAACCTGGCCTACTCCGGTCCCGAAACAGGGGTGCGCGACAGGGCATCATACGTATTACAGCAAGGGAAGATCAGGATAGTGCTCACTACCCCGCTACACTCCAATCATCCTATTGCCGAGCATATTAAAAAGCATGGCGATGGCGTAAAAGTGCTGGCCCTTTGGGTTGATGACGCATATGATGCCTTTGAACAAACCACCAAACGGGGCGCAGTGCCTTATCAACAACCGCAAACCTTAAAAGATGAGCACGGCGAGGTACGCACCAGCGGTATCATGCTTTATGGTGAAACTGTTCATATGTTTATCGAGCGTAAAAACTATAATGGTTTGTTTTTACCAGGCTATCAAAAGTTGGAGAACAATTATAATCCACCAGCTGCTGGTCTTCTTTATATCGATCATTGCGTAGGTAACGTAGGCTGGCATAAAATGAACGATTGGGTGAATTTTTATGAAGATGTAATGGGCTTCAAAAACATCCTCACCTTTGACGATAAAATGATCAGTACCGAATACTCTGCCCTAATGAGCAAGGTAATGAGTAACGGAAACGGTTATGTAAAATTTCCGATCAACGAGCCTGCCGAGGGTAAAAAGAAATCGCAGATTGAGGAATACCTCGAATTTTATGAAGATGAAGGCGTGCAACACCTTGCCTTAGCTACCGACAATATTGTGGCAACCGTAACCGATTTGCAGAGCCGTGGCGTAGAGTTCCTTACCGTACCTACTACTTATTATGATGAACTAACCGATCGTGTGGGCCATATCGACGAAGACCTGGAACCCTTGAAGAAACTAGGCATCCTGGTTGATCGTGATGATGAAGGCTACCTGCTGCAAATTTTCACTAAACCCATTGAAGACAGGCCAACCCTTTTCTTTGAGATCATACAACGTAAAGGCGCCAAATCATTCGGTGCCGGCAATTTCAAGGCCCTGTTTGAAGCCATTGAACGCGAGCAGGAAATAAGAGGAAACCTTTAATAAAGGTAATACCCTATCTAAATATATTCTATTAACTATTAGCGATGTTTTAATTTGAGCCGGGCAAATTGTCCGGCTTTTTTGCCTGCCTATTTTTTTATATTTGATAGAACCTAAATGTATACGCTAATGAAAACGCTCCTCTTCCTCTTCGCTATTGTTGCTTTTAGCATCAATTGTTTTGCGCAAAATACTACTAAACCTATTTATGATGCCGCCCTGGCTAAAAAACTGGGTGCCGACCAATATGGCATGAAAAAATATGTGCTGGCTTTTTTAAAAGAAGGCCCAAATCAACTCAAAGATTCCGCTGCGCGGATGCAGCTGCAAATGGCCCATTTAAAAAACATTGGTCGTTTAGCTGCAGAAGGCAAACTGGTAGTGGCAGGGCCTTTCTTGGATGATCAACCTATCCGTGGCATATTTATTTTTAATGTAGAAACCCTTGAAGAGGCTAAAAAGCTAACCGAGACCGATCCGGCTATAAAAACGGGTACTTTGATTATGGAGCTGCATCCCTTTTATTGTTCGGCTGCGTTGATGGAGGTTGTAAATATTCATGGCAAGCTGCAAAGCAAAAGCATAACCGATTGATATATGGCCGTTAATGAGATTATTGATTTTTTAAAAGACAAAGCTGATGCAGGCTACCTGAAAGGTATGCAACGTTATGGTATCGACAATACAAATGCAATAGGCGTTCGCCTGCCAGAATTGCAAAAGCTGGCCAAAATCATTAAAAAAGATCATCAACTGGCACTTGCTCTTTGGGATACAGGCTTGCATGAAGCCCGTCTGCTGGCATCACTGATCGATGATCCAGCCCAGGTTACCGAAGAACAGATTGATAACTGGACAAAAGATTTTTATTCCTGGGACCTGTGCGATCAGGTGTGCGGTAATTTATTTGATCGAACTCCCTTTGCCATGAGTAAAGCGCTTGAATTTAGCGCTCATGAAGCAGAATTTATTAAAAGAGCAGGCTTTGTACTCATGGCCGAATATGCCGTACATAATAAAAAAGCTACTAATGAATCGTTTATAGCGCTAATGCCCATAATTGAACGTGAAGCCTGGGATAACCGGAACTTTGTAAAAAAAGCGGTAAACTGGGCCCTCAGACAGATCGGAAAAAGAAACGAAATTTTAAAAGCAGTAGCCATACAAACAGCCCAAAATATTTCTAAACAAGATCACAAAGCTGCCAAATGGATAGCTTCCAATGCCCTTGCCGAATTAATAGTTACACGCTCATAATCTCTTGTTAACACAAAAAACGAATTAAAAACAGGACATTCGTTTTGAAAATATCAGGTTTTAACCTTCTTTTTTTCTTTGGCAATCCAATTATTGGCTCTTTCCCAAAAAAGCACAGCTCAAATTACCGTTCTAGTATCTTTTTACAATTAAATGTAGAAAAACCATGACCAAATCAACTATTTTGAGCAATGAATCTATCCAAATGGCAATATTTTAATACAATAAATTTTATTTGGTAATCATCAGTATTAGAGTTGTTTATATAATTTCAAATATTATATTTGAAGTCCGGTGATTTAAACTTTAATGTTACAGATCAGAAAAAACATCCACAACTTATGGTTGTAATTTTCATGATTTTAAATTATGGCACATAATTTTCTTGTACAGAGCGTGTCGTTACCAAAAAAATGAGTAGGTATTAATTTATATGAGTTTTTCTGAGGATAAGTTTTCTGATGACAGCAGGCTGCATCTTGCTCAAATAATTGATAACATTAATGCAGGCATTTGGGAATATAATATTAATACCAGGGCTATTAAATGGTTGGCAGGTTTTTATAGTATTTTGGGATACGAAACCAACGAAATTGAATGTTCCAATCATATATTTTTTGACCATCTTTTATACCATCAGGACAAAAGCGTTTTTCTGAACGCCTTAAGTGATCAAAGCTCAAACCCTGCTAAACCGATTCATATAAGATTACTCACCAAATCATCCGGATACCATTGGTTTGAAAGTACCATCAGAAGGCAACATGATAAAAGCGGGCAAATCATCTATGGTTCTATTATTAATATAAACCAGTATAAACAGGCAGAACTAAAAGCCGCACGCAACGATCAGCATTATGGCGATACTATCAGGATTGCTAAATTGGGCAGCTGGGAAATTGATGCCGCTTCTCTTAATTTAACGTTATCCAAACAGATATACGATATTTTTGAATTACAAACCGAAATAAAGCTCAGCATTGAAGAAACGGTAAGTTTTTTTGAACCGCCCTATCGGCCTGTTATACAAAACGCCATTAATAACGCATTGGAATTTTGCCAGCCTTATGACCTGGAATTATTGTTCAGAACTGCCAAGAACCACGTAATCTGGGTAAGAGCTAAAGGAGTACCTATCATCAACGAATATGGCCGTTGTATTACGATAAGGGGCATTTTACAAGATATTGACAGCAATAAACGTAAGGGGCTTAGCCTGGAATCATCACTCAATTTACTGACTGATCAAAACAGGCGCCTGCAAAATTTCGCGTACATTGTATCACATAACCTGCGATCACATACCGGTAATTTACAGTTCATGGTGAACCTGTACGAAGAAACAGAACTGGCAGAAGACCGTACCGAAATATTCGCACACATCAAATCGATCAGCGGCAGCTTAAACGCTACAATTGAGCATTTGAATGAGATTGTTAAGATACAGACCGAAATTACCAACGAACGGAGCATCATTAACTTTGAGGCCATTTTCAACAACATCCAGTCTGCTATAAAAAGCAATATAGAAGCCGTTAACGCCCGTATAGAATATGATTTTAGCCAATCTCCGCAAATAAGCTATATACCGGCTTATATGGAAAGCATTTTGCAAAATCTACTTACTAATGCTTTAAAATACAGCCATCCGGACAGGCAACCTCTTATCAAATGTTATACTTTAAAAGAGCGGAATCATATTTACCTCATATTTGAAGATAATGGAATAGGAATAGATCTTGACCGCTATGGTGATAAGGTATTTGGCATGTACAAAACATTTCATCAAAATCCCGACGCCAAAGGTATAGGCCTATTTATTACCCGTAACCAGATAGAAGCACTTGGCGGTACCATTAAAGTTGAAAGCACCGTAAATATTGGCACTAAATTTACCATTAAGCTGGTATAATTTAAACTGATAAATGATTGTACCCGCTCCTCTGGTTAATGCCTGTATTATTGATAATAACAAAATTTACGCTTACGGATTTAAAAAACTACTCAGTATCAAAGACCTGAGCAATCAGGTTACGCATTTTAGTAATGGCAGTGAAGCAATTTCTCATTTAAAAGATCCTTGCAACGCTTACAATTTACCTGATATTATATTTCTTGACCTTAGTATGCCTGTAATGGATGGCTGGGAGTTTATGAAAGAATTTGAGGAAATAAAATCACAGTTGGGGAAAAAAATCTTCATTTATATACTCAGCTCCTCTATTGACTCACACGATGTTGATCGTGCAAAAAGTATCCCATCTGTTTCGGGCTACATTTTTAAGCCGGTAGACGTTCCACGCCTTCAGGAGATCTTCAAAAACCTGCAAGGAATAGCAAGGCAGTAAAAAAATTAGCACAGGTATTGTAAAACAATATCTGTGCTAATTCAAATATATTATTCAATATAGCTTTCCAATATTTTAAAGCCACCGGTTGTTTCCAACTCCACCTGATCGATGCTTTTTGGCAGTAAAATACATTCACCCATTTTTACTTCATATTGCTCACCATTATACTTTATAGCGTAAGCTCCCTCTACACACACATGAATTACAAATGAATCAAGAGTTGAGTAATCTTTAGAGGTGCTATGCGTAAAATCGAGCAGGTTGGTTGTAAAATAAGGACAAGTAACCAGTTTTACGGTTTCGTCCCTTTTAGGCTGATAACTGGTTTTATATTCCGGATAGTGTTTATAGTCGATAGCGGCAAGTGCTTCCTGGGTGTGCAACTCCCGTTTGTTGCCTTTATCATCAACCCGGTCAAAATCGTATATACGGTAAGTAATATCCGATGTTTGTTGGATTTCGGCAATCAGCAAACCTTTACCAATGGTGTGTACCCTACCGGCCGGCAAAAAGAATACATCACCCGCTGTTACATCTTCCTTATTCAAGATATCCGTAAGATGACCACTGTTAAATTTATCCAGGTAAATCTGCTCGTTAAGTCCCTGATTAAAACCAGCAATCAAGGTTGAACCAGGGTCGGCTTCAATAACATACCACATCTCGGTTTTTCCAAATGAATTATGGCGCTTTTTGGCCAGTTCATCATTCGGGTGTACCTGGATAGACAAATCTTCATTGGCATCAATAAACTTTACCAGCAAGGGAAATATGTTACCAAAATGCTCGTAAACTTTTTGGCCTACCAGTTCGCTTTGATATTTCTCCAACAAGTCTGCCAGTGATTCACCGGCCAGCTCACCATCGGCAACTACAGATACATCAGATTTTACACCTGATATTTCCCAGGTTTCGCCGCAGTTAGGCAAAGCACCAAAATCTTTATGCAGATAGGTTTTGATTTTTTGACCACCCCAAATTTTATCTTTATAAATGGTTTTAAATTTTAACGGATATAATGTTGACATCGGTTTTGTTTTTATAGCGCTAAGTTAGGAGTTAAAAAAAGAAACAGATAAACCGATTCAGCTTTTTTTACCAAAAACTTGCGGGCACAAAAAAGCCCGCTTTTTAAGGGCGGGCTTTTATATAATTTAAGCGATAGCTTATTTACCTAATTTAGCTTTCAGGTTTTCGTTTATAGCTTCTAAAAACTCTTCGGTGTACAGGTAATCAGTACCATGTTCAACTTTTGGTTTTATAGTGATGGCCAAATCTTTAGTCATTTTGCCACTTTCAACAGTTTCTATACAAACCTGCTCTAAAGTTTTGCAGAAATTAACAAGCTCATCGTTTTTATCCAGTATACCACGGAACTCTAAACCACGTGTCCATGCAAAGATTGACGCAATTGGGTTTGTAGACGTTGGACGGCCAGCCTGGTGCTCACGATAGTGACGGGTCACTGTACCATGCGCTGCTTCGGCTTCCATAACAGTACCATCTGGTGTAACTAAAGTAGAGGTCATTAAACCTAATGAGCCAAAACCTTGTGCAACCGTATCTGATTGTACGTCGCCATCATAGTTTTTACAAGCCCATACAAAGTTACCATTCCACTTTAATGCAGATGCAACCATGTCATCAATCAGACGGTGCTCGTAAGTAATGCCCGCTTCAGCAAATTTTTGTTTATAATCCTGCTGATAGATTTCTTCAAAAATATCTTTAAAACGACCATCATATTTTTTCAGGATGGTGTTTTTAGTTGATAAGTATAAAGGCCAGCCTTTCATAAGCGCCTGGTTAAAACAAGCGTGTGCAAATCCTTTTATAGATTCATCCGTGTTATACATGGTTAAAGCAACACCATCGCCCTTAAAATTATACACTTCGTATGATTGCTCAGCTCCACCATCTTCGGGAGTAAAAGTTACGGTTAGTTTACCTTTTCCTTTAGTTAAAAAATCGGTAGCGCGGTACTGATCGCCAAAGGCATGACGGCCAATACATATAGGAGCAGTCCAGTTAGGAACTAAACGCGGCACATTAGCCATTACAATAGGTTCGCGGAAAACGGTACCGTCCAAAATGTTACGGATAGTTCCGTTTGGCGATTTCCACATTTGTTTTAAGCCAAACTCTTCTACACGGGCCTCATCAGGTGTAATAGTGGCACATTTAATACCAACACCATATTTTAAGATAGCATTAGCGGCATCAACGGTTACCTGATCATTAGTTTCATCACGATACTCGATACCCAGATCATAATATTTGATATCAAGGTCCAGATAAGGAATTATCAATCTGTCTTTGATAAATTTCCAGATAATTCGGGTCATTTCATCGCCATCCAGTTCAACTACCGGATTTTCTACTTTAATTTTTGACATACCTGATGTTGTTGTTTTTTATTTTAATGGCTTCAAATATATTAAATAGACTTTACCATTTTCATTAATAATAAATGAAATTTGATTTATTTGGGGTCAAATGCTTGTTATGGCAGGTTTCTTGTGTTTGCTGGGGCAGATACTATTTTCATAAAATTAAACGTTGGTAGATAAACAGATTGCCAATTAATAGCCCCCTAATGTCTATTATGACAAAACTGATATTAAGAACAGCACTCACAGCTATTTTATGTACCAGCGCATTTTTAGCGAAAGCCCAGTTAGGTTATGATTATGCACAGTATGATGTTGGCGCAGGCGTTGGTATTAACTACCCCATTGCCACAGACGTAACCAAAGCGTTAAAGTATACTTCTTCGGCCCAATTTAATTTCACGTATAACCATGGCCCCTTTGTAAACTATGTTTTTGAAGGGCAGTTTGGCAGCCTTAAAGCCGGCGATCCGAATCAGGGATATGGCCGTACCTTCGAAAACCATTTTTGGGCATTTGCTTTACGCGTACAATTACAGGCCGGCGAGTTAATAGATTATTCTAAAAGCCCTGTAGCTAATGCATTTAAAGGCTTTTACGTTTCAACCGGCATCGGATATCTTGTAAACCATGTAAAAAAAGGTGGCGATAATACGCTGCCGGCAGGGGTGCAACCTCCGGGCGATAATAACAGCCAAATACCTTATATACCGGTAAGAATAGGTTATGAGATAAAGTTATTTAACCAATACAATGATCCCGGTATTAAGATAGATTTGGGTTATCAATATAATAAGGTGATGGATGATAACCTTGACGGATATAAGGCCGGACGCCACAACGATGTATTTACACAATTTATCCTGGGTATAAAAGTAGGTATTGGTGGTATAACCTCTTACCGTAAACAGATATATTATTAATTACTCTTTTTGAATTTTGGCAAGGTTTTTTGGTATATTTAATCAAAGCAAAAACCGATGAACAATCAAAATATAAACCCCGGATTTGATGATGATTATGAAGACGATGACGCTTTAAATGATAACAGCGCTGATCGGGACAGAACATTAAAAGACGAATTAGGCGAAACTATTGACAAGGAGGATCTTAAATATAATCCTGACGATAACAGCTTTGAATATGATGTAAGAAGCGATGATCCGGATTACGATCATCCGGATCCATACAAAACCTCTGTTAAGAACGGCAATGATATGAATTCTACCTATGACGAGGCCAATCCTTATGATGATACTGACGATGAATATGCGGGAAAAAGATCATTGGAAACAGATGTTGACGATCTTGGCATGCACATTGACGAGGGCGATATTGTAGAGGTTGACCCCGCAGATTCTGCATTAGCACACACTCCTGAAGATGATCGTGACGATTTGGATGAAGAGGGTTATCCTAAAAATGATTCAGAGTTCTTTAAGTAACTTTAGTTGTGGGTGATGAGTAGTGAGTTTTCATAACTACTTTCCGCTCACAACTCACCACTAACTAATTCCCTAATCAAAATCAAGATTAAATCTGTTACGGAGGTCGACCAGCTGAGGGTTGCGGGCAGCCAGATACTGAAATTTTTCAACCGCTGTATATGGCTTCCTCACCACCTCCTGTTCATCTACGCGGGCATTTACTTCAATAGTAAAGTTTCTTAACCGCCCACGCAGATAATTGTGTAGAGCGGGTCTTTCTTCCTTAAATAAGTTTTCCTGCAGTTTGGTGCCAACTACTATCTCAAACTCGTATGGTTTAAGCATCCGAGGAGCATTAGCTATAAAAATAGTTACCAGGTTCTTTTTACCATCGGCCTTAATTTTTGCGGCAAAATCGCTCCAGCACTGTAAAAAATTGTCCATGGTAAAATCATCTCGGTCATTTCCTTTTAAATAAGGATCTTCCTCCTCCGCTTCTTCTTCAACCGTTTTACCGGTATCTGTAAGCGAAGGTATTTTTATGGATAACGAACCCAGACTTGGCGAGGGTATAAATATTTTAGGCTTTTCGGTAGGTGCTTGCTCTTTTACTTCTGCTGCCTGCTTATTTTCAACGCTTTGCGGTTTTGTTGTATTATATGACAGCGGCGTGTCGCTTAATACAGCCGCATCATTATTGATCTTATTGGCCTGTACCGGCGCTGCTACTGCTAAGGTATCAGGTTTTTTTTTTAATGACCCGTCGGTGGCGGATGTTGCTGTAAGCGGCGAAGCCACCATATTAAATGCCGAGGGCAAATGGCACATTTTGAGCAATGCGAGCTCAACCTGGAGTCGCTGATTTTTACTTAGCTTATAATTGATATCGCACTGGTTGGCAATATTCATAGCCGAAAGTAAAAACGATACCGGGCTGCTTTGCGATTGCTGCAGGTATTTATTCTTAATTCCCTCGCTTACCTCCAATAATTTTAAAGTTGACTGATCTTTACTTACCAGCAGGTTTCGGAAATGTTCGCACAGGCCGGCTATAAAGTGTGCGCCGTCAAATCCACGTGATAATATCTCGTCAAAAAATAACAGTGCCTTGCCCGTATCTTCCTGTAATAGGCTATCGGTTATATTAAAATAGTAATCGTAATCAAGTATGTTCAGGTTATCAATTACCGAGCGATAGGTAACCTTACCACCAGAAAAACTAACGATCTGGTCAAACATGGATAAAGCGTCACGTAAACCGCCATCGGCTTTTTGCGCTATGATATGTAGGCCATCAGGCTCATAGCTGATATTCTCTTTACCGGCAATAGATGCCAGATGCGCAGCCATATCCTCTACGCGGATACGGTTAAAATCAAATATCTGGCAGCGTGAAAGTATAGTGGGCAGTATTTTATGTTTCTCGGTAGTAGCCAATATAAATATGGCGTAATGAGGTGGTTCTTCCAGCGTTTTCAAAAAAGCGTTAAAAGCCGCCTGCGACAGCATGTGCACCTCATCAATAATATAAACTTTATACCGTGCTGCCTGTGGTGGTATACGTACCTGGTCTATCAGGCTCCTGATATCATCAACCGAATTGTTTGATGCGGCATCCAGTTCATGTACGTTAAAAGAATTTCCATTCTCAAACGCTTTACAGGAGGCGCACTCGCCACAAGCCTCGCCATTAGGTTGTAAATTGGTACAATTGATAGTTTTGGCCAGGATGCGTGCGCAGGTAGTTTTTCCCACACCACGCGGCCCGCAGAATAAAAATGCCTGAGCCAGCTGATTATTTCTAATAGCGTTTTTAAGTGTGTTGGTTATATGTTGCTGACCAACAACAGTTTCAAAAGTAGCCGGGCGGTATTTACGAGCCGAAACAATAAAATTATCCACAGCTACGAAGTTAGCAAGAAAATGCCTGAAGTTAAAGTATCGATGAAACGATTATGTAATTAAACTATTTGGTCTTACTCGTCGTCATCATCTGGCTGAGGGTAATCACCTTCCGGATCAGGTTCGTTCAGATCATCATCTACCTGTATTTCATGCAAATCGTCTACATGATCATCAAGGTCATCGTCTTCGTCAATCCAATCACTTTCAAACTCATCCTCTTCACCGGGAACTAACATCGTGATGTTATTATAGGCCGGTACTAATGTATCTTGATATTTAAGATCTACAAATTCCATAAAAAATAATTTATGTTTTAACTACTGCGCTAAATATAAGCTTCGTAAATTAAGTTTAGTAACTATTATCTATAAAATATCAACACTTAAAATTTCTTTTACTTTATAATAACCTTTTGCCTGTGGTAGATACACCTCTATCTCCTGCCATTTTATACTTGCTTTTTTCCCGACATATTTTGTGGTTCCATTCATGAAATTTTCAGATCCCGGAAACTGGCGAAGCCATATAAAAGACTTTTCATTGCCGGCATTATCAGTTAAAACTATATAATTAAACCCCTTATTATCTATTCGTTTAAACGTTCCGCTGGTTACCTGCTCAACTACAGTCGCAGTCGCATCTTCATCCTTTTTTCCCATGAGCATAGCCAATTTTACAAATGACGAGCAGTTGCGTTTTAATAAATTCGCCCCTATTTCTGTGCCGATACGATTCATAGCCGCATCATCGGTAAATTCTGCATTTTGTTCTTTGGCAAGATCCGGCAACAAATCAGCATGTGCAGTAAAACATTGCATAAAAACATCGTTTGCTTCCTTAGCCGTTTTTATCTTTGAAATATCAATTTTAGACATGCAGGCACAGATCGAATCGAGCATTTTTTGTTGTGCAGGACCCGGTTCCGTTTGAGCATTAACTATACTGCAGTTAAGCGCGAAGACGGTGATAATAAGGCTCAGGTATTTTTTCATATTGGGTTTTTCATCAAATATATATTTTGATCTTTATTTTATACTGAAACAATTTGATTTTCATGCTAAAACATTTGATAAATACAGATAATCTTTCTACATTTGCAGCCCCGTTATAGCGGGTAATTAATTAAAAATCAAAGTATAATAATGCAACAGTACGAAATCGTGATCGTTCTAACCCCGTTGTTATCAGAAGAAACTGCTAAAGAAGGCATTGCCAAATTTAGCAAAATCTTAACTGATGGCGGAGCCGAAATTGTCCAGGAGGATAATTGGGGTTTGAGAAAATTAGCGTACCCTATTCAAAAAAAGACTACAGGGTACTATCACTTAACTGAATTTAAGGCTCCAGGTGAATTAATTAACAAATTGGAGGTAGAGTTAAGGCGCGATGAGCGTGTTTTGCGTTTCCTGACCATTGCTTTGGATAAACATGCCATTGCTTACAATGACAAAAAACGCAGCGGTGCTTTTAACAAAAAACCAGCAGCTAAAGTGGAGGACGCAAACTAATGGCTAACGAACAAATTAAATACGTTACCGCTCCCAAAGTGGAGGATAACCGTAAAAAATACTGCCGTTTCAAAAAGAACGGTATTAAGTATATCGATTACAAAGACGCTAACTTTTTATTAAAGTTCATTAACGATCAGGGTAAAGTATTACCACGTCGCTTAACCGGTACTTCATTAAAGTTCCAGCGTAAAGTGGCTCAAGCCGTTAAACGCGCACGTCACATTGGTTTATTACCTTACGTTACAGATTCATTAAAATAATAGGAGATTCAGAAAATGGAAGTTATTTTAAAACAAGATGTAAAAAACCTGGGTGATAAAGACGATGTAGTAAACGTTAAACCAGGTTATGGCCGTAACTACCTTTTACCAAAAGGTTACGCCATACTAGCTACAGAAAGCGCTCGCAAAGTTTTAGCTGAAAACTTGAAACAAGCTCAGTTTAAACAAGAAAAAATCCGCAAGGATGCTGATGCGATAGCTGCCCGTTTAGAAGGCGTTAAACTTAACATTGGCGCTAAAGCCGGTGAAAGCGGTAAAATTTTCGGTGCCATCAACACTATTCAAATTGCTGATGCATTGAAAAAAGAAGGCTTTGAAGTTGACCGTCGTCGTATTACTTTTGATCAGGAGCCTAAGTTTGTTGGTGAATACATCGCAAACGTAAACCTGCACAAAGAAGTAAAAGTACAGGTTCCTTTCTCAGTAGTAGCTGAGTAATTTATATTTCGGAATTCGGAGTTTTGATTTCGGATTTTGAACTTAATTGTAGAATTTTAGAGGGTGTTTTGCATTGGCAAAGCACCCTCTTTGTTTTATAGAATTTATTATCAATTGTGAAACGCACTCCCGCCCCATCGTCAAAAAAAGGCTCAAAATCAAAGTCAAAGTCCTGGTTTTCAAAACTTAAAAACAATGGCATTGCCCGGCTTTTATTTAGAGTTATAAAACTTACCTTTTTACTCTTTGTAGGGCTAAGCTTGCTGGGTGTGTTATTTTACCGTTTTGTAAACCCTCCTTTTACCTGGTTGATGATAGAACGCGGTTTTCAGCGTAAAGCCGCCGGCAAGGATTGGAAGATTGACAAGCAATGGAAAGATTTTGACGATATATCTGACAATATGAAACGAGCGGCGGTTGCTGCCGAAGACCAAACCTTCCTGGAACATCATGGTTTCGATTTCCAGGCGATTGAAAAAGCTATTGAGAAAAATGCGCACAGTAAAAAGCTCATAGGCGGCAGCACTATATCGCAGCAGGTGGCCAAGAACGTTTTTTTATGGGATGGCCGTTCCCTGTTACGTAAAGGCATCGAAGCTTATTTTACGGTATTGATAGAAACCTTCTGGAGTAAAAAGCGCATCATGGAGGTTTATTTGAATGAGATTGAAATGGGTGATGGTATCTACGGTATTGAAGCAGCCTCGCAAGCCTATTTTCATAAATCAGCCGCTGACCTAACCAAACATGAAGCGGCCGCCATAGCGGTGATATTCCCGAGCCCGCTCAGATGGTCGGCCACCAATCCTACCCCTTATTTAAAACACCGGCAATATCTGATCATGAAAAATATGCGCAGATTAGGTCCGTTGGATTTTTAAATCCGGCTTTTAAATACATGTCATTTTTTTCATATTCAGCTTTCTCGGAATCCCTCGAAGAAAATCCAGAGATATAAAGCTGAAAAGTGAGCAATTTCAGGAGTCTTTGAGTGGGTTTACATGTAAACCCACTTTTTTACAGCATAATCAATATAACTTATTGATTATAAATACATTAACCAAATTCAAACCATAAAAAGTGTAAACCCATGTAAACCCACTTTTTATCTTACTTATATTTCCAATTTCTTGATTTACCTTCAGCTATCCATTCAGCAGCGGTTTCCATTCTTTTTTGGCGGGTAGCTTCTGTTTTAGCATCGGTAATCCATTCTACGTATTCCTTTTTATGAGAATAACTAAAATCATAAAACACCTGTACAGCTTTAGGGTAAGCAGCTAAAAAATCAATAAAATAATCAGGGATCACTAATTCAGCTTTTTCGGAAGGAGCTTTTTTCGGGCTGGCTTTTTTTATGCCTTTTTCATTTAGTTCGATACCATGCAATACGTACGCCGTCAGCGTTTCTTTGGCAGGAAGATCAGCAATACTCATAACACGACCAAAACTGCCTGCAGAAGCATCCTCTGTAGGTTTTAAATCACCACTTATAAGCGACCATCGCCAGAAGCCAAAGGCGCAATGCTGTTTAAAGGCAGCCATTTGACATACCGGTCCTTTATAATCAAAAAATGGCATTCCCCATTTTACGGTTTCGGTGATTAAAGGCGATGCTTCATGAACCACCTCCCGGATATACTCCAGTATTGGTTTTGCAAAATCAGCCGCTTGGTTAATATAAAGATCAACCCGGTTATCGTATTGTTCCATCATTAAATTTATGCAAACAACCTAACTTTAGCAATAGTGCTGTTAGCTAATCAGATCCCTGAATAATTGTATATGCCAGCTATTTTTAAAAGGTACTTCCCATTTGCTTTCCAGTTCGGTTACATTTTGCACCATGTTATTATAAACAATGGTTTCGGTATTTATCTTCCCTTGTTTCAAAAGGTCTTCAAAAGCGTGTCGTGGTAGTGAAAGCACCTCTCCACCTTCCCTATAAGCCAGGTTAAACCTGTCGAACAGATTGATATGATAGTGCTGCTCCAGGTGCTTCATAAAATGAACCGACTTGTCAATAGAACACCCACTGGCACCTGCCTGGCTTTCATCAACTATTAGAATTAGAAATCGGTTATACCTGATCTCGCCCTTGGCTTTTAACTGGTTATTGTGGGCTGTCCAGCCGGTGGTAAAATCATCCAGTTCCTCCTGTATCTGTGCCACTTCAGGATCAGTTAATTTCCGGTCAGACTGATATATCCAAACTCTTGAGTGTTGAGAAAATTCCATTTACAAAAATATCAATTTATTAACTTCGGGTTACATTTTGTTGTCATGAAAAAATCACTTCAGCCGCAAACAAAAAAGATTTTAGTATTTACCCTTATTTTACTGGCCGGATGGGTAAATTATAGCTTCAGGCCACAAACAGACGATCAGGAATGGCTCAGCTGGAGCAATAAATGCCTCACGGAGTCATACAATCCACCGCCTGATATCAAATTAAAAAAGTGGGAACTGACCCTTACCAACGACTATTTTTTACGTCTCAGAAAAACTTATCAACATGGCAGGCAGGAATATTTTTCGTTTAATTTACACCGTTTAAACCAAGTACAATACCAGGGCGATGATAAAGCCGGAACTCTGGAATTAAGCACCAATGCTGATGATATTATTGTACAAACCTATGAAGACCCCAAGGGCGATATCGACTCTATGTCGACAGTATTAGAACTACCTGTCAGAAATATGAGCTCAACCCGTTTGGATAGCTTAAAAAACGCATTAAACTATTTTAAGGCAAAAGCTTTATAGCTATTTACTTTTTTTCCTGTATTGAAGCAAAGGTACATAATCAGCCTCGGCAATGTCCATAACTTCTATATAAGGTTCGATATTTTCCTGCTTAATTTTATCCTTTTTTATTCTGAAAAAATACCGGCTCTCAAATCTTGACGGGCCATCATACCCAACAGTCACTTCATAATACGGGCTATCAGAAGTAGGTTTTGCGGTTATCATGACAGAAGCTGAGGCTTTATATTTTTTTAATTCGATGTTCAGCTGTTTAACTTCAACTAACCTGAATAATTTATCTATAAGTATATCCTCGATACTTTTGCCTTGCTGATAGCTAGTACAAGCTACTTTATCTTTTGCGCTAATATTGGCAGATGCCATAAAAAGCAAAAAACAGAAACAGTATATTTTCATGCAAGAGATACTATAAACCATTTGCCCGAACAGTAATCTCGGCAATATCCAACACCTGTATCTCTTGTTCCTTATCCTGATGTTTTACACCATCGGTAAGCATAGTCATGCAAAACGGACAGGCCGCGGCTACAACCTGCGATTTTGCTTCCAGGATGTCAACCATACGTTCCATGTTGATCTCTTTTTTGCCGGGCTCCGGCTCTTTAAACATTTGCCCACCACCTGCACCACAACATAAGCCGTTTGACTTGCAGCGTTTCAGCTCCACCAGTTCCGTATCTAAAATTTCAAGGGCTGCACGTGGTGCTTCATAAACATTATTACCCCGACCCAAATAACATGGATCATGAAAACTGATCCTTTTGCCTTTAAAGCTTTCTCCGCCTTCTGCACGAAGCTTTCCTTCATCAATCAACTGCTGAATAAGCTGCGAATGATGGATCACTTCATAATTGCCACCTAAACCAGGGTATTCATTTTTGATGGTATTGAAACAGTGCGGGCAACCGGTCACTATTTTTTTAATATTATAACCATCAAGCACCTGTATATTGGTCATGGCCAGCATCTGAAATAAAAATTCATTACCGGCCCGTTTGGCCGGGTCGCCGGTACAGCTTTCCTCGGTCCCTAAAACGGCGTAGTTAATTCCCACATGTTGCAATATTTTACAAATATCACGGGTTATCTTTTGTGCTCTTTCGTCAAAACTACCGGCACAGCCAACCCAAAACAATATCTCGGGTTCTTGTCCTTGCGCGGCCATATCGGCCATGGTAGGTATTTTTTGATCCATTATTTATGATTTTCCTCAGTTAATCAAGCGACTCACTGATCTCGGTTATAAATTCGTTTATACTGCTATAATTTTTAAAGCTAATTGCCGAGTTAATAGAATTCAATTGTTCTAAGATATCAACGGCTAAAGCTAAAGCAGTATTTTCCTTTCCAAACATATTGGCATCCCAATTAATCCCGGCTAATACTTCATTATCAGCCATCTCCATACACCAGTTTTCCAAAAACTCGGCCAATGGGATTTCAACAGGCAAGTAACCCTTCCAATCATCCCTGGCACAGACCTTGGCATAGGCTCTGTCTGACCAAAATGGGATCACATCCACATCTTCACTGTCATTAGAATGAGAGTTAGCCCAGCCATTTTTGCTTTTTAACGCCCACACCAGTTTTGACGCGGCCGTTTTTTCTATAAATAGTTTATATTTTAATTCGGTAGTTGCTGTATCCTGTAACATATCACTAGTCATTATAAGCCATCAGCTTACTCATTATTCGCCCAATTAAACCTATCGGCCTGGCTGTATTTCCATGGAGCTCCGTTATTTTCAACATTCCCAAACATATTATTCAGGCTGGCCGGGGCCTGTGATTCCTCCATTACGATATAACGGCGCATTTCGGTAATGATCTCCAACGGATTAATATTTACCGGGCAGGCCTCAGCGCAGGCATTACAGGTAGTACAAGCCCAAAGTTCTTCTCGGGTGATATAGTTATCCAATAGTGTTTTACCATCATCATGGTCTTTACCGTGCTTATCCAGGTTATTACCTACTTCGGTAAGCCTGTCGCGGGTATCCATCATAATTTTCCGGGGTGATAAAAGCTTGCCGGTAATATTAGCCGGACATACCGAAGTACATCTGCCACACTCGGTACAAGTATAGGCCTCCATCAGATTTTTCCAACTCAGGTCGGTAACATCTTTAGCACCGAAACGTGCGGGCTCGCCCGTATTTTCCGGAACAAAGGCAGGATCAAGCATGGCCTTTACTTCATTAGTAACCGACGCCATATTGGTAAACTTGCCTTTGTTGTTCAGATTGGAATAATAAGTATTAGGGAATGCCAGCAGGATATGGAAATGCTTGGAATATGGCAAATAATTTAAAAAAGCCAATATTCCTATAATGTGGAACCACCAGCAAGACCGTTCAACCATTTCCAAAGCGCTGGCATTATTGGGCAATAACGGGGCTATTAACGAACTTACCGGAAAGCTACCTGCTTTAACATAATGACTAAAATGTAATAACTGCAGTTTATAATCAGCAGCATTCATAGTTAAAAAAGCGCTCATTAACAAGATTTCTGTAATGAGGATATAATTGGCATCAGACCGCGGCCATTTGGTCATCTCGGTGCCTGTAAACCGTTTTAAATGGACAATGTTACGCCTGCAAAGAAAAACAACGCAGGCCGTAAGTACCAACACCGCTAATACTTCAAAGCTTCCTATCAAAAAGCCATACAAACTTCCTAACGGATGAGAAAATATACGATGTGAACCGAATACCCCATCGATCATGATTTCCAACACTTCCAGGTTAATGATCACAAAACCGATGTAGATAAAAAAATGCATAACGGCAGCAACCGGACGTTTTACCATCTTAGTTTGTCCCAAAGCTACCTTTGCCATTACTTTCCAGCGCTCGGCTGGCCGGTCAGATCGGTCAGTATCTTTCCCCAGCAAAATATTACGCCTTATTTTAGCCACGTTTTTGGCAAACAGGTAAACGGCAACCCCTAAAATGATAATAAATATAACTTGTGCAATCATTATGCGTGCATAGTATTTTATTCAAAGTTAATTGAATTGTTGAAAGAGAAAAATGTTTTAGGATTGAAAAATATCTTTCAAGCTAAGTAACTGATTAACTGCCTAATTGTTTAATTTCAAAAACGAACACCTATTTTTTTGAGAATATTTTTAAACTTTTTTCAAAAAAAACTTTTCAAACATAAAAAAAAAGCTACATTTGCACTCCCCAAACGGAGGTATCATAGCTCAGTCGGTAGAGCAAAGGACTGAAAATCCTTGTGTCGCTGGTTCGATCCCAGCTGATACCACAAAAAAAATATCAACTTATATAAAAAACCTGTAAACTGACAATTTACAGGTTTTTTGTTTAGTCCAAATGCCAAGCAACGTCAGGCATCTGATATTCATTCATAACTATCTATCTTCTTTACTTGCGGAACAGTTTCAGCTTTAATCCTAATTCAAATGCACCGGCTGTATAACCACTAAGCTTTCCGGTTTCAAGATTATAGGTGAAGTTAAAAGCATAGGCTTTCTGGTCAAACACCAAACCCACACCTGTACTTTGATTGCTATGATAGATGGCTTGTAACGATATAAAGTAATTACTCATGGTGAAGTTAAAACCGGCATCAACAATATCCTTAGCCCCTTTAACTTTACGATAAGCAGTAAGCGGCTCTATCAGCAGATCGGTATAACCACTGCTTATATATATTTTATAACTGGCGGCTGCAAAAAACTCGACCCTATCCACATCTATGCGTTCGATAGAATTTCTAAAAAAAGCAGCTTTTAGGTTAGGAATAGCCCCTTCTAAAAATAAATTCTCACTGGTATAAGCTATTCCAAAATCACCATCTATATAGGGTTTTGCCTGATTGTACCTAGCTATCTGCTCGTCAGTTTCGTCCCCTACCACCTTGTCGAGATCAATATGCCCGTCATTCACACCCAAGGAAAGACCAAAATTCAGTTTCTGGTTATGATCGCCAAGCGGCAGGTGATAGGCATAAGTACCCATGGCACGGGTTTGCCTGATCAACCCCGACTGATCGTCGGTTACATTCAAACCCACACCTACCCTATCCGTTGCATGATAATCAGCTGTAAGTGTTTGTGATTTTGGTGAACCTGGAAACGTGTTCCATTGCTGGCGATAGCCTAAATTAATATTGAGCCCCTGATCCAAACCAGCCATAGCGGGATTAATCAGATACCTGTTCTGGAAATACATAGATTGAAAAGGATTTAATTGCGCCCTGCTATACAATGTAAAACATGTAAGGAGCGCCATTAACAACAAAGGCTTTTTAAAACTTATATTATGATGTTGTTTAAGGTTTTTCATTTTATTTATAGTTTCTTTTGATCTTCGGTTTTTCCTGTTGCTCTGATTCGAGTTGGCTTATCTATCGTGGATAATAGTGATAAATCCTTTGAACTGGCGTTTTTGCGGCCCCAGGTCAACAATGTAATAATACGTTCCCTCTGTAAGCGGGGCGCCACCATAGGTTCCGTTCCAGTCGTTGGTGTAACCATGTTTGGTGTAAACTGTGCGTCCTGCCTTATCAAAAACCGTAACCGTGTTATTAGGAAAAAGCTGAATATCGGCTATTACCCAGGTATCGTTCTTGCCGTCGCCATTAGGGGTAAGTATATTGCTGGCTACAATGCTCCTTTGATCCTCTCCTCTGTAAATAACCAGCGTATAAGTATTCTTAGTAGTATGATCCTGCGCGGTTACTAT
>JACXTT010003080.1_pt1 | contig 26039 bp, 24 predicted proteins | sample 9270951 | NCBI WGS metagenome assembly JACXTT01 (sample SAMN15532306, study PRJNA645909) | rock metagenome | isolation source: weathered quartz diorite | place: Puerto Rico | collected 2017-06-21
GGAATGGCGCCCCAGAGCGTCGCCCGAGGGGCCCCGCGAAGCGGGGATCGGGCAGCGGCGGGGATGCCGCAACCGCGCTTATGGTACGTGGGGCGCCCGCATCCCGCTACGGGGTCGCATCTTCCTGCGGAAGGCACTGCTCTGCCCTGCGCGGTCGCACCATTCCGCGTCGTTGTGCCTTGCCCTGCACCCCAAAAACCGCACACTCCACCCTGTCCAACCGCCGGATTTAGGTTAAAGTTTCTCTGCACAGCAGGTTGACATGACAAGAACGAGACGGATTCATGGGGTAGAATGAATTAATCCGGCAAGCCTCCGGGTTTCCATCTTCGTGGGAATGATGCCACCTCGAGGTTAAAGAAATCGGTATGCAACGCGTACTCATCCTGATCGGCGTTATATTCCTGGTGGCAGGGCTCGTCTGGCCCTGGCTATCGAGACTGCCGTTCGGGCGGCTGCCGGGAGATATAATCATAGAACGCGAGAATTTCAGACTTTACTTTCCCATAACCACGGGCCTGCTGGTATCTCTGGTCCTGTCGCTTCTGCTGTGGTGGTGGTCCCGGAAGTAGTCTTTTTTTGGAAGAGAATGAGTGGAATTATACGAATCGATGCTGTTGTGGTTTGTGAGGGAATTTGCAAAGGCCATCCTGGGCCTCGGGCTCGTGCTTGGAATCGTGGTCTTATTATCGCGGATCAATACCGATGATAAGGAGACCAAGGATGATTAGGTGGGTTTGCCGAATCGGACTCGTTTGAACGAAAATTCACCCCTCTCCCCCATCCCCCTCCCGAGTGAGGGAGAAGCTAGGGAGAGGAGATCAAAGTTCCCCATGAACCGCGCGCTTTTCACTTTCTTTCAGCCGATCCGGTTTGACTGCCGCCTTCGCCAGCATCTGTTCCGGCAGCGGCTTGGCCTCGTCGATAAGCGGCTTCAGGATAGGCAAGAGATGTTTCATGACCTGGGTTGATAGTGCCGAGGTAAATTTGTAATTTCCGGCATCCGCTCCGGGAACGAACGCGGTCATCGTTCCGAAAAAACGGTCACCGATAAAGAAAACAAAGGTGGCAGAACGGTTGACGCTGCGGGATTCCTTGATAACGCCAGGCGAAGAAAACGTCACATAACGGTGGTCCCCCGTACCGGTCTTTCCGCCTATCAAGGTTTCTGCGCCATTCTCTTCCACAATCGCACGCGCAAGCCGCGATGCCGTTCCAGTCTCGACGACGCCATTCAGCACACCGCGCACCGCAGCTGCCAGTTCCGGAGAAAATAGCTGTTCGCCATTGGCTGGCGACCTTTCGACGGCGGTCTCGAACGGCGTACCCGCTGCGAACCGCAAGCGCTCGACAAGCATCGAGGGTACCCGAATGCCATTATTGAGGATGATGCCCATCAGTTCCGCAAGCGCCGCGGGATGATCCGCCGAACTTCCGATAGCGGTGGCAAGCGAGGGCACCAGGGAATCGAAAGGATAGCCGAGCCGTTTCCAGTTGCGATGAATCTCCAGAAAAGCCTCGAGCTCAAGAAGGCCGCGAATGCGAATATCCTGTGCGTTCTTGTGTATGGTCTTGAATAACCAGTGATAGACAGCCACGCGCTCATCCCCGCTGGCCTCGATCACGTCCTTGTACTGCGCTTGCGGATTGTTGATCAAATAACGTACCAGCCACAGTTCCAGAGGATGAACCGTTACGATATAGCCCTGATCGGCCAGTGAATATTTGCCCGGCGCATAACTTTCATACAGATCATTGAGCACCGCTGGAGTAACACCTCTGGTACCCGCCAGATGGGGCGCCATGAATTTTTCGAACTCCGCGGGCGGAGACTCGGGGTAAATATAACGGTAAGCCGCCGCCAGCCTGCGGGGTGTATGCCTGAAGCTGGCAAGGAATTTCTCTGCTGTCGTGCCTGGCGTCGGGGTTTTTCCCCTGTACTTGAGATAGAACCGGTTGATGAATTCCCTGCCTTCCTTGTCAGCGAAGCGCTTGAGGTATTGCACGCGGTGGGTGTCCGTCACATCCTTCAGAATTCTAGCGGACGACCCTCCGATCTGAAACATGTAATGCCGCACGATATCCCGCATCAGGCGGATGTATACGAGATTGACCGAGTTCAGCGTTGCCTCGCGGACAGTCCAGATCTTGTCGTCTTCGCGCTTGAAATTATGGAAGGCATGCAAGCCGCCGCCGGTAAAGAACCGTTCCTCCGAATTGCCGGAGTATCGGCGTTCCAGGGCGGCATTCAGCATGGTTCCCAGGCTTTTGTCGGTATTTTGGAGAAGATAATCGATAGCCCAGCGGCTTAAAACATCGCTGGGATCGACGTCCTGCATGCGCAGCCCCTTGGCATCCAGTACGGAATATTTTTTATGCAGCGCTTCGATAATTTCCAGGTAGGTCACCAGCGTCCTCAGTTTGGCGGTGGAACCCAGATCCAGCTTGGTGCCCTTGTTGATATCCAGGGGTTGGTCGAAACTGTCGGCCTGTATCCGGAACTCGGCGCCGCTTGGGGTCAGCTCGGAAAGCGTGAAGCTATAGATGATCTTGCCCGGATCATCGCCGTCGCTGAGCAAGCGATGCCCATAAAGCCCGACAGCCCGCGCATACTCCGGCTCCCTGAGGCGCCGCAGCGCTTCGGTGGTTTTTTTCTGCAGTTCCCCGTCCAGTGTGCTCTGTACCGACAAATCCAGACGGTCGAGGTCGTACATGCGCTGCAACCCTAGCTGGGACGCGAGACGCACGCGCACCGCGTTAACCGCCTTTTGCGCGGCAAAATTTCTGATCTCCTCCGGCGCGGCGGTATCCCGGAAACGTAGCGGCAGCTCGAGCGCGGCGTCCCTGAGGCCGGGCGGGATCACCCCAGCCTGGGTCAGTACCCGCAAATGGCTGTCGGTGAGCTCTGCGAGCTCCTTGCGTCCATTGAGCAGGTAATAGGACGGCCGTCGCTGCGCAATCATGAGGCTCAGCACGTGCTTGTAACGCGACGCCGCCTCGACAAGGGCGTCGCCTTCGACAAATCTAGAATTCAGGAGGTGATTGGTCTCCTCGAAATCGAGGCCATACCATGCCCACAATCCGTCGCCCAACCCGTTCGCTTCCCCGAACCCGGCCGCGGCGGCAAGCGGGACCGTATTGAGATAGTCCACCAGGATGCGCTTGCGGGCGGGCAGCGTTTCTTCTCCTTCCAGATAAGCCCGCACGGAGGCGGACGCGACTTGTTGCAGCTTGTCTGTTGCGGTCAGCGTCATCCCGTTGGGAGAGTGCCGGTATTTTTCAATCTGCGTTGCAAGTGTGCTGCCCCCCGATACATCATGTTCGGCGTTGAATAATTGGGTTGTCTTGTCCAGCACTGCCTTGCCCAGCCGGGTCCAATCGATAGCCGGGTTCTTTTTCGGATAGGCCAGATCCAGCAGCTCTCGATTTTCGATGAAGAGCAGGCTATCGCGCACCACAGACGGAACCGCTTCAAAATTTTCATATACACGCGCCGGAAAAGTCGCGCGGTAGAGAGACAGGCCATCGTTGGCTGTTATTTCCAGACCGGCCTGGGATTTTTCCCGATACGGAACAAACAGGCCCTGACCGACGAGTTCCTTCATGCGCTCGGAAACCTGCGCCTGAGCATGCACTTGAAAACCATGTTTCGCCAGATGCTGCAGCAGTTCCGGAAGGCGGCTATAACCGAGTCGCATGTCATATGGCCCGGCCTGCGAAAGCAGCGGATCGCTATTTGGGCCGTTGTTCACCTCCCAGCGCAGCTCGCCGGCCAACTTGGCCAGATGGCGCGCCTGGTAGGTGGAAGTTTCAACCTCGCGATATAGCAGGAAGGCCGCGATGCCAACCGCCACCAAAAGCAGGATCAGGGTGCCAAAAGCAAAAAGCTTGAGTATTCGCCTCACGATGATGGAATGATTGACCAGAAAGAGTTAGGGCAGGCAAGCCGGCCGCGCAACGCGGCAGGGCTTACCCAAGTTGACTGAGGCAACATGTGAATACCAGAAGCGTTCCCTCATTCCTATCTTGCACGCATACACACCCCTTTTATCCAACTTCCATGACGGAGAATACATTCATCGAATGATTTTTTCGTATCATAGGCAATGGGATTACTGCCTGCAATGCCCGGGAAAGCCATGATTCGCATTGGAAAGAAGAGCTTGAGCTGGAAGTAAACATGGTTCAGGTTTGCGGAAGGAAATTACGGATGGATATGAAATTCGTGGCCTCGTGCTTAAGACAACTGTCTTTCCGTTTCTATCCGCAGTCACCGATCGATGGAATACGCGTGGCAGATAGAGGATATAATGCCGAATCGAGGCGGAATACCACTATATAAACTGGAGTATAAAATGAAGAAAATGAGCTTATGGTTAACGATTTTCGCATTGGTGAGCCTGGCAGGCTGTTCAAAGACCGATAATTACGCGCCACCCGAGAATGCCAGCGGGGAAGATATATTCTATGCAAATTGCACCAAGTGTCACAAACCGGAGACCGGTAGCGTGATGGCGCTGAGCAGCTCGATGGCAAACAAGGATGCCATTATCCAGAAGGTTCAAAAAGGCAGCATGGGCATGACAGCCTTTCCCAATATTAAAGGCGAGCCAGCCCAACGCCTGGCGGAGTTCATTCTGGCGAACAGCAAAACCAAATAGGCTTACTGACCAGGACTACCAAGCTTACCTGACCAGCTTACCGGGCTTACCACCGGATTCCGCCACATTAACATAACGCGCCGGGTTTCAAACCGGTGAGTTAATGGACGATTGCCCCATTGTTATCGTGATATCGTGTAACGTGATATCACATTGAAAACCGGCAGCCAGCTCAATCTCTCATGATCATTATCAAGTGGGGGCTTATAGTCATCGTCCTGGTGGTCATCACCGGGCTGCTTGCCGGCCAGTTTGGGCTGCTCAAAGGCAATCCCCCCACCGATCTGGGCGTACATGACGGGAGACTCAAGGCGCCTTCGAAAACGCCGAACAGCGTATCCAGCCAGGCATCGCTCTACCCCGATCATTCACAGCGCGCCTACGCGGATATTGCACCGCTGCCGTTGACAGGCAGCGCGAACATAACACTGGATCGCATCGCGAGCATCATCGAATCCATGGAAGGCGGAAAAATAATAAAAAGGGAGCCTGAATATATCTATGCGCAGTTCACTACCCGGCTCATGAAGTATGTGGATGATGCCGAGTTCTGGTATGACCCATCCGCGGAAGTCATCCAGGTACGCTCGGCATCGCGCCTGGGAAGCTCGGATCTCGGCGTGAACCGCAAACGCATCGAATTCATCCGGCAAAAACTCGATTCGGTTTGATATATGATTTTGTGATATTCCCGGTATTCCTGATGCGCTGGCCGCGCACCACGGTTTAATCCTTAAATCCCCGCCTCGTCCGATGACCACAATCCGCCCGATCAACCGGCTGCTGCTTGCATTGCCGCCTGTATTGCTCACGCTGCCCCTGCTGCTGACAGGCGGAACCTGGGTGGCATTGAGCGGCAGCCTGCCTCAGTATAAGGGTACGGTGGACGCAGCCGGCTTGACTGCTCCCGTGACTGTCGAACGCGATGCATTGGGAAGCGTGACGGTTCGCGCTCAGGACCGCCATGACATGGTGTGGGCGCTCGGTTATGTCCACGCGCAGGAGCGTTTTTTCGAAATGGATCTGATGCGGCGCAGGGCCGCCGGCGAACTGGCAGAATTGGTCGGGGCCGCCGCCCTGCCTGCAGATCGCAAAGCGCGGGTTCATCGCATGCGTGCGCGCGCACTGGCAACATTGGAAGGGTTACCCGCGGCACAGCAGCAGCTGCTCGACGCATACCGTGACGGGGTAAACCAGGGCCTGGAAGCACTTGGGATAAGACCGTTCCCTTACTTGCTGACGCGCACGCGCCCGGCTCCATGGCGCAGCGAAGACAGCATGCTGGTTGTCAAGGCCATGTATTTCACGTTGAACGATTCGGGCAATCACCGGGAACTCAGTTTTTCGACAATGCACGCGGCCTTGCCTGAAGCCGCCTACCGTTTTCTCACCGCCACCGGCGGGGCCTGGGATGCACCGCTTCTCGGCACGGCATTTCACTGGCCGGATCCGCCTTCGGCTGAAGAACTCGATCTGCGGCGGATCGATCCCGGCCTCATGCGAAAAATTATCGATGAGCGCAGCGACGGCCTGCACGGAAGCAATAGCTTTGCTGTTGGTGGCCAATTGACCGGCGGGGCCGCACTGGTCGCGAACGATACCCATCTCGAGTTGCGGGTTCCTAACATATGGTTCCGCACCCGCCTGATCTACCCGAATTCGCGCCGCCCCGGGCTCATGAATGATCATATTGGCGCCAGCCTTCCAGGTACGCCAGCCATTGCGGTCGGTTCCAATCGTCAGATCGCCTGGGGTTTTACAAACAGTTATGGCGACTTCGCCGATTGGGTGCGCGTCACACTCGATCCTGCGGATCCTTTCCGCTATCGCAGCCCCGACGGCTGGAAACCCATTACCGTTCACCGCGAAGTGTTGCACGTGCGCGGGGAACCGGACGAAACGCTGGAGGTTTACGAGACCGAGTGGGGTCCCATTCTGGCTGCCGACCATGATGGTGTGCCCCTTGCGTTGGCCTGGACCGCACATCGGCGCGGTACCGTGAACATGGAACTCACCGAGCTGGAAGAGGCTGAAACCATCGAAGAGGCAATCGCGGTTGCGCAAAACTCGGGCATTCCCACGCAGAACTTTATCGTTGGCGATCGCGCGGGCAAAATCGCCTGGACCATCGCGGGCCGTATTCCCGCGCGAACAGGGGGCTACGATCCGCTGCTTCCCTCGGACTGGAGCAAACCGGACATCGGCTGGAAAGGCTGGCTCACGCCCGAGCAGCATCCACTGATTATCGATCCGCCGTCGCAGCGCCTGTGGAGCGCCAATGCGCGTGCTGTCGACGGCCCCATGCTGGAGCGGCTGGGCGATGGCGGCTATGACCTCGGCGCGCGCGCCAAGCAAATCCGCGACGGTTTGCAGCAACGCGAGCACTTCTCGCCCCCTGACATGCTGGCCATACAGCTCGATGATCGCGCATTATTCATGGCGCACTGGCGGCAGCTTCTCGAATTGACCCTGGATCAGGCCGAAGCGGCGCCATGGCGCGCGGAGATGCTATCAGCGCTCAAAGACTGGGACGGGCATGCCTCGACGCCATCCGTGGCCTACCGTATGGTACGCGCGTTTCGCCAGGAGGTCATCGACAGCGTGCTTGACGGCTTTGCCGCGGCAATCCGGCGCAGCGATCCAAATTTCGTCATGCCGAAATTGAACCAGGCCGAGCACGCGGTGTGGAAACTGATCGAGCGCCGTCCACCGCACCTGTTGCCGCCGGTTTATCGTAACTGGGAAGATTTTCTCGGCACTTGCGCCCGACGCGTAACCGAGCGCATGCAAAATCAGCCAGGCGGCATCGCGGCACGCACCTGGGGTGAGCGCAATACCGCCCGTATCCGGCATTCGCTCAGCCATACCCTGCCGCCTTTTATCGCGACTTGGCTGGACATGCCGAAGGATGTGCTTCCCGGCGATAGCACTATGCCGCGCGTTCAGGCGCCGGCCTTCGGCGCAGCGAACCGTTTCGCAGTCGCTCCCGGCGACGAAGAGCAGGGCTATTTCGAAATGCCCGGCGGACAGAGCGGTCATCCGCTCTCACCCTATTATGGCAGCGGACATGCCGATTGGGTCGCGGGCAAACCGACGCCTTTTCTTCCCGGCCCAGCCAGGCAGGTACTGAACTTCAGCCCGCGGGCAGAGGCCCGCTGAGCAAACCCGCCGTCGCCCCGCCTTGCACTCGGGGCTCCGATTTAGAGATCCCTGTCGTTCCGCCCCGCAAAATGCTTTTTCTTGTTACTTCCCCCGTCGTGGCTCAATCCCGGTTCGATGGCCTGCCTGCCTTTCTCGTAATGGATATAAATATAGATGGGCAGCGCCAATTCGCCGAGGTGATACTCGATCAGCGGCCGCACCACATGCCAATCCAGACCGCCCGCACCCGTCGCCAGGCGTGGCAAGGCCAGGCTTGCGAATCGCTCGCTTTCCAGCAGATGGCGCAGTTCGCGCAACGCGCGATCGACGTGTTCAGTCCTGGCGCGGCCGGGCCTTTCTTCCTTGCTCCGCGGCGCTTCGTTGACGAGAAGGTTGATGATGTGCTTGCTCATCGCACCAGACCACACCCACGCATCGCCAGATTTGGGCTGCATGGCATGGCAGAAGTGATGATAATCCCTGACCAATGCCGGCCATTGCTCACGCAGACTCAACGCCAGACCCTGTTCAAAACGGTCATGCGGGGCAATGGCATGAGCGATGACCTGAGCATGACTCAACAGGATGTCTCCCTTGACTTCATGAATCATGTAACCTCCCGGCGGCCGCCAACGAATAAACCTTGTATTTCAGTATAGCAACTCAATTGTTTTTGGCTGTCGGCCTGATGACCCGAAGCCACGCGGCAGGGAAGCGCAATTTCCAGCATGATCAAGAAACCGGGATGCGGAAATCAGGGCCTCGTAATATTTATTTCACACCCCGCATTGCTGCACGAAAAGCGCGAAGAAATCAACATCGGCGCTGCCGGGGCCGAACGCGCGTGGCGAGCGCCAAAAAAACCATCAACCCGTCATATTATTGGCGATAATATGACGTGCGGGCAGACAGGAGAATCAGACCCATTTGACGCCAGCATGCTACAGTTAGATTGCGGGCCTTGATATATAAAGAATGTCCGACGCAGACGTCTGGACAACAATTATTCGCTTTTCCGAAGCGAACGCTTCATCCATTTCTTAAATCACTGGAGGTTAAAAATGAAAATCATAAATCCGTTTAATCGGCTCCTTCTTGCCGCAATCGTGATGTTATTGGCAAACTTCAATGCCCATGCTTATGATTTGTTCGGCAGTGATATTGCGAGTATCGATGTTCAGACAGCCGACCAATGCGCCGCGGCCTGTAATGGCAACAACAATTGTCTCGCGTGGACGTTCGTACGGGCGGGTTTGAAGGGCCCAAGCGCGCGCTGCTACCAGAAGAATCCCGTTCCACAACCCTCATGGAACAACGTTTGCCAGACAAATTTTGATTGCGTGTCCGGTTACAAGCAAGCCAACTGGTGTGGAGATAAATCGCAGGGAGACGTATTAAATTGCGCGGCGGGAACAAGCTGCAACCCAAGAACGACCAAATCATGCGATGGATGGTGGATATTTCGAAACTGCACGACTCTTCAAACAACAGACTATTTCTGTCAATAGTAGTCTGTGACATGGCCGAATCCTGGTAACTGCCACGGCTCCTGGCGCGATATCCACCCTGCGGTTTACCGGGCTTGGCCATGGAACATGTCCACCTGCATGTTTTATTGTCGACACCAGCACAATGAGGAGGCATGGCATCCGCTTGCGGTCGAGATCAAAGCACTTCCTGATAAAGATACTTCTGGAATCCGGCAAACACCCTGCCAATTTTCTTTGGCTTACCGAGATCGGCCACAGCATGTCTGTAATGATCGAAAAAGGTTTCTTGAACCGCGCCACCAGATGAATGCGAACAGAATTTTAAGAACTCAAGATTTATGTTAACTATGCGAATAATAATCATTTCACGCAAGTTTCAATCCTCGCCCGGCACTCTGGCCGGGCGCTACATAAATCCGTGCGCACAAAAGCAGACCGGATGATGTTTCAATCCTCGCACGGCACTCTGGTCGGGCGCTACCCGTTACCCGTGGCTCTCCCTGTCCGTGCCGCGTGGTTTCAATCCTCGCCCGGCACTCTGGCCGGGCGCTACCCTACACCGCGCCGATATGTTGCAACTTTATGATGTTTCAATCCTCGCCCGGCACTCTGGCCGGGCGCTACCCTACACCGCGCCGATATGTTGCAACTTTATGATGTTTCAATCCTCGCCCGGCACTCTGGCCGGGCGCTACAGTTTTCACAGGAGAGCTGCGAGTGCCTTTTGGCGTTTCAATCCTCGCCCGGCACTCTGGCCGGGCGCTACTCCCGTCCGAGTACGCCGCTGCCGTTGTGGAATCGTTTCAATCCTCGCCCGGCACTCTGGCCGGGCGCTACCGTTAAAAATTCTCATACCGCCTCTTCGTAAAACTGTTTCAATCCTCGCCCGGCACTCTGGCCGGGCGCTACTGGCACAACCACGAGCTGCGCTCGCGTTTTGTGCGGGTTTCAATCCTCGCCCGGCACTCTGGCCGGGCGCTACTTTGACCTGCGGTCGGAAGTCCCATATAATCAAACGTTTCAATCCTCGCCCGGCACTCTGGCCGGGCGCTACGAGGTCTCGTATTTGGGCTGCTCGTTGTTTAAATGTTTCAATCCTCGCCCGGCACTCTGGCCGGGCGCTACATTCTGTGCCGGGTCTTATTGATCATTTTTAAGGGGGTTTCAATCCTCGCCCGGCACTCTGGCCGGGCGCTACCCACATGCTCAGCACCTCGGTGCTCAGGTGCTCGGTTTCAATCCTCGCCCGGCACTCTGGCCGGGCGCTACGGCGCTAGGTCTCGACCTGAGCGGCGCGGTACTCGTTTCAATCCTCGCCCGGCACTCTGGCCGGGCGCTACGTCATCGCGGCTGGCGTAGCGCAACTGGTGACGCAAGTTTCAATCCTCGCCCGGCACTCTGGCCGGGCGCTACCGTACCGTACAAAGCCATCGACCCCGACACTGGCGTTTCAATCCTCGCCCGGCACTCTGGCCGGGCGCTACAGTCCACGATCATCAGCCAGACATGGCCTGTGTGGGTTTCAATCCTCGCCCGGCACTCTGGCCGGGCGCTACTTCTTCTTCTAAAAATGAAGACAAGAATATATAAAGTTTCAATCCTCGCCCGGCACTCTGGCCGGGCGCTACATCCCGGCGGATTCGTTACATAATCCCCATCGTACGTTTCAATCCTCGCCCGGCACTCTGGCCGGGCGCTACTGCGGAAAGCCGTGCATCTTCGTCGCGCTCTGCCGGTTTCAATCCTCGCCCGGCACTCTGGCCGGGCGCTACGGTGTCGCTGTTACGAGCAGCCCCTTGGCCGACGGGTTTCAATCCTCGCCCGGCACTCTGGCCGGGCGCTACGCTCGATGGACTTCATGTCCTGCAAATCATTCTGGTTTCAATCCTCGCCCGGCACTCTGGCCGGGCGCTACGGCTGCTGTATGTGTTCCTCGAGAAAAAATACGAGTTTCAATCCTCGCCCGGCACTCTGGCCGGGCGCTACCTCGCGATATCGCGACGGCGTAAATCGCATCGTGGTTTCAATCCTCGCCCGGCACTCTGGCCGGGCGCTACATGCCGCGCGAGGCAGTTGATACGTCTCGCCTGGCGGTTTCAATCCTCGCCCGGCACTCTGGCCGGGCGCTACGCGCCTCCACCACCTAATCAGTGAGGTGTGTAATGTTTCAATCCTCGCCCGGCACTCTGGCCGGGCGCTACCGTACTTCGGCGGGGCAAAGGGCGAATGGGATGAGTTTCAATCCTCGCCCGGCACTCTGGCCGGGCGCTACACTGCCTCGTCCTCGAGGGCGAGCAGGGTCTGATGTTTCAATCCTCGCCCGGCACTCTGGCCGGGCGCTACCTTGTGGAATGCCTCGCGCTCGAATCCCGGCAGAAGTTTCAATCCTCGCCCGGCACTCTGGCCGGGCGCTACGATAATCGAGCATTTGCAGGTCGCTCATGTGCCTGTTTCAATCCTCGCCCGGCACTCTGGCCGGGCGCTACGAGCGCGTGCTCAACGAGCTGTGGGACAACGCGATGTTTCAATCCTCGCCCGGCACTCTGGCCGGGCGCTACCCGCAGACAATGCCGACACTTCCCATTGATTCGGGTTTCAATCCTCGCCCGGCACTCTGGCCGGGCGCTACTCCCGGATGGCCTACGCCGAGTTGGGCTGGACGTGTTTCAATCCTCGCCCGGCACTCTGGCCGGGCGCTACGGCAGGATTCGGGACGACGGGAACCGGAGCAGGGGCGTTTCAATCCTCGCCCGGCACTCTGGCCGGGCGCTACCCGAGTTACCGTACTGAGACCGCATTGCACGCTCGTTTCAATCCTCGCCCGGCACTCTGGCCGGGCGCTACACGCGTTTTTACGTTCTGGTCGCCCGTCATGCGGTTTCAATCCTCGCCCGGCACTCTGGCCGGGCGCTACCGGGACGGGACTGCGAGCGGATGTTACGGCTCATGTTTCAATCCTCGCCCGGCACTCTGGCCGGGCGCTACCCAGCCATAGCCTGCGGTGTACTGGGCTAATTCAGTTTCAATCCTCGCCCGGCACTCTGGCCGGGCGCTACTTTTTAAATCAACTACTTATTGGTGGAGGCGGCGGGTTTCAATCCTCGCCCGGCACTCTGGCCGGGCGCTACAACGCACTGGACGCCTCGCTAGGTCGTTTCGAGGGTTTCAATCCTCGCCCGGCACTCTGGCCGGGCGCTACATGTGTGTCCTCCTATCGTTTCAGGCGCATCGCGAGGTTTCAATCCTCGCCCGGCACTCTGGCCGGGCGCTACTACATCGGATAGGGGATCGATAATGACAATCGAAGTTTCAATCCTCGCCCGGCACTCTGGCCGGGCGCTACCCCCCATACCCAGGTTCCCGTCGGCACGATTTTGTTTCAATCCTCGCCCGGCACTCTGGCCGGGCGCTACTCGGTTTCGTCAAATTTACCCTCAAAACCTACCTGTTTCAATCCTCGCCCGGCACTCTGGCCGGGCGCTACAACTCAACCCTGACAAAATGGTTTGAACTTCGATGTTTCAATCCTCGCCCGGCACTCTGGCCGGGCGCTACTATAATATCTTCGCCTGTCCCACGCGCGTGATTACGTTTCAATCCTCGCCCGGCACTCTGGCCGGGCGCTACGCTTATCGATCACGCGCATTGCTTGGGGTGGCAGGTTTCAATCCTCGCCCGGCACTCTGGCCGGGCGCTACATGCAGTGGTGGCTCGATTGCCTGGAAGAGCAACGGTTTCAATCCTCGCCCGGCACTCTGGCCGGGCGCTACATTTTAGCCAGAGCCTTGTGGACCCCGTTTATATCAGTTTCAATCCTCGCCCGGCACTCTGGCCGGGCGCTACCTGTACCGGAGCACTCACACGCCACGAGAACATCGGTTTCAATCCTCGCCCGGCACTCTGGCCGGGCGCTACTTTCCAGGCGCAGCCGTGGAAGTGTCGAATTCAGGTTTCAATCCTCGCCCGGCACTCTGGCCGGGCGCTACCGCCATGCGCCGGGTATTCGGGTCGAACGTCATGGAGTTTCAATCCTCGCCCGGCACTCTGGCCGGGCGCTACCATGATCTGACAGCGTTGTCAACTGCGGATAAAAAGTTTCAATCCTCGCCCGGCACTCTGGCCGGGCGCTACTCTTATACGGCTCCGATATGCTGCAATTTTATGATGTTTCAATCCTCGCCCGGCACTCTGGCCGGGCGCTACCTTGAAACCTGAACAGGTACGTGCGCTTTACGGTCGTTTCAATCCTCGCCCGGCACTCTGGCCGGGCGCTACAATCATTCGCGGATTGCAGAATCGCGCGAAAACGGTTTCAATCCTCGCCCGGCACTCTGGCCGGGCGCTACTGGAATACAACCGTAATCGGGCGGACCATAAAATTGTTTCAATCCTCGCCCGGCACTCTGGCCGGGCGCTACCTTGTGAGGGGTCATGACGCCACCTGCGGGACGTGTTTCAATCCTCGCCCGGCACTCTGGCCGGGCGCTACGCCCGGCGTTCCACCCCCGACGGTTCCGGGGAATGTTTCAATCCTCGCCCGGCACTCTGGCCGGGCGCTACCTTCCGCCGTCGCTTGGCATGGCCGGGGAAGTCCTGTTTCAATCCTCGCCCGGCACTCTGGCCGGGCGCTACCCGTTTTTCGATCAAGAAACCCGGTGGAGTAGCAGTTTCAATCCTCGCCCGGCACTCTGGCCGGGCGCTACATGTACTGTATCAGGTCGTCAGCCTTAGCTGGCTGTTTCAATCCTCGCCCGGCACTCTGGCCGGGCGCTACATTTAAAGGAGATGAGATGACCACGATGATCGTAGTGTTTCAATCCTCGCCCGGCACTCTGGCCGGGCGCTACGTCAAGAACTATGGTTCTTTGCCCTTCCATAGCGGTTTCAATCCTCGCCCGGCACTCTGGCCGGGCGCTACTCGATACCTCATGGATGCCGCGCGTATCGCTATTGTTTCAATCCTCGCCCGGCACTCTGGCCGGGCGCTACCGGGGACGGCGGGTTCGTCGTCGCCCGGCAGGTAGTTTCAATCCTCGCCCGGCACTCTGGCCGGGCGCTACTCGCGCGTTTCCCGCGCCAACGCTAGGTCTCGTGAGTTTCAATCCTCGCCCGGCACTCTGGCCGGGCGCTACCATGGTACGTTCGGCTCTTGGCGCTATGCCAGATGTTTCAATCCTCGCCCGGCACTCTGGCCGGGCGCTACGCTCGCAATCCCGGCCCGTCCAGTATGCGAGGTGGTTTCAATCCTCGCCCGGCACTCTGGCCGGGCGCTACCACGGGGACGGCGGGTTCGTCGTCGCCCGGCAGGTGTTTCAATCCTCGCCCGGCACTCTGGCCGGGCGCTACGTCCCCGCCGTAGGGGTGTATGTGCCGGAAACCGTGTTTCAATCCTCGCCCGGCACTCTGGCCGGGCGCTACCACGGATTTAATTACTGGCGACCCCATATCCTTGTTTCAATCCTCGCCCGGCACTCTGGCCGGGCGCTACTTACGTCCGCGACCGTCACGAACGCAACGCCTCCCGTTTCAATCCTCGCCCGGCACTCTGGCCGGGCGCTACCTACTGTACGCAATTGGTGCCGCGCGGCTCGCGGGTTTCAATCCTCGCCCGGCACTCTGGCCGGGCGCTACGCGTGAGGGGACTCCACGCTACCGGCACGGGGGCGTTTCAATCCTCGCCCGGCACTCTGGCCGGGCGCTACATTCAGTGTCTGCTGACTTCCAATCGACTGACGAGGTTTCAATCCTCGCCCGGCACTCTGGCCGGGCGCTACCGCGTGTCTCCCGCGCCAGCGCTAGGTCTCGTGAGTTTCAATCCTCGCCCGGCACTCTGGCCGGGCGCTACCCTCCCACGATACGCGGCGCGATATGACATGTGGGTTTCAATCCTCGCCCGGCACTCTGGCCGGGCGCTACCCCTACATGGCGCTCGGGGCGCTGGCGATTGACAAAGTTTCAATCCTCGCCCGGCACTCTGGCCGGGCGCTACCTTACAAATCAGTGGGTTGGCCCGCGTCTTACTGTTTCAATCCTCGCCCGGCACTCTGGCCGGGCGCTACAATACGTTAGCCGCCCATCGGTGATGATGCGATGTTTCAATCCTCGCCCGGCACTCTGGCCGGGCGCTACGCCGTTTCTATCAACCCCTATGGGCGCCTCAAAGGTTTCAATCCTCGCCCGGCACTCTGGCCGGGCGCTACTGGCGCGGATGGCGCTCGGTCCGCTGGCGATCGAGTTTCAATCCTCGCCCGGCACTCTGGCCGGGCGCTACGTTGCTCAGTCGGTACAGGTAAAAGGCCCAAACATGTTTCAATCCTCGCCCGGCACTCTGGCCGGGCGCTACCGCGTACGCGTGTACACACATCATTTTCAGTATGGTTTCAATCCTCGCCCGGCACTCTGGCCGGGCGCTACAAGACCCGACCGGCGGCCGGCGATTCTGGCCGGTGTTTCAATCCTCGCCCGGCACTCTGGCCGGGCGCTACCTCGAAAGGCACCGCGATGATCTTGGACGAAGCTTTGTTTCAATCCTCGCCCGGCACTCTGGCCGGGCGCTACGGCTTTCGACAAGCCGCGAGACCCTACCAGTATCGTTTCAATCCTCGCCCGGCACTCTGGCCGGGCGCTACTTGGGTGCCTCCTGCCAACACACCCGAAATGCAGGTTTCAATCCTCGCCCGGCACTCTGGCCGGGCGCTACATCAGTTCGGAGTAGGCTGGCATTTTAAATAGGAGGTTTCAATCCTCGCCCGGCACTCTGGCCGGGCGCTACGGTTCCTAGAGCGGATATTCCGCGCTCGTCGTATGTTTCAATCCTCGCCCGGCACTCTGGCCGGGCGCTACTTCTGTGCCGGGTCTTATTGATCATTTTTAAGGAGTTTCAATCCTCGCCCGGCACTCTGGCCGGGCGCTACGCGTTCGGTGAGCTCGAACGTCCTCGAGATCGTCGTTTCAATCCTCGCCCGGCACTCTGGCCGGGCGCTACCCGAGAGCAATCAATCTAAAGGTTGCGACATGGACGTTTCAATCCTCGCCCGGCACTCTGGCCGGGCGCTACACGGCGATCTGCACGAAGCCCTGGGTTTCGCACAGTTTCAATCCTCGCCCGGCACTCTGGCCGGGCGCTACGGTACAACTACAACTTCATGATACACCAGAAAAATTCACCACGAACGCGCGAACTCCCAGATGTCGATTCGAACAGAAACATAATCTTATAAAATGCAAAATAAACAAACCTGTATTTACAATAACTTCTCTCAAACGCGAACATCCTGCAATTCCACCGTAGCTTGAGGTTCGCGCATCTCAAATGACGAGAGGCCCTTCAAAATTTACGGCTTTAAAAATTCCATACTCCTTCACATGCAATTCTGTCGGCTCAGTCAACCGGTATATGCGAAGATTGTCTTCCTTCTGATCAATCTCCGCCAACAACCTTCGCTCCAACTCTTCGTATTGCATCAGGTTCACCCGGCACTCGAATACGGATTTCTGTACACGCTGCCCTATTCCTTCGCATATTTTCGCTACACGCCGTAGTCTTCTTCGCCCCTCTCTGGTTTCCGTCGAAACGTCATAAGTCACAATGACGAGCACGATTACTTCGCCAAAAAGGGGATATACCCATCCATTTCCCCACGTATGTTCCGCGCCATGAAGCGCGCCTGAAGTTGCGGCAATAAGCCTATCGATATTTTCGTCTCCAGCAGTGGGTGGGTTATTTCCTCCTGCTTGCGCTCCTGATAGGCCACAACCACGGTCTTCCTTGCATCGTCCTCCAAATATACCGCTCCTCCCTCACGTTCCTTGAGGTCACGAACGGTAATCTGACCTCTGTTAATCAAGGTCAAGGCCAGCCGATCCGCGAGAATAGCGCGAAATTCTTCCATCAAATCCAACGCCAGTGCTGCGCGTCCGGGACGTACGGCATGCAAAAAGCCCAATTGAGGATCGAGCCCCACGCTTTCCAGCGCCGACCGGCAATCGTTCATCACCATCGAGTAAAGAAACGATAACAGCGCATTGAAGCGGTCGCGGGGCGGGCGGCGCGACCGCCCGTTCATTGTGAAAAATTCACGTACATTACGGCGCATCAAGCACGGCAATGCAGAAAAATAAATCTTTGCGGCATCACCCTCGATTCCGCGCAACACATCAAGAGTGCCTGTTACCGGCAGATTGCGAATCGAGCGAGCCAAAGATTCCACCGCATCGCTCAATGTTTTTTGGTCCTGCACATCGTCTGCTTCACGGGCGCCACGCATCAGTACCTGTCGTGAATTCCGCAATTTTCCGGCGATCACCGCCTGTGCTGTTGCCAGTGCAAATTTTTCGTTCACCGCCGCGCGATGCTGCGCCTGCCGCAGCAGGATATTGCCGCTCGCCGCACCTTCCAGCCGCGCCTTGAAGCGCCCGTTATCATCGAGCAAAATCAGACTGATGCCATCTTCGGCACAACGATGCATCAGGGCAGGGGAAACCAGAATATTACCGAAACAAACTACCGAGCCGAGATGGTGCAGCGGTACCTGCATTCTCTTCTGGCGCTCGACATCTATGCGCAGTGTGTCATTGTCCAGATGCACATAGGCATGAGGTGTCATGACGTAGAGCGTATTGAGGACCTGCCGCATGCGTTTAATCGGGTATAAAAAGGGATGAACGCAAGACGGTTTGTGCCGATTTAGCCATCAGCGCTTCCGGCTGGCATATATCCTTCAACGAACACTCTTTGCAACGCGCATCGTTCGCCGGCGGAGGCAATTTGCCGGAAACCAGCAGGGCGCGCACTGCTGCCGTTATCTCTTCCACTTGCCGGCGCAATGCATCTGTTATCACCAACTCTCGCCGACGGCGAGAGGAGTGGTGATAAATCGCTCCGCGCGAAACCGATTTACCAGTCATTTCTTCCAGACAGAATGCCTGCGCCGCCAATTGCAGGTTGTCATGTGCCTTGGCTTTGCGGGGACCATGTTTGGTTTCCACGGGATAGATACTGCCATCATGACGGAACTCGACAACATCACAGCGCCCGGTTAGTCCGAGTCGATCGGACCAGACCGGCAATGCACGCTCGACACGTACGCCCGGCTGCATTTCCCAGCCCGGCTCATCAACATGCGCATGGACGGCGTCACCCCGAGCCGTATGGACGTTACTGAAAAACTGCTGTTCGACATGAATCAGGGCGCACTGACGCGGGCAGTAGCTGTAATGCTGTAAAGCAGAAATCATGATGACGTCGTCACGCCCACTGGTATCCATCAGTTTTTCCCGAATAACTTCAAAGCGAGGTTATCGCGGGTCAGCTTGTGATGCGCCGCAACATCCGCAAGAATCGCGGCAAGCGTCCCTATACGAAGCGGATCATGCAAGGGAACAGTCACATGGTGCTGTCCGGCTATTTCATACGACAAGCGAACGTGGCTTCCAGTCTGGCGCGTCGTGCGATATCCCATCTGCTCCAAGACCTTGACCAGTTGCCTGCCAGTCAGGTCACGGGGCAGCTTCATGCCGTGATGACCTCTTCGCGTGTAAAGTGCAGACGGATAATCCGGGGTGCCTTGCCTTCATCAAAGTGGCAATAGACGGCATCGCGCACCTGTTGGTACAGGTTTTCAAGATCATCGGCTTCGGTAAAGATGGATTCACCGAGGGCGCGGGCAACATAGCCACCCTCGGGCGCCTCTTCCACCAGAAATATAATTTCATTCATAGAGCTTATCCCATTCGTATAAGTGTTACGCCCTGAGCAGCGGATAATTGAGCGCCGATAGCCATTTCCATTCCATCTACCAGCACATTATAGTCAGCGAATCCCCGAGGCACTTCCACGTCATCCTTTCGCTTAACACTTATATGGTCAAACAAGCTGTGCGCATGGGCATTGCCAAGCGCGCTGTCATGCTTGAATACGTACAACCCGCGCGTCGCCATCTCGCCACGCGCGGCGGAGCGGTCATGCTCGAACATATGCGAAAGCGCCTGCCAGAGTAACCCCAGATCATCTTCATCAAATCCGGTTTGATTTCCCAAATAGGAAGATACGAAGCCATGTCCAACATAGAGGCCGTAGGGAACTGTAAATTTTCGCCCCATTGTCCGGTTATCGCCACTTTGTTTTTCGGCTTCGGCTTCCGTAGCGACGGCCATGCGGGTAATTGAATGTTCCAGCGCAACGATAGGATCGACGGAACGGGCAAATGTTAGCTGCACGGGCCCTCGAACCTGACCGCAGTTAACACCCGTGGACATCACCGCCCCGAACGTACGTACATCAAAGAAATTCTGACACATCCATTGCCGTGCATCGTCGACTGCCTCGCCACCCTTACGTTTTTTATCTTCAACCTCTAGCAGTTCCAATTTGCCGATTCCGGCATAGGCACGTTTGTGCTGATTGTTCAGGACAGCCTTTTCTTTAACGTAAATCTCGAACCGCTTTTTTCCACCATTCAACGACTCGGTAATCTCGGTTTGATCCTTCGTCATGGCGACAAAATTGCGCACTTTGCGCTTGAGGCTCACATCAGTAACCAAACCGTGTCCTGTTTCAGCATCAAGGCGCGGTAAATTACCCGCATCTGGATCACCGTTGGGGTTGCCGTCTTTTACGTCGAACAGTAATACAAAGTCGTGACGATTGTTCAATGCCATGAGATTTATTCTCCCTTGTTAGATGGATCAGTTGGATTGGATTTTGTAAAAAATGCCTGCCGCTGATGGTAATAACCGATGGCGAAGCGGCCTTGGTCAGCCATGCTTAAATGTGACGGGAACTCGATCACACCGGACATTATTTGACCTATGAGTTTTTCAAAAAAACGTTTGCGCCCTTCTTCCAGTTTGGCAAGGTGATGATTTTTCAATTTCATCAGGTTGGCGAAAACGGTCACGGGCGTACTCGACGCCGCACCATAGAAACGGTCACGAATCGTAGCGCTTGGATTGACTGCTTCCTCTTGCGCTTTTTCCAACACGGCAAACAGGCGACCGATACGATAACCGGGGTTGTTATTGTTTTCGTCGAGTGACACGGTGATCTCCTTTTCTTGGGATTGCAAATAACGAGTTTGCCGATTCAGGCAGGCTTTAATGAGGGCCGCTCGGGCGTATTTAACCTCGCTCTCCGCACGTACCCGGCGAATGGCTGCCTGTAACAATGTCGTGGGATAAGGCAATCCCTCGAGAATCGCGCGTACGAATTCACCAGCGAGGTTAGGGTTAATGTTTTCCGCTTTTTCTAACGCGGCGGTAGAAACCAGCAGGCGGAAAAGCGAAAGATGGGTTTTTTCAAAATCAGCATGAATAATTTTTAAATCCGCAAAGTGCCGCCGAATCCGTGAAGACATCTCCGCAACGGTGCCGATCAACCAGAACCGGATGCTTATGCGTGCTGCGTTGGGTGCGAGTCCAAGAACGAAAAAGCGGATACTATCGTTGCCAGCATTGAAAGCACCTGTTTGGGGCGATTTGAACAATGCCTCGACCGCGTGCGTTTGTCTTGCGGGGTCATCTTTCGGAGGTTCATTGAATAAGTCGGCGAAGGCATCTTCGAATTCGGTTTGCTTTTCGGACCAGAATACTGTGGATGCATCGCCCACTTGGATGCGTTGGCGGCTTCCTTGACTCAGCAGATAATTGAGCGCCGTGGTATAAGCAAAAGCAGCATGTTTTCCAACTGGAGCATTCGCACCTTGCTCCTTGCCAAATGAATTAAAAGCAAATTTATTGAAGGAAACAATGTTCGCGCCGCTAGTTTGTGCATCACGAACACCTTTGATAGCTGCGTGGAGACGCTCAAGACCGTCAGGTCTTCCAGTAACGAGGCATGTTATTTGCATTGCATCATCTGTATGCGCCTCAATTGCTGCTCTAACCAAAGGACGTTGGCAGATCAATTCAAAATCCCCATTCAACCGAAAGGTCAAAATGGGATTTGTTTCCAAAATTTCCAGCCAGAGCGGATCAGCTTCCAGTCGTGCGTTGTCCCGAGTCCTAAAAAATAGGCTTACGGCATTTAGTCCCGCGTCTTCAATTCTGAGGATCAGTTCATCCAGTCGGCCCTGAAAAGCAGCGTGCTGTTCTTTGACTCGATCGACCTTACCGCGAGTTGTTACGCCAAGCACGTATTCCGCGTTGTCCCACAGCAAATTAGCAGCAATACCAGAGGTTTTTTTCTCACTTTGGGGTACAAGAAAACCGCGAGGAATTCTTTTCTTTCCCTCCGTACTACGGGTGTCTTCTATTTGTATAACCTGACCGGAACGGTTGATTTCAATCACAAAAGGAATGCCCTTAGTTTCAAAACCGGGCCGCGGTAAATCCGGTTTCCGTTCGTAGTAATCACATAGTGCTTGCAGGATCATCCGCGAACCTCCATATCATTTAAATCGAGCACGCCATCTTTCAGGCTGGCGCGGAAGAAACGGGGAGTAGGGCTGATACGGTTGCTGTAATCCATGTCGTAGAGCATCCACCCAAGATCGCGGCTCTCCGCAATAGGTTCCGATTCATTTGCCGATCCATCGACCAGCCGGAAGGAAGCGGAAAATTCACGGCAGCCGAGGTAAGGCTGATTGATGCATTGACCCTTGTCCGCACGGCGCTCGAACATATCCATGAATTTACCGTAGTTATTGCCATCACCCGCATTAGGCAGCAATTCAAATCCGGCATGGATGCGGTAACCGACATCGCGGAGGAATAACCCGGCCCGCTGTTGTCGCTCTTCTTCTATATAGAGTCCGAGATCGCCGCTTCCACTACTCATCGCCGATTGAACATTACGGGCAGACACAACCGCGCCCACTTCATTGCGCCGCACGGTAATCCACCTGATTGGCTCTAAAACCTCGATTCTTTTGATCTCCCATCGTATTGCCGGCTTCCACAGAATTGATTCAAAGATAGCCCGCGCCGCGGATGGGGTGATAACGTCATAACTGACGCGCTCGACTTTCATTTCAGGTCGGGTAAAACAGGCAAAATCACCCGCAACCTCAAGACAGAATATCTTCACTCATGTTTTCCTTATGATTCATGCTATCAATTCATCGGGTGCAATTTCGCCATCTATTACCACGCCAAGAATGGCGTCATAAAGTTTGTCACCGGTCTGTGCATATATGCCTGGCTGAACTTGATATACATCACCCATTTTTTCCAACCGTAGAAATAAGTGCTTCGGAATATTGACGGCGTAGCGCTGCAATTTACGCATCAGATTCCGCCTGGGTCCTGTGCGCGCCAGCTCATCCAATAGATCCGGTCCCTTTCCGTATCGCACCAAAATGGTCTGATAAGCGCTATCGTCAATGAGCCGGAATTTTTCGGCGGCGGTACGAAATTGAACATAACCATCTTGCCCGTCGCGGGTGAGATGGTCGATGATGCCGTGCTTATCCAATGACGGTGCTCTCATATAGAGATGTTCAAAAAAAAGTTCTGCAAGATTGCGGCTCAAGATGTCGTGACTACATCCCGCCATCAGACTCACGGAAATTTGCGCCGCCTGCCGCAATAAGCCCGGCGGAGCAGGAGTTGGCGGGACAAAAACAACCACTTTTCCAAATCCATTCAATCTGCCTTCACGATTGCATCTTCCCGCAGCTTGCGTGATGGAATCCAGTCCCGCCAGTGCCCGATAAACCACCGGAAAATCCAGATCCACGCCGGCTTCGACAAGCTGGGTGCTAATGACGCGCACCGGTTCCTTACGGCGGAGGCACGCCTTAATGCCGGCAATGACACGGCTGCGATGCTCTCCGCACATCAAAGCAGACAAATGCACGGTGCCTTCAGGCATCAGCCGCAGAAGCTGACGCGCATCGTCGCGCCGATTGACGATGCACAGCACTGTCGAATGCTGAGTCAATTCCGTTGCCAAGCTGTCCCAATCCCGAGGTTGGACCAGGTCATCGGGAATCTTCACCTCCACTCTCTTCAGCGCATTGTATAGCTCATCAGGGGTTTCGATGATTTCGCGCACATTATTCAAGCCACGGAACGCTCTCTCACCAAAAGATTGAAATGAAACCAGCTTGGGCTGGGTCGCGGTTGAAAAAAGAAAGGTAACCCCATAATGCGCTGCCAGCAGATTTATGACGTCAGTAATCGGCTGGAGAAATTCGGGAGGCAGTAACTGGGCCTCATCCAGAATTACTATACTGTTTACGATGTTGTGCAACTTGCGGCAGCGACTGGTACGAGCTGCGAAAAGCGATTCAAAAAACTGAACATTGGTCGTTACGATGATGGGAGCATCCCAGTTTTCCGTTGCCAAACGGGAGCGCGCACTCTCGCTTTTGTCAGGATCAAGATTTGCGTGATGCTCAACGATATTTTCTCCAAAGATCTCACGGAATATCCCTGACGTTTGCTCGATAATACTGGTGTAAGGAATAACATAGATTACCCGTTGCCTCTTATAGCGCCGGGCATGTTCCAGGGCAAAAGCCATACTTGCCAATGTCTTGCCTCCACCTGTAGGTACAGTAAGCGAGAACAGCCCAGGTGTGTCATTTGCTTTGAGACGGCACTGCTGCAAAATATCCTTGCGAAGGACATTTACATGAGTTGGTTCGGCCCCGGAAGTTATTTGCTTCATATAATGATCGAAGTCACCCAGTAGCTCGGCTAGTTCGCGATACCCGGCGCGGGCAGCAGCTTGCTCTGCGTCCATGAAGCTTTCCGTATCGAGAAAGTCGGCATCGACCAAGCAGGAAAACAACATACGTATCCACAAAGACAAACCATGTACTCCGCCTAGAGGTTTCGTCGAAAGCGTTGTCCCTGGATTGGCAATTACTGATGGGATTGCCGCAAACGGCAGCCCCTCTAAATACTCCCTCTCAGTCAATCGGTGCTCTAGCGCCGCCGCGCCAGTTTCAGATGGAAACCAGTCCGGCAAACCTGCGTGGTGACCTGCAATGAGATAGGCCAGAAGACGGCCTTTTACCCCCATCTTTTCACAGGCATAAATGGCGCCGGCGGAAGAGTGATTTACACGCCCCGGAACATTCTCGATATGAGCATCCCGGCGATCGTAGCCGCTGGCGGATTTGATATATCTCTGAAAACATGATGAGTATTTGCCGAGATCGTGCCACAGTCCAGCCAACGCCGCCCACTCCGCACCGCCAAATGGCTCGGCAAATTTACCCGCCAATCGGGAAACCTTCATCAAATGCTCTTCCAGCAAGTGCTCCCGCCAGATGCCATCGTTATCCCTTTTGACGTGAGCCAGGTGCGCCTGACTGTTGCCTCCCCGATTTTCCCGATTGTCGTTCGTCATTTACGAATATTTGGCAGCACATTTAGCCAGCGAAATAGTATCTTATTGCTCACCTCAACAGCAGAGCTCCGGATAATATGCCGTATCGGTGCTACTGTCACAATTAGACCAAAGTACTACTTTTGAAACTTTATATAGTTATATCAGTAGTATATGGTTAAAAATTGAATAAATTTAATTGTTTATCGAGGTCAGTCTGTTCGGAAATGTTATCGACGCCTGCGAAGGCTTGCTGTAGCTGAGTTTTCTCGAATACAGAGACCGACAGAATCTGTAGCAAAGTGTAGAGCGAGGCATCAATTTGCAGCTCCTTCTTGACGATGGCTATCAGCACGTAGGTGGCGATGGCGCACCAGATTTGCGTCTTCACGGCGTTCTCGCTGTTGCCGATAAAGCGCTTGATGCGCAGATGCTGTTTGATCCACTTGAAGAACAACTCCACCTGCCAGCGGCTCTTGTACAGTGCGGCGATGGTCTAAGCCGGCAATGCCGTGTTGTTGGTCAGGAACACCAGCGTCTTGCCGGACTCCGGGTCTTTGAAACGGATGCGCCGCAATAGTTCGGGATAGGCTTTGGCGCAATAGTGGCCGTTGAGCGCGATGCGCTGATCGCAAATCATGCCTGTGCTCCGGTCGGTGGGCTCGAATACACCCGGCGCGCGTTCATGCCGCGCTTGGCGCGAGTGACGAAGAAGGCGCCCGCCTGAACCATGGTCCAATCCAGCACGGCGCGATGGCGCCAGTCTGTCCATCTGATATGATTTTCTATATCAAGAAGTACCTCAGCCTGTGCTGAGTTTAGCCGAAAACTCTGCAATGCCGATCTTGAAGAGCAATTTGGCCGCCGCCTCTAATGTATTGAATTCATGAGTTTCACGTTTGCTGGTTTCCAGGGGCTGGCCATCGATCAGTACCATATAGCCATCTGGACATCACTGCGTAATGCACCTGTATGCGCTTTATGCATTAGCATCAAGCAAAAGCTTCACTTCCCGCTCTGTCATGCCTTCTCTCCCGACGGTTTCTTCATTGCGCTCAACCGCCTGCAGCAATGTATCCCGGCGCAATACGTGATGATCGTTCAGATCTTCGTGACTCAGGCACAGCGCAGAGACGCGCTATTTCAACAGGTCCGCCAGCGAGTTGCGCACCAGATGCGGTGTGCGTGGATCAACCTGAACCGCGTCATCAGGATGAATGCGAGCAAGATTCCAGGAACCCAAGATTTATGTTGACTATGCAAATAATAATCATTATCATTCTCATCCATGAACAAGTAATTTCATGGACCTAATAAAGTTGCGGATCTAGACATCCCGCAAATAGAGCGCAACAGCGCTTTCACGACCGTACTTGAATAACACGAAACCAAGCACGGAACAGCTATTCGGTACAGCGTACAGCGCACAAAGTCGTCATTGCGCACGAAGGCCAGCAATACCGCCCTATG
>JACXTT010003081.1_pt1 | contig 26033 bp, 31 predicted proteins | sample 9270951 | NCBI WGS metagenome assembly JACXTT01 (sample SAMN15532306, study PRJNA645909) | rock metagenome | isolation source: weathered quartz diorite | place: Puerto Rico | collected 2017-06-21
GCCGGCCAAACGGCGCCGCAGCAAATCGGCCAAATCACGTTGGCGAATTTCGCCAACGACGCCGGGCTTCAGCCATTGGGAGGCAATCTTTACGCGCAGACCGAGGCTTCCGGCCAGCCCGTCACGGGCGTTCCGGGCGATCCTGGATTCGGGACTATTTCGCAAGGTTATCTCGAGAGTTCGAATGTCGATCCGGTTAAGGAGATCACGGATCTGATTTCTGCGCAGCGCGCTTATGAGATGAACTCGAAAGTGATTCAGGCGGCTTCGGAAATGGCGAGCACACTCTCGCAAGGTTTGAGATAAACTGATGCACAAGAGGCGGTTGCCGGCGAAAGGCGCGATATTCTTGACTGCTGTCAGGGTTCTCTTCGCCTTGAATTGCCAAATCGCCGTTGCGGCTGGCGGAAATCTTCTGCCCGTGCCGGACACCACCATTTACCCAGGCGATGTAATCACGGAGCAAGCCCTTGTTGATCGCGACTTTTCCGATGATTTCGCGATGGGCAAAATGGCTGGGGTGCGCACGCGCGCCGACCTTGTGGGCAAAGTTGCGCGGCGTACCTTGCTGCCGGGGCAGCCGATTCCGTCGAATTCCGTCGGGGAGCCGACGGTCGTGGCGAACGGAACGAAAGTCCGGATTATCTTTGAGGAAGGGCCTTTGCATATATCCGCTCTTGGCACAGCGCTGCAGTCGGGCAGCGCCGGAGACATCATCTCTGTCCGCAATATTGCGAGCGGGCTCACGGTGTCTGGAACCGTGCTGGCAGACGGGTCCGTTCAAGTCGGTGGCAGCTGATGCGGCGGATTGCACTCGTCGCTGTGCTTTGCATGATGACCTTCCCGGCCGCCGCTTCCGTGCGCATCAAGGATATCACGACGCTGCAGGGCGTGCGCGAAAACCAGATTGTTGGTTACGGCCTCGTGGTCGGTCTGCAAGGGACCGGCGATTCGCTTACCAATTCGATTTTTACGGCCCAGTCCCTGCAATCAATGCTGGACCGGCTGGGAATTAATATTCGTGGCAATGGCCGGGGTCAACCTTTGCGGACACGCAATATCGCCGCGGTCCTCGTCACCGCAGACTTGCCGGCATTCATCCGGCCAGGATCGCGGATCGATGTCACCGCGTCTTCGCTTGGCGACGCAACATCCCTGCTTGGCGGAACCTTGGTTTTGACCGCGCTGACCGGAATAGACGGGCAGACCTATGCGTTTGCTCAGGGCCAGGTCGCAGTTGCTGGCTTTGCGGTCTCTGGACAGGCAGAGAGCGTGACCCAAAATGTTGCAACAGCCGGCCGTATTCCTGGCGGCGCGGTGATCGAGCGGGAGGTCCCGGGTCAGTTGCGCGATGTCGGGCCGCTCATGCTCGTCTTGAACAATCCGGACTTCAGCACCTCGGTGCGTATCGCCGACGCAATTAACGCCTTTGCGGTCCGCCGCTACAAATACCGCGTGGCGCATGAGCAAGATCAAAGGTCTGTTTTGTTGACGCGGCCGGCCGGTGCAGAGACCACCCGTTTCGTCGCCGAGATCGGGGAGCTTTTCGTGGAGCCAGATTCGCCGGCGCGGGTCGTGATGGATTCCCGCAGCGGGACGGTGGTCATTGGTCAGGATGTCCGAGTCTCGACCGTCGCCGTGACCCAAGGCAATCTCACCGTTCAGATCAGCGAACGGCCGCAAGTGTCGCAGCCCGCGCCCTTTTCGCGCGGCAGGACCGTCGTCACGCCAAATACCGATATCGAAGCCGTTCAGGCTGGGGGGCCGATTTCGATCGTCAAGGGATCGAACCTAAGCAGTCTCGTCAATGGGTTGAATAAGATAGGCCTGACCCCCTCGGGCATCATCGCGATCCTTCAGGCCATCAAATCGGCGGGTGCGCTGCATGCCGAACTGGTGGTGCAATGACAATGAGGAAGGCCATCCGGCAGCTTTGCGCAAGATTTGTCAATCATCAATAAGAGCAACAGACCTAACCCGCGCTTCGGCCAACGCGATCCAAGCAATCGAAATGAGTTTGGTCAGCGCACAAAAGGCCGAATCGGCTTCTGGCGAAGGGTTTGTCATCTTAGCCCCGGAAGTGACCAAAGCGGTAGAACGCCTATGACCAATCTCGAGCTCATATTGCAACCTACCCGTATCGTTGTGGCGCTTGGCTATTTACTGGCGCCGGCCGCAGGACTCTGCGCCGAGCAAAAGAAATCTGACGCCGCGAAGCCGACGCCGCCGGCGACGCCCGGCAGCGAGATCAATCAATTCTGCGCCAATATTGCCGCGGTCGCCGGGGATGCCCGGATTGCCTGGCAGACGGCAAAGCTGCGCGAATTGGAGGCAGAAGTCCATCAGCGTATTGCCGAACTCGATTCAAAGCGGGAACAACTCGTCGAATGGGAGCGAAAGCGCGACGAGGCATTGAAGAAAGCCAGCGACGCCGTCATTGCGATCTACGCCCAACTGAAGCCTGACGCCGCTGCGCAGCACCTTTCCGCAATGGAGGATGAGATGGCGGCGGCCATCATGGCAAAACTCCCGCCGCGCACGGCAAGCGCAATTCTCAACGACATGGAGCCTGCCCGTGCAGCGCAATTGACGAAGGGCATGGTCCATCCAGAAGAGAAAAAATCTTAACATGCGGCAGATGGCGGTCGCCATTTTCGCCGCCACCTTGGCGGGTTGTGCCGGCGACGTCAGGGAGATCGGCCTGGAGCCCGCCATGACCCCAGTCGGCACCGGGTTGATCCCTTCGGTGCAGCCTTCCGCGAGTGCCCTATTTCTGCCGGCGCGCGCGCCTGGCCAGCAGTCGGCCATATGGGACGGGGGCCGCGCCAACATCTTCGGCGATGTGCGGGCGGTGAAAATCGGCGACGTTATGACAGTGCAAATCGCTATCGATGACAAGGCAACCTTCGGCAACGCCACGGACCGGTCGCAAACGTCGAAGATCGACTCGGGATTCGACTTCAAGCTCAATTGGTTCGGCAAAACCTCGGAGGTTCAGCCGCAGTTAACTGCTTCCTCAGACTCGTCGACGAACGGTCAGGGATCGATCGACCGGTCGGAGAAGATTCAACTGTCGGTCGCCGCTACCGTGACCGACGTGCTGCCAAACGGAAATCTGATCATCAGCGGCTCGCAGGAAGTGCGGGTAAACTTTGAATTGCGCTTGTTGAATGTCGCCGGAATCGTGCGTCCACAGGACATTTCGCGGGAGAACACCATCGGCTACGACAAGATCGCCGAAGCGCGGATTTCCTATGGCGGGCGGGGGCGGATGATGGAGGTCCAGCAGCCGGCGGTGATTCAACAGATTTACGACCGGCTGAAGCCGTTTTAGCGAGTGCCCATGCCGTGACGATGATCTCTGAAGACCCGCCGCCGCAAAACGTACGGCCTGCCCCATCTGGGCCCTCTATTTTCGTTTGGCTCGCAATTGTGGCCGCCTTAACTCTTTTAGCAGTCGCGACAGGAGCCGGCCTTGGCGTCATACTCCGCAAACCTGTCCCGAAGGAAACGCCAAGTCCGCTTAAACCGCTCGGCGAACCGGGTGGCACGATATACAGCGGCGATACCGCCGTTCAAGAAGTGCCGCCCGTCGTCACAAACCTTGCCGGGCCGGAAGGCAGCTGGGTAAGGGTGCAGGTCTCGATTGTCTTTGACCGCAAAGCGCTTCAGAAGCCGGAGGCCGCCGCCGCGGAAATCGGCGGGGATATTCTGGGGTTCATGCGGACGCTGACACCGGCGCAAATTAGCGGTGCCGGCGGGTTACAACATTTGCGCGAAGATTTGACTGAGCGGGCTGCAATCCGTTCCGGTGGCGTCGTGCGTGAGGTCATTCTTCAATCCGTGGTGGTCCAATGAGGAAATATGTCGTTACCCTCGGCCTTTTCATTCTGTTTGCGACTGCGGCAAAGGCGCAGGTGCCAGATCTCAGCGCGGTACTCCCGCAAGGCGGCGGAACGGTCGCGGGCCGGATTATTCAACTTGTAGCGCTTTTGACGGTGTTGTCTGTTGCGCCGGGTCTTCTTGTCATGGTGACGAGTTTCACGCGATTCGCGGTTGCCCTGTCATTTCTGCGATCCGGGCTTGGACTGCAAAGCACGCCGGCCAATTTGATTCTTATTAGCCTGTCGCTGTTCATGACATTTTATGTCATGGCGCCCACTTTCGATAAAGCTTGGGAAGCCGGCGTGAAGCCGCTCATGGACAGCAAAATGCCCGAGCAGGAAGCATTCGGAAAAATAGTTGAGCCGTTTCGCGAATTCATGCTCTCGCAAGTGCGCGAAAAGGACCTCAAGCTTTTTGAAGAGCTGGCAAAAGACAATTTTAAAATGAAGGGCGAGGCGAAGGGCGAGATCAGGGTGCTCGTTCCGGCCTTCATGATTTCGGAATTGCGGCGCGGCTTCGAAATCGGATTTCTAATCGGGCTTCCGTTTCTTGTCATCGACATGATCGTCTCTACGCTTACCATGTCGATGGGAATGATGATGCTGCCACCCTCGGTGATCGCACTTCCAGTTAAAATTCTATTCTTCATTTTAATCGACGGTTGGAATTTGGTGATTGGGAGTCTCGTCAGATCCTATGCTTAGCTGGATTTTTTAAGCTCGCGCGCCTGCGTTCAGGAGCTCTTCCTTCGAATTACCACCAAAAAACAATAGATTTTTTTGAGCATGTGCGCCGGCGTTAAGGTTCGTTCAACAAAAAACTGATACAAGCATCTCATGGCAGGTTGGGTCGAGTAAACGCAATCCAAAGGCATCATGCCGCTCTGCCGTACCGGCGAAAATCCGGTATGTCCCCGCAACATCATTCACCCAATCTTAGGGACATGCAATGTCGAGCAGCCTTTTAACAAACACGTCCGCGATGACGGCGCTGATGTACCTCACGCAGACACAGCACAATTTGAGTAAAGTACAGAGTGAAATTTCGACCGGTTTGGCCGTTCAAGGCGCACAAGACAACGCTTCCTATTGGTCGATCGCGACCAAGATGCGATCGGATGTCGGCGCCCTCGGTGCGGTCAACAGTGCGCTCAGCTCAAGCCAGGCCATGGTTTCGACCATGGACGCCGCTATGCATGCCAGCATTTCGGTCATGGACAACATCAAGAACGACCTCGTCACGGCGCAGAACCCAACCACGGCCGATCTGGGCAAGATTCAGACAGATATTCAGGCGCAGCAGAATCTTTTGATCAGCATCGGCAGTTCGTCCATTATCAATGGTCAGAATTTCCTTGAGACCGCCGGCGGCACCGTTAGCCTCGTTGCCTCCTATGATCCGACCAATGGGGTCAGCTTTTTGACCGTCAATACGACAAATACGCAGCTGTTCGAGACCACCGTTGGCGCGACCCAGGGCATTCTCGGTCAGAGCGGCGCTAACTTTGCGTCCGCTTCGATTCTTACTTTGAATATTACCAATGTCGGCGGCACCAATGCAACAGCGGGTGATCTCGCCAATATGCTCAAAGATGTCAATGTGGCCATTGCTTCAATGACGACTGCTTCGACCGTACTCGGGTCGACGAATACCAATCTCAAAATTCAGCAGGATTATATATCCAATCTGAGCGACTCGTTGACGACGGGAATCGGCGCATTGGTCGACGCAAATATGAATGAGGCCGCCACCAAGCTCGCCGCCCTGCAAGTCCAGCAGCAGTTAGGCGTTCAAGCCCTGGGCATCGCGAATTCGAACACCCAGCTGATCCTAAAACTGTTCGGCGGCTGATCCTAAGGTCAGTTAGATTAAAAATGTTCAACAGCGAGAAGAGGCCGCGTTTTCTATGAAATTCGCGGCCTCTTTTTCAACGCCCAGGCAAGCTTGCCGCCTCAGATTGTGGATCTCAATTGATGCGCATGAGCGAGTCGGTGAATGGCGCTGCAGGAGCAGATTGAACGTCTCTGGGATAGCCTCTTAAAATTAGGTTCGCGCCGGCTGATTGCGCTTGGCGTGATCGGCGTTTCCGTCTTCGCAATGACCGGATTGGCCGGCTATTTCCTCAGCCGCCCGGCAACGGAAGTCCTGTATGCCGGGCTTGACCGGCAAGATGTCGGCAGGATTGCTGCCGCGCTCCGGGACGCCGATATTCCCTTTGACGTGAATTCTGACGGCAATACCGTATTTGTCCACTACGGGGAGACGGCGCGGGCGCGGATGCTGCTGGCGGAAAAAGGTTTGCCAAATAGCCCAAATGCGGGCAATGAGCTCTATGACAAGCTCGGCTCTCTCGGTTTGACCTCTTTCATGCAGGAGGTCACGCGCGTGCGCGCGCTTGAAGGCGAACTCGCACGCACGATCCAGTTGATGCGCGGCATCAAGGCCGCGCGGGTCCACATCGTCATGGGGGAGGACGGTACTTTCCGCCGGGCAAGGCAGCCGCCTTCGGCTTCCGTCGTTGTGAGAACCGAGACGCCTGAAGCCGCCATAGAGGCCAAGGCCATACAGCACTTGGTTGCGGCGGCCGTCCCCGGAATGACGCTCGCGGCGGTCACGGTATTAAGTACCGATGGTGCGCTTCTCTCGTCAGGCGACGACCGGTCGGATGAGGCGCCGGCCTCGATGCTGGCGCTCGAAAAAACCGTCTCGCACGAAATAGTCGAAAATGTGCGCAGGACGCTTGCGCCCTTCCTCGGCCTGACCAATTTTCAGGTCAGCGTTGCGGCAAAGCTCAACACCGACAAAAAACAAACGAATGAGACCATTTTCGATCCGGAATCGCGGGTCGAGCGGTCGGTGCGTGTCGTAAAACAAAACCAGCTGTCGCAAAACTCCACCAACTCGTCGCCAGCCACTGTTCAACGCAATTTGCCGCAGGAAAACTCCGGCGGGAACGACGGCAAGCAGTCCAATGAAGAAAATAAGAAACAGGAAGAATTGACGAACTACGAGGTGTCGTCGAAGACGATCGCCACGGTCAGCGGCGGCTATGCGATCGACAGACTCTCGGTCGCAGTGCTCGTCAATAAGGCGAGCCTGCTCGCTCCATATGGCGGTAAGCCGCCTCCGGACGCTATGGAACAACGGGTGAGCGAACTTGAACAATTGGTAGCATCCTCAGCTGGCGCTCGTAAAGAACGCGGGGATACGATCAAGGTCGTGGCGGTTGATTTTACCGATGCCGGTCAGGAACTTGCGCCGCACCCGGCGCCCAACATCGGCGAACTGTTGCTGCGCCAGACCGGAACCGTCGTCAATGCAGCGACAATTCTTGTCGTGGCGTTGCTATTGATCTGGTTTGGCTTGCGTCCGGCGACAAAAGCGATTTTGAGCTTACCCCAAAATGGAAACGCTGGACTCGCAGAAATGGCGGCGCTCGATTCGATCCCCGACATTGAATCGAACGCCGCGCATGGGGATCGGATTCCCAATTGGTCGGGAGCGGACGAGGGCAATTTGATCGAGGACCTCACCAACAGCTCTAAGCGGACGCCACAAAGACGGCTCACGCAAATCGTCGAATATGACGAAAGTCAAGCTGTCGCGATATTGAAACAGTGGCTGCATCAAAGCGGTGCCGGATGATCCCTCGTCCCGTTGCGGATTATCTTGCCAATTTTGAATCGCTCGCGAATATGGTATTTCGCAGCGTGCCTGCTCCCGAGGATACGGGTACGGATCTTTTGGAAGAGCAGAAAGACGCAGATCCCGAGGCAGCCCTTCGAGCGGCGCGAGAGGAAGGATTTGCCGGGGGTATCGCCGCCGCGGCCGAGGAACGGGAAGTATTAGTCGCGCAGGAAAGGCAAGCCTTTGAGTTGCGCCTGGCTGCCGAACGTGAGACTTGGGCGCGCGAAGAAAGCGAAAAATTAGCCCACAATGTTCAGGCTGCCTTCGCAGAAATTGAGTCGAATATAGCGGAATGTGTAGCCCGTATCCTTACGCCTATCGTCATCGATTCCGCACGCGCAAAAATTGTCGGCCTGCTTGCTGAGGCTATTTCGGGGCTGGTTCGGGGGCAAAACTGCCCTGCGCTAACGATTGCCGGTCCGGAAGATTTGCTCACCGCGCTGCGGGATAGGCTGTCGCCGCTCTCCGCCACATTCGATTATTCATTCAATGAGGCGGTCGATGTGCGGGTTACCGCTGGCCAAACCTGGATCGAATCGCAGCTAGAAGCCTTTGCCGCTCGCCTCGAAGCAAACGGGGAGTGATCGATGGCGGACCTCGATCACAAAGAAATCTTTATTGTCAAACGCCACGCGGGCGGCCACGAAGGCCATCATGGCGGCGCATGGAAAATAGCCCTTGCCGACTTCATGACGGCGATGATGGCGTTGTTTCTGGTCTTGTGGCTGATAAGCTCAACGAGCGAAAAAACGAAGCATACGGTCGCGCAATATTTCAATCCCGTGAAACTCGTCGAGATGAGCACGCTAAAAAAGGGGTTTCATGACCCAAAAGATACGGAACAGGGAGCGGGCTCGAGCCCCAAGGAGCCGGAATCGCAGTCCAATTCGAAGGAGCCGAAGTCTTCGGCTCCTAGAACTGTAGATCCAAAGGCTTCCGCCGAGTCGAAGGCCATGGCCGATTCGGAAGCTGCATTGTTCCGGGACCCTTACGCAGTTCTTGCAGAAATTGCGGCGAGCGCGCCTCTGCCTGACGCAAAAGAGTCCGCCCCGCAGCAAACCAGCGCGCCGCCGGACGACACTGCGGAACCTTTTTCCGATCCCTTTGCCACCGTGCCGCACGGGCAAGGCAGGCAAAGCGCCAGCAAATCGGCGCCAGCGCAAGAAGAAGAGTCCCCGTCAAAGCAGCAACAAGGAGAGCAAGTCCCGGCCGCAGAGAAGGATGAGGCGGCTCAATCTCAGGGACCTGGCGCTGAAGCCAATTTGCAGGCGGCCAAAAAACCGCGCGTCGAGCCAGCTTCGGAAAAGTCGCGTGCGTCCGGGAATGGAGCCGACAAAATAAAAGCGGACATATTGCGCGCGTTAAAGAGCGAAAACCAGACGCAAAATGTTCCGCGCATCGAAGTCGAGGAAACTACGGAGGGCGTTCTCGTCAGTCTCACGGATGACGTCAAATTTTCGATGTTCGCGGTCGGATCTGCCAAACCTCGTCCAGAGACAGTTCAAGTAATGGAGAAGCTTGGCCAGGTGCTCAATTCTGGTACAGGTGCCATCGTCATTCGCGGCCATACGGACGGGCGTCCATATAAATCGCCGCTCTACGACAATTGGCGGCTATCTTCGGCACGAGCGCAAATCGCTCTTTACATGCTGTTGCGCGGAGGAGTGAGCGAAAAGCGCATTGAAAAAGTCGAAGGTTACGCCGATCACCGCTTAAAAATGCCAGACAATCCGAACGGACCGGAAAACCGGAGGATCGAGATATTGCTGCGGAAGGATAAGGCATGAGGCGATTCGCACAAGCCGCGCTGCGATTGGCCGTCGCGACGGTCTGGGCCTGCCCTGCGCTGGGCCAGGGCGCGGGGCAGCCGCAGGCAAAGCAGCCCTTCGAAATCGTCCGTTCGATTCAAGCCATCCAAGATCAAATTGTGCTCGGCAACGCAAATGCCAAGGCGAGATTGCCGCAGGTCATAATGCAGCTTTCGGAACGTCTGCTCGCCGCCAAACCCGAGGTTTGGCGGGACGCCAAGAACGCGCGCTCGGCCGTCGTCTATACATTGAGCGGCGGTCCGGCCAAGGTCATTCGAAAGGTCATTGAAATTGGGCTCAGTCCGGCGCCAGACCTCGAACTCATGCGCGCAACGCTGGCCTATGCGGAGGGCCGCCATGAAGACGCAAAAAAAAGCCTATCGCAGATCGACGCGTCGACGTTAGCGCCGGCCGTAGGAGGACACATCGCGATGATCCAGTCGGCTTTGGTTGCCAAGGACGATCCGCGCGAGGCGTTGCGGCTTCTCGATAAAGCCCGTGTCATGCTGCCGGGCACGCTTGTCGAGGAGGCAGCCTTGCGCCGCGCGCTCGTTCTCGCCGAAGAAATATCCGACATCGATAAGTTTGCGGATCTATCGAGAGAATATGTTTGGCGTTTCCCGCATTCTGAGTATTTCGACAGCTTTCGCCGGCAGTTCGCCGAGGCGGTCATTCATTTCAGCCTTGCTGCGGGTCCAAATGAATTGGCCAAGATTGAAAAACTGATTGGCACGCTCGAACCCGCAAGTCAGCTCCGGCTTTATTTGCAGATCGGCCGCCGCGGTATCATCACCGGCAAAGCGGGCGCCGCGCTTGTTGCGGCCATGAAAGCGAAGCAATTGTCGCAGGACGGCACTTCCGAACGGGCCCGGGCGGATTTCTACATGGCGGCGGCGCATTTGCTGACTGGCCAAATTGAAACGAGCGTTGAAGAACTCAGTTTGGTCGACGGCCGGCAGCTGCCGCGGCAAGACATTGAGCTTAAGGACGCCACCGCATCGCTAGCCAAATTGATTGCCGATCCCTCCACAATGGCAAGCGGACCGGCGGCAGCCGAGGCGCCGATTGCGTCCAACCCATCCAGCGCGAGCGCTTCGGCGGCGGCGCTCATTGATATTGTGCAGCAAAAGCTTGGTCAGACCGATGACGTTTTGAAAGTGAAATCGCCGTGAATAATATTGGCAGGTTGTTAAGCCAAGTCCTGGCGGCCATTGAAACCGCGGGCTCGGCTGCCGGAGTGAAATCGGGCCGCGCAAACGGTACGCAATCGAGCCTGATCCCCCCAGCCGATTTTGGCGGCCATCTCGCCGATTTGGTTCAGCGGGACGCTCAATCAAACCTGTTGGATGGAAAGACGCGTGATACGGTCGCCCCCTCGCAGCACTTGGCAGGGCCGGACTTTTCCGCTGGGGCCAGGCCGGGCGTATCAACACCGTTGACCCCAAGAACATCGGCCCTGGACGAATGCGAGGTTAAGCCGCGTGATCCAATGACGCCGGGCGCCGCCGTGAGCAGGCCCGGGACAAACGTGTTGGCTGCACGGGGACCTATGCTTTCCGCAGGCGCTATTCCGCCGGAATTCCGCCAGCCGGATGATGGCCGCCGCCCCAAGCCAACAATCCAGCTCGGGGATGCAACATCGAGTCCGGCACCGCAAAGCTTGCCTGCGGGTTATGATAAGCCCCTTGGGCGAACGAAAACTTTCGACGAGGCTGCCGCCAACTCTTCCGCAAATATCGCGATGATCGCAACGGTACGTCCACCCCTGCCCGCCGAAGCGCCGCGCCCGATTGAAGCAACGGGGCAAGTTCCTCGCCAGCCGATGCCCGGACTGAGCGGCTCGCTGTCCGTGAGTGCAAACGAGGCGGGACTGTTGGCGGTCGGGGTCCTGGGCGGAGCATCATCGAAAACTAAACAGCTGGATTTGTTTCCCGCCGCTGAGGGCGACGACGGCAGCCCTGTGGCTTTTGCGGCCGGACACGCCTCAGTCGCGGCGAGCGGCAGATTCGACGGCCTTGTGACAGAAACGCACAATCTCGAAAAAAGTTTTTCTGTCGATGCGATTAGGGATCGCGAACCGTACGTTGCGCAGCTTATGACGGTCAGGGTTACCGCCGCCAGTCAAGAGACTCAATTGCCACCGGCCAATCAGTTTTTTCCTAGCCGGCAAAGTGCGGCTTTGAACCGACTCTCTTCGCAAGCCGGCGAAGCTGGCGGTGACGCGGTTCCGGGAAAAGCGCAACCGCAAACCGCGGATGTTATTCGCGACAGCCTAGATCCACGAATCGGCGGACCTCGATTCGCGAAAATTCCAGTCGAGCCTAACGGGAACTCCGAGTCTTTGGTTAGCCCCTCGGACCGGGCCTCGGCGTCCGCTGTCGCTGAGCCGGGCGACTTGATTTCCCGCGCCGAAGTCTCGCCCGCCGGAAAATTTGCGGCATTCAGTGCCAGCCTCGTTGAGGGTACCATAGATCCCCAGGAAAATATCGCGCCGCCCACGAACACGGGTTTCGATTCGTCCGGTCCTGAACCGCAAGAAACCGAGCTTGCGCGCGTTCCGGTTGAGCACAAGTGTGTCCAGGATTCTTTGGCATTCCCCTTGCGGATGAGCTTAGCGTCTGCCGGCAATGAGCGGGACGATTTGCTCCCCGCCTCCACAATTGCACCCTCCGAAAATATTGCTGCATCGAATGAGCTTCGCCCGCGTCCCAGCCGCATTGGCGGCTTTGCAATTGCAAAAGAGAGCCCGCTGAAGATCGCTTACGATGGGATCGATACATCCAAGGCGCAGCCGATCGACGGGAAGCGCGAGAGCGTTCGTGCAGAGCCGACGGACGTGCCCGGCAATGGGGGATTTGCGCCCCCTCGGGCTACGCCCGCCGTTTTCGACGAGTCCGATGATCCGGTTTCGGCCAAATTGCTCTCGCCGGCGATGCAGATCGCGAATTCCATTGCTGCCCCGGCTGACTTCGGCGGCACCGTTCCAAAGAGTGTTGGAACGCAACCGGACCTCGCGATCGAGAGGGCGGATAAAACCCTTCTTTCTGTCTCGCGCGTTCAGATTCTCCACTTGCAACTCGAACCAGAGAATCTGGGCAAAGTAACCGTCAAAATGCGCCTCACGGGACCGAGGCTCGAACTTCAAGTCGCTGCCGAACGGCCGGAAACCGTGCGGCTCATCGGGAACGACAAAGAACTGTTAAGCCGCAAGCTTCAATCGGCCGGCTATGCGGTCGGCACCTTGGTGATCCAGACTGCTGATTCGCAGGCGCCGCAACCGGGGCAAGCCACGGGTACCGGTACAAGCCAACAGCAACACGCCGATCACGCCAACGGAGGCCCAACTGCCCATGATCGTCCGTCAATGCGCGAAGATAAATCCCATTCGCACCCAATTTTGGAAGATGACACGAAGGACGCTCATCGCATTCGTGCTGCTGACGGGGAGCTTTATTTATGACGCCAGAACTCCCACTCGCGCGGGCCAAGCAAATGTCTGCGAACGCGAAATGAGCGAGGCGGCGAAGCGCTATGAAGTGCCCCTCGCCGTGCTCTACGCCGTAGGCCTCACCGAAACTGGGCGCTGGGGATCGCTTCAGCCGTTTGCTCTTAACATCGAGGGTCCGTCATTCTTCGCTGCGAATTTGAGCGAGGCCTTGCGGCTGTTTGAAGAGGCGAAAACGCGCGGCGCAAGGCTCATCGATGTGGGATGCATGCAAATCAATCACTACTTCCATGGCCGCCACTTTCGTTCCGTTGCGGCGATGTTCGATCCGCATGAAAATGTCGATTATGCGGCGCGCTTCCTCAGGGAGCTCAGAGCGCGCGAGGGTAGCTGGACCTTGGCAGCTGCCCGCTATCATGCGGGCCCAAACAACGACCCCGCGCAGAAGCGCTATGTCTGCCTCGTCATGGCAAATATGGTCGCGAGCGGTTTTGGTGCCTGGACGGCAAATGCGCGCGCCTTTTGCAAAGAGCGGTCATCCTAAGGGCGATGTGACACGGCCGCTAATACAACCTAAAGCTGAAACTCGCGCGAAAAAAACACCATTAACGTTAAAAATTGGTTGACATTCAACTTAAAGTTGTTAAACCTTACCTCAGGCGGGAGTCATTCGCTGGAGGTTTCAATGTTAGTGATTATTGACGAACGTGAACTTGTAACATCAGGCTATTCAAGCCGTTTTGGTAGCGAAGGCGTAGCTTCCGCCGGATTTTGTCCCTTGGAATTTCGAGAATGGGTGGCGACTGCGGCAGATGCTGACCTCGGCGCTGTGGAGGCGTTTCTTCTCGGCGACTGCAGGGACCGGCAGCTCTATCCCAGAATGATCAAAGAGCGCACCCGTGCTCCTGTAATCGCGATGAATGAGACGCCTTCGCTTGAGCAGACGCTTGAACTCTTCGCGGCTGGTGTTGACGATGTGGTACGCAAGCCAGTTCACGTCCGTGAAATACTCGCTCGGGTTGGAGCAATTCGGCGCCGCTGCGACCACGCGCATGACTGCGCCGTTGTTGGCGAATTGCGGGTCTTCTTCGACGGCAGGGATCCACAATTGAAAGGCGTGCCCCTGCCGCTTCCGAGGCGCGAACGGCGGATCCTTGAGTTTCTCGTCAAAAACCGCGGCCGGCGCGTCAGCAAAGCGCAAATATTCAATTCCATATATGGCATTTTTGACGAGAACGTTGAGGAAAACGTCGTCGAAAGCCACATCAGCAAGCTGCGAAAGAAATTGCGCCGCAACCTTGGATATGATCCTATCAATTCGGTTCGCTACCTCGGATATCGTTTGGACGAACCAATAGGTGGACATTGACGGACCAGTTGCGCTTTCACCCTTCCATTGTGCAATTCATTTTGGCAGCGAGGTCAACGCCAAAGGACAGCCACCGAGGTGTTGGCCCAGTCACACTTTCCGGACGGCACTGGCGCAGCAGCGGCATTGACCTTTGCCGCAGTTGATCTTTTCGAATGTGGCGACATTTTTTATCCAAAGCCTTGCAGCTGCAATACATACCGTCGAGGATGATACCGGGCGGCGGCCCGGCAGGATGGCTGTTGTATCTGGCGGTGGCTTAGGCGGCTCATTGCCCGGCGCTGGCGGCTGCGCTTCATCGACGGGTGCGACTCGCGTATGCGGTACCCTCATGCTTTGAGAAGTCCGCTGCGCGGGCTCCTCATCCGTCGAGACGGGCTCTTCGAGCCCTCCTCAGGATGAGGGAACTCTTTGTCCGGTTGCCCTGCGCAAATGGGGCCTTTCTGGAGATGCACGGGTAGCCGCAATGAGCCTGGAACATAAAGGCGCGGAGAGCGACGGCTTCGATCGCCGCAAAGGCGCGGCGAGCGCCTGGTTCGGAGAGCTTCAGGAAAAAATCATCGCGGCCTGCGAAATGTTGGAACAGGAGGCGGAGGGTCCCTTCCCTAAGCCCGCCGTGGCGCCGGGGCGTTTTACGACGAAGCTGTGGCAAAGGACCGATCGCGGCGGCGAGGGCGGCGGCGGGCGCATGGCGCTCTTACAGGGACGGCTGTTTGAGAAAATGGCGGTTCACAGCTCGACGGTCTTCGGGCATTTTCCGCCGGAATTTTCCGGGCAAATTCCTGGTGCAGAAACCGATCCGCGGTTTTGGGCCGCTGGCGTTTCGCTCATCGCCCACCCTTGGAACCCAAATGTTCCAACTGTCCATATGAATACGCGTTTTGTCGTAACCACAAAGTCATGGTTTGGCGGCGGCGCCGATCTCACACCTATGCTCGATAGAAGGCGCGCCCATACCGATCCCGACACGCGCGATTTTCATGCCGCCATGAAGGCGGCCTGCGACAGTCATGCGAAAGTCGCAGATCATGCGAAATTCAAGCAATGGTGCGACGAATATTTTTTTATCAAGCACCGCAACGAGCCGCGCGGGATTGGCGGAATCTTTTACGATTATCTCGAATGCGCGGCGGACGACGAGGCTGCATTCGACGCGCTCTTTGCTTTTACCCGCGCCGTTGGAATGACATTATTGTCGATCTATCCCGAGATCGTGCGGCGCAATTTTGCGCTTCCATGGACAGAAGCCGACCGCGGCGAACAGCTCGTTCGGCGCGGGCGCTATGCCGAATTCAACCTCCTGTATGACCGCGGGACGATTTTTGGCTTAAATACCGGCGGCAATATCGAGGCTATCTTGTCGTCCCTGCCGCCGCTGGTGCGCTGGCCCTGACAACGCTCCGGGACCCGCTTAGTGCTCTCCCAGGCTGCCGCCCGATTCGGCAAGGGCGGCGCCGACCTCTTCGAGGCCCAGATCCTCGAGGGTGGTCTTCTCGACGGCGGTAATGGTTTCCCCTTTGGCTTGACGCCCGGCCTCCTCGGCGGAGCGCGCGACATTGACGGTAATCGAGGCTTCGATCTCGGGATGCAGATGCACAGGGATTTCGTGCAATCCGAGAGATTTGACCGGCGCTGTCAGGACGACCTGATCGCGGCCGATGCTAAAGCCGCCATCCGTGACCGCGGCGGCGATGTCGCGCGGCGTCACCGAGCCATAAAGATGTCCCGTCTCGCCGGCCTGGCGGATGATAACAAAGCTTTGCCCGTTGAGTTTTTCGGCAATAGCGGCGGCTTCGTTCTTCGTGTCGAGATTGCGGGCTTCAAGCTGGGCGCGCTCCGTTTCGAAACGGGCCTTATTGGCCTCGGTCGCGCGAAGCGCCTTGCGCACCCGCAACAGGTAATTACGGGCGTAACCGTCCTTTACCCGGACAATTTGTCCCATTTGGCCGAGTTTGGCCACACGTTCGAGCAAAATGACTTCCATATTCTGATCCTTTGGATGGGCGAGAATCACTTTCGAAGCGAGGCTGCCTTATCTTTGCGATCGCGGAGAGAAAACGCCGTTTCCAAAACACCGATCAAGACCAAGGCAAGGAGCGAGAGAGGCCAGGTAATGACAAGGACAAGATAGACCAGGATGAGAAGGGGAATGCGGACGCTCAATCCGCGCGTGAAATAATGCGCCACGGCAAGCCCAACGAGGGCGAAGGCGACGCCGATCGTCGCGGCAATAATAATGACAATCAGGCCGGCGAGGCCGCCTAAATAGGGGCCTATCACGCAGGCACCGCCGAAAACCAGGAGATAATTCCGCTGCAACTTAAGCTCTTGTGCAATGTCGGGCCAAGGCCTCGGGAGCTGCCCCGAGAACTGCACCACCCGCCCCGCAAACCAGAGATTGAGCATCATCATCGCGAGGCTTCCACCTGCCGCAGTGGGAGCGGCCGTCAAAATCATGGTTTTGGCCAGATACCGCGAGTCAATACCGGGTGGGAGTCGGACGTGGCTGAGCAATGGTTCCAAAATCGGGATAATTTCGGCCGTCAGCTTTTCGAGCGTGGAGTCGAATCCGCCATAGAGGGTGATGATGGAAATCGCGATCGCCACTCCGATGGTGGCGGAGATTGAGGCGGCATAAGAAAGGACGCGCTCAAGTGGACAATATTCGCGGGAAAAAAAACTGCCAACCTTCGTCGTCACTACCCAATTCGGACTGCCTTTCGCCCGGCTCAATACCGAGAGGAGACTGAACCACAAGGCGGGCAAGCCGATAAAGAAAGCGAAGGTCAGACCGGCAAGTGCTGCGGCGTCAACGTAGCTGTATTTCTGCTGCGCATAGAAGAGCACCGCGACAGTGAGCGTAGCCGACGCGACCGCGGAAGCGCCCGCGACCAGGCCAAAACCAAGCATCGCGATCATGATGGGAAGCGGCGACAAATTGGCGAGGGCGGCCGCAGATAGCGTCCCTCGCCCGGCAACGCTGAACAAAATGGCGGCCGCTACTCCCGCCCCGATCCCAAGGCCAGCGGCCGGAGAGAAATTTAAGAGGCGCCTTATCTTCATGACTGCGATCCCGCACGAATGGCGGTAAGGGTAAAGTGAGGCAATGGGCTATGGCCTCAGCAAAGCCGCGCTCTTTTTTGAAGCACCGCTCGTTACTTTTTCACTAGCGCGCATTGTATTACTGCAATTCCATTCCGCTGGAAATATGCCGGGCTACAGGCCCGGTCCACACATTCAGCGGATCACATACGGTAAAAGCCCGAGAAAGCGTGCGCGTTTGATCGCCCTTGCGAGCTCACGTTGCTTTTTGGCCGAAGCTGCAGTGATCCGCGATGGAACAATCTTTCCCCGTTCGGAAACATAGCGCGATAGGAGACGGATGTCCTTATAATCGATCTTAGGTGCGTTCGGACCGGAAAATGGGCAGGACTTTCGGCGGCGGAAAAAGGGCCTGCGAGGGACGGGTGCCGCGGTCATCAGAAGTTCGCCTCTTCGGTCCCCAGGGCCTCCTCGCGCGGCCGCCTAGAAGATTTTTCGCTGCGTTCGCCGCGTTCGCCGCGCGCGCCACGGCCGCGGTCATCATCATCACGCTTGCGCATCATCGCCGACTGGCCTTGTTCCAAGGCTTCGACCCGAATCGTCAAGAAGCGGATGATATCCTCATTGATCCCCATCTGCCGTTCCATCTCGGTGAGCGCCGCGGGAGGCGCATCAATGTTTAAAAGCGAGAAATGCGCCTTGCGGTTCTTCTTGATCCGGTAGGCAAGCGACCTTACCCCCCAATATTCGACCTTTTCGACTTTGCCGCCGAAGGATTCGATAACCGACCTGAACTGTGCAGTCAGCGCGTCCACTTGCTGACCGGAAATATCCTGACGCGCCAGATAAATGTGCTCGTAGAGAGCCATTGGGCTGCCTTTCCTTGTTCCATATTCACCGCCTCGGCGCTGAGCCCTTCGAGCCCGGAAAGGCCCGTCGAGACGAACGAAGGCGGGGACACCGGGAAGCGGACTGCAACAATCCCGCCCGCCAAGCGGGCTCCCGTTCAGCCCCCAGCCGGAGGCACGAAGCGGGCTTTATACAGGGAATTCTCGGGGAGGCAAGGCTCGGCTCGAAATGGATCGGGGCGAAGGCAGACAACGTCAAACACAAGGGCCCCATTGCCCATTGGCATGAATACGCCAAGCCTTCAGTCCCGCCTTGGCGACAACGGTGCGTCCGCTTTTGGCCATCGCGACGAGGTGTCTGAAAACGAGCGGAGTGAGCCAGGCGAAGGGCCTTTCGGGATCGCAGACGGCGCGATACTCATCAGAATCGGGATCTTCCATCAAAAGCGTGCCGACGCGATCCGGGCGCAATTGCGGAGTCATCGCCCGGTCGCCTTTCCACAAACATTCATAGTCGCGGCAAACCTGCGGTCTCGATGCGTAGATGCGGCAACTGCCGGAAGCCGAACGGACGCAATCGCCGCAAAGCTTGCCGGCCGGTTTCGACAATTCGACGATATCGAGAACCTTGCAGCATAGATTGCATTCGCCGCAGGCTTTTCCCGGGATTGCAAGCATGAGCTCCTCGCGGCCGGGGCTGATTCGATCTTTAAGACTCTCTATCTTGGCAAACGCTTGCGCAAGGGAAAAGATACATGGAGATCCTAGTCTGAGTAAGCCGGATCATGTTGAGACGAGCAGAGTTTCCACAAAAGCTTCGATCCCCTCCCGGCTGCGTACGGTCCGGCGGCGTTCCGCCAGATGAATTGCGCAAAGCTCGCGGAACGCGCGCTGCAGGTCGTCATTCACGACCACATAGTCATACTCGGCCCAGTGGCGGATTTCATTGCGCGCCTCCTGCAACCTTGCTTCGATGACCTCCCGCCTGTCCTCGGCGCGGCGTTCGAGCCTCGCGCGCAGATCCTTCATCGAGGGCGGCAAGATGAAGATCGTGACGGCGTCGCCGGCGCACTTTTCTTTGACCTGCCTTGTGCCCTGGTAATCGATGTCGAAGATCATATCGCGCCCTTGCCGCAGAACGTCTTCGGCCGGCGCTCTCGGCGTCCCATAATAATTGCCATGCACCTTCGCCCATTCGAGCAATTCGCCGCCCTCGCGCAGCTCTTCAAACTTTTCGTGGCTGATAAAAGTGTAATGGATGCCGTCGACTTCGCTCGAACGCCGCTTTCTTGTGGTCACGGAGATCGACAAGGTTAAATCAAGCTCCTTGGTTTGGAGGAGCATCTGGGTCAGGGTTGTCTTGCCTGCACCGGATGGGGAAGAAAGGATCAGCATCAGCCCTCTTCGCCGCAGCGGTTGAAGGCCGGGCGATTCCGCGTTTGCGGCTGGGTTATTGCGCGCCATATTCGCGACCCGATATTTTGAAACTGCTCACGGAACGAATTTAGCACAGAGACTATCGGCATCGCAGGAAACCTGCGATCGGAGGCGCAGATTTTTGGCATTGCGGCGCGATATTCAAAACGGTAAGCCTTTTGCGGGTCGCGTGAAATTTGGCGGCGGGCAAACATATTGATGCTGATGATAATGCGCTTGTTTGTTCCCGCAGCCCTGGCGGCAGTTACGATGGGCGCCGCGACAATTCCTGCCGGCGCGGATTTCCGTGTCTGCAACAATTCGGTCAGCCGGATTTCCGTTTCTCTTGCTTATACCGATGGCGAGACGTGGATCAGCGAGGGCTGGTGGAATTTGAAGCCGAGCGGCTGCGAGACTCTGGTGCGGGGGCCGCTCGCCGCCGAATACTACTACGTCTATGCGATGGACGAGCACGGCGGCGAATGGAAGGGCAAGGCCTTTATGTGCACGAGGGACCGTGAATTCCGCATCATCGGGCGGGAGGATTGCTTCGTGCGCGGCTTCGACAGGACCGGGTTTTTTGAGATCGACACGGGCAAGGAAGCGAGGAACTGGACCGTTCAATTGACGGATTCGTTCGTGCCGCCCAACCCTTAGATTTTGAGTTGGTGAGGCTACTGTGCACTCGCTGCGCCGGCGCACGATCATTGCAACCCCCGGATGGGCCTGGCACTTCCTATGTGCCCATGTTTCATAAATTGTTTTGGCGACTCTGGGCCGAGCCTCGATTCTCTCGCAATACCGGGCTGTTATCCGCGATCGCACATTAGCGCCGGGAGGGGCGATACACCCCCTAGGGGTGCCGGAACCGCGGATCGCAACGTAAGAATTGCAGGTTTGCTGGGACCACTCGTTGCGGCTGCAAGTTTCTTGCCTTAACTTGGCGCTCTCGATACCGATTTTAGCGCGCGGCCACACGCTGAAAACATAGCCACCTTAGCTCTTTTCACTGATGACAGTTTCTCATCTCGCTCGCCCTTGACGTTCCCAATTAGGAAGAGCAAGAGCCTTGCTGAGCCGTCTATCGTGGCGTCGAGAGCAAGATTCGTAATCTGCGGCTAGAGCACGCGCCCGTCGCTTGCCAGTGCACATTCGTGAGCGGAGACGCTTGCCCGTCAGCTCTGCAATGCAAAGCCAGTTTAGGTGATTGCGCTGAAAATACTTGCTATTTTAGGCAGCCTGGGAGGATCGCTGCGCTCCCCGGACGGGCGCTGAAGCCCTGGCCGCAATTTCAACCTTCGCCGCCCGCCGTTTTGAGCCAGGCCGCGCCGCAGGCCTTGGCGAGGTCGCGCACACGAAGGATGTAGCTTTGCCGCTCGGTGACGGAGATCACGCCGCGCGCATCGAGCAGATTGAAAATATGCGAGGCCTTGATGCATTGATCATAGGCCGGCAGCGCCAGCAAATGCTTCTTCTCCGCTTCACCCTGCGCCAGGAGCGCCCGGCATGAGGCTTCGGCGTCCCGAAAATCCTGGAACAGAATTGCGACGTCGGCGGCCTCAAAATTATAGCGCGAATATTCTTCTTCGGCCTGGCGGAAGACATCGCCGTAAGTAACTTTTTCCGGGCCCTCTCTGCCATTGAAATTGAGATCAAAGACGTTTTCGACGCCTTGCACATACATAGCCAGGCGCTCCAAGCCATAAGTCAATTCGCCCGAAACCGGCGCGCATTCGATTCCCGCCACCTGCTGAAAATAAGTGAATTGCGAGACCTCCATTCCATCGCACCAACATTCCCAGCCAAGCCCCCAGGCGCCCAGCGTCGGGCTTTCCCAGTCGTCCTCGACAAAGCGGATATCGTGGAGATGAAAATCGATGCCGATTGACTCGAGCGAGGCGAGATAAAGCGCCTGAAGATCCTGCGGCGACGGTTTTAGGATGACCTGGAACTGGTAGAAATGCTGCAGCCGGTTCGGGTTTTCGCCGTAGCGTCCATCCTTCGGGCGCCGCGAGGGCTGCACATAGGCAGCCTTCCAAGGGCGCGGCCCAAGCGCTCGCAACGCCGTCGCCGGATGAAAGGTGCCGGCCCCCATTTCGAGGTCATAGGGCTGCAGGATGACGCAGCCCTGCCCGGCCCAGAATTGCTGCAGGGTTAAGATCAGATCCTGGAAAGAGTTGGAGGGGTTTGGTGCCTTGGAGCGCAATTCCGTCCCTATGCCTCCCACGTTGCTCATGACCTTGCCGGCTCTTTTTTGTCCAAAAGGTTTCCGGCATCGGTCAATGACATAGCTTAAATTTCGACCTAGCGGCAATCCTCACAGAAGAGACCGGGCAGACCTACGTCCTTCAATCCGTCTCGGCAAACCCTGCGTGGCGCAAAGCTGAACATTCGGTGAAGGCTCAATTCAGCTTACATTAAACAACCCTTAGCCATTACTTGGAGTCGCAAGCATTTAAAGAAGGAGGATCTTACGATGACCACAACCGTTGCCAAAATTGCTCTCGCAGGAGGGCTTTTTCTAGGCGCTCTGGCCTGCGGGGAAAATCGCCCTTCTGCAATGCCACTCGCCGATCAAAGCGTCGCGGCCGTAGCCACGGCCGCGCCGGGAGTCGAGAAAACCCGCTGGGCGTGCGGCCCTTATCGATGCTGGTGGCATCCTGGCTGGGGCTGGCGCGGCTGGGGCCACCCCTGGGGCTGGCACAGGTGGCATCATTGGCGCCACTGGTGATATGCGATGCTGTTTCCGCGGCGCCGGCTTTGGGGCCGGGCGTATTTTGCGGGCGCCGAAAGCGTCAATTGTTACAGCTTTTTCCTTCGACAAGCCTCTTACATGTTCAACCGGAAGGAGCTATATGCGCAATTGCTGCTCAAACGGGCAGCGGGCGCGACAGCTTGTAGAACAAGCAGCCGCCGCAAGGAGGTTAAAATGAAATATCTTGATGTTAAGTTGAAATACTTTCGAATAGCTGCCATTTCGGCCTTGGCCGGCGTGGTCTGCCTCTTTGTGAGCGCGAGGAATACAGCAGACGCTGCGCCGATTTCACCGGCAGCGTCGGCCGTGCATGTCCTTGCCAAATCTGCACCGGATGCCGTGGTTGAAAAGGCCTATTGGTATCATAGGTGGAGATGGCATCGCTGGCACAGGTGGCACTATTGGCGCCCCTACCGCCATTATTATTGGCACAGGTGGCACAGGTGGCATTATTGGCACCCGTGGCGTCGTTACTACTGGTAGTGGTAAACAGGCGAGGCAAATCGCCTTTGTCACGGCTGAGGACCAGCGCGATCGCAAGCTGGCAATAAATTTCTCGCCTCGAGCATAGGGTGAGCGGGCGGCCGGTTGATCACCTGCCGCCTTTCTCGTCTGGTCGTAACGATGTTGCGCAAAGTCGATGGCCGGCCGCGTACGAGAGCGAACGAGAGCTAATACTCCTTCCCCGTGTTCCAATCCGCTCTCACCACTCGATCGTCGCCCTGCCCCTGTGAATGGCATCGGCTGCGGCAGTGAACCCCCGATCATCGTGAAGCACGAGTGGTGGCGCGAGCGCGAACGGTGCGCGGCTGCCCTTTTTCGCGCGCAGAAGAATGCGCCTGGCTTTGGTCTTTAGGCGCGGATGTACCGGCAGCACCGTGATTCCGCCAGCGCGCCCCGAAAGACTGACAAGGATCTCGGGTAAAACGTCCGGGCGGTGAATCATAATCAACAGTCCGCCGGGTACGAGCAAGGCGAGCGAAGCAGCAATCCAAGCACCCAGCGCAGATGGCCCTTCCCCTTGCATGCTGTGGGCGCGCCGCTTGCGGGGCTCGGGGGAAAGCCGCGCCTTGCCCGGATCGAGAAATGGCGGATTGGTGATGACGAGACCCGCGCTCTCCTCGCGCAGACCGGCCTGCCGCCGGCCTGCGGCGCTAAGCAAATCGGCCTCGAAAACTTGACAGCGGCCTGACAACCCATTTTGGGCAATGTTCGCGCGCGCAAGGCCCGCGAGAAATTGATCGCTTTCCAATAACCCCATTTGCGCCCGGGGACGCGAAATTGCGAGCGCCAAGCCCGCGGCCCCAACGCCTGCCCCGGCATCGATCGCAAGACCAGAAAAATCGGGCGGCACGGCGGCTGCGAGGAGCACCGCATCCGTGCCAGAACGATGGCCCTCTTCCGGCTGGTGAAGAAGGAGACGGCCACCGAGAAACGAATCGGCAACCGACTTCCGCAAATCCCCATCGAAAAGGTCAGACATCGCGCAATTCTCTGGCAAGCCCGGCATCGATCAGCACCTTGCGGGCTCGGGGCGCGGCTTGCGAAGCCACAAGCACCCGGCGGGGCAGAAACGATAAAGAGCCCTCGACCGCGCTCATATGCCGGTCGGCAACGAAAACCTCTATCCCGGCGTCCGCCAAGATCGCTTCAACCTTGGAAATCAGTACAAGGTCATTCGTGCGGAGAACTTCAATCAATCCCAATCCTTTTCGAGATTGCCCGCGGCGGTTGCGGCTGGCGGGGTCCTAAGCCTTCGTCCCAAGCCTTCGTCATGTACCAACTGCGGCAATTTGTCAGCCGGGCTGCTAATGCCTCACCATTTGCGACATCCCGGGATTGAATGCAATGTTTTGCACTGCTAGTTGCGAAACGCGAAGCCGCAGCCTATTAGATCCCCTTGGCATTGGGAGATATTATCTTGGGCGTCGTTATCCCCATCGAAGACCAAACACTCGAACCTGGCATCGAGGGGCTGCTGGCGCTGGTAGCGGACGACATGGAAAGCGTCAATCAGACGATCCTTTCCCGCGCGGCCTCCGATGTTCCGATGATCCCCGAAGTCGCCAATCATTTGATTTCGTCGGGCGGCAAGCGGTTGCGCCCGATGCTGACGCTGGCCAGCGCCGGGCTCTGCGGCTACACGGGAACAGGTCATATCAAACTTGCCGCCGCGGTTGAGTTCATGCACACGGCAACTTTGCTCCACGACGATGTCGTCGATGAAAGCGAGATGCGCCGGGGGAAGCTGGCTGCGCGTATGCTTTGGGGCAACCAGTCGAGCGTTCTCGTCGGTGATTTCCTTCTCGGGCAGGCCTTCAAGATGATGGTTGAGGTGGGCTCGCTGCCCTGCCTGGAAGTCCTTTCCTCGGCCGCTGTCGTGATCGCCGAAGGCGAGGTCATGCAGCTTTCCGCCGCCAAGGACACCGAAACGAGCGAGGACGATTACCTTTCCGTGATTCGCGCCAAGACGGCCGCGCTGTTCAGCGCCGCCTCGGAAGTCGGCGCTCTTCTCGGGCGCCAACCGAAGGCGGAGATTGCAGCCTGCCGCGGCTATGGACTCAATCTCGGTATCGCATTCCAACTCATCGACGACGCGCTCGACTATGGCGGAACATCCGCCAAACTCGGCAAAAACGTCGGCGACGATTTCCGGGAAGGGAAAATCACCCTGCCGGTCGTCCTGGCGTTTCGCCGCGGCACAAAAGAGCAAAGGGAATTTTGGCGCCGCACCTTAGAACTGGGTCATATCGGCGTGGATGACCTCACAACCGCGATTAAAACCTTGCACAAGCACCGTGCGCTCGAGGATACGATCGAGCGGGCCCGCCATTACGGTGCCATGGCGCGGGATGCCCTCGAACTGTTTCCCGCCTCGCCGTGGAAATTCGCCTTAATCGACGTCGTCGACTTCTGCATCAACCGCGCCCATTAATTTTAGCGGCTGGGTTTGGCTAGTACGGCAAGGACCTGCTAAAACTATTGAGGAACGATCGGGAAGTTTCCGAAGCCGCTGTCCAAGCGACGCGCTCCCCTCTCCCGCAACACGGGAGAGGGTGGCCGAAGGCCGGGTGAGGGCCGGACGGATGAGGGCAGCTCCCGCCGATTGTGCGCCTTCTTGCAATGCCTTGCGCGGGCGCCGATACTGCGCCATGCCCTATCGCGTTCCAACTCGTCACGTAGCTTTTGCACGCTGCTTGCGGCGAGAGGCGACCCAAGCCGAGACCATTCTTTGGCACGCGCTGCGCGGCTCGCAAGTTGACGGCATAAAATTCCGGCGCCAGGCGCCCATTGGCCGGTACGTTGCCGATTTTCTTTGCGTCGCCCATCGCTTGATCGTCGAACTTGACGGCCCGCCGCATGATAGCGAGGCACGGCGGCGGCACGATGCTCTTCGCGACAGCTTCCTGCGCGAGCACGGATACCGCATTCTGCGTGTTCGAAATGAAATCGTCATTGGCGGCGGCAACATCGTGCTCGATCTAATCCGCGAGGCTATCCGGCAAGGGCCGCCTGCGCCGGGTGACTCCCCTCTCCCGCGGCGCGGGAGAGGGTGGCCGAAGGCAGGGTGAGGGCCCTCATCCGGCCCTCGCTGACGCGAGAGCCACCTTCTCCCGCGCCGCGGGAGAAGGGGAGGCGCGGTTATTTTTCTGGCGTCTCGGCGACGAGCTTTTCGAGCGCATCGAGCATCCATTCGTCGGCGGGCGCGAGCCGCCCCGAGGCATGGAGCGCATTCGCAATTTCAAGCGCACGGGTAAGATTGGCCCGCTTCTCCTTC
>JACXTT010003082.1_pt1 | contig 26029 bp, 24 predicted proteins | sample 9270951 | NCBI WGS metagenome assembly JACXTT01 (sample SAMN15532306, study PRJNA645909) | rock metagenome | isolation source: weathered quartz diorite | place: Puerto Rico | collected 2017-06-21
TTTCATCAGGGCCACGCAGCGCCGAAAGCGCTGCAGATGTAGGCCGGATATAAGACTGCAACCGCACCTCCATGCCAAAACGCAGATGTCACTTGCCATCAGGACGGCGTCCATATAAGTCACCATGGAGAGGCTGCCGCTCAATGCGCTGCGCGCCCTCGCCCTGGTGCTGGAGCGCGGTGGCGTGCGCGCGGCGGCGCGCGAGCTCGCGATCTCGCACTCCGCGGTGAGCCGCCACCTGCGCGAGCTCGAGAGCTGGCTCGGAGTGAGCCTCCTCGAGAAGCGGGATCGTCGAGGCCTGCGGCCCACCCCGCAGGGTCAGCGGCTCGCGGAGGCGGCGCGCAGTGCCCTGCACGGCATCCAACAGGCGGTCGAAGCCGTGCGCGAGCAGCGTTCGTCATACTCGGTGAGCGTCTCGACCACACCGTCGTTCGCGGCGCGCTGGCTGCTGCCGCGCCTGCCGGCCCTCGAGCGCGCGTACCCGCGGCTCGAAGTATCGGTCATCGTCGATCAGCGACTCGAGGAGCCCGGCTCGTTCGCGTCCGACCTCGCGATCCGGACCGGCAGGGGTCCCTGGCCGGGGCTGCTCGCCGACGTGTTGATGAATGAGCGGCTCTACCCCGTCATGAGCCCGGCCCTGTGGCGGCAGAGCGGGCGTCCGGCCGATCCACAGCAGTTGCGCGGACTGCGGCTGCTGCACGATCGGGATCCGAACACGAGCTGGCAGCTGTGGCGGCAGAAGTACGGGCCGGCAGCGCTCGATGTACGGCGGGGGCCGCGCTTCGCCTCCTCCGATCTCCTCCTGCGCGCGGCGGCCCAGGGCTTAGGGGTAGCGCTCGCCCGTGAGCGCCTCGCCGAGGAGGAGCTCGCTTCGGGCGCGCTGCTACGCCCCTTCGGGGCGCGCGCCGTCGAACTCGGGGCCTCGTACTGGATCGTCCACCCCCGCTCCGGCGCGCCGCGCGAGGCGGTGAAGATACTCACGGCATGGTTGCGCCAGCAGGCCCAGGCGCCCGGTGAGGCACGGCGGAGCGGCGGCCCGGACGCCCTCACACCAGCTGCCGCACCCCGTCGATGAGCCGCTCGACCTCGTCGGCCGTGGTGTACGCCGCACAGCCGGCGCGCACGAATCCATCGTGCTCGTGCCCGAGCACCCGGGCAACCGTGGCGGCGTAGAAGTCACCGTGCGAGACGAAGACACCGCGGCGCGCGAGTGAGCGTGCGACCTCGGCGGAATCGACTCCGGCGACGGTGAATGCAAGCGTCGGAGTGCGGGCGCCGCCCGGGGGCACACCGTAGAGCTCGACTCCCGCAATGGCTTCAAGTCCCTCCCAGAGCCGCCTGAGCAGGCGCGCTCCGCGCTCCTCGAGACACTCCGACACGCCTTTAAGGCGCTCGCGCCGGGGCGCCCCCGGAGGTGCAAGGGACGCGAGAAAGTCGATGGCGGCTCCCGCGCCCACCATACCTTCGTGGCTCAGCGTGCCGGTCTCGAGGCGATCGGGTGCCTGAGAGGAGGCAGGCACCAGCTTCGGTGCGTCGAGTCTCTCGATGAGCTCGCGCCGGCCCCATAGCACCCCGACATGCGGGCCGTAGAACTTGTAGGCCGAGCAGGCGAAGAAGTCGCAGCCCCAGGCCCGCACGTCCGGCATGTGGTGGCTGGCGTAGTGAACCCCGTCGACGAACACCAAAGAACCCGCGGCATGCGCCAGCCTCACGAGGCGCGGCACGTCGTTGATGGTGCCGAGCGCGTTGGAAGCAGCGCCCACCGCCAGCAGCCGCGTTCGCGGCGTGACCTTGCGGGCGAGGTCCCCTTCATCGAGCCGCCCGTCCTCGCGTCGCATCCTGACGGTGCGTATCTCGACGCCGCGCTCCTGCGCGAGCGCCCGCCAGGTGTCGGAGTTCGCGTGATGGTCGAGCTCGGTCACGACCACGACGTCCCCGGCGCGCCATTCGCGCCCGAGCGCCCGGCCGAGGTGGAAGGTAAGCGTGGTCATGTTGGCGCCGAACACGATCTCTTCCGCCGAGCCCCCGATCCAGTCCGCGAGCGCGCGACGGGCCTCGAGGAGCGCCTGGTCGGTCTCCTCGCTGGTCGGGAACGCCCAGTGCGTGTTGGCGTTGTGGTTCAGCAGGTAGTCGGTCATCACCTCCACCACCTGGCGCGGGACCTGAGTGCCTCCCGGGCCGTCGAAATAGGCGACGGGGTAGCCGTTGTGCCGACGCGTGAGCGCGGGAAAGTGACTGCGAATCTCATCGACGCCGGCAACCGAGGAGCCGGCAACGGACGAACTGACGAGAGATGACATGGGCGGACCGATCGGAATGCTGCAGTGATGGATTGATACTATCGTCAACCGGCAAGCGGAGGCCAACGGCATGGCGACGGAGCATTCCCAGGACTCTCAACCGCTCTATCTCGAGGATCTGGCACCGGGCCAGCGCTTCACGAGCGGCACCTGCCTGGTCGACGACGCCGCCATCAAGGCCTTCGCCGCGCAGTTCGACCCGCAGCCGTTTCACCTCGACCCGCAGGTGGCGCGTGACACGCTCTTCCAGGGTCTGGTGGCCAGCGGCTGGCACACGGCGGCCCTCACCATGAGACTGCTGGTGACCGGAGGGCTCAAGCTCGCCGGAGGACTCATCGGCACCGGCGCGACGATCAGCTGGCCGGAGCCGACCCGCCCCGGTGATGTGCTGCGGGTTGAGACCGAGCTCGTCGAAGTCAAACCCTCGCGCTCGCGTGCGGATCGCGGCACGGCGACGTTCCGCTGCACTACGCTCAATCAGCGCGACGAGGTCGTGCAGACTTTCACGGGGACTTTGCTGGTGTGGCGCCGGCCGCGGCCGTAAGCCGCGAAAGCGACGCGCCCAGGGCGACGCTGGCATACACTTGGCGCCCCATCACGAGAGAGCTCGAGATGTCGCAGATGAGACCGCGCAGGCGGGATGCCCAGCGGGCCGGCGGCGCAGCACCGGCGCAGCGCTCGACCCGGTACCGAAATCTCGTCAACCCGTTCGAGCCGGTCAGGATCTTCTCGGACGATCAGGTCGAGAGCATGCACGTGGCGGCGCTCGGTATCCTCGAGAATCAGGGCATGCGGGTGTTGTCGGCGCGCGGCCGCGGGGTGCTGCGCGCAGCGGGCGCCCAGGTGGACGAATCGAGCCAGATGGTGCGCCTCGACCGCGGCCTGGTGGGCACGGCGCTGTCGACCCTGCCGGCCGAGGCGAATCTCATCGCGCGCAATCCGGCGCGCTCGTGCCGCGTGGGCGGGCACCACGTGGTGTTCGCGCCGGTGGCCGGCCCGCCGAGCGTGAGTGATCTCGAGCGCGGTAAGCGCACCGCCGCGCTCGAGGACTATCGCAACCTCGTGCGGCTCTCACAGGCCTTCGACGTGATCCACGTGCTCGGGCAGATGGTCGAGCCGCAGGACACCTCGGTCGCCGAGCGTCATCTCGACACCTCGCTCGCGCAGCTCACGCTCGGCGACAAGGTGCCGTACTTCTACTGCCGGGGCGAAGGGCAGCTCTCGGACTGCTTCGCCATGCTGCGCATCGCGCACGGGATCGACGCAGCGACCTTTCGGGCCGAGCCGCGCTGCTACAGCATCTGCAACACCAACTCGCCGCTGCAGCTCGACGTGCCGATGACGGACGGCATCATCGATTTCGCGGCCAACGGCCAGCTGATGATCGTCACCCCCTTCACGCTCGCGGGCGCGATGGCGCCGATCACCATCGCCGGCGCACTCACGCTTGCCCACGCCGAGGCCCTCTTCGGCATCACGCTCTCGCAGATCGTGCGGCCGGGCGCCCCGGTGATGTACGGCAGCTTCACCTCGAATGTCGATATGAAGTCGGGCTCGCCGGCGTTCGGCACGCCCGAGTACGCCAAGGCGGCCTTCGGCGCCGGTCAGCTGGCGCGGCGCATCGGTGCACCCTGGCGCTGCTCGAGTGCGACGGCCTCCAACGCGCCCGACGCGCAGGCGGTGTACGAGTCGCAGATGAGCCTGTGGGGGGCCTTGCTCGGGGGCTGTCACTTCATTCTGCACGCCGCCGGGTGGCTCGAAGGGGGGCTCACGGCGTCACTCGAGAAATTCATTCTCGACGTCGAGATGCTGCAGATGTTCGCGGAGCTCTTCCAGCCCGTGCCCGCATCGCCCGAGGAGATCGGCATCGAGGCGGTGGCGGAGGTGGGACCCGGCGGGCATTTCTTCGCTGCCGCTCACACCATGCAGCGCTACCGCGACGCCTTCTACGCCCCGCTGGTCTCCGACTGGCGCAATTACGGCGCCTGGGCGGCGGATGGCGCCAAGACGGCGACCGAGCGCGCGGGTGCGCACTGGCGGCACACGCTCGCATCCTTCCAGCCGCCCGCCCTTGATGAAGCGGTACATCAGGCGCTCATCGAGTTCGTCGAGCGCCGCCGCGGCGAGGGTGGCGCCCCGCCCGCCGGCTGACTCAACTGCAGACGAGTCCAACCCATGAGAGTCACAAGACGTGCCCTGCTCGGCACCGCTGCCGCTGCCACTGCCGCAACCGCCGCCGGCACGAGGCTCCGGGCAGGGGAGCCGCAAGGGACGGGCCTCGCCCCGATGACCTCCGGTGTACAGCCGATCAGCGCCGAGGAGCACCTCGCACGGGTGGCGAAGCTCCAGAGCCTGATGCAGCGGCGCAAGATCGCCGCGTTTCTGGTCGAGGCGGGATCCTCGCTCGAGTACTTCACCGGCATCCACTGGTGGCGGTCCGAGAGAACCACCGCGGCGCTCGTGCCGGCCGAGGGACGCACGGTGGTGGTCACGCCTTTCTTCGAGGAGCCCTCGATCCGCGAAACGCTGAGGATCCCGGGGGACGTTCGCACCTGGAAGGAGGACGAGAGTCCTTTCGAGCTCTTCGCCGGCGCACTGCGCGAGCGGGCCGCGGGGGCAGGACCGCTCGCGGTGGAAGCGACCCTGCGCTTCTTCATCCTCGATGAGCTCAGGAAAGTCTCCGGCGGCGGACGCGACGTCGTCTCCGGTGACGCCCTCGTGCGTGCCTGTCGCATGATCAAATCGGCGGCGGAGCTGGCTCTCATGCAGACCGCCAACAACGTTACCATCGCCGCGCTGCGCTACCTGCACGGCCGCGTCGAGGCCGGCATGCGCAACTCCGACATCGTGAAGCTGATAGTGGCGGCGCACACCGCACTCGGCGGCACACACGAGTTCGGGCTGGTGCTGCTCAACGAGGCGAGCGCCTATCCGCACGGCTCGCTCAAGCCGCAAAGCGTGCGCGAGGGTTCCGTCATCCTCATCGACACCGGCTGCTCGGTTCACGGCTACCAGTCCGACATCTCGCGCAGCTGGGTCGCCGGCACGCCCTCGCCCCGCCAGCGTGAGCTCTGGGACACGGTGAAGCGCGGGCAGGAGCTCGCGCTCGAGACGGCGAAGATCGGTGCGCCCGTCGGGGCGATCGACAAGGCGGTGCGCGCACTCTACGAAAAGATGGGATGGAGCAAGGACTACGGCCTGCCGGGTCTCTCCCATCGAACCGGGCACGGCATCGGCATGGACGTGCATGAGCCGCCCTATCTGGTGCGCAGCGATGCGACCGCGCTCGAGGCCGGCATGTGCTTCTCCGATGAGCCGGGGCTCTACATCCCCGGCGAGTTTGGCATCCGCCTGGAGGACTGTTGGTACATGACCGAAGCGGGGCCGAAGACGTTCACGCCGCTCGCGAAGTCGCTGCAACAGCCGATCTGATCTGCGGTCTCTAGGTTCGCAGGTACGAGGCGCCGTTCACGTCGAGAATCGCGCCCGTCATGCTCGCCGGAGCGTCGAGTGCGCAGTACGCGATCACCTGCGCGATTTCCTCGGGCGTCGCGACGCGGCCGAGCGGCTGGTCGGCGAGCACGGCCGGGTCGCGCACGAAGGGGGCCACTCTTTCCGTCGACACCCAGCCCGGCGCGACGACGAACACATACACGCCCTTCGGTGCCAGCGCTTTGGCGAGCGACTGGCTTAGCGCATTCAAGCCGGCCTTGCTCGCGGCATAGGCGGGCGCGTCGGGCTCTCCCCGGAAGGCGCCCCGGGAGGAGACGTTGACGATTCTGCCCTGACCACGCTCTGCCATCGTGCGCGCCGCGCAATAGGAGAGGTGTGCCGGGCCCGTGAGGTTGGTCGTGAGGGTGCGCTGCCACGCGGCGGTCCATTCACCGTAGTGCATGCTGAGCGGCGCGTGAAGCGCATAGATGCCCGCGTTGTTGATGACGGCATCGATCGGCTGACGCGCGGAAGCCTCGCGCCAGAGACGCTCGATCGACTCGGGATCGCTTAAGTCCGCCGGGATGAGGCTGTGGCCGCCGCCCGCGAGGGCCTGCCGCGTGGCCTCGGCGGCAGCGCGGTCGGAGCGGTAATGCAGTACCAGCGTGACGCCGCGCCGGCCCAGCGCCCTGCAGATGGCGGCCCCGATGCCGCCCGAAGCGCCAGTTACCAGGATGTGAGTCACGTGCGAAAGACTCCCATTCGGGTACGGATGCTGCGGCAGACTCAGGCGAGCTTCAAGCTGTGCGGCTGCACCAGGAGATACCAGTCCTTGTGCTCCTCGAGAATCAGCGTGATGGCCTCCCGGATCGAGACCTTGAGCGCTGCGACCTCGCCGCTCCCAGCGCTCGCATCGGTGGTAGCGCGAACGCGATCGATCGCCCCCTCGAGCTTGGCGACCAAGCGCTCGGAGGTGGTGCCGAGACGATAGGACTCGGACTGCGCGAGTGCGCCGTGCAGCGAGGCGCCGAGCGCCGGAAAGAAAGTCGTGATCACCGACAGCCAGATCGTGTGGACGGCGAGGTGCATGAGCGCGCCCAACGCCGTCAGACCGAACAGACAGCTGCTCACGAGATGAACCCGATGCAGCAGCGCATGCTGCCTGCTGGCGATGCAGTGGTGATAGTGCCGCTGCTGGTCGAGTATCTCGATGGTCCATCGGGCGTAACCCGCGATGAACTCCGGATCTGACCAGGCGTTCACCAGCAGCTTGCGCGCGAGCGGCTCGTTGCGGGCGCATTGCTCGGCGATCTCGTCGGCGCCGCGCACCTGCTGACCCGGATCGAACACTCTCAGGTACCAGTTGGCTTCCCGTGCGGGTGCGGCGAGGTCGAGCAAGGGCGCGAGCATCGGCAAGTACCAGGTGAGCTCCGCCGTCGTCCGTGCCTGCACCCACCGCCCGTGCCAGCGACGGTGGTGCCCCCACCAGTAGATCGCGCTCACGGTGCCGATCACCAGCACTTCACCGAACGCCCACAGCGCCGCGTAGGAATGCAGCCGGTGCCCCGGGCTGTCCCAGCCGAGCGCCAGCGGCAGCACCGCGAACAGTACCGCGATCGCGCTCAGGAGATAGATCGCCCAGAAGCCGCTGCGATAGCGATGTCCGTAGTCAAGGGCGCGTTCATCGAAGGCCCGGTGACAGGGGGCGAGCGCCTCGATGAGGGGCGTGAGAGCGGCGGGCGGGCTCGGTGTCGGGGTCCGCGCGAGCGGCTCGAGGTGCACCCCGATCAGCAACAAGCGTTGGATTGCCTGGTGCAGCGCCATGTCCGCTCAGTCGATGATCTCGTAAGTGGTGGCGAAGACGGGCGGGGAGACGATTCCGAGGCTCCCATCGCCGTAATCGACCAGCCAGTCGCCGGCACTGCCGCGCAGCCGTGACACGCCGTCGGCGAGCAGGACCTCGAAGGCCTCCGACATCGGTACCGCCATGATCCGATACGGGAGGCTCGCATAACGTCCCGGTTCGCCCGCGACCGTCGGGGGTACCGGCCGGTATTTCTCGGCAAAGCGCTCCCGTGACACGCGCCAGTGTTCCCCGGAGATGCCGGTGAGGATGGCGTCCCCGGGGCGCGCGTGCACCACGCCTTCGCGGCTTTGCACGGTGCAGGGCACGGGCGTGAATTGCACCTGGATCTCGTGAAAGAGCTTGCGCGCCCAGACGCGTCGCGGATGGTGGCTGATCAGGCTCGAGTACCCCGGCCGCGCGCTCGAGCGGAACAGCGGCCCCGAGGATTCGCGGCTCACCCCGAGCTCCGCTCCGCCGTCGTGACGGTGGTCCGCGTGACCGCACCCTGCTGCGCCTGGCGGATCCACTCGCGCCACTGTCGCACGTCGTGCATGGCGCGCGCTTCCGGGCCGAGCCCAATCGCAATGACCCGACGCTCTTCGATGCCCGCATGCGAAGCTGCGCGTGGAAAACGTCGCACAGCGGAATCCCCCGTTTTTCTGATCTGGTTGGAATTTGCCGGTCGGCCGGCATCTGAAGTTTGCAGCAAGGCACCGGGCACTGCAATTTGCGCCTTCCCCGTACAGGTCGCCGCGCTGGATAATCTGCGGCCGGCGCGTGCACTTGGGGGGCTCGCGCGGCGCGGTTGCAACAGTTGGCCCCGATCGGGGACCTGCCACTCAAGCACGGCGGCGTGAGCCGGGCGGGAAGCTGACCGGGCTTGACAACAACTGCGGCCACCGCGCCTACCACTGCGAGATGCAGCAGATCAGTGCGTGCTCAATTCGCAAATACGGGTAGCGGAGCTCCCCCCCCAGCCGGAGGCCCATTTCGAGGGAGCCGGACCCATGTCGAACTCGAGCAGCCCGCCGGCCTCGATCTGCGCGTAGGTGACGATCGGGACATCGAGCGGCCGGCCGTTCAGGCGCGCAGCCTGGATGTAGAGGTTCGTGGCGGAGTTCTTCGGCGCAGAGACCACGAAGCGCTTGCCGTTCGGCAGATCGAGCGTCACCTTGCGGAACAGGGGGCTGCCTATCATGTACTCGCCCGACACGGGATTGAGCGGATAGAAACCGAGCGCGGTGAAGATGTACCAGGCGGACATCTGGCCGCAGTCCTCGTTGCCCGCCACGCCGTCGGGGCGATTCTTATAGTACTTCTCGGCGATCTCGCGCACCCTGAGCTGCGTCTTCCAGGGCTGGCCGCTGAAGTCGTAGAGATACCCGTAGTGGTGGCTCGGCTCGTTGTCGTGCTGATTGTGTCCGCCCTGGAAGTGCTCATCGAGCCGCGCAGTGAACCGGTCCGGTCCGCCCATGAGCGCCATGAGTCCCGGGATGTCGTGGAGCACCGAATAGGTGTAGACCCACTGGTCGCCCTCGGTCCAGCCCTCCTCGGGGCTCGCCCAGGAGCCGTCGGCGTGCCGCGCCTGCATGAAGCCGCGCGCGCTGTTGTAGATGTTGCGGTAGTTGCGCGAGCGATTGATGAAGAAGCGGTAATCCGCCTCGCGGCCGACCGCCTTGGCGACCTGCGCGACCGCGTAATCGTCGAAGGCATCCTCGAGCGTCTCGGACGCTGACTCCGCGGTCTTGTCGACCGGGACATACCCGAGCTGTTTGTAGTAGGTAAGGCCGGGGCGGGCTTCATAGGGGACGCCCGGTTGCCGATCGTGCCAGTCGCGTGTGGTATCGCCGTCGGGCGGAGTCATCGCGTCCTTGTACACGGCGGCGTAGGCCAGCTGATAGTCGAAGCCGCGGAAGCCCTTGTTGATGGCCTCGGCCACGACCGAGTCCGCGTGCGTGGCGATCATGATGTTGGTATAGGACGGGTTCGGCCATTTCGGCATCCAGCCGCCCTCCCGGTAGTCCTGCAGCAGCGCCCGCACCATGTCGTCGATGCGCTCGGGAGCGACGATCGTCAGGAGACTGTTCTCGGCCCTGAAGGTGTCCCAGAGCGAGTACGCCGTGTAGGAGACGCCTTCGTGCACCTTGTCGTCGAAGGCGCCGTAGTAGCGTCCGTGCTCCGAGAAGAGCTTCGGATAAAGGAGCGCGTGATAGAGACCCGTGTAGAAAATGCGGCGCTGCTCGTCGGTGGCGCCTTCGATCGAGAACATGCCGAGCTTGCCGTTCCAGATGCGCTCGAGCTGTGCGCGCACGTCCTCGAAGTCCCAGGCGGGAATCTCCGCATCCAGATTGGCGCGCGCCTGCTCGAGGCTGATGAAAGAGGTGCCGACCTTTGCCTCCACGACCTGGCGGGCCGCGGTATCGAAGCTCGCGTACGCGCCGACGTTCGGTCCGGTGGCGGTGGTGCCGTCGGCCTCGGCCGCCTCGCGCAGATAGACACCGTGCGCGGCGAAGCTCCTGTTGAACCTGATCACGAAGTAGCCCTTGAAGTTCGGCAGCGACACGTTGGTGAGGTGCGCGTCCATGCGGTCCGGGTTGTACCCGGAGATCTCGCGCGTCGCCGGATCCACGCGCACGAAGCCCTCCACCCGGGGGCGGGTGGCCTCGATGACGACGCTCGCCCGGGTGTGCGCGGGGAACGTGAAGCGCAGCAAGCCACAATGGTCGGTCCCCGTGATTTCGGTGCGGATCTGCCGTGACTGCCCCGCGTCCATGAGCACCGAGTAGTAGTGCGGCGTCGTGATCTCGTCGCCGTGCCGGAAGGGAAGCTTGCGCGCGTCCGGGGCGATCTTGAGGGCGTCCACCTCGGGTGTGAGCGTCACGTAACCGTAGTCGCCCATCCAGATCGCCGGCTGGTGAGTACCGATGAACCCGGAGATCGTGTTGTCCTCGAAAGCGTAGGAGCTGACGCTGACACGGTTCTCGCGCGTCTGCGCGGTCCAGTTGGTCATCCCGAAGGGCGTCGTGACGAACGGCATCGTTCCGCCGTAGTCCGATCCGCCGCCACCGGTGCCGATGTAGGTATTGACCCACTCGATGGGAGCGCCCCGGGCGGTAGCGGTGGCGAAGGCTGCAACGATGAGTACTGCGATTCTCATCTCAAGAGCGGGTGATCGTCGGGCAGCTGCCTCGCATACCAGATCGCCAGCTTGTGCCTCAGGGCGGCCTCGCTCACCTGATCTTCCGGCAGCGGCTGAATGAGCTTGTCGTGCACAAGCAGCCTGTACACGTACAGCAGCTTGTCGCTCGCGGAGTCGGAGGGCTCGAACACCACCGCGCCCCGACCTTCGGCGTACTCGATCGCGGCCCGCAGGGCCGCCTTGAAGAGCTCGGCTTCGTTCTTCAGCTTCTTCATGCCGCTCGGTTGCCAGTCGGGGACTGCGACATTAGCACCCGTACCCGCTCAAGTCGCGCACTGAGGCTCCCGCCCTCTCGCACTCGTTCCGCGATCGAGACACAATTCGGCCCCTCGACACGGGGTCTTCGGTCCGATGACAGTCGTTCTCGCGGAATTCTCCGCCCCCTGGAGCCGCTCGGTGCGCGTCGCGACCGCAGCGTCGGTTGCCGTGCTGCTGCTGATATTGCTGGCGGGGCTTTTCACTGGGCCGCAGGAATCAGCGGTATGGCGGGTGGCGATGGTGGGTGTGCCGCTCGTGGTGTTGTTCGGTGCCCTGCCCTTCATGGTGCGCGGCTACGCACTGACGGAGAGTCACATCGAGGTGCGGCGGCTCGGGTGGAGCTCGGTACTGCCCCTCGCCGGGCTCATCGGCGTGACGGGGGAGCCGGAGGGGCTGCGTGGATCGGTGCGCCTTTTCGGCAACGGCGGGCTCTTCGGAATCAGCGGCTGGTTCTGGAACCGGCGGATCGGACGCTTCCGCGCCTACGCCACGGATCCCGCCCGGGTGGTGCTGCTGCGCTATCGCGACGGCACCAAGGTAGTGGTGACCCCGCACGATGTGCAGCATTTCATCGTGCGGGTCCGCACCCTGGCGACAATGAGCGCCGATCCCCGCAAGCCATGACCGCACCGGCGCCGATCGTCACGGTCAGCGGACTGAGCAAGACCTACGCCAGTGGGCTTCAGGCGCTCAAGCACATCGACCTGACGATCAACCGCGGTGAAATCTTCGCGCTGCTCGGGCCCAACGGGGCCGGCAAGACGACCCTGATCAACATCATCTGCGGCATCGTCACGGCGAGTGCCGGCAAGGTGGTCGCCGACGGTCACGATATCGTGCGCGACTCCCGCGCTGCGCGCAGCAAGATCGGCCTGGTGCCGCAGGAGCTGCACACCGACGCCTTCGAGAGCGTGTTGGCCACGGTCAAATTCAGCCGCGGGCTCTTCGGCAAGGCCCCCGATCCGGCCTACTGCGAACGGGTGCTTAGGGATCTGGCGCTGTGGGAGAGGAAGGACTCGAAGATCATGACGCTCTCCGGAGGCATGAAGCGACGGGTCATGATCGCCAAGGCCCTCTCCCACGAGCCCCGGATCCTGTTTCTCGACGAGCCGACCGCCGGGGTCGATGTGGAGCTGCGCCGCGGCATGTGGCAGATGGTCCGCGGGCTGCGCGAGAGCGGAGTCACCATCATCCTGACCACGCACTACATCGAGGAGGCGGAGGAGATGGCCGACCGGATCGGCGTGATCAACCGGGGGGAGCTGATCGTGGTGGAGGACAAGGCTCACTTGATGCGCAAGCTCGGCAAGAAGCAGCTGACCCTGCAGTTGCAGCAGCCGCTCGCGCGGATTCCCGGGGAGCTCGCCGCGTATCCTCTCGAGCTGACCGACGACGGGCACACGCTGCTCTTTACCTTCGATGCGCAGAGACCGGAGACCGGCATCGCGACTCTCCTCAAGCGCCTCACCGAGCTGCACATCGATTTCAAGGACCTGTACTCCAGCGAGAGCTCGCTCGAGGACATCTTCGTCGACCTGGTGAGGGCGCGGGCGTGAACGTGCACGCGATCCGCGCCATCTACGTCTTCGAGATGGCGCGCACTTTCCGCACGCTCATGCAGAGCATCGCCTCGCCCGTGCTGTCGACCTCGCTCTATTTCGTCGTCTTCGGCGCCGCCATCGGCAGTCGCATGGGCGCCGTCGATGGTGTCAGCTACGGCGCCTTCATCGTCCCCGGCCTCGTGATGCTGTCGCTCCTCACCGAGAGCCTCGGCAATGCGTCCTTCGGCATCTACCTGCCGAAATGGTCGGGCACCATCTTCGAGCTGCTGTCGGCGCCCGTGTCATACGTCGAGGTGCTGTGCGGCTACGTCGGCGCGGCGGCGACCAAATCGGTGATGCTCGGCATCCTGATCCTGGTGACCGCACGTCTCTTCGTGCCGTATGGCATCGCTCACCCCCTCTGGATGGCGGCCTTTCTCCTGTTGACCGCGGTAACCTTCAGTCTGCTCGGATTCATCATCGGAGTGTGGGCCGAGAGCTTCGAGCAGCTGCAGGTCGTACCGCTCATGGTGGTCACGCCCCTCACCTTCCTCGGCGGGGCGTTCTACTCGGTGAGCATGCTGCCGCCGATATGGCAGAAAATCACGCTGTTCAACCCCGTGGTCTACCTGGTAAGTGGATTCCGATGGAGCTTCTACGGGGTCGCCGACGTCAACGTGCTCGTAAGCGCTGGCGCCACGCTGTGCTTTCTCGCCGTGTGCGTGGCGGTCGTGAGCTGGATATTCAGGACCGGCTACAAATTGAAGACCTGAGGCAGAAGGAAAAGTCATGAGGCCTTCTAGAAAACGCACCTCGCCCCCGCGGCGACGCACGACATGCAATAAGACCGTGGGGGAACACAACGAGACAATACCGGGGGAACGGGCGGGGTATCTCGCGGCCTGGCTTCTTTGCGTTTGCGCCGCCAGCGCGCCGGCCCTCGCCGCGCAGCTCACGACCATCGATCCCGATGCGCACTACCCCGAGGGTCCGCTGTGGCGCGACGGCAGGCTCCTTTACGTGGATTACTCGACCAGCAACATCAAGAGATGGGACGCCAGGCACGTTACCGTGTATTGGCACAAGGACGGCTGCGGTGCCACTGCGCTGGTTGCCTTCAGGGACCGTCTCCTCATCGCCTGTTACGACGACAACTCCCTCGTCGAGCTCGATGCGAGCGGCAACGAGGTCCGCACCGTCCGCCAGGACAGCAGCGGCAAGCCCTTCGTCGGCCCCAACGACTTCGCTGCCGACGGCCACGGCGGCATCTACTTCTCCGCCTCCGGCGTCTACGACATCAAGGCGCCGATCTCCGGCACCGTGCTGCACATGACGGCCGACGGCAACACGATCACCGAGGTGGCCAATACCATCCATTACCCGAACGGGCTGACGCTCACCAAGGACCGGCAGCATCTGCTGGTCGCCGAGATGCTCGCCGGGCGCGTTCTCTCGTTTCCGATCGCACTCGACGGTACGCTCGGTCCCCGCACGGTCTGGGCACGGCTGCAGGATCTCGCGCCACCGACGCCGCATGAGGATGCCTACAACGGTCCGGACGGCGTCAAGCTGGGTCCCGATGGCTGCTATTACATCGCGCAGAACGGCTCCGGCCGTGTCCTCGTGGTGGACCAGAACAAGAAGCTCGTGCGCATGATCGAGGTCGCGACTCCCTACGTCACGAACATCGCCTTCGGACCGAACGGCTCGGACACCGTGTTCGTGACCGGCGCCTTCGAGCAATGGAAACCGCCGTATCCCGGCGCGGTTTACCGTTGGACACGTTGAGGGCTACGCTCCGATCCATCGCATGACCCGAACGACCAGGTGAGCACCACGATCGACAAGGCGCTGCTCGATGCCGCGTGGGAAGCGGTTCGCCCCCTCGTGCGCTGGACGCCGATGTTGCGCTCCGACTACGTGGATTCGCTCATCGGAGCGCGCGTATTCCTCAAGGCCGAATCGCTGCAGCTCGCGGGCTCGTTCAAGATGCGCGGCGCGTGCTTCCGGGTGAGCCGCCTGTCGAGCGAGGAGCGAGGCCGGGGCGTCGTGGCGTTCTCCTCCGGCAACTTCGCGCAGGCGCTCGCGCTCGCGGGTCGGCTCGCCGACGTCCCGGTCACGATCGTCATGCCGTGCGATGCCCCGAGGCGCAAGGTGGAGCTGACACGGCGCGCGGGCGCGACCGTGGTGCTGACGGATCACGGCACGCGTAACCGTGAGGAAGTCGCCAACGCGCGCGCGCATGAGATCGCCGATGAGGAAGGTCGCGTGTTCCTGCACCCCTTCGACGATCCACTGGTCGTCGCCGGTCAGTCGACGCTCATGCGGGAGGTGCAGCTCGACGCGGAGCGCGAGCGGGTGCGATTCGACTGCATTCTCTGCCCGGTGGGCGGCGGAGGACTGATCGCCGGCACGGCGCTCGCCGAGAAGCACTTCGGCGGCGGCGCGGAGGTGATCGCCGTCGAGCCCGACGCGTGCGATGACATGCGCCGCTCACTGATCTCGCACCGCCGCGAGCGCAATGTCGGCAATCCACCGACCATCTGCGACGCCATGCAGGCCTTCACGCCCGGCGCGGTGCCGTTCGAGGCGGCGGCGCACCTCCTCTCGCGCGGCATCACGGTCGATGACGACACGGTGCGCAGCGCAATGCGCATCGCGTTCGAGGAGTTCAAGATCGTGCTCGAGCCGAGCGGGGCGATCGCGCTCGCGGCGGCGTTGCGTCACCGCGCGGAGTTTGCGAACCGGACCGTGGTGCTCCTATGCTGCGGTGGGAGTGTCTCCGTCGAGGATCTCCTGCGGCTCACGCGCCACGAGCGGACCGCCGGCTGATTGCCCACGAAGAGCCGCAAGCAAATCAAGCGCTTGCGACGCTTTCCTTGTCTCGGCCGACCACGCTACGGGGCCTGCCGGGTGCGGCCCTCGCAGGGTCGGCAGGTAGTGTTTTCACTGCCAGGCGACCTTCGTTGACGCCCTGCTGTGCACCGCGTAGAAAGGAGCGTTCCTGTGGTGAGGATGCCAGGTGTTGGTTCGGCACCCGGGGGGGCCTCGTCCCAGTGATAAAAGTAAAACAACTGAAGCTGCGCATCTTCGCGCAGTTCGTGATCATCATCGCGCCGATCACCCTGGTCCTCGTCTACCAGGCGGTCTCCGACCAGCGGCGCACGGCGGCAGTCGAGAGCGTCGTCGTGCGCCACAACCTCTCGCGGGCGACCAAGGACGCCTTCGAGTCTTTCATGACGCATGCCGCGGACGCGGTGGACGAGGGCAGCCTCGGCCAGCGCGCCTATGCGGATCTTCGGCAATCGGCGGCCTCCGCCGCGGCTCTGCGGAATAAGGACGAGCACGCGGCGGCCGTCGCGGCAAGTCTCAAGGCCCTCGCCGGCCAGATCTCGGTGGCGATGCCAGTTGAGCGGCTGCTCGCCCTGCAACCGCAGATCCGGCAGACGCGCGAGGCCATTCGCGCCCTCGACGAAGGCTACGAGAAGGCCAGCGCCGAGGCCATCGCGCAGTCGATCGACTCGGCACGGCGCCAGAGCCGGTACGTGGCCGCTGCCACGCTGTTCACGCTGCTGGTCGCCGGCTGGTTCATGTACAGCATGATCACCGGTGTGACCGAGCCGCTCAACGCGGCCGTCGATCTGGCCGGGCGCATCGCGGCGGGCGAGTTCTCCGCCGCGGAAAAGCTGCCGAAGCGCGACCTCGGCAACCTGCTCGCCTCGCTCCGCATGATGAGCGAGCAACTGCGCCGGCAGCGCCTGGAGATCGAGGAGGACCAGCGCCGGCTCGAGCAGCGCGTCGCCGAGCGCACCGCCGAGGTCGAGGCACGCACGCGCGAGCTGATGCGTTCGGTGTCCGAGCTGCAGGTGCTGAACGAGGTCGGCCAGGCGGTGAGCTCCTCTCTCGACCTCGAGACGGTGCTCTCGACCGTCATCGCCCGCGCCGTGCGGCTGGCGGATGGGGATTCGGGGACCCTCTACCAGTTCGACGAGGCCAACGGGGCGTTCGATCCGCGCGCGAACTTCGGTGTCAGCGAGCAGGTAATCGAGACGCTGCGCGACTGGCGGATCGGCCTCGGGGACGGCCCGGTGGGCAGGTGCGCGATGCAGCGCGCGCCGGTCCAACTCTCAGACGCCGAGTTGGCGGCCTCCCCGCGGTCGCGCCTGTTCTGGGCAAACGAGGGCATCCGCGCGGTAATTGCGGTACCGCTGTTGCGCGACGAGCACGTGACCGGCGCCTTGGTGATCCGCCGCAAGGTGGCGGGCGAATTCACACCCCCGATCGTCAAGCTGCTGCAAACGCTCGCCTCGCAGTCGGTCCTCGCCATCGAGAATGCGCGGTTGTTCAAGGAGAGCCAGGCCAAGAGCGAGCAGCTGGCGCAAGCGAGCAAGCTGAAGTCGCAGTTCCTGGCGAACATGTCACACGAGCTGCGCACGCCGCTGAACGCGATCATCGGCCTCACGGAGATGCTGGTCGAGGATGCCCGCGAGCTGAAGCAGACCGAGGAGCTCGAGCCGCTTGAGCGCATCCTGCGCGCGGCGCACCACCTGCTCGAGCTCATCAACGACATCCTGGACCTGTCGAAGATCGAAGCCGGGCGGATCGACCTGCACGTCGAGACTTTCCCGATCGCGCCGCTGGTGGACGACGTGATCGCCACGATCCGCTCGTTGGCGGCCAAGAACGACAACAAAATCATCGTCCACTGCCCGCAGGACATCGGCAACATGCATGCCGACCAGACCCGGATCCGCCAGGCGCTGCTCAATCTCGTGAGCAACGCCAACAAGTTCACCGAGCACGGCCGCGTGACGGTCGACGTGGCGCGCATCAACGGCACGGGTCGCGAAGAGATCACGATGACCGTCGCCGACACCGGCATCGGAATGTCGTCCGAGCAGGTGGGCCGGCTCTTTCAGGAATTCGTGCAGGCGGACGCCTCCACCACGCGCAAGTACGGCGGTACCGGGCTCGGGCTCGCGATCAGCCGCCGCTTCTGCCAGATGATGGGCGGCGAGATCAGCGTGCAGAGCGAGCTAGGCAAGGGTTCGACGTTCACCATCCGCCTGCCGGCGCGGATCGAGGCGACGCAGCCGGTGCCGCCGCTGCGCCGTGTGCGGCCGGAGCGGGCGAAGAAACCGGTGAAGGGCTCGCTGATCCTCATCGTCGACGACGACCAGACCGTCTGCGACGTGATGGGGCGCTATCTCGAGCGCGAGGGATTCACGGTTCGCGCCGCAACCGGGGGCCGCGAGGGCCTGAGACTGGCACGCGACCTGCACCCGGCGGCGATCACGCTCGACATCAACATGCCGGACCTCGACGGCTGGACGGTGCTGGCGGCGATCAAGGGTGATCCGCACCTCGCGGACATTCCGGTGGTGCTCGTCACCATCGAGGACAACCGCAGCCGCGGCTACTCCCTGGGAGCTACCGAATACCTGACCAAGCCGATCGACCGCGAGCGGCTCATCAGCCTGCTGCGGGAGATCACCAGTCCCGTCGCGCGCAAGGTGCTGCTGGTGGACGACGATGAGATCATGCGCGAGAGCGTGCGGCGCGTGCTCGAGCAGGAAGGGTGGGAGGTCAGCGGGGCGAGCAACGGCCGCGCCGCGCTGCAACACCTCGCCGAGTCGAGTCCCGACGTGATCCTGCTGGACCTGATGATGCCGGAGATGGACGGCTTCGAGTTCCTGGCCGAAATGCGCCAGCGCTCCGAGTGGCGCGACATTCCGGTGTTGGTCCTGACGGCAAAAGACCTGAGCGCCGAGGATCATCAGAAGCTGAACGGTCACGTCGAGCGGGTGATGCGGAAGAGCGCCTCCGAGCTCGGCGAGCTGCTATTTGAGCTCGGTCGGATGCTGCCGCGCTCGATCGAGCGCGGCCAGCATGCCAAGAGCAAGGAGATTTTTGCGTGAAGATCCTGTACGTGGAAGACAACGAGGACAATATCTATGTCCTGGAGAGCCGCCTCAGGCGCGAGGGGCACTCCGTGGTCATCGCGCGCGACGGCGCCAGTGGCGTGCAGCTCGCCGCAACCGAGCGGCCCGACCTCATTCTGATGGACCTCAGCCTTCCGGTGCTCGACGGCTGGGAGGCGACGCGCCAGATCAAAGCCGCACAACAGACACGCCACATTCCCGTCATCGCCCTCACCGCCAATGCGATGACCGGCGACCGCGAGAAGGCTCTCGCCGCGGGCTGCGACGACTTCGACACCAAGCCGATCGTCATGCCGCGCCTGCTCGAGAAGATCCGGGCGCTCTCGCCCGATGGCGGCGCGACGTAGAGGGGGGCTTTGACTCCGGCCGCCTCACCCGACAGCCGCAAGGGGATCTAGCGCATGAAAAAGATCCTGCTGATTGAGGACAACGAGCTCAACCGCGACATGTTGTCGCGGCGCCTGCAGAAGCGAGGGTACGAAGTCGTGATGGCGGTCGATGGCGAAACCGGTGTCGCGCTGGCTCGGACCGAGGCACCGGGAGTGATCCTGATGGACGTGAGTCTGCCGGGTATCGATGGTTGGGAGGCCACGCGACGGCTCAAGGCGGCGCCCGAGACCCGCCACATCCCGATCGTGGCGCTGACCGCCTACGCGACACCCGGCGACCGCGAAAAGGCACTGGCCGTAGGGTGTGACGACTTCGATACCAAGCCGATCGAGTTGCCGCGGCTGCTGGAGAAGATCGAGACCTTGCTCAAACAAGGACAGCGAGTGTGACGGCCGATCGCGCAACCCTGAGCCACCTGCGGCACGAGCTGCATACGCCGCTCAACCACATCATCGGTTACAGCGAGATGTTGCTGGAGAGCGCCGCCGAAGGAGGCATCGTGGCGCTCGAGCCCGGGCTGCGCGAGCTGCACGAGAATGCGCGGCAGCTGATGCTGCTCGTCGATGAGATGCTCGGGCGCACCCGCAGGGAGAATGAGATCGACCTGCGCCGCCTGAGCACGCAGGCGTCGGGGCCCATCGGTTCGATTATCTCGGCCGCCGACAGCCTCAAGCAGCAAGCACAACAGCTCGGCGCCCCCGAGGTGACCCAGGATCTGGAGCGGATCGTGAGCGCCGCGCAGACCTTGCGCGGCATGATCGCCGACGGGGTCAATGTGCTGCCGTATGTGCCGATCGCCGATTCGCAGACGGTGCCGATGGCGATCATTCCGGCGCGGGCCGCGGAGACCGGAAACATCCTGGTGGTCGATGACAACGCCGCCAATCGCGAGATGCTGAGCCGCCGGCTGGCACGCGAGGGACACCGGGTGCAGGTGGTGGCGAGCGGGCCTGAAGCGCTCGCCGTGCTGCGTCAGCAGCCCATCGACCTGGTGCTGCTCGACGTGTTGATGCCGGAGATGAGCGGCTACGAGGTGTTGCAGCGTCTCACTGCGGAGGAGGCGCTGCGGGAGATACCCGTGGTCATGATGTCGGCGCTCGATGAATTGGACAGCGTGGTGCGCTGCATCGAGCTCGGCGCGCAGGACTATTTGCCAAAGCCCTTCGACCCGGTGCTGCTGCGGGCGCGCATCGGCGCCTGTCTGGAAAAGAAGCGGCTGCGCGATCGCGAAGCCCTGCATCTGCGGGAGCTCGGCGAGTGGAATCAGAAACTCGAGCAGCGCGTCAAGGAGCAGGTGGCGCTGCTCGAGCGTCTCGGGCGGCTCAAACGCTTCTTTTCGCCGCAGCTCGCGGAGCTCATCGTGGCCGGCGGCGCGGAGGACCCGCTGGCGACCCATCGCCGTGACCTCGCGGTCTGTTTCCTCGACCTGCGGGGCTTCACGGCCTTTGCCGAGACCGTCGAGCCCGAGGAGGTCATGCGCGTGCTGCGCGACTATCACGGGGAAATGGGCCGGCTGATTCTCGAGCACGAAGGCACTCTCGAGCGCTTTACCGGCGATGGCATGATGGTCTTCTTCAACGATCCTGTGCCGGTGCCCAACGCGGCCGAGCGCACGGTGCGCATGGCGCTCGCCATGCGCCAGCGCGTGGCCGAGATGATCACCTCGTGGCGCAGCATGGGCTACGAGCTCGAGCTCGGCATCGGCATCGCGCAGGGTTACGCCACGATCGGCGCGATCGGCTTCGAGGGACGCTGGGACTACGGGGCGATCGGCACCGTGACGAACCTCGCGGCCCGGTTGTGTGGCGAGGCGAAGCCCGGCCAGATCCTGGTCTCCAAGCGCCTGCTCGCCGCCACCGGCGACCTGTTCGAGGTGGAGTCGGTCGGCGAGCTGACTCTCAAGGGACTGCACCGACCCGTCACGGCCTACAACGTGCTCGGTGCCAAGGCGTGAGGGCCGCTGCCCTCCCGATCGGATCAAGCCAGACCGACTCGGCGCAGCAGATCCGCGAAGCGCGGATCGTCACGCAGGTTGTCGTACCGGGCATCGATCTTGAGGTGAGTGAGCCTCGCGCTTCTGTCGGCATAGGACTTTTCCAGCCAGGCAAATGCGCGGTCGAGCTCGCCGAGGCGCGCATAGAGAGACGCCAGCTCGTCGGCGACTGCCTGTCCCGCCCGTGCCTCGGCTTCGAGAGATCGGACCCGAGCCCGCAGGAAACCCGGCCACGAGTCGCCGGCGCAGGCGTCCTGGAACGCGATCACCTCCGAGGCCGGCTCTCCGTCGAGCTGCTTCTGTCTCACGTAGGCCGCGACCGCCTCCGGGTACATCCCCTTGTTGGCGTGGGCTTCGAACAGGAAGTAATGGGTATCGGCGAAGTTGCGCCCCAGTGTCAGGGTCTTCTGCAGCTGCTCGATGGCCTCGTCGTAGCGACGTGCGGAATTCAACTGGATTCCGAGCGCCAGATTGGCCACCTGGGACAGGGGGTCGAGCTCAAGCGCCTGGCGGCCTTCCGCCAGTCCCTCATCGAAGCGTCCGGTATTGACGAGCAGCTCGCCGTACCACTGGTGCGGCACGGGAGAGTTCGGGCTGAGCTCGATCGCCCGCTGGTACTGCCGCTCCGCCCCCGTCCAGTCGAAATCGAAGATTCCGAGTATCAGGCCGAGCGAGGCGTGGGCCTGCGGCAGAGTGTCATCGATCGCCAGCGCTTTCAGTATCGCGGTCTTCGCCTGCGGCATCGTCTCGGTCGCTTTCGAGGCGCGGTCGTAGATCGGCAGCAGACTGTAGCAATCGGCCAGTCCGGTGAACGCGAGCGCGTAGCTCGGGTCGAGGGCGATCGCCTGCTCGAAGAATCTGATCGCCTTCCTGAACTCCTCCGGCGAGCGCCGATTCCAATGAAAGTGGCCGCGCAGGTAGAGCTGGTAGGCGTCCGAATCCAGCGCCGCAGTCCGCCCGGGCGGCGTCGCGCTCAGGAGCGTCGCGCTCAATGACTGCACCACCTGAGCGGCGATCTCGTCCTGCACCTTGAAGATGTCGACCAGCGTGCGATCGTAAGTCTGCGACCACAGGTGAAACCCGGTGTCGGCCCGGACCAGCTGCACGGAGATGCGGACCGTGTTGCCCGCTTTGCGCACGCTGCCTTCGAGCACGTGGGCGACGTTCAGCGCCTGCGCAATCTCGGGAATCGTCGACTGCTTGCCCTTGAAGTAGAAGCAGGAGGTGCGCGCCGGCACGCGCAGCTCCGGAACTCGGGTGAGCAATCCGATGAGCTCCTCGGTCAGGCCGTCCGAGAAGTACTCCTGATCCTTGTGCTGGCTCAGGTCGAGGAACGGCAGCACGGCGATCGATTTTTCCGAGGCTGCGTCTGATCCGGGTGCGGCGGATGGAGTTGCCCCGCCGGTCCGCGAGCCAGGCCGGTGCGCCGCTTCAGCGGTGGCAGGGGCCGGGCCGCCATGCCGCGCGATGCCCACGGACGTTGCGCCGGCCGGCCGCACGTCCTCACCGAGGGTGAGCAGATGCGACACCCGCTCGACGAAGGTGACCGGTGTCTCCCCGCCCCGCAGCCAAGTCCACTGCACCTCGTGAAACTTATCGGGGACCCGGGCTTCGCCCTCACTGGTGCCGTCGATGACGACCGGCAGCAGAAACGGCTTCTCGGCGGCCATCAGGTGCGAGCGATCCACCGCCAGCTTCCACTCGAGCCGGAAATATCCCTCGACCCGGGCGCGCGAATTTCGGGAGATCACCGGCATGAACAGGGCGCAGGTCTTGATCTGTCGCCGGATCGCCGCGTCCCAGGCCGCGCCGCCACGAAGCTCGTTCTGGTCGAACCACACTTCAATGCCCGCATTGCGCAGCGTATTGCAGATCCGCGCCGCGACTTCTGCGTCCTCTGAGGCGTAGCTGAGGAAGACGGCTCGATGCCCGTCCGAGGCGGAAACCGGGTCGCCCTTTGGCCCAGATTCGTCGGTCACGGAGTGCTTCGAGATGGCAGTTTCCCGGAAAAGGCAGAATGAACCACGGCGTCTGATAGCGCAAACCCGGCGCCGCGGGCGCGGCTGCGGGCCATGCAAGCATGGGCTGGTTCGCCGGAAACCCAAATAGAATCAGCGTCCTCGGCCGGCGTCATGAGGTCGTAAAACATGGTAAAACGAGCCGCCTTCTCCGGGAATGTGAGGGCTATCCCTCACTCTGTTGTCTCTCCCAACCCAACTGCCGTCCCGTCGGAGTTAGGCTATCCCAATGAGCGCCTCGAATGCCGTGCCGGCGACTCAGACCGCGACAGGATCCTTGCGGGAGGCGTTGGATCGGCTGCTGCGCACCGGGCCGAACGCCCGCATCTTCGAGAATGTCATTGTCGCGCTGATTGTCGTGAGTGTCGCATCGATCGGTGTGGAAGCGATCCCCGGGCTCCCCGCCTGGGCCACACGGGCGCTGCGGATCGAAGAGATCGTCGTAGTCGGCGTGTTCTCGCTCGAGTATCTGCTGCGCATCGTGGCGGCCCGGGAGAAGCTCGCCTTCATCTTCAGCTTCAGCGGACTGGTGGACCTGCTCTCGATCGCCCCCTTCTTCCTTGCGGGTTTCGATTCGCGCTGGCTGCGCACGCTGCGCCTGCTGAGACTGCTGCGCGTGCTGAAGCTGCAGACGCACATTCTGGAGGCCACCGTCGCCGAGCGCACCCGCGAGCTCGCCGACAAGAACGCGGCGCTGGAACGCGCGCAGGCGCAGCTCAACGCCGAGCTCGAAGTCGCGCGGGCGCTGCAGATGGCGATTCTGCCCGCGGCCTTCCCGGCGAGGGCGGGGTGCGACGGCGCCGCGCGCATGATTCCGGCGACCACGATGGGCGGGGATTTCTACGATTTCATCGAGCTGCCGGACGGGCGGATCGGGGTTGTGATCGCAGACGTTTCCGGCAAGGGTGTGCCGGCGGCATTCTTCATGGCGGTGGCGCGCACCAACCTGCGTGATCTGGCGGCACACCACGCCGATCCCGGGGCCTGCCTCGCCGAGACCAACGAGGTGCTGTGTGCGCAGAATCCGCTGGATCTGTTCGTCACGGTCTTCTACTGCGTGCTCCACCCGCGGACCGGGGTGCTGCGCTATGCGAACGGCGGCCACAACCCCCCGTACGTGCGGCGCGCCGACGGGTCGGTCCAGGCGCTGGACGGCGCGGGCGGACTTGCGCTCGGGGTGATGCCCGGCGTCGTCTTTCCGAACCACACGACGAGGCTGCTCCCGGGCGATCGTCTGGTGCTCTACACCGACGGCGTCACCGAGGCGTTCAATGCGGCCGATGAAGCCTACGGCGTCGAACGGCTGCTCGCCGAGGTTCAGGCGCACGGCGAGGGAGCCGCAACGGCGCTCGTCGAGCGCATCTGCCGCAGCGTCACGAGCTTCGCCGGGTCCGCACCGCAATCCGACGACATCACGCTCACGGTTCTCACGCGCCGCGCGCCCTGAGAAGCTCCGGCACCGCGATGCACGTCCGTCTCGAGAGTCTCGCCCAGAGCACGCTGGTGATCCCCGAGGGCAGGCTCGACTTCGGTGCCGCCGCCGGTTTTCAGCGCCAGCTCGAGGAGCTGCTCGCCAGCGCGTTGCCGGCATCCACCGCGGTGATCATCGATTGCAGTGCGCTCGACTACGTCTCGAGTGCGGGGCTCCGGGTGTTCCTGCTCGCGGCGCGGGCGGCGCAGCGTGCCGGTATCTCGTTCGCGCTCTGCGCGCTGAAGCCTGCGGTACGTGAGGTGTTCGAGTTGAGCGGCTTCAACCGGATCATTTCCGTGCACGCCGACCGGAAAACGGCACTTGCACGTAGCACAGGAATCGGCATGCCAGAGCAACGCATGGCCGTGCCGAGCGACGCCGCGCAACTTCCGGCCCTGACGCAATTCCTGCGGCAGTTCTGGTCCGATGCCCGTCTGCCGCCCGCGCAGGCGCTGCCCTTCGAGCTCGCGCTCGAGGAAGTGTTCATGAACGTAGTGCTGCACGGCTCTCCCGCCGGCACTGCACCGCGCGTCGAAGTGTCGCTGCGCCTGAGCGATGCCGGGCTCACCATGACAGTCGAGGATGACGGCCCCCGGTTCGATCCGCTCACCGTGCAACCGCCGGACATCACCGCAAACCTCGCGGAGCGTCGGGTGGGTGGACTCGGAGTGTTCCTGATGCGGCAGATGATGGATGCAGTGAGTTACCAGCGTGTCGGGTCACGCAACCAGCTCAGAATGACTAAGGGAATTACCCCCCCTGGCGGAAATCATCGCTCGCCAGGCCGAGCGCAATAGCGACGCTATGAACGCGCGCTCTCCCGGCGAAAAAACGTCGTGCTATGATGTTAGATCGGTTGCCGAAGAACCAACTCGAGGACCGGAGGGGAGGATCATCATGAAAGTGGGGACACTGCACATTGCATTTGCCATGACCGGCGCTTTGCTGGTGGGTGGGTTGAGCCTCGCTCAGCAAATCCCGGAAGTGATCGTCGAAGCACCGCACGTGGAGAAGACGACCCAGACCGGGCCTATGGGGCGGCCGATGACCGCACTCTCAATTGTTTATAAGGTGAGCTACGCGGACCTTAACATCGCCACGCATTCGGGGGCCGTCGAGCTGGAGAAACGCATCAGGGACACCGCCACCAAGGCCTGCGCGCAGCTCGCCAAGCTCTACCCGGAAACCTCAGAAGGTCCCACGCCCTGTGTTGAGGGCGCCATCAAGAACGGGATGGCGCAGCTCAACAAGGCGGTGGCTGCGGCCGAGAAGGCCGCAAAGAACAAGGGGTAGCGTCCGCCGGGCCTTCGGCAGGGCCGGGCCCGTACCCTCTCCACCCGCACCATCCGGGGTGCGGGAGTGTTCCTTTGCGCGCCGGAGCTGTGCAAATGCACCCGGGGGAGCGGTGCAACGACCGATGAGTTCGCGTAGCGTATGAGCGGAGCGGGAGTCCGCCTTTGGGGGGCGTCGAGTGGTGAGGACTACTTGAGCCAGCCGCGGCCAACATCATCCAGGCGCTTCTTAACATAAGAAGACCGCGCAGATGTTCGAGATCCAACTGGGCCCCTCAGGCGAGATCGTGATGGCGGGGCGGCTCGACGCCACCCAGTGCGATGCTGCGCTGCGATTCCTGGAGGGC
>JACXTT010003083.1_pt1 | contig 26028 bp, 19 predicted proteins | sample 9270951 | NCBI WGS metagenome assembly JACXTT01 (sample SAMN15532306, study PRJNA645909) | rock metagenome | isolation source: weathered quartz diorite | place: Puerto Rico | collected 2017-06-21
TTCCTTCCGGAGCCATTCTCAACTATGTCTCCCTCCCGAATGTCGTTTTGGATGGAGCGAATTTCGGTTGCGCCTCCACTGACAATGGTCTCGTGTGCACGCAGTTGCTTGAGACCGCCCTTACTGCCGCGAGTCTCAAGAAAGCCAATTTTGTCGACGCCCTCCTGCAGGGCGCGCATCTCGACTTCGCCAACCTGGACAGTGCTGATCTCTGCGCCGCCAAACTGAACGAATCCCCCACCACCAAGCTCTCAGCCACGCTGCAGGGCGCCTTCCTCCGCAATGTCAACTTCTCCCAAGCCGATCTCACGGGGGCCTTTCTGGCCAACGCTAACTTCTATTCTACCGCCACAACCTCCTCTTGTAGCCCCTCGGCCTGCGGCTTTACGTCCTCCTGCGCTAGTGCGGTCAACGCTACCCTCAATAACGTTGTCTTCACTGGCGCGTACCTTGACGGCGTGGACTTCAGCGCCTCTACCCCACAAAGCGCTGACTTCTCCAACACCTCGCTGGCGGGCAGCCATTTCACCAACGCCAATCTCAGCCAGGATCCGGCCACGGGCAAACGCACGGATTTCACCGGAGCCTTACTGCAAGGAACCACCTTCACCAACGCTATAGTCACTGGGGCGAACTTCACCAGCGCTGTGGTCGATCTCACCAACAGCAAAGGGAAGACTGTCCTGGTGCAGCTCAACCCTGCCACCCATATTGCCTTTCCCGGCTACACGCCCTGGATAGGGAGCACGCTGGGCTGTGTGGAGTTCTCTACTGCGCAGATCACGGGTGTACCGGCCACGAATACGAGCAACTTGTGTCCCGATGGCGCTGTCGGCGCCGATGGCGGGGCCTGCTCCACAACCCAATGGCAATCGCCCAGGACGCCGCCCACCCCATTGCCAACCAACTGCACCACCCTCACGACTGACTTGAATTGGATCATCGTGAATTAGTGAGGATAGTCTCTTTGTCAAGAAAGAATTTAGTTATGAAAACAAGTAAAATAAGCAAAATAAATCTGAAGTCAAGATATCTCACACTGGCGGTCTTACTGGCGACCCTATTGTTTCCCGTGCTCCACAGCACCGCCGAGCCGCTACGACCAACCCCCCACGAGCTGGCCGCGATTGCCGCCACCGTTGGCGAGCGGCTCTGGTATCATGAAGAAGAGTTCCTTCGTAACCCCGCGCTGCGCGCCGCCCCCGAACACGTGATCATCCTCCACCTCGCTCGCGCCCCCAAGCATCAGCGCTTTATTGACCACGCTATCCCCTACATCTTTCCCGAGACCACTACCTATACCTTCTGCATTCCCAAGAAAGAGCCCTTCGTGCAGACCCTCGCATTAACTCCTGAAGGCAGCGCTACCCCAGTGGTCCAGCTCAAACAGGGCCACAAGTGCCAGACACGTGAAATTGTGGCGGGCTTTTATCGCCTCCAGGTGCGACATGACGGCAAGAACATTGGGCCAGATGGCGAGAAGGCCTTCATTCATGTCCCCCGTTTCAAAAGGGGCGCGGGGGTCGGAAGCGGACGGCAAGGTCAACAGCTCGGAGCCACGCTCAGTAGCTTCCCCAGCTCATGCGATCCCAATACCTTCAATGCTCCCCAGTTTACCTTTACCGCCCCTAATGGCCTCTTTGTCGCGGCGCAAAGCGGTCAGGCTGTACACACCCAGACAACGCCGGGCGATACATTTCTCGGCGCCTGGTCAATCTGCCCCGATGGCAGCGGTAATTATACATTCGGACAGCCTGGATTTCTTCAGAGTTCACCAACGTTCTTCACCGCTTCGGGTCCCCCAAGTACGGACACAAGCATATACGAAACGACGGGAACACCGCTGAAGCTTAAGCTGACGGATCTCGGCAACGGACAATTCACGCTCATGGCCAATTTTGGCGGCGCACTCTACCCCATCGTGGTCGGGTCGGACAACGTCTTGCATTGGGCGACATCCGGAAACCCAACTGTGTTCACCACGACCGTGAAGTTTTACTGGACTGGACCGTTGCCTCCCTTACAATCGGGAGAAGTGGCACTCTTTCCAGTATGTAACTATGATGATAGCCAAGGCGTCTGGGTTTTTAATACGAACATTCCCAATTTCGGGCTGTTTACATTCTTTGGTGGAATTTCTCTCGATGGGTTCTTCGCTTCCGTACAAGTCGCCCCTGGAACTCCTGCGGCACTTTCTGCAGAGACAAACTATAGTGGGACGACCCAATTTATTGCGAGCGATATTGCGTGCTTGGACAGTACGCCGCTCGGCAACTATACCGCTTCATCACTAAAAGTAATACCAGATCGACAACTTGTTGCCGCCACGGATGAATGCCAGAACTGCAACTTGTCCGGCATCGACCTCAGCGATTTAGACTTGTCGGGCGGGCAATTTCGGGGCAGCACCTTTACCGGCGCCAACCTCACGAATACGATTTTTCAGTCGGCGAGTTTAAATAACGCCAACTTCACTGGGGTCAACACCATCCTTACCAACACCAATCTCTTAGGAACCATTATTCAGTGCACGAATTTTTCCGGAGCGGACCTTTCCTCAGCAACGTTTCAATTCAGCGGCGTTGTAAAGCCGATTGTTACGACCGATTTCTCCTGTCGGCTGGACCTCACCGGGGCAACGATTAATTTCAACTCCTTCCCCCTCACCCAATGGCGCTACTTCAATCTGACCGGCGCCAAGATCAACAACATTACCGGAGCCACTCTCTCGACGACAACCAGCCCCCTGAATCTCTCTGGAGTGATCTTTAATCAGGCCTCGCTGCCTCAAGTCCAGCTCGATGGAGCGAACCTGAGCTGCGCCTCCACTCCTAGTGGTTCGGTCTGCACCCAGATGATCGAAACCTCTTTGCCTTCAGCAAGTCTGAAAAAAGTTAACTTGGGTGATACTCTCCTCCAGGGGGCGCACCTCGACTCCGCCAACCTGGACGGCGCCAACCTCTGCGCCGCCAAACTCAACGAATCCCCCACTTCTAAGGTCTCCGCCACCCTACAGGGTGCCTTCCTGCGCAACGTCAACCTCTCTAACGCCGACCTCACCGGTGCTACTCTGGCCAACGCCAACTTCTACAGCACCTCGACGCCCACCTCCTGCAACCCCTCAGCGTGCGGCGTTACCACCTCCTGCGCCAGCGCGGTCAACGCGAAGCTGAACAACGCCGTGTTCACCGCCGCCTATCTCGATGGCGTCGACTTTAGCGGCTCCACGCCTCAGAGCGCCGACTTCTCCGGCGCCTGGCTGGCAGGTAGCCATTTCACCAACGCCAATCTCAGCCAGGACCCGAGCACTGGCAAGCGCACGGATTTCACGGGCTCCGCGCTCCAAGGGACCACCTTTACCAACGCCACGATCACAGGAGCGAACTTCACCAGCGCGATCGTTGACCTCACCCATAGCACCGGGCAGACCCTGCTGGCGCAACTTGCGCCGGCCACCCATATTGCCTTTCCCGGCTACACGCCGTGGGCGGGGAGCACACTGGGGTGTGTAGAATTCGTCACCAAGCAGAACACGGGGCTACCGGGAACCAATAGCAGCAACTTATGTCCAGATGGCGCGATCGGGATGAACTCTGATGGGTCGTGCTCCACCATTCAATGGCAGACGCCCAAAGTCCCGCCGCCCCCGCTGCCAACTAACTGCACCCTCGGCACGACTGACTTGAATTGGATCATCGTGAATTAGTGAGGATAGTCTCTTTGTCAAGAAAGAATTTAGTTATGAAAACAAGTAAAATAAGTCAATGTCATCTGAGGTTCGGATATTTTATCTTGGCGGTCTTACTAGCGACCCTGTCGTTTCCCGTGCTCCACTGCGTCGCCGCCCGGCTGCCACGTCCAACGCCCCACGAACTGGCCGCCATCGCCGCCACCGATGGGCCCCGCTTGTGGTATCATGAAGAAGAGTTTCTCCGTGACCCTGCGCTACGCGCCACCCCCGAACACGTGGTCATCCTCCACCTTGCCCGCGCCCCCAAGCATCAGCGCTTTATTGACCATGCTATCCCCTACATCTTTCCCGAGACCGCTACGTATACCTTTTGTCTCCCCAAGCGAGAGCCTTTTTTGGAGTCCTTTGAGCTGGTCCGAGTAGGAAGCGCCGCTCCAGTGGTCCAGCTCAAGCGAAGCCACAAATGCCAGACGCGCGAGATTGTAGCGGGTTTCTATCGGTTGCAGGTGCGGCATGACGGCAAGAACATTGGGGTTGACGGCGAGAAGGCCTTCATCCATGTCCCGCGTTTCAAAAGCGGTGCGCGGATCGGGAGCGGGCTTGGAGGCCCGCAGCTCGGAGACACGCTCAGCAGCTTCCCTAGTCCGTGTGATTCGAACTCCTTTAATAACCCTTTGTTTACGTTTACTACCCCGGACGGCATGTTTGTGAACCCTATTTTCACCGCTAACAATAAAATCCAAACCACGGCGACAGCAGAGGTGTCCTTTGGGTGGAATATTTGCCCGGATGGTAGCGGCAATGTCACACTGGAGAATAGTCTATTTGGTATAGTAGGATATTTCTCTTCTTCTGGTCCATCAAACACGGACACCACACTCTATGCCACGAAAACCCCGACTCCGTTCAGTCTGACCGATCTGGGCAACGGGCAATTTACCCTGGCGGCGAATTTTGGCGGCAGTCTCTATCCTATCATCCTGGGCACAGATCATGCTTTACATTGGGCTGATCCAGGGACTCCGCCTACCGTATTTACCATCCATCTCAAGTATTACCTGTCTGGTTCCCCCGCGCCCACCCTCCAACCTGGAGAGGTCGCGCTATACCGAGGGTGCAATTATGATACGAGCGCTGGAACGTGGGATTTTACCACTCCTATCCTCAATTTTGCTTCCTATACGATTTTCTTTACTTCAATCGATAATACGTTTGGGTCCGTCAAGGTGGGCCCCCAGACCCAAGCGGTCTTGTTTGCCGGAGCAAACTCGAGCGGGCAAGAGCAGATCGTTGCTGAGGATATCCCCTGTCTCAGTAATACTCCACTCGGCGGCGGCACGGCGTCGTCCTTGGTAATCACTCCATACCGAACCTTTCTCGTCGCCACCGATACCTGCCTGAACTGTGACTTGTCCGGGCTGGATCTCAGCGGCTTGAATCTCGCTGGCGGACGCTTTCAGGGCAGCACCTTTACTGGCGCCAACCTCACCAACACCATCCTACAATCCGCCAGTCTGGATAACACGAACCTCACCGGCGCCAACACGATTCTGACCAACACCAACTTCCTCGGCTCCGTTGTCCGGTGCACAAATTTTTCCGGGGCGGACCTTTCTTCAGCGACATTTCAGTTTAGCAACATCATCACACCAATTGTGACAACTGATTTCTCCTGCCGGGTGAACCTCACGGACGCTGCGTTCAACGTGAACTCTTTCCCCCTTACCCAATGGCGATACTTCAATCTGACCGGCGCCAAGATCAACAACATTACCGGAGCCACTCTCTCGACAACAGCCAGCCCCCTGAATCTCTCTGGGGTGATCCTTAATCAGGCCTCTCTGCTTCAAGTTCAGCTCGATGGAGCGAACCTGAGCTGCGCCTCCACCGCTAGTGGTTCGGTCTGTACTCAGTTGATCGAAACCTCTTTGACCTCAGCGAGCCTCAAAAAGGTCAACTTGGCCAATGCGATTCTCCAGGGGGCGCACCTCGACTTTGCTAACCTCGACGGCGCCAACCTCTTCAGCGCCAACCTCAACCAAACCCAGACCACCAAGGTCTCCGCCACCCTGCAAAGCGTCTTCCTGCGCAATGTCAATCTTGCCCAAGCCGACCTCACCGGAGCCAGTCTCAAGAACGCCAACTTCTACAGTACCTCCCCGACCTCCTCCTGTAATTCAGCCGCGGCGAGTGGCTTTCTATCGTGCGCGAGTGCAGTCAACGCCCACCTCAACAACGCCGTCTTCACCGGCGCCTATCTTGATGGCGTCGACTTTAGCGGCTCCACGCCTCAAAGCGCCGACTTCTCTAACTCCTGGCTGGCGGGTAGCCATTTCACCAACACTAATCTCAGCCAGGACCCGAGCACCGGCAAGCGCACGGATTTCACGGGAGCCATGCTGCAAGGGGCCACCTTTACCAACGCCACCATTACCGGAGCCAACTTCACTAGCGCGATCGTGGATCTGACCCACAGCACGGGACAGATCCTGCTGGCCCAACTCGATACGGCCACCCATCTGGCCTTTCCCGGGTATACCGTAGCACAGCTCTGTACGGTCAATGGCAGCTTCGGGCAGCCGTGCACGCCTGGGTGTGTCAAGTTCGCGACCAAGCAGAACACGGGGCTCCCGGGAACCAATAGCACCAATGTATGTCCGGACAGCAATATTGGGACGAACGCAGATGGGTCGTGCTCCAACGCCCAATGGCAGAACCCTAAAGTCCCGCCGCCCCCACTGCCGCCGAGTTGCACTCTCATCACCAATGGCAATACCATCGTCACCGACACCAGCGACTTGAATTGGATCATCGCTAACTGACTCCTTTACGCATCTCAGACCGCCACACGGAGGCTCTTATGAAGAAAGGCGCACTATCAACAGGAAGTCCGCGGCAAAGGTTCTCTGTCCTTGTTCTTTTTTCCGCGCTTGCCATTATGCCCGCAGTTTTACCCTCGATGCAGCCAGCCCTTGCCCAGGATCGCCCTTGCCTGGCGGATGTGCAGCGGCTCTGCAAAGACCTCGCACCAGACAACCGCAATGGCATGATGCAGTGCCTCAAGGATCACGAAGCAGATCTTTCCGACGCCTGTAAAGCACGCTTGCAGACCTTCGCGCATGAACCTTGTGCACAGGACGCGATGACGCTATGCAGTACAGTAGAGCAAGGCAATAAACGCGCGATGGTGCATTGTCTGCGGGAGCACGACGCAGAACTCTCCGCTGGCTGCAAAGCGCGGCTCAATGAGTTCTGGACGCGTATGTTATGAGGAAAGATTAGCGCTGGCGCACGGTTTGTTCTGTATCTTCCGGGGTTCTTCCCCACAGCAAGGAGGTAGACATGACAACAAACTATGACGACATTGCGGAGGAATACAAGCGCGCCAAGCAACAGCCGTGGCGGCTGCACCTGGAACACCACACGCTCTTCACACTGCTCGGCGACGTGAGCGGCAAGACCGTGCTCGACCTGGCGTGCGGCGAAGGGTTTTATACCCGGTTCATCAAGCGGCGCGGGGCTGCCCGCGTGGTTGGGGTGGATCTCTCGCCTGGGATGATAGAGCTGGCGCGCCGGGAGGAGGAACGTACCCCATTAGGCATTGACTACATTGTCCACGATGTCAAACAACTCGCACTCGACGAGACTTTTGATGTAGTCGTGGCGGCCTATCTGCTCAATTATGCGCAGACCGCTGCCGAGTTGCTGGAAATGGGGATAGCGATCATCCGCCATCTGAAGCCCGGGGGTCGATTCGTGACGGTAAATAACAATCCGCGGCATGCCCTAGAGCACTTTGCATCGACGCACAAATATGGGTTCATCAAGCGCGCCCCCGGACTGTTAAGAGAGGGAACCCCAGTAGACTACGTTTTCTTTCTGGAGAACGAATCCTTCGCAATTACCAACTACCACCTGAGCGTCGCAACGCATGAAGCAGTCTTGCGAACCGCCGGGTTTCAGCAGGTGACATGGCGCGATCCGGAACTCTCCCCTGAGATCGGAGATGCCACGGAACGGCAGTATTGGGCCGAATTTCTCGCTCATCCGCCTGTTATTTTTCTCGAATGTAAGCAATAAGCCCGTCAGGAGCGAGACAAGGCAGGCTCATTTATGTCTCAAAGTTTCTAACAGCGCCCTGGCCTCCTGTAAGTCTGCCGTATCAAACCCTTCGGTGAACCAGTTATAGATTTCGGATAACGTATTCCATGCTGCATGAGTCTTGCCCTGCCTTTGCCACAGCCGAGCAAGGCTCATAGTCGCCCGCAGCTCCCAAAATTTCGCCTGTTGCTGCCGGGCAATCTCAATGGCTTTGAGAAAACACGCTTCGGCCTCTTCGGAATGAGGAACGCTAAACGATGAACGATGAAGGAAAGCAGACTCGTTCTCCTGTGTTTTTGTCTTCTGTTCATTATTCATCATTCTGAATTCTGCGTTTAGAAGTAGTTCCCCTTTGCGGCGATACAACTCTGCCTCCCATATGCGCTCGTCACTTTCCTTGACCGCCGCAAATGCCTCCTCAAGCACCTGAAACGCTTCGTTGATCTGCCCCATCTGTCCATACGCCTCGGCCAGCCATCCCAGAGTTCGCGCGATCGCTACAGTAGCGCCAGCGGCGCGGTGCACCGCCAGACCTTGCTGAATCTGCCCGATGCCTTCTGCGTTGCTTCCCTGCTGCGTCAAGGCGATGCCCTGACTACACATGCCCGATGCCCACCAAAACGGCAAGTTATGGGCGAGAGCGAGGTCTATCAGTTCCGTGGCTCGGGCTTGCATGACCGACCACTCCCCGTAGGCTCCACACAGGTTTGCGACAAAATTCAGAATCGTCACAGTCGTAAATATCTGCGCAAGTTCTTGCGCTAGGGCGAGCGCGGCGCGACTCTGTTCTCGGGCTCGGTCCGCATAGCCCAGAGCCTGCAGGATCGCGGCGGCGTAGCCCCGGGCGCGCGCCTCCGGGTCAACGCCGTAATTGAACACCAGGGGAAGGGGCGGCGAGGACGCAAACTGAGTTAGGGCCCGCTCGCCATTGACCCGCGCTGCTGCGAGCTCGCCCTGAAAGTACAGAGTAGTCTGTAGATTCGCCTGTGCTACGCCGAGCAATGTGGCCTCGCGCGTGTCGTGGGCGAGGCGGAAAGCTTGCTCTGCTAATTGCCGAGCCGTCCGCTGCTCCCCGCGGGCAAAATAAAATGCCCAGAGTCCGATCAAAACGGGAACGAGTTCAGAGGTTTCCCCAATCTCTTGGCAGAGAGCATGGGCGCGTAGGAGGGCCTGCTCGACCTCGGGCACAACACCTCTGATAGCCGACTGCGCGATGACCACTCCCGTCTGCAGCCACAGTTCCTGCTGCATCCGCTCCGGTGTCATGGGTTGCGTAGCAAGCAGCGTTAATCCTTGGCTAAAGTGACTGAGGGCTTCGACATAAGCGGACCAGTGCAACGCATTCTGGCCGGCCTGCACCAGATATCGCACGGCGCGTGAAAAATCGTGTCCCTCGGCAAAATGTCGCGCCAATTCCGCCGCCCGCTCGCTTGCACGCTCTCCATACCCGGCTTCTTCGCATCCGCCGAGCGCTAAATGCATACGCACCCGCCGCCCAGCGCTCATGCGCCGATACAGCACCTCTGGATACAATGCGTGACCAAACCCGTACTGGCTGCTCACGGTCCCATTCGGCCACGTCGCCAGTCCTAGCTCTTTAATAAACTGCCCGTGTCGGACTAAGTGTTCACAGACCTCCTCCACCACTTCGGGGAGACTCTGCAATCCTGCCGCAACACTGGTGACTATAAAGACAGCTCCCGCGACACTAGCCACCTCCAGGACTCGCTGCTGCTCTGGCGGCAGACTGTCGAACTGGGCGAGGATCAAGCGCTGGAGCGTATCAGGGACGACATCAGCCGTCAGGTCACCGTCAAGTTGCCATTGCCCCTCCGCAAGCATGAGTCGCTGCTGCTCAAGTAAGTACTCCACCATACTCACTACGAAGAGGGCATTACCATCCGTCCGCTGAAACACCCAGTGAGCAAGGGTAGGTGGAAGCGGGGCCATTGTTAATCGCTGGCGGAGATACGCTGCGACCTCCATTTCCGTCAACAACTCCAACGCAATCGTCTGCCCGTACCCCCGCGCCAGCAGCTCGTGCACCCGCGCCCGTAGGGGATGATCGCTGAGTATGATGTTTACTGGGCGATAGCTGCCGATGATGAACAGCCGCGCCCGGGCCCGCCGCTGCGCAAGGTATGTCAACAATTCCACCGTCGAGGGGTCACTCACATGCAGGTCTTCAAGCACCAGAATCACTGTCTGTTCAGCGCTGACTGCTTCCAACACGTCCGCCATCTCCCGTAACATTTGGCTCCGAGGAGCGGCGCCCCGCCGCTGCAACGCTTCCCATTCCTCGGGTCCAACTATGCCCGGAAAGTGCAACAACCAGGTGGGCGCATAGCGGCGCAACACAGCCACGAAGTCGCCGCCATCGGGGTGCTGGCAAAGCTGTCCTACCGCTTCTAACACCGGCAAGTATGCTTCTCCTTCCCCGTACTGCTCCAAGCACTGCCCCCGGCCAAGCCATAAACTAGGGGTTGGGGGTTGGGGATTGGGGATTGGTCTTTGGAACTTGGACTCTGAAGGATAGGAATCCTCCCGCCGCCAGTCTTTCTTCTCTTCCCTGCCAACCCCTAACCCCCAATCCCTTATCCCTGAGAGAAACGCATCAATCAGCGCCGTCTTGCCAATCCCCGCTTCGCCAGTGATAAACACTAACTGCCGCTCGCCGCGTACGGCCTTCTCTAACAAAGTGTGCAGGTGGGCGAGTTCGGCGTCGCGACCCACCAGATTAGGCGCTAGGTGCTGGGTGTTCGGTGCTAGGAAGAGGGACCCTATTTTTGCCTTTTGATTTTTGCCTTTTGATTTTTGATTTTCTCCTTGCTGACCACTGACTATTTGCCCGATGAACCGATATCCGTCTCGCCCCACTGTTTCAATGTAGCGCGGCGATCTTCCTTCCTCGCCTAAAGCTTTGCGCACTTCACGCACGCACACCTGCACGGTGGTAGAACTCACCACCGTGCGCCCCCACACTACCTGCCGTAGGGCCTCGTTACTAATCACCGTGTCCGGATGCTCGACGAAGTACCGCAAGACCGCTAACGGACGGGGTTGTAGCGGAGTCAGCTTCTGCCCCCGCCATAACTGGAGCGGCGTCAGCGTCAAGCGAAAAGGGCCGAAGTCCACTCCCTCGCGGGGCGGCGGGTTCTCTGACCGACGACGGCGCGGGCGCGTCAAAACATCCTCCGAACAATCCCAAGCAAAAACCAAGTGATCCCAAGCGAAAACTAAGCGTTTGCCGCTTCCTGCCAAGCGTTTGCTGACCTACAGTCTGCCCCAGCATACAGGAACAGACTGCGGAGGAGCAAATACATGGAGGGACATAGCCAAAACCCCCCGCAAACGCAAGCCGCCACGTTGCCAACCAACAGAGCGTTCGTGGTCCAATTTGAAGGCGTGCACGCTGGGCAGGCGACGCCGATTGCTGGCCGGGTGGAACATGTCACTTCAGGACGCCGAGTGCGATTTCACTCCTGGGAGGAATTGCAGCAGTTCATCGAACAGGAGTTGGCGCAGGTAGAGGAGACGCCTTCCCCGCCAGAAGACTCAGAAGAAATTTGATTACGCTTATAGCGTTACTCCTCTCCACACAAGTTGAAAGGAGGATTGCTGTATGGACACCTGACCCAAGGAAGATTGCACTCACCCTGTACGCCTCACAGAGAGAATTAAGGAGGATTAATTATGAGCATTTTGACACAGACGAAGCGCAGACGAGCGCTACTTGCAGTCTGCGTTGCGTTCACTTTTTTGCTGAACCCCTGGATAGCAATCTTGTTCGCAGCGCCACCCCCCAAACCTCCCAAGAGTCCAAACATTCTGTTCATCATTTTGGACGATGTCGGCATCGATCAAATGAAAATCTTCGGCTACGGCGGGGCGACACCGCCACGCACCCCAAACATTGACGCGATCGCCCATGCTGGCGTCCGCTTCCGCAACACCTGGTCGATGCCCGAATGCTCACCCAGCCGCGCCATGTTCTTTGAAGGGCGCTATCCCCTCCGCACGAATATTCAGGCGTTTATTACGCCCGTCGACCTCGCGAATTCCCAACTCTCTCCCTTTGAAGCGACAACCCCGAAGTTACTCAAGAAGAAAGGTTATGACAACGCTCTCTTTGGTAAGTTTCACCTTGCCGGACCGCAAAACAACCCCTTTGACGACGGCACTCCACACGCGCTGGGCTGGGATTTCTATTATGGATATCTGGAAGCGGCCCCGCATCCGATCGATCAGGCGGCGGGCGGAGTCACCGATCCGAATACGAATCCGGCGACTTGCGGTTTTCTTCCGAGCACAGAGGGCGGAGCCTGCCATTTCAGCGCTGGAACATGCTCCGAGATTACGAGCGCCCCGGCCAAGTCCATGCCAAGCCGTATTTGCTTAGAACAAGGGGGCATTTTTGTTCCCGGTCAGACTTGTCAGTCACCATCGCCAAGCAATCTCAACTTCACAACGTTAAACGGCTACTACGTGTCACCATTAGTTATTAATCGTGAGGATGGCTCAGTTGAGGCCGTTTCGCCAACGGACCCACGCTCACGCGGCTATCGCACCACGATCGAGACAAATGCGACGAGAGATTGGATCAAGCAGCGTAACCCACGCAAACCATGGATGGCGACGTTGAGCTTCTCCTCTGCACACGCCCCCTATCAACAACCGCCAGCAGCGCTCGTGTCCGCCGAATCTCCGAACAGCAGCAGTTTCGACTGCACGAATCAAGTGGCGCAGCGCATCCTCAGCAACCAAATGATTGAGTCGATCGATCACGAAATCGGACGCTTGTTGGTCGAACTCGGTCTCGCCAAACGCACCCCTACTGGCCAGCTCGACTATCACCCGGAGACGACCAATACGATGGTAGCCATTATCGGAGACAACGGGACGTATTTTGCCGGCGTGAAAGAGCCCTTCATTCCAAAGAAGTCCAAAGGAACAGTCTACCAAACCGGCGTGTGGGTGCCCTTGATCGTCTCCGGTCCACTCGTGGCTTTACCAGATCGAGAGGTCAGACACATGGTCAACGTCGCAGACCTCTTCCAGTTGTTCGGAGAGATCGCCGGTCTAGATGTCCACAAAGCAGTCCCCAAATCCCATATCCTCGACTCGGCCTCCATGTTGCCCTATCTGACCAATCCCACTCAAGGAAGCATCCGGACAGTCAATTTCACTCAAACGGCGAGTAACATCATCGCCACGAGCACCGTTCTTTGGCCTTGCGTCCTTCCTTCAGTCAACACCTGCCTCGAACTTTTTCCATTCAAGCAACTGTGCAATTTCGAGGATGGGAAGTGGTACGGTCCTGACAGTGATGATCCCAATTTCCCTGATGGTTTAGCATCCTGTTGCGAGGTCAATAGCGCTACGGGCAGCAACTACACGCTCTTGCCAGATTCTCAAGTCGCCACTCGTGACGACCATTTCAAAGTTGTACAGAAAGTCATTGAAACCTGCCCAGGGAAGAAAACCGCTGTGGAGTTTTATGAGATCAACGAATTGGCTCCGCTTCCGACATTGGACGAAAACGACCTCCTTGGCGGTCAGGGACTCGCGGGAGAGAACTTGCTGACCCCGGAACAGAAACAACACTTTCAAAGTCTCCGTTCCCAGATGACTAACATTCTTGCTTCTGAGCCGAGCTGCCCCGGCGATGGCAACCTCGACAAGAAGGTTAACGGCAAAGACATCCAAAATTGGAAGGTCTTCAGCTCCGTGCCATTGAACGAAAATCAACAAAATCCAAGCTGGTACGACTTCAACTTCGATGGCAAGACCGACGAGTTAGACTTGGCAATCATTCGTCAGCATCAGGGAACGAATTGTCTCAAGCAGCAATAGCCAAGCAAAAGTAGCGGAGATGGGGCGCACTCCCTGCGCCCTCTCATGAAGGACTTTTTCAACGCATGACGAGAAAAAAAGGAGACCACCATGACCCGAGGCTTTATACCAAATCCTCTATACTAAATCTCCAGGCTATTGCAACTCGAACCACTCGTCCTTCGTCGAGCACACCGAGATAAAGACACAGCCGTTGCGCGTGAAGACATCAGAGTGTCGGGTGCGGGCTTCGGCGCGGCAGTAATCGCCCAATTTCATTTCTATTCCGTCAACCACAAGATCCCCTTCGAGCAGGTAGGACTCTTCTACGCCCGCATGGCGATGCGGACGAATCCGTGAGCCCGGAGCCATACGCACCAGGTAAGTAATCATCTCCCGCGCCTCATCAAGCGAAAGCACTTTGATGTCTACTGCCGGGGCATTTCCTTCATTCCACGCCAGGGCTTCGGAACGCACAAACTTGACGCCGTTGTTCTCAATAATCGGGTGCGCAGCTGATAGGCCCTCAACCTGTATCCGCGCTAACACGCGGTCGCGCAGTTCAGGTTGGGGCGTTTGTGAAGGCGCTGCATGGCTAAGGTCTGTTATCACTGGAGAAAACGCCGCAATTTCCGCGCTGCAGAATTCACACCCTTCTTCCAGATGTTGCTCGAACTCATGCAGTTCATCTCCACGCAAAGCGCCTAACGAGTACAGCGCTGCAAGGTCACGTTCTTCCTCTCTCGAATATCCAGACATCATGATGAGCTTCCTTTAATTGACCGCTGCCGAGAATGGCGCAAGCGGCCCGAGTAGCTCGCGTAGCCGTAATAATCCCGTGCGAATCCGTGTTTTCACTGTTCCCAACGGCTGCCCTAAGCGAGCAGCAATCTCGGTATGACTGAGATCGGAAAAATAAGCCAGTTCGATAGCCTGGCGCTGATCCTTATGCAAACTTTCCAAAGCGCGACAGACGACTCGACGACGTTCCGCCGCACTCGACGTTTCCTCGGGGTCAAAGGCCCCTGCAAGCGCAGGCGTCGCCTCTTCCAACGGCTCAGTATTTTGCGTCCGTTGGCGTAATCGCAGCAGATCAATCGACCGGCTCCGGGTGAGCGTCAACAACCAAGCCAGAGGAGTTCCCCGTTGAGGATCGTACATCCGCGCTTGGACCCACACCTGAGCATAGACTTCAATCACGACATCTTCCGCAGCCGCGCGTTCGCTCAAAATACGCAGAGCCAACCCAAAAACAAGGGTGTTGGTCACATCGTACAGTTCCGCCACCGCAGTCTGGTCGCCCTTTGCGATACGCTGTAGCAGTAACATCCAGCTGGCGTCCCCGTTCGCAGGCGCGGGACCTTCATTTGATTCGCGCACGGTCGTTCGCTTTCCTATCTCACCGCGCTTGAAAGCAATCACTCGTCCCATGCTCATATCCTTATTCGTGAAGAACCATACGAAGCAAAGCAATGGATCGGATGTCGCCAGCACGGAGCTATAACATTTCAGGTTTGTCGAGCCGCGGCTACCAAGGAGGTCGCGACTTGAGGATTACTGCCGAAATGCAGGTGAATATAACTCGCTAAGCAGCGCTTATAGAGAAACCCTTCAGCCTTCGGATCATCGGCAACGCGTTTGCGCACGTTGTAAACATACGAAATTTTTTCACCGAATGAGGGCTGTCTCTCTAGTTGTGAGTAATGAAACTCGTGACCACGTATTCGTCCGGTCGGCAGCACAGGATTAGAGTGCGGCGCGTCCACCTCTGTGTATCCCAAGGCGCAGAGGCGCGGCAACATCCGCGCTGTCGCGGGGAAAATACCCACCATCGGAAAGTCCCGACCTTCAACTGTTCGAATCGCCTGGGTCAGATACATCAATCCCCCACACTCGGCGTAGACGACTCCACCTTGTTCAATAAAGCATCGTAGTTCTTCACGCATACTGGTATTGGTCGCTAAACGCTCGGCATGTACTTCTGGATAGCCTCCGCCTAAATAAATTCCCTGGAGATTCGCCGGTAGATGTGAGTCCCGCAGCGGACTGAAAAAAATCAGTTCTGCGCCAGCCTGTTCAAGCAAGGTCAAATTATCAGGGTAATAAAAGCAAAACGCTTCGTCTTTCGCGATTCCAAAGCGCACGGCCTTTCCAGTAGTTGGCTGTGGCGGTTCTGGTAGAGAGAAAGACGGGGGCGCTACTGAATGCTGCAACAGTGCGTCAAGATCTAGATGCGTTTCGGTAATTACTGCTAACTGATCAATGCGCTCTGGCGTCAGGATATATTCCTCTTGCGTTACTAGCCCTAAATGTCGTTCGGGCATAGCGATCGCACGTTCGGTAGGTAACCCTCCAAGAAGAGTCATGCCGGGAACGCTTTCCAACGCTTCACGCAAATACTGGAGATGAGCTGCGCCTGCAATCCGATTGAAAATTACCCCAGTCACTTTTAGTCCTGGATCGAAATTCTGAAATCCATGGATAAGGGCAGCCACGCTCCGCGCCATCGCTGACGCATCGACAACGAGAATGACCGGCAGTCCTAGCCATTTCGCCATCTCTGCGGTGCTACCGGATTCGGTTTTGCCGTCATACCCATCGAACAGGCCCATCATCCCTTCCACAACGCCACCATCTTTTCCCGCCAGGTTGTGGAAGAAAGTCTGCGTATTGTACTCACGCGACAGCATCCAGCCATCCAAGGTGCACGCAGGCAAGCCAGTGATAGCGGTATGATGACCAGGATCAATAAAATCTGGCCCAACCTTGAAAGATTGCACCTGTAAGCCTCGTTTCCGCAACGCCGCTAAAATACCGAGAGTGATCGTTGTTTTCCCTACTCCACTCTGCGTACCGGCAATAACAAAAGCGAACATAATAATTCTTTCACCACATGAATTTCTGTGCGGTCAGCGCAGCCGTCACTTTCACTATTCTCGCCCCTTCCCTACTAGACCAACCTTTCGTCCCAAGGTATTATTCCCCTCCGCAACGGTTCCTTTGTGTTCGCTCTACAAAAACCGCAGTTTTTTCGCGAGGATGGCGGAACTGGCAGACGCGCTAGTTTGAGGGGCTAGTGGGGTAAAACCCGTGGGGGTTCAAGTCCCCCTCCTCGCATGATTCAGAGAGGCAGAGTGATCACTTTGCCCGCCCTCCTTTTTCTCTCCCGTTGTTCATGGGTCTCAATTGACTCCCTCTTAGGGTTATGAGACACAAGAAGGTTATGATGCATGAATCCAACGTTGTTTCTCATTTGTCCCCTTCATCAGACCGCCTTCTTTTTACTCTCGATAACGGCTTACGCGTAGTGATCCAAGAAGATCATTTCGCTCCCGTCGTCGCGATCCAGATATGGGTCAAAGCCGGCAGTGCAGATGAAACCCCGGATGTTGCTGGCGCCGCCCATGTGCATGAGCACATGATCTTTAAAGGAACAGCGCGACGCCCGGTTGGAGCAATCGCTGCAGAAGTCGAGTCGTCCGGCGGTAATATCAACGCATTTACGACCGCCGATCATACGGTCTATCACCTCGTCCTCGCATCCCGCCATTTTTCTACCGGACTCGACATCATTGCTGATGCGCTGCAGAACACCACTTTTGATCCGCACGAACTTGGCAAAGAACTACAAGTCGTCATGGAAGAATGGAAGCGAGGGGAAGATTCGCCTACGTCCCGCGCCGCCACCGAATTATTTCGCCTCGCATACACTGAACATCCCTACGGTCGACCGGTTATTGGATTTCGTGAGACCATCGAAGCTCTCAATCGAGAGCGAGTGGTCAATTTCTATCACCGTTGGTATCACCCCAACAATATGACGCTGGTCATTGTCGGTGATGTAAATCGAGAACAGACTCAAGCGGAAGTCCTGCGGTGGTTTGGCAAACAAGCGTCACAAGCTTTACCCTCTCGGCCTCGTACCGCGGAGCCGCCCCAGCAAGGACTACGCTTCTCCGTCCTCGATATGAACGTCGAGGAATGCTACCTCTATCTAAGCTTTCCTATCCCGCCTGCAGCGCATGAGGATGTCTTTGCCCTTGATCTGCTGAGCTACATCCTCGGAGGCGGCGATAGCTCGCGCCTCGTGCAATCACTGCAGGCAGATAAAGAAATGGTCAACTGGATTTCCGCCCATGCTTATACCCCGCAGGACGCAGGGTTGTTCATTACTGCCGCGGCGTTGGAGAGTGATAAGCTTCACCAAACGCTTGAAGAAATCCTTGCGACGCTCTTCCGTTGCAAATACGAACTGCTCTCTCCCTCCGAGCTTGCGCGAGCACGGACAAATCTGGAAAGTGATTTCATCTACCGCCGTGAGACGGTGCAAGGCCAAGCACGACAACTTGGCTACTTTCTCACACTATTCGACGATCCCGACTTTGCCCAACGGTACCTTGCCGGGTTGGCGGCAGTAACGCTTCACGATCTCCAACGCGTTGCCCAGCGCTATTTTTCGCTTGAAGCGCTCACCGCAGTCTTCCTTGGCGCAACCGAAGGAGTGACTCTCCCCACGGAACAAGAAATCGCAACTCTCTGTCGACGTCTCGATAAGCCGGTCCAACCGGTGGTTGCTCCGGCGATAGTCGCTGCCGCCAACGGCCATGTCTCGCTAACAACGCTCGACAATGGCGTCAGGCTCTTGGTGAAAGAACATCATGAAGTACCAGTCGTCGCTGTACAAGCCGTCATGCTGGGCGGGTTATTGTTTGAAGATGCAACGAACATTGGCATCAACAATTTTCTCGCCGGCATGCTCACCCGTGGGAGCGAACGGTTCTCACGTCTGGAGCTGGCGGAAGCCGTGGAGACGCTCGCCGGCAGCGTGCGTGGCTTTTCCGGACGCAACAGTCTGGGACTCTCAGGTTCGTTTCTTTCGACTACGCGTCTCAAGGATGGGCTCGATCTCTTTCTGGAAACTTTTCTTCACCCCAGGTTTCCAAGTGAAGAAGTAGAAAAGCGCCGCCGTGAGCTGTTGCTGTTACTGAAGAATCGCGAGGATGAACTCGCCCAGATTGCCTTCGACTTGTTTTACCAAACTATTTTCACCAGCCACCCGTATCGTTTCTCAGTGCTAGGCAATGAAGATACGGTGCGGGCGCTGCAACGCGCGCAGATTATTGACTATTACCAAACCCTGCTCAACCCAGCGCAGCTAGTGGTGAGCGTGGTCGGGGACGTCGCAACCGATCAGATCATTGAACATTTTCGCACAGCATTAGAGCCCTTATTGCCGAAGTCTCACACGCCCGCGCTGCCGCCCAATGATCCACGCCCAACTACCGTACGCACGGCGCGCAAGGAGGTTGAGAAACAACAAGCCCATATCGTGCTGGGGTTCCAAGGCGCTTCTCTTGCCGATGCGGATCGGTATTCGCTGAAAGTCATGGAGGCGATTTTGTCGCGCCAAGGCGGACGTCTATTCTATGAACTTCGTGAGCAACGCGCGCTTGCTTACTCCGTCACTGCCTTTGGCGTAGAAGGATTAGCGCCGGGCGTGGTTGGCGTCTATGTCGGCACAGACCCCGGTAAAGTCGAGGAGGCCACCGCTGCGGTTCGTGCAGAACTACAATGTGCTCGTGAAGAATTGGTTGACCCCGTCGAGTTGGACCAGGCAAAAAAATATCTCACCGGTAGTTACGAAATTTCGCTACAGTCTAACGCCGCCCAATGCGAAGAAATGGGGTTCAATGAACTCTACGGTCTCGGTTACGAAAACGGACGAAGATATCTAGCAGCGATTAACACGGTCACTGCCGAAGATCTCCGGTGCGCAGCGCGAAAATACTTTGACGACGAGGCGTATACGTTGGTTGTTGTAGGCCGGTAGCGAGTAACCATGAGTTCTACGTTCCACGTTCCACGTTCCACGTTCCAGGCCCCAAGTTCCAAATCGGAGAATAGGGACCAGGAACAAGAACAGACCCCGACGGAAGCGAGAGAAGCAAACTCAGCACTTGGTACTCAACACTCAGCACTTTCCGGGCAGCGTTGGCTCTGCTTGACCGTCGCCGCGCCCCATAACGCTGCGGAATTAGTGGCGAGTTTCTTAACTGAGCTGGGCTCTCTTGGCGTCATTGAGGGCGTCCGCGATTTGCAGCAGCCGGCGTCATCGACAACCGAAGTGCAGGGTTTCTTTCCTGAAGATGCATCCCGAACCGTTCTTGAAGAGGCGCTGGGCCACTATATAAAAGAAATAGCCGATCTCTTCCCAGGTTTGGGTTCCGCATTCCCTCAGTTTTCTGTGGTGGACAATGACGCGTGGCAAGACCGTTGGCGAGATCACTTTCCACCCCTTGAAGTCGGGAAATGTTTCTTAGTGCTTCCCCCTTGGGAACCAATGCCTGCAAAGAGAGATCGGCTCCCGATCGTCATTGACCCCAGCATGGCCTTTGGCACTGGCCATCACGCCACGACCCAAGGATGTCTCGAAGCAATAGAACTGCTCTACGACCAGTATGGTCCGCCACACACGGCGCTTGACCTTGGCACAGGCTCGGGCATTCTCGCCATCGCCCTTGCTATGCTCGACGTTCCCCAGCTCTGGGCCACAGATATCGACCCGGTCGCAATCGCAGAAGCGCGTAAAAACAGCGCGGTTAACAAAGTCGCCTCACGCATCCACTTTAGCGAACTTCCGACCGAGCAGTTGCCGACGCCTTTCGCTCTCGTCGTCGCCAATTTGTTTTCGTCCACGTTGGTGACACTGGCTCCAGTTCTTAGCATGGCGGTCGAACGGACAGGGCGCGCTATTCTCTCAGGCATCCAACTCGACCAGGAGCAAGAAGTACTCACAGCTTATTGTCCTCCGACGTGGCGCTTGGTCACTCGTTTTCCACGGGAAGAATGGGTGACCCTAGTGCTCCAGCACCTGTAGCATCGTTCGACTCAGCGCTCCGCACTAAGGTCTCGTTACTCGGGACTCAGGACTTTGTATGCGCCGGTTCTTCATTCCTGCTCTCCACATTTCACAAACTCACGCCACGCTGAGCGGCGTAGAATTCCACCACCTGCGTCACGTCCTGCGTTTGCGCATAGGAGATACGGTTGTACTCAAAGATGATCTGGGTAGAGAACATGAAGGGACCATTTCCCAATTCACATCTGCAGAGGCGACTATTGTCATTACTGCAACGACAGATGCTCTCTCTCCCCGTTTCTCCTTGACCCTCGCTCAAGGCTTATTGAAAGGGCAGAAAATGGATGTCCTGATCGAGAAAGCCACAGAATTGGGAGTACAACGACTCATACCTTTCACCTCAACGTTCACAGTTGCGCAGCTCTTGAATGAACGGCAAACGGAACGCATCGCACGCTGGACGCGGATCGCACAAGGCGCGGCTAAACAGTCCGGCAGCAAAGCACTACAGATCGACCCACCCCACTCCTTTGCAAACCTCCTTACCACAATTCCGACAGAAACGATCACCTTGCTCTTTTACGAAAAAGAAGACAGGCTCACATTAAAAGAATTTGCCGCAGAGCACAGGCAGCTTGAGGCGCTCTGGATCATAGTCGGCTCGGAAGGCGGCTTCTCACCAGAAGAGATTCACAGAGCACGAGCCGCCGGGGTGCACATTGTCAGTTTGGGGTCACGCATACTACGCGCCGAAACTGCAGGCATCGTTGCAGCCGCCCTCAGTCAATTCCTCTGGGAGAGTTAAAAATTCCCCCCTTGCCAGCGTCGCCTCGAATACCATAGCATGCCCGTCCAATGGAACATCAGTCGAACATTGCGAACATTGAAGGATCTGAAGCTAATATTGAGCCCATCTCGAAAGATAAGGGTGAGAGCCCTCTGCTCGCAGCGCCGCTAGACACGCCGCCTGCGCTCTCACTTTCAGAGACTCACAAGAGAGTTGGATTCTGGCTCCGGTTGATCGCGTTCTCCATCGACGCCAGTATTTTGACAATGTTTGCACTCGTCCTCCTCCTCATCGGAATGCTTGTCACTAGTGTGGGCGACGAAGTTGGCGATCTCCTCACTGACACTGCCGACGAGTCGCCGCTATTCCCGCTATGGATCTCCGGCGTCCTCACGGCGTCAGCCGCATATTTTACGATTCTCCACAGCGAGTATGGACAGACCATCGGTAAAAGTCTGTTACGGTTAGAGGTGCGCACGCAAACCGGAGCCTTACCCAGCTACAGCCAAGCGCTCTTCCGCTGGCTTGCCTATGGATTGTCGTTCGCTTTCTGCGGCCTGGGCTTTCTTTGGATTGCCGTAAATTCAGAAAAGCGTGGGTGGCATGATCTGTTTGCTCATACTGTAGTCGTGACGCCGAAGCATTAAGAACTGTAAGTGAGGAACCGTATGCGTTTCGCCTTCATCATGGACCCCATCCAAAATATTTTAATTGACAAAGACACTACGTTCACTTTCATGCTCGAAAGCCAGTCACGTGGTCATGAGGTGCACTATCTGGAAATGGGGGATCTGTTCGTTCGGCATGCAAAAGCGCTGGCGCGCATGCGCCGGATCGAGCTGCGACGGGAATACCGCAATCATTTTACATTTCACGAAGAACGCACCGATCCCTTAGGCGCTTTCGACGCGGTCTTCATGCGCAAGGACCCGCCCTTTGACGTCGCCTATCTGCACGCCACACAGGTGTTAGACCTCGCCCAAGATGACGGCGCCTTTGTCATGAACAACCCAGCGGGACTCCGCGCCGCCAACGAAAAGCTCTACGCGCTGAATTTTCCGAGTGTGATCCCCCCGACTCTTGTGTCGCAGGACGTCAATCTTATCAAAGACTTTCTGCATGAGCTCGGAGGAGAAATGATTATTAAGCCGATCGATGGACATGGAGGGGCGGGCATTTTCTACGTCCATCGTGAAGATCGTAATTTGAACTCGTTGCTAGAAACAGCCACACGAGAAGGAAAAGAAGCGATTATTGCCCAGCGCTACTTGCCGGAAGTGCGACAAGGAGACAAACGGCTCATCGTCTTGAACGGCGCCCCTCTCGGCTGCACGTTGCGCGTACCGCGTGCAGACGAACACCGAGGGAACATCCACGTGGGCGGCACCTGCATAAAAGCAGACGTGACGCCGCGGGACCGAGAAATCTGTCGAGAAGTGGCCCCTCGTCTTCGGCAAGAAGGACTGTATTTCGTCGGCCTCGATATCATTGGCGACTATCTCACGGAAGTGAACGTTACAAGTCCCACCGGCGTCCAAGAAATTGACAATCTTAACAATGTCTGCTTAGAAGCTCAGGTGATTGATTTCGTCGAGCAGAAGGTTGAAGAACGGCAACGGCGGCGGGCTTGAATATAGCGAGTTTGTCTTGAGTTTCCTCCGAAAATAACAGCTGTGCTTTGGGTAAAGCAAAGTTCTTTTCATCGTAACCACAAAGGAAGGTGGCATGAAATCCTGTCTTCACTGTAACGGAGAGAACCGCGACCAGGCGCAGTTTTGTGGACATTGTGGACACCCTTTTTCCTTCCTCGCAAAGGAGCCAACAGCCACGATCTCCAAAGAGAACGAAAAGACGACAGACACGAAAAGAGAGCAAGACTGGAAGCCAAGAGCAGGCTTTCGAGCAGGAGTACTAGCAGGGATCTTTCTCCTCCTACTCGGACAAATATTGTGGGCTGAGGGTCAGTCTCTCCTGACCAAACTCCTGGAGCCGAAAGATCTCGTCGAGAACCGAAAAATAGCCGCTGAGCAATACCAGGCTGCCGAAAAGCTCGAAGAACGCTTCGCCGAGGAGGTGCAGGCCAGGGCGCAAGAGATGCCAACCGGTCTTGATGAAATGCTCTTCACGAGGATCACACAAAATATGCGGATTGACAAACTTAAAAGCGCTCGTACTGAGCTGCTCGTGAAGTACTTTAGTGTGAGGGAACTCGTGACCCTTCAGCACTTTTATGAAACGCCAGAAGGGGCGTCCCTGCAGAAAAAGCTTGCGAAGCTGGAAGAAGAATTCCAACCCCAGGTCGCGACAGAAGTCCTCCGCGCGGTGCAAGAAACGCTGCGCGAACTCCAGGCTCCCCCAAGAAAATCTCCGTCTTCGAAAGACACGAAAGATATGTAATTAGCCTCTGGTAAAGCCAGGAAGTTACTCGCTCACTGTTCCCCATAGAGTTGAAGGGCAGAGGGCTTGCCAAAGCGCCGGTATTTCGGCTAAAAGACTCGTTCACGACTTCCGTTCTAAGTCATCAATTTCCTACCTGTGGGCAGGTAGCTCAGTCGGTAGAGCAGAGGACTGAAAATCCTCGTGTCGACGGTTCAATTCCGCCCCTGCCCATCCTTAAACACTAGAAAAATTAGGCAGTTAGCGCTCTCCTGACGAAGAGACTTTGGCAGGCAGTGGAGTAATTGTCCCGATTTTGTCCCGATCTTTTGCTGGCAAGGTCGTTACACGGCGGGCGGCTTCACGAAGATCTTCTTCACTCACGATGTTGTAACGGTCGAACACAGACCGAGTACGGTGACCGCTAATGCTCATAGCTACCACTTCAGGGACGCCAGCACGGACCATGTTTCTGACTGCCGTCCGTCTGAAGTCGTGGAAGATACGTCCCGTCAGACCAGTCTGCTTGCACGCGTGAACCCACGGTCGACGAAAGTAACGGATACGAGCGGAGGTGTTGGGATTCACGAACACCCACGGAATGATTTCTTCCCGTTCAAGTTGAAGACTGAGAACAAAAGCCCGCTGCTCTTTCATAACGTCAAGCAATTCTCCGTCAAGATAAATCACCCTTCCCTTCCCGTTCTTCGTCGTACCGGGATCTAAACGTACTTCAGCGGCGTTCAAATCAACTTGTCTCCATTGGAGACTCATGACTTCAGTAATACGCCAGCCGGAGTAGTAGCCGAAGGTGACCACTGGGCGCAGGAACGCAGGAAGAGCCTTCCGTAGGGCAACGAACTCTTCATACTCGAAAAATCCGGTTCTGACATTGTTCTCGGTCAAACTCGGAATATAGGGAACGCTCAGAAGCTTCTCAGCTTGTCGGGCAAGATTGAACATGCGCTTGAGCGCCGCCAGTTCACGATTGATCTGAGCGGCTGCCGCTCCAGCTTCTTGCCGTGTAGCAATGTATGTCTTGATACGATCCGTGGTCACACTCTTTGCTCGATCTTCCCCAAAGTAGGCAAGAAGATGATTGATCTTACTTTTCACTTTCTGGTGATTCTTCCGGCCCCGTATCTGGTAGTCAGTCAAAAGATCTTGAGCCAGCTCAGCAAGCATTACCTTATCGGCTTTTGGCCCAGCGAAGCGCCCTAAGGCAATCTCCCCTAGCCGCTTTTTCAGGAGTTTTTTAGCATCGGCTTCTTTCTCGGAACGTGAAGACTCATTGAACTCCTGTCCATTGCGGTAGTAGCGCACCCACCAGATTTTTCTACGCTGATAGATGCGCCCCATGCCGTAGGTGTGTTGTCGTTCTTTGATAGCCATATCTGATACCTCACTAGTTGTGTTTAATACTTAGAGTTTCCTGCTTCGAATGTGAGCTAGGAGGGTCGCGTTGTCTGCGAGTCTGCCGAATGCCTGATTGCATGAAGGTTCCTTCCTTAACCATGCTTATGGCTAGGTGAATGTTTACCTAGCCCTGAGTTTCGCTACGCCTTTTCCTTTCCTAAAATGAAGTCCGCTGCTTTCTGGGCTTGTGCTGCTGCCTGGATCAGCACTTTCTTGTCATTGCGGAGCTTGCTGAGCCATCCTTGAATGTACGCAGCAGAGTTGTTCACCGTCTCGTTGATGATACCAGCCACCCCGCAGAGGTAGGCCGCGCCCATCTCCGCGCAAAGCTCCTCCTTGCTGTAGTTCGTATCTCCGAACGCGAGCAGGTCTTTCAACGTTGGCCGCTCCAAGCGGCTCGCGTGTCCCGTGCTGTGGGTCAGTTCATGGAAGAGCACCGAGTAATAGTGCTCCGCTTTGGGGAAGAGCTTACGCTCTGGCATGTTGACCGTGTCAGTGGAAGGGCGATAATACGCACGGGCTTCCCGGTGCTGGATGGCTGGCCGGTTGGGCATACCTGCAACAATTTGTTCACAAGCGTCAATCTGCTGATGTGTCTCCGCCCCTACGGCGTTGTCGATCTTCAGCAAGGACTGCAACCGCTCAGGCAGGTCACACTGCTGGACATTGAACACCGTATAGAGCCGAGCAATGGGGGCACGCCGCGTGGCGTCTCTCTCTTCGCCGTCTTGGTGCTCTTCACTCTTGTCTAGCCACGTCCAGAACACGACGGGGGAACCATGCTCACCCTTTTTGACATGGCCGCCGATCTCTTGGGCTTGCCGGTACGTTAACCAGTAAGGCGACGAATACCCAGCACTAGCTAACACCCACACATTGATGCCCCGGTAGGCTTTCTGACTGAGCAGATTGCATGGCAGGCTTGTTGTGTGATTCCAGGGTTGCTGCCAAGGAATGGCACCGTGT